>ERZ1292625.321-Hain-H41-01um-R1-321-length-77503-cov-9_pt1 | contig 77503 bp, 84 predicted proteins | sample MGYA00564400_ERZ1292625 | MGnify/ENA primary metagenome ERZ1292625 (study PRJEB36523, sample SAMEA6512639) | groundwater metagenome | collected 2019-01-08 | study: AquaDiva: Metagenomics assemblies of 32 groundwater samples | reverse complement strand
GAGGATTAAAAAGAAAAAATAACCGCTAACCTGACAGCATTGACCGATACCCCCATCGCAAGCACAAACGCCTTCAACTGATGAGCCGTGAAATTTAATAATGAGAAGTGAATACTAAGTTAACAGCATTTTGTCTTATAAAATAAGAACAAACTACCCAGCTTTATTGCCACCGGTGATTTTGCCGCTGCCAAAAACAGGGATCCCATCTGGGCTGGTTGTTTCTCTTGTCGTGGAGTCTGCTTTTCCAAGAAAAGTTTTGGCATCGTTCGGAGAAACTTTGCCCTTTTTCACAAGGTCATCAATGTATTTTTCAAAAAGGATCATGCCGCTTGCAGAACCAGTTTGCATAGCTGATGGTATCTGATGAAGTTTTCCTTCGCGAATCAGATTTGCGACAGCTTTATTGTTTTTAAGAATTTCGTAAGCAGCCACACGGCCTTGTCCGTCAGCGCGCGAAAATAATGTTTGGGCGATGACTCCGCGTAAACTCTCGGCCAACATAGTGCGAATTTGGGCTTGTTGGCCAGATGGAAAAACGTCGATGATACGATCCACGGTTTTTGCGGCGCTATTGGTATGAAGTGTTCCGAACACAACGTGACCTGTTTCTGCTGCAGTTAGCGCCAATGAAATTGTTTCTAAATCTCGCAGCTCTCCGACCAACAGAATATCTGGATCTTCCCGCAAGGCCGCCTTCAACGCGTTTGAAAAAGATTTCGTATGGCTTCCCACTTCTCGTTGGTTGACCAGGGATTTTACATTTTGATGGACGAACTCGATGGGGTCTTCGATGGTGATGATATGAGCTTCACGAGTCATATTGATGTGATGAATTAAAGACGCAAGTGTTGTCGATTTTCCTGAACCCGTAGGTCCGGTGACAAGAATCAAACCGCGATCACAATCAATCAAATCCATCACATAAGAAGGCAGGTTAAGTTCTTTTGCCGTACGAATTTTTTCTGGGATAATACGAAAAACGCCACCTAAACCTTTCCGCTGCATAAAAATATTGCAACGGAAACGGCCGATTCCTGGTAGGGTATAGGCACAATCTAATTCCCATTTTTCAACGAAGATTTTTTTTTGTTTTTCAGTTAAAATTTCAAAAACAAGTCCTTGAACATCTTGGCTTGAAAGTTCTTTGTAATTCAACGGAGCCATATTTCCATGCAAGCGCAAAAAGGGTGGTGCGCCACTCGTTACATGTAAATCTGATGCGCTCTGTTCAACCATGATCCTGAACAGCTCGTCAATTGCGGCCATTTGGCCTCCTGTTGATATTTCCTTTTCGGTAAAAAACACGGTAGGATAAGACTTGCTTTTATGTGACAAGGAAAACTAGACCATTCTCAAGAAGGTACCAATGGCAGCTGAAATTTTAATAAATGTGAAGCCGCAAGAAACTCGCGTTGCCTATGTTGAAGCCGGCGTTTTAACAGATTTAAAAATCGAAAGAAAAACCTCCCCGACGATGGTCGGGACTGTTCATCGTGGGACCGTCATAAGAGTATTGCCTGGAATGCAAGCCGCCTTTGTCGACATAGGCCTAGAAAAAGCAGCCTTTCTGTATGTTGGTGATATTCGTGAGGATTTAGATTCCAACGCCTATGTCCTAGGAGAGGTCGATCGAGACGAACCTCTGACTGAAGATTTAGATGATGATAAGCTGCCTTCGCAAAGTGTATCGAGCAAAACACCTATTCAGGATCTTTTGAAAGAGGGCCAGTCCATCATGGTGCAAGTTTCCAAAGACCCCTTGGGAACAAAAGGTGCTCGCTTGACCACCCACATTTCTTTACCTGGACGATTTGTCGTCTATTTGCCAACCGTAAGGCATCTTGGCGTTTCGCGTCGAATTGAAAACGAATCTGAACGGGATCGCTTGCGCCAGCTGGTTCAAAAAATCAATCCTTCAGGCGGAGTTATTGTCCGCACAGCGGGTGAGGCTGCTAGCGCGGAAAGCTTAAATGCGGATATTGAATATTTGGATCGTTTAGGAAAAGAAATTTTTAAGAACTATGAAAAAAGAAAATCACCGGGATTAGTTCATGCCGAATTGGATGTCGAGCTTCGCGCCCTTCGAGATATGATGAATGAAACCGTTTCGGCCGTTTGGGTTGATGATGTCGAAGTTCACAAAAAAATTGTGAAATTTGTATCCCAACTTATGCCTAAATATAAACAAAATATAATTTACTATGAAGAAAAAAAACCTCTCTTTGATTTGTACGACATCGATATGGAAATATCACGCTCGATGGATCGGAAAATTTGGCTTAAATCCGGTGGCTATATTGTCATTGATGAAGCTGAAGCCTTGGTGGTCATCGATGTTAATACGGGTCGGTTTGTTGGCAAAAAAGATTTGGAAGACACCATTTTAAAGACGAACTTGGAAGCTGTTCGCGAAATTGCGCATCAGTTACGAATTCGAAATTGTGGCGGCATAATCATCATCGACTTTATTGATATGGAAAAAGAAACTCATCGTGAAAAAGTATTAGATGCGCTGAAAGAGGAAGTCGAGCGAGATCGTGCTCGCACGAACGTCATGTCCATGTCGACACTGGGTTTAGTCGAAATGACCCGAAAACGAATTCGCCCAAGCTTGATTAAAACTCTTTGCGAGCCCTGCAGTTATTGCGAGGGCAAAGGTTATATTAAAAGAAAATCGACAGTTTCTAATGAGATTTTTCGAGAATTAGAGCGCGACGCAGTTCTGATTGAAAATAAAAAAACAAATATTGTCATTCATTGCCATGCTCAAGTTGTGGATTGGATTTACGAAGTTGAGGGTGAAAGTCTAGAGCATGTTGAGAAGAAGTTGGGAAGATCTGTGGCATTTAAGATCGAGCCGAATTATCACTTAGAGCAATACGAAATTTTCTTTCTGTAATTGAAGACGGTGATTTGCTTAATCACCGTAACATTTATGCAATAAGACATTGTTGTGAAGGCTTTAACACATCAAAAAAATTTGTCGACAAACGACTTTAACATAAATTAAAAAATCTCCGATGCGTTCTTACAGACCTCGCCTGATCAAGTGATGATGAGTGTGCGTGGAAAATTTTTTTAGGAGTGTATGGACGAGTTTGATGAAATAACCGAGATTGCTCTTTCTGAATCGCGCACTCTTTTAGAAGAAAGTGAAATCCTTATTTTGAAAAGGCGAAATAAACCAGGAACCGTCGCCGAGCTTTTTCAAAGAATTCATACTGCAAAATCAAATATGGCTGCAATTCCTAGAAGCAAATCAATAAGCCTACTTTTGCAAAATTTGGAAAGTATTTTATCAATTTGCGAGATCAAAAAAAAGAAATTTACCACTGTGTTAGCTCCTTAAGACTCAAAGGGCCTAAGTAAGGTTTGGAGAGATTCAGGCTCTTTGCCTAGTTGTCGTTTTGAGAGTCAAGAGAGACAATTTGGTGGAGGTCGAAGGACTATGGTTTTAAAGAGCTGTTTGTTTTTAATTTTTAGCGGGATTTTGTTGCCGCCAGCGTTTGCGGCCGTTCAACAAAAAGATTACTCTGCTTTGTTGAGCAGTGCTCGCTGCTATTCGATAAGCGAAGCAGGAAATCAGAATAAAAATAAGGCTTACAAATGCGACGACAGAGGCTTAAATAAAACCAGAAACAAGGCGAAAGAGGGTATCAATACGAACTCTTTGGGAATATCAAAAGCCAATCCGTCAGCTAATAAAATGAATAAATTGTCCTTCGAAGCTAAAAATCACGATCAAATTCTTTGAGTCTGTAGCCTAACGCTATTGGCAATAAAACTGATAGAATTCAATATATTAGATCCAAAGCACCTGTCCTGGATTTTCCACAACTTTTTCCACCGCCATTTGCGAAACAACGTCGGGTTTTAAGTCAGTACAAAAGGCATAAAAAACAATCCCATCAATAGAGATTGACAACTCCTACCGCAAGGTGGCATTTACCAGGATCTTATTCGCGAATTTTGGAGGCATTTATGTACGCGATCTTCCGCACCGGTGGTAAGCAATACACCGTAAAACCTGGCGATCTTGTTTATGTTGAAAAACTAGATAATGAGTTGGGATCTGAATTTGATATTAACGAAGTGTTGCTTATTGGCGGAGAGAAAACTCACATTGGTCAACCTCTTGTAAAAAACGCTAAGGTGACTGTCGTTGTTACAAAACAAGCCAAAAATCGAAAAGTGATCGTTTTCAAAAAGAAACGAAGACAATCTTTCCGTAAATTCAAAACGCATCGTCAACCATTCACCGAGCTTTTTGTAAAAGCAATCACCGGACCAGAAGGTCAAGTTGTGAAATCAGAAGAAAAAGCACGAGTTATGGATATGGCAGTTATTCGCGCAGAAAAAATTCAAGCAAAAATTGATGCCAAACGTGAACGATTGGATAATCGACCAGCAGATGGCTCTACTGAAGAAATCGTGAAAAAAGTTGCGAAAAAAGCAGCTCCCAAAAAGAAAGTTGCCAAAAAGGCAGCAGGCGCGAAGTCTTCTTCTAAGAAAACAAAAAAAAGCGGAGCTAAAAAAGTCGCTAAAAAAACAAGTAAAAAATCCTAAAGAGAAACACTAACGGGGATAAGTTATGGCATCGAAAAAAGCTGGTGGTAGTACCAAGAACGGAAGAGATTCACAGAGTAAACGCTTAGGTGTAAAACGCTTTGGCGGAGAACCCGTACTTCCTGGAACAATTATTGTGCGTCAACGAGGAACTCAATTTCACGTGGGCAACAATGTGAAAATGGGACGTGATCACACAATTTACTCAGTGATTGCAGGTTTAGTTAAATTTGAAAGACAATCTAAATTAAAATTTCGAATTAGCGTTTATCCAAAGAGCGCCTAGTCCGCTAATTTAATAGTTATGGGAGAGGGAGTCTTTCGGCTCCCTTTTTTTTTATATGAAGTTCGTTGATGAAGTCAGTATTACAGTTTCCTCTGGTCGTGGTGGACCGGGTTCAATCAGCTTTCGACGTGAGTCATTCGCTCCTCGTGGTGGACCTGACGGCGGGGATGGTGGCCGTGGTGGCAATGTTATTCTTAAGACATCACGCCATCTCAATTCACTTATGGATTACCGCGCTAATAAAAAATATGCCGCTGAAAATGGTCAGCCTGGTGCTGCGAAAAATTGCAGCGGAGCTCAGGGGCAAGATTTAATTATGCTTGTACCCGAAGGCACGGTAATTCGTTCCAGTACTGGGGAAATTCTGGTCGACCTTACTGGCGAAGTTGAACATGTGTTGTTGACTGGCGGTCGTGGCGGTAAAGGCAATACATTCTTTAAAACAAGTGTTAACCAAGCTCCGGAAAAAGCCCAGCCAGGTGAAGATGGATCAAGTTTAGATATCAAACTTGAACTTAAACTTATTGCTGATGTCGGTATTATTGGTTTTCCCAATGCCGGAAAATCAACATTGATCTCTAAAATTTCAGCGGCAAAACCAAAAATCGCCGATTATCCCTTCACCACGCTGACACCCCACTTAGGAGTGGTTAAAGCGGCAGAGTTTAAATCTTTTTTGGTCGCCGATATCCCTGGTTTGGTAAAGGGAGCTTCACAAGGTGTTGGCTTAGGAATTCAGTTTTTAAAGCATGTGGAAAGAACAAAGTTTTTTATTCATTTGATCGATGTTTCTGGAATGTCGGATCGCGATCCCATTCAAGATTATGAAGATATCAATAATGAATTGGCTTTGTATGACGAAGCCAATCGGGACAAAGATGGATTTTTCCCTCTGTCCACTCGACCTCAAGTCGTTGTGCTCAATAAAATAGATATTTTACCAGAAGAGCGTATGAAAAAAGTTAAAAGTGATTTCAAAAAACGAATCGGATCAGAACCACTGATGATTTCTGGAGTAACCGGAAAAAATACCAAAGAATTAGTTCAGGTGATGACCAAAATGATTTTTTCGAACGAGGATCAGGTATGAAAATTGGAATTTTTGGTGGGAGCTTCAACCCGCCCCATATGGGACACATTGATAGCTTAAATACAGTACTGAAAAAAGCCGGCTTAGATAAAATTCACATCGTACCGGCGGTGCAAAATCCATTAAAGCTTCCTGTGGAAGGACCAACTCCAGAGCAAAGATTGGAAATGGTTAAAAAATCTTTAGAAAGCTACGGTCATCAGTTTATTCCCGATGATCAAGAAATCAAACGCGGTGGTTTAAGTTACACGATTGATACGGTTTCACAATTTCGTAAAACCACAAAGGCCGAAGATTTGTATCTCATCATGGGGGTGGACAACTTCGAGAGCTTTAATGAGTGGAAAGATTATAAAAAAATTCTGACCGAAGCGAATCTAATCATTACGACTCGACCGGGATTTGATGTTCCTGCAGATCAAGATGAACTTCCTGATTTTATAAAGGAACTGGTAGCTGATTTTGATTTTAATTTTATTGAATTAACTACTGGAAGAAATATTCAGTTTTTGACTTTGAAAGATGTTGAAACTTCTTCTAGTGAAATTCGTCGAAAACTTCGTTTGGGAAAACCTGTAGATCAATTTTTACCATTGGGCGTAGAAAGATTTATCAAAGAGAATAAACTGTATCGACCTATGGGCGATCGTATCGGTGATTTTCGAAAATTCACTGAGTTTTGTGCAAACCATTTTTTCGAGAAGAAGGCAATTCAAGTACGGGCTTTTGATTTAAGCCACATGTCAGCTCCTTCAGAATTTACCTTGATAGCTTCGGGTACGAGCACGCGACATGCGGCCTCGCTTGCCGAAAACTTAATTCTTGCAGTTAAGGAACAGTACAATGTACATCCCCAAAGTCTGGAAGGCGTTGATGAAGCGCGATGGGTGGTTGTTGATTATGGTTCTTTAATCATTCATATTTTTTACGACTTTGTTCGCCAAGAGTACTCGCTCGAGAAAATTTGGCATGAAGGAAAAGATTTGGGATTGAAAGATCCATTGGCTGCAAAATAGAATTTTTTCGATTTTTAAAAATGAGAAAAAAATGAAAATAGTTTTTCTTAATGTGCAAACTTCACACGATAAGTGGTCCGACTTAGCTTGTGAAACTTACATTGAAAAATTAAAACATTTCCACAAAATTGAAATAAAGACCTTAAAGCCCGGAAAACATGCCCGTGATAAATCCGATCTTAAAAAAGAGCAGGATTCAGAATTAATTTTGCAGGAACTTAGCAAAGATGATTTTGTTATTTTGTTTGATGAAAAGGGTCGCCGTTTGGCTTCATTAGAATATTCGCAACAAATTCAATTGGCATTAAATTCGGGAAAAAAGCGAATGGTATTTATTATTGGCGGCGCCTTCGGCGTTTCTGCTGAAGTCATTATGAAAGCAAATTTGACAGTCAATCTTTCGCCAATGACGATGAACCACGTGGTTGCACAAGTGGTCGCTCTCGAGCAAACGTATCGTGCCTTTACGATTTTGAATAAGCTGCCCTATCACAATGCTTAATTTGATGTAAAATTTTGTGGACTCGTTTTTGAAAACAAAGCCTTATGCATATGAACAAATCGTTTATTTACTGGTTAGGTCTTCGTTCATGTCTTATTTGCGGATCTTACAATGTTAAGCGACATGAATTATGTGAAGTTTGTATTACTAGAATCATAAAAAAAACTCAAATCATGCGAATCGAATTCAAATCGAAAGAGCTTAAAATTAGTTTTCCTGTGGTTAGTTTGATCAAGTGGGTTCCCAAAGAGAGTGATCATCTGTCTAATTTTTTTTTGAAAATGAAGGGGCCGTCAAAAAAGAAAATATGGAGAGAGTTAGCCCTCATTTTCTTGAAGCAGAACCTCATAAATAAAATCGTAGCTGATTTCCAACAGGCTATCGTTGTTCCTTGCCCATCAAAATCAAAGAAGCCAGATCACGCCGAACAGTGGGCAAACGCTTTAGCCGAAGCCATGTCATGGCGTTATGCGCCGATTTTAAGTTGGTCCGAGCAAACTGAAAACAAACATCAAAGAGAGAAAACATGGCTTGAGCGTTGGAGTTTCCAAAGCCAAAAACATGTAAAATTTACGGTGAACCAGAGTCTTTGTCAGAGTCCGTTAAGCCTAGAAAATTTCGCAGGTAGCCTTATATTCGTCGACGACGTAATTACAACAGGAGCGACCGCTGCTCAGGCTTATTTGGCCTTGGGGAGGCCTAAAAATTTCATGGTCATTACCCTAGGCAATCGCACTCAGGTTGCGAAGCCACACGCAATTTGTTAAACTTCGCAGGCCTGTTGAAAAAGCATCATCTACGGCCTTGTAGATGACACTTTTTGAACAGGCTTGGGGAATAAGAGCGCGATGAAACAAAGTACTTCGACATTAAGTTTAATTATTTTAACAGCAGGGATGATTTTTTCGTGTGGAGCTTTTGCGAAATCGACAAAGAATGCGAAAAAAAATAATCAAAAAATAAACTTATCCGAGGTCTTGAAAAAATATCGAACGACGGTTTTGGTTAAAATGAATGTTGTCAAACGGGTGAAATCTGAGCTGTTAGATAAAGAAACTCTGTACAAGGGTCAAATGTATCTCGCACAAGGAAAATTTCGTTGGGACAACGACATCCCGGAAAAAACACAAATTATATTTGACGGAAAAACTGTTTGGAACATTCAACATCCACCGCCAGAACTGCCTGGTCCCTTACAAATTGCAAAAGCAAAAGTGGATAAAAGCACAAAAAAACAAATCCTAATTTCGACGATCCTTTCAGAGAATGGAATTAATGAAAATTTTAAAATTATGAAAACGACACAAGAGAGCGGTGATACTACCTATGATCTTGAGCCTAAAGGTAAAGATTTGGGAGTGACTTCACTGAAGCTCAAAACAGATCGACATAAGAATATTTCTGAACTCAGCTACAAAGACGATGTAGGGAATCAAACGGCCATTCAATTTAGCAATACTGAATTTTTAAAAAAAGCCCAAAGTAAACTTTTTGAATACACCCCGCCAAAAGGGGCACAGGTGACAAATCTATGAAGCTAAACCAAGAAAATCCAAATTTATCTAAAGTTCATTTCGTTAGTTTGGGATGTCCTAAAAACCTTGTGGACTCAGAAATTATGGCTGGAACCTTAATGAAAGAGGGTTATCAAGTTGTCGGTGATGAGAACGAAGCTGAAACCATCATTGTCAACACCTGTGGATTTATCGAGGACTCAAAAAAAGAATCAATTCAAAAAATTCTAGAAATGTCAGCTTTAAAAGAAAAGGGAAGTCTTAAAAAATTAGTGGTCGCGGGCTGTTTAACACAAAGATATAAAGACGACTTAGTTTCTGGCTTACCCGAAGCCGATCTTTTTGTCGGTTCAGGTGAATTTCAAAACATCGCGCAAATTTTAAGAAAAAATAATGAGGGTGATAAGCAAAAAACTTATTTTAATTTACCGACGTATCTTCAGCAGGAAAATACTCCACGCGTAAACTCTCAACCTCGTCATCGGGCTTATTTAAAAATTTCAGAAGGTTGCATGAAGCGATGTTCATTTTGTGCAATCCCCTTAATTCGAGGCAACCTTCAATCCCGAACAATTAAAAATATCGTGAGTGAAGCCAAGACTTTGGTAGCTTCAGGTGTGAAAGAGTTAATTATCATCAGTCATGATTTTACTGATTACGGTTGGGATTTGCGTCGAAAAGATTCAACTGCAAAAGAATCTCCGATCGAACTTTTGCGAGCGCTTATTGAAGTTGAAGGTGTCGAGTGGATTCGATTGCTTTATCTATATCCGGATGGAATTACTCCCGAGATGATTGAGTTAATGAAAAGCAGTAAAAAACTAGTTAAATATTTCGATATGCCGCTTCAACATATCAATGATGAAATGTTAAAGAAAATGAATCGCAAAATGACTCGTAATGAAATCGAAACAGTCCTGCAAAACATTCGTGAACAAATTCCTGAAGCGGTTATTCGAACGCAATTTATTGTTGGTTTCCCAGGTGAAACACAAGAACATCACGAAGAGCTTCTTGAGTTCATTTCGGCCCAGCAATTTGATCGAGTAGGTTGCTTTCAATACTCACCAGAAGAAAGCACGCCGGGAGCAAAAATGACGGATCCCGTGGATGATGAAACTAAACAGCAACGTTTTGACGCCTTAATGGAAGTTCAGCAGAATATTTCCCGCGCTAAACACCGAGACTTTATTGGCCGCACTGTCGAAGTCCTTGTTGAAGGCTACAGCGAAGAAACTGATTTGTTATTACAGGGTCGCACTTCCCAACAAGCTCCAGATATTGATGGTACAGTGTTAATTAATTCTGGAATGGCCCATGTTGGTGATTTAGTTAAAGTCAAAATCACCGACAGCATGGAATATGATCTTATTGGCGAAATGGTGGAAGCTGAAGAGTTACAACATTCGGAAAATTTAATTTAATGGAGAGCGGAAAAATATCTTCTTCTCACTGGCTGGTGGCGATTACAAAACATTATGCAAGTGCCTTTATTATCGCAGATTATTTTTTGAAAAAAGAAGGAACACGTTGTTTAGAAATTTCTGCACTTGGAAAACAAGGACTTTTGATTTTTGAAATAAATGAAAAACTTTCGCCAGTTGACTACAAAATATTCCTTGGAAATTTTAATGATCAACTTGAAAAACAGATTATAATCGAGAACCTTCCTGCCGAGGTGATTAAATCCTATTTGAGTCTAGAAAATTCAAATGCAGATAATTTCCTTCTCTTTCTTGAGTTTGATTTTTTAGGCGAAGCTTTAATGGCTGCGCAAAACGCTGTGTCTCGAGGTTTAAAAATTGTTGATTTTCGTTTTATCCGATCAAGCAACAGCGTCACCCATCTTATTCTGACTGGTGCCGAGGAAGCTGAAGGACAATCTTTTAGGAAAGAGTGCGTAAGGGAATATCCAGGAGTGTCTCAGCCACAGTTGTTAGCACACCCGGCGGCTGAAATTAAAAATTTTTTTGAAATATTTCCAAGTTAAAAAAAATAAAAAATCTATTGCAGCATACAGTTTTCCGAGAGCGACTCGAATTTTCGAAGCCAATCAGATTTCTTGGCTCCCTTTAACTGGATGACAATTTTTCGAACAGCAACCGCATTTTTACGATCTTTAGAACAAGCTTTTTTTAAACTTTGATAGGCTTCATCAAGCTTTTGAATTTGAGCGGCGGTGACACCGTGACCGACAAGACACTGTTCATTGTCAGGGGCTATTCGAAGGCAATTTGAATAAAAACGAAAGGCTTCAATAAAATCAGATTTCTCTTCGACAAAACGCGCATAAGTTATTTGAGCATATAAAGATTGAGTAAATCGTTCTGCGGTAGTTTTTAATTTCTCTTGGGCTTTTACTAGGTCACCAAGATTTTTATGAACTAAGCCTAAATTGACATGATTTTCTGGTGTGCTGTCAGACTTTTGAATGGCTTTGCGACAGAACTCGGCCGCAGGATCGTTAAGGGCATCCGTTGTATTGATATCGCAAAGTTTTGTTAAAAACTCGGGGCGTTCGCCAAGCTTTTCAATCATATCTTGATAAATAATTCGCAGTTCATAAAGGTTTCCCCGTTTTTCATAAACAGCAATTAAGCCGTCATAAGCGGGCTGATAACTCCCATTAATTTCAGTGGCACTTTTAAAGCTATTCAAGGCTTCTTTTTCACGCCCTGCAATTAAATGAGCTTGGCCCATTAAGGTGTGAGCCTCTTCATCTTTTTCATCTTTAGAAATTAGCATTTGAGTTATTCGAATCGCTTCAGAGTATTCTTTTTTCTGAAGATGGGCCTTAGAAAGAAGAATCATTTCTTTACGATCCAGACTATCAATGTGTTTCCATAAAAGCTTTGTGCAAAGATCGTATTCTGCTCGATTAAAATGCTCCTGTGCCAGAGCATCAAGAGCGGGTCGACTTTTGGGATTTACTTTAAGATCAGCTTCTAATTTTTTAAGCAACGAACTTGTTGGCTTCTCGGGTGATCGAGTTTGTGTTTGTTCTAAAGTTGTCTGGGACAGTGCCCGCTTGGACTTTGGGCTAGCTTGAACGGGGAAGCTAAGGGACAAAACTAGAAAAGTTGAAAAAAACCCAAAAAGAGCCTTTGTCCAGGTGTGAACAAAGAGATTCTTTCTCGGAAGGGTAAAGGAATTCAAATTTTGACCCGACGACATATAAAACACTCATACAATGTCTCAAATCTAAGGACGTTTTGGAATGAAAAAGAAGTCCAGAGAATTCAAAGACTTAGTCAGGGGCCGCCAGGGCCAGGCGATTGTTGAGTATATCTTAATTTTGGTTGTTTCTTTAGCGCTGATTTTAACCGTTACAGTTCAAGTATTTAAGCCTATGCAATTTTTTCTAAAAGACTTCATGGGGACTTACGTTCAGTGTCTTTTAGATACAGGTGAACTTCCAGCTTTGGGCGGAAGTAACAAAATAAAAGATGATGAATGCAAAGCTTCTTGGTCAAAATCTCGCCAAGCTTCGGGATTATCCCCTCAAAGTTCAGGCGAAGGCGCTGGTTCTAGCGATAAAAAATCAAGCAGCGGAGATGCATCATCATCAGATGGTTCGAACTCGGGTTTTTATGCCGGGTCTCGGAGTCGCCAGAGCCCGTTCTTTAACTCTTCTCGACGGGGAGCGAGTTCTGCTGAGTCCTCGGCAAATAGTAAAAAATCTGTGATTATAGCGCTTGGCGAGGGTTCGGACTCAGATAAGTTTTTTCGTGCTCAAGGAGGAAATAGAGGAGGATATTCTTCAAGTAAACCGAACACAATCGTGGACCTTTCATCAATGAGTGATGAGGAAAGAAAAAAAATCGGAAAAAATGAACCAAAAGTACCTAGAATTGTGGCGTCTGGCGAAAACTTTTCAAAGCTTAAGAAAAAAGTCGTGGCTAATCCGCCACCGGCTAAGGTTTTTGTGGAAAAAGAAGAGGACCCTTTTCAATTTGGAAATATTTTTAGAATTTTATTCATACTGGCGATTATTTTAGTGTTGGTTTTGTTGATTGGTGGGCAAGCTTTGCAGCTCTCGAAAAGCTGGGAAAAGTAGAAGCTTCTACTGTTCTTTTTCAAAAAAGACCCGCGCGCTGCGTCCTAAAATTAATACAAGCTTTTTAAAAGAGTTCGATTTGTCTTGAAACATTCTCTGCATTATTGAATACACAACTCGTGAATAACATCTTTGATATCTACGGAAAAAAAATCTTCACCATTGAAGAAGCAGAACTGCTCTTACCTTTGGTTTACCGTTTAACTGAAGAATACAGTCGTGAAGTCAGATTGCTTATGAAGCATATTGAAGCTTTGCCTGATAAAAAATCGGAACGAGCACAGGGCATAGAAAAGACCATTAATGAAATCATCGAAAAATGGCAAAGTAAGCTCGAGAAATTAGGAGTCGTTCCAAAAGGACTTTGGTTGGCCGACTTTGATAATGGCACGGGTTACTATTGCTGGAAATTTCCTGAAACAAAAATTAGTTTTTGGCATGGTTATCAAGATGGTTTTTCTGGAAGAAAATTAATTGAAGATCTATTTCCCATGGAGCTAGGACCGCAGACATGAGAATTGGCATTGCCCAGATCAATCCGACCCTTGGCGATTTTGCAACGAACTACCAAAAAATTTTTGAAAACATAAAAGTAGCAAAAGATAAAAAATGTGAAATGCTTATTTTTCCTGAAGCGGCGCTATTTGGTTATCATCCTTTTGATTTGCTTGAAAGAGCCGAACTCGTTGAAATGCAAAACAAATATGTTCAGTTACTAGAAAAAAAAATTCCACAAGGTATTGCTGTTTTGTTCGGTTTTATTCGTGCCAATAAATCAAAAAAAGGGCGACCGTATTTTAATTCAGTTGCATTGATTCAAAAAGGAAAAAAAGCTCAATTTTTTGACAAACAACTTCTGCCAACAGGGGATGTTTTTGACGAGGCCCGCTTTATTGAACCAGGTAGTGTAAAAAATAATTATTTTACATGGAAAGGGCTCAGATTCTTTTTAACAATCTGTGAAGATATTTGGGCCTGGCCTGATGGAAAAAAAAATTCAGCTTACACAAAAAACCCACTTCTTTCCGTACCAAAGAAAAAAGTAGATTTTGTTATTAACATGAGCGCCAGCCCCTTTTATTTAGGTAAAATGAAATTACGTGAAGCTATGTCCTTACAAACGGCAAAACACTTTAAGGCGCCAGTTATTTATGTCAATTTAGTTGGAGCACAGGACGAAATCATTTTCGATGGCGCCAGTTTTATTATTGATCAAAAGGGAAAAAAACTTCTTCAGTGCCATTCTTTTGATGAAGATTTTAATGTGATAGACACGGACTCTCGAGAAGCTTGGTCAAAAGTTGAAAGCTTGAAGGAAACAGAATTGCTTCATCGGGCGTTGGTTTTGGGAATTCGCGATTTTGTTGCAAAAACAGGATTAAAAAAAATCCACTTGGGAATCAGCGGGGGAATTGATTCTGCGGTCGTTGCCTGTCTTGCGGTAGATGCCCTTGGTCCACAAAAGGTAAGTTTGATTGCGATGCCAGGACCTTACTCAGCTGACATGAGTTTAACTTTGGCCGAAAAGTTAGCAAAAAATTTGAACGTTGAGTTTATATCAGTACCAATTAATGAAAGTTATAAAAGCACCTTGAAATCGATCAATGTGGCATTCAAGATTAGTGAATCTGTATCTGTCGTCCATGAAAATATTCAATCGCGCTTACGTGGCCTTTTCTTAATGGCCTATTCTAATCAAGCGAATTCCTTATTGCTAGCAACCGGCAATAAAAGCGAATATGCCACAGGCTATTCAACTTTGTATGGCGATATGTGCGGCGGGCTTGCTCCAATTGGTGATTTGCTAAAACACCAAGTTTATGAACTTGCAAAATATTACAACTGTGAACACGAACTCATTCCTCAGCAAATAATTAATCGACCACCAACGGCTGAGCTAAGGCCAAATCAAAAAGACCAAGACAGCTTGCCTCCTTATGACCAGCTAGATCAAGCCGTAGAAAATATTGTGGAAAAGTGCACGTCAGCTAAAAAGCCAATTCAAAAGTGGCTACTTTCTAAATTAATTCATACTGAGTTTAAAAGATGGCAAGCACCACCCATTTTGAAAGTTTCGGCGCATGCATTCGGCCGCGGCCGGCGATATCCTATTGCTCATAAGTCTGCATTTTAGTGGCCTGTTGAAAAAGTATCATCTACTGAGTTCTGGACTACAACCCTAAAAGATCTAGTTGTTTTGGTTGGCGTTGGATTTGAGGGAAGCGAATTTCGAGTTTGCCTGTGAGAGCTATGAGGTTTTCGATTTTTGGAGCTTGTCCGCCGACGGAGATTCTTTTTAACATTTCCAAAAAAAGATAACCGCAATAGCTGGCGTCTTCTTCGGCGCGATGGAAATTTCCCGAAGGGATTTTCAAATACTGTATCAAGGTACCTAATTTATAATTTGGTAAACCAGGAAAAACTTTCCGCGAAATACTTAAGGTATCTAGAACAATTCCACGAGGTGCTGGTGATTCGTGTTTTTTGATATCATTCATTAAAAATTGAGTGTCGAACGGAGCATTGTGAGCCACAAGGGGTTCATCCCCACAAAACTCTGCAAAGGAAGGCAGCAGATCGTAGATTTTTGGTTTTCCACGAACCATATCATCGGTGATTTTATTTACAGCCGAGGCCCCTGGGGGAATCGACTTCATCGGATCAACAAGTGTAGAAAAAATAGCCTCGGGTCTTCCGTTAACAAACTTAATAGCACCAATCTCACATATCTGATCAACACTAGGGACTGTGCCTGTAGTTTCAAGGTCGAAAGCAATAAAGTTCATATAAATATTGATACCGAAGGACTTGCTGGGTTTCAATCAAAGAAATGAAAAAAAAGCATATTTTTTATGTACAACCAATGGCTCGTCCTATCAGTGCGAGTCATAATCAAACCATTTTAGAGAGTCTACTGAGTGCGGCGATCGAAATCGATCATAGTTGTGGTGGAAATGGCACTTGCGGAACTTGTCGCGTTCGTGTGGAAAACATAGAACTTATGCCTGGTCCAAATGAAATTGAAGCAGAACTGCGTACAGAAATTCCTTTTGATAGCAATGAACGCTTAGCATGCCAAAATTTTTCTTTCGAGGGACTGCGACTACATCTTCGCGAAAAAAAAGTAAAATAATAAAACGTCTTAGAAGCGGTCTCATAAATAGTCAGCCGAGGCGACGAGGAGGGTTCGACTGACTATTTATGAGACCGCTTCTAATTAATATAAAATGGATTTGTATAAATCCAAGTGAACCATTTTTTAGCATCAGGTAAAGGCAAAAATGGGCTGACTCGAACTTGAATTCGATAAACGCCCGGTTCAATAATTTGCAAATTTATATTTGAACTATTTCCAGTGGCATAACGAACGCCATTTCGATACACAACGATTTCATAAAAATCAGAGGGTTCAGCTGGTACTTCAGCGCGAAGAATTAAATTTTTATTAAAACGAATCGAACTGCCCATCAAATGAGTTTTGTTGTTATCTTGAACAAAAGCTTGGAATCCTTTTGTTTCACCCAGAAAATCGAAGGCCAAATAAAAATTTCCGTTTTTAATAGCTTGAAAGATTTTTTGTTTGTCACTGCCAACTTGTCCTGTGAGTTCGGATTTAAGTAAGACATGGTTTGAAAAAATTTCGAAACTTTTTTGATAGCTTGGAAATTTAAGCAAATAATTGGCTATGGGAATGGCACGAGCAGAGGCTTCAGCTCCAGCAAACATATTTAAACTTTGTCGCAACGAGACCTCATCAAAAAGACCGATCTCTTCTGTTGGCTCCTGGAACAAGCGAATCAAAGACAGTTTCGGATTGAAGGGATAAGTAAAGAGACTCCAAATGACAGAAAGTTTCGAAGATTCCCAGGCGCGGTAGGAAAGGCTTTTCAAATTAATGAGTTCCACGCCATCAAGACCGATAGGAATGTCACCGGACCAAGTAAAATCAAGTTTATAGGGATGAGCCAACACGATAAACTCATCCCTATTAAAAATTCTTTTTTGTGAAAGAAAATCAGAAAGTCGAACTTGGGAATCGCCGAGAGTTTGCCCTAAAGTTTCACCTTTGTTGGAATAGTAGATCAATCGAGAATCAAGATAGCTGTATTTTCCCGCAGAGAAAACGAGCGTATTTCCGTGGTAACCTTCTTCGTTGTAAGGAATATCAAATAAATTTAAATCAGTAAAAAAAATAAAATCCAAACCCGCGGCGCGTGCGGAAGAAATAATTTTAGAGTAACTGCTTGATCCCAGACTCAATTCAGAATGGACATTGATCACTCCTCGATAGTCGAAAAACTCCATCGAGTTATCTTTTTTTAGACGAAGGGGAATAACATTCACATTAATCTGAGAAATGTAAAATCCATATACAAAATAACAAATTAATAAACCAGAAAAAAACATCAAAACACGGGTCACTTCTGTACCTCAAGAATTAGGTAGTCATTTTTTAGACTCTCGACCACCCTTATCTGCCAGCCATCATTCGTTATCCACTGGGGTAAGTCATGATGTTTTTGTTTTATAACAAAAAAATGATTTATTTTTGGTAGGCCTTCTTCAAAAGTATCAAAAAAATCATATCGACTGCTTTGGCTTAACTTATAAACAGGAATTTTTGATTGAAACCAGAGAGTTGAGGCTAGTTGATAGTTGATGCCATACAGGGGCTCATATTTTTTAACCAAAGAGGAAAAATCCCGATAAATAAATGGTTCTAAAATTTTTCCATGTACGACTTTATCGGATTTAAAAAACAGTGCGATTCCGATAAAAAGATAGAGCGCTCCCCAAGAAGAAAGCGTTATCCATTGTTTGCGGGAAGTCCAGGCACCAGTTAAAGCGAGTGCGTAAAAGGCTGGATAAGCCATAATGGGCCAGTTTCCTTCAACAGGCGCACGAAAACTGGTTATAAAAAAGAAAACAAGAGGACCCCAGGCAAAAGCTTTTAATAATTGAACTCGGGGATCCTTATTTTTAATAGCTGACCAAAAAATTAAAGGGAAAAGGGCGATGATTTGTCCTAAAACGTATTCGACGGGCCAATGCCAACTGAAATTATTTTGTTGTAAGCCGTGTTTAAGTTGAAACTGAAATGACATCCACTGATGTTGTTGATTCCAGATAAGCACAGGAAGACAAAAAACAAATCCAAACAAGATAACAACATACAACCGAGGCCAATGAAATTTCTTAAGAAGATTATTCTGCCAAAGAGCAAAAAGAGCCAGTGGGACAAATAAAACAATCATGTATTTGGAAAGAAAACCCAGACCGAGTGAAACGCCTAAGCCAAGGGCATTTTTCGATGAAGGAGTGTCTAAGTATTTTAGAAAAAACAACAAAGACAAACTCCAAAATATAAGAAGGGGTAAGTCCGGGGTAATTAAAATTGAGCCAAAACCCAGCAGAGGTGACAACAATGTAAGCCAAAACCAAAAAGTGAGGATTTTATTTTCAAGTTTTAATTGTTGAAAAATAAAAAACCAAATAAGCCAAATGCAATGACCTAAAATAACACTTGGCCACCGAACCATCGATCCCCAATAGTCAAAAAAATGTCCCAGCCATAAAAGCCAGGCGCTCATAGGAGGATGATCAAAATAACTGAGTTGTGGAAAAAGGGACCAAACCCAATAATAGGCTTCATCAGGGATAAGGGGAAGCGCCGCTGAAATCGCTAATTTTAAAAATAAGGTCAAAGACCAGATTCGAAAATAAGTTTTCACTAAGCCCTAGTACGTGAGTTTTATAGGTTTACCAAGAACTCCGGGAACTCCAACGTCTTTTCCATTCACGATGACATTGATCGCGCCACCATTGCTGATGTTAACCTTAACACCTGCTCTAGTTTTAATAGTGTGAAACTGTTCGGGCTCAAGGCGAACTTTTTCGTTTTTTCCACCTAAAGTTGAATATTCTATATCTACGCCATCAAGGGCTTCAATGATAAGCTCAATGTTTTTAATAGCTGGTTTGATTTCAGCGATCGGAATTTCTTTTGCCGCCGGTTTTTCAGCGCTTTGTGGAGCTGCTGTCGGTGGTGGGGAAACTACTGGTTTAGTTTCAACTGGTTTAATTTCTGGTGCCGGTGGTTTTACAGCAATGCTCGGAGTTGTTGCTGTAGCGATAGAATTTGGCGAATTTTTTTGCGAAAGAGTTGAGCGTGGAGTTGGACCTGTCGAGGCCGGATTTACAAACGGAGTTGAGGCCGTGGTTTTAGGAGAACCATTTGTTGCTGCGGGAGGTGTTGGATTTGTGGAAACGGCTGAAGTCTCTGTCGCTTGCGGACTTGTTGTCGAGTCGGATGACGAAACTGAAGCGGAGGTATCACTCGGGGTCGACGGTGGAGCTGATTCAGTGGGACTTGTTGTCGAAGTTGGTGTTGTCGGGGCTGAAGTTTGAACTTCGGCCGCAGGAGGTGAAGTTGAAATCACAGGAGGGACTTCCGTTGTTATCGCTTCATTTTGATAGCGATCAATCACTCGCTTTGTAACTAAGATTAAAGTTACAAGAACGATGACCGAAGCAAGCAACGTCATATTGCGGAATTGTTTACTCGAAGTGATGGTCATCGGCTTTGATTCTGTTGAATTAGGATTTTCCTTTTTAGGAGGAATGACCAAATTAGCAATAGGTGCGCTTATAGTTGAGGGATTTTCTGCACCTAAGGTCGCTGGCATAGCTTGTGGTTTAGTTGTGCCCATTTCTGAAGTAAAAAGCTTTAAAACCTCATCGGAATTTAATTTTAAATATTGGGCATAGCTTTGCACGAAACCACGTAGAAATGTTTTTGCCGGAAGACTTTCAACATCACCTTCTTCGATGGCCTTTAGAATCTTGCTGTTTATTTTTAAAGAAAGACCAATTTCATGAATTGAAAGTTGTTTTTCTTCGCGAGATTTTTTTAAAAGCTCACCCGTTTTTTTCATTACTGAACCTTCCGAATTAAATCAATCATGGCACGGGAACGATCTGGATAGCGTCCCTGAGGATAAAGTTTAACGACTTCTTGAAAACGCAAAATAGACTTTTCTTTATCGCCCATTCTATAGAGGGCTAAAGCGCTGTAATAATGTGGTTCATCAAAAGATGATTTTTGACAAAATGAAATGGCGCGATTAAGAGCAACAATGGCCCTCTTGTAATCTTCAACCTCAAAAAGTGATCGACCATAATAATTGTTAGCTACGCAGCTGTCCTGTTGTTGTTCGATAGCTTTTAAAAAACTATTTTTAGCCAGATCAAACTTTTTTCGATTAAACTGACTAAGGCCTAAATTAATGTAAGCTTTTTCGATACCCGTATAAGTCAAATCGTTCAGAACTTTTTTGAGTTCAGTTTCAGCTTCAACAAAATTTTCGCGTTCGATAAGCAATCGCGCCAAATTATTTCTGGCATCAGTAAAACGGGGTGCAATCCAAAGGGCTCGCCGAAAATGTTTTTCAGAAAGCTCATATTTTTCTCGCATGAAATAGGTTAAGCCGAGATTATTTTGGACCGAGGGATTGTCTGAGTCGAGTTCTTCTGCTTTTAAAAACTCGGTAAGCGCCATTGGATAATTAGCTGAGTCGAAATAAGATATTCCTAATTGTAAATGAAGAGCCGACTTTTCTTTTCGCTCTGAAAAGCTGGCACAGCCGGCAGTGAGGATCAGCGCTAGAATTAAAAAAAACTTCATAACGACACGCTATCATTGTCGAATTAAGAGTCAATCCTGACTTCGGCTAAAAGCTCAATGTGATCAGTCTGGGGAAACATATCTAGAGCTAGAAACTTTTCTAGACGTGGCTTAAATCCTAGTAGCTGCGCTTGATCAAAATAAACCTTAAGGTCTCGGGCCATAGTGACAGGATGACAACTCACATAAATAAATCGTTTAAGTCGAGCAAAAGCCAAAGATTTCATAACAAGGTCCTCGGTCCCAGTCCTTGGGGGATCCAGGATGACAAGATCGTTCCGATCAAGTTGAAACTTCTTAAGAAATCGGGTCACATCCGAGCAAAAAACCTCGAACTGTTTAGGTGAAAGATTTTGTTCGAGCGCCCTTTTTCTGGCCACCTGGGCCAACCTTTGATGCAGTTCAACCATAATCAAGGAAGATTTTTTGAAGGTAGCAGAAAGCGGAAAACTGAGATTTCCAGAACCAGCATAAAGATCGATTATGCGACCGGGCTTATCAGGAAAATCTTTACACCATTGCAACAGGATATTTACTAAATTTTCATTTTGAAAGCGATTCACTTGCGAAAAACCTAAAGAGTCCTTTTCTTCGGACATTTCGTACCAACGAGGCTCTTCGCTTTCATCCAAGAAAAGCTCGTAACGTCCTTCGGTTATTTTTTTTGCCGAGATTTCTTTTTTCAATTTGGGCCATGCCGACATTAATTTTTCTTCGGTGATTAAACAGTCTTCGATTTCAACAAGGTCATGAGAGCCTTGCTCGTAAAAGCCAACCCGCGATTTTTGCACTTTAGGCTGAATGCGATTTCGATAGCGAAAATCTTTAGGACTAGGAATGACCTCAAAATTCGGCAAAGGGCCTTCCGGCAAAAATTTTGAGAAAGTTTCTTGAATGAGTAAATGCTTAAATTGTCGTTGATGCTCTTCAGAGATGTGTTGCCACGAGCAGCCTCCACAACGATCAAAGTAGGGACAAGGAGGCGCTTTTCGAAAGCGGGAAGGTTCAATAATCTTTATGATTTCTGCAAGGTAGAAATTTTTTTTGGCTTCAGTAATTTTAACTTTTAAAAGATCTTCTGGCGCAGATCTTGGCACAAAAATCACGGCGCCTTGATGACGGGAAAGACCAGAGCCTCCCACCGCCATTTTTTCGATTTTTATCTCTAGAACATCGCCTTCAGAAATTTTCAAAAAGGATACTAAACATTACAGATTTCGCGTTTTTCAAAAAACAAAGCAAGCTCGCGCTGTGCCGAAGTGGCACTGTCTGAACCATGTACGGCATTTTCACCCATGCTGTCGCCAAACTTGGCGCGAATAGTTCCAGCAGTCGCTTTTTTAGGATCAGTGGCACCCATAATTTCACGATTTTTTAAAACAGCATTTTCACCTTGTAAGCACATCAACATCACTGGCCCAGAGGTCATGAAAGTGACCAATTCACCAAAAAAAGGCCGAGCCTTGTGTTCAGCATAAAATTCTTCACATTTGTCTTTTGAAATGACTGCGATTTTCGCTGCTGCGATTTTTAATCCGTTAGCTTCAAAAATGCTAAGAATGTCTCCGAGGCAATTTTTTTTCATTGCGTTGGGTTTAATAATTGAAAATGTTTGTTCCATAGCCATAAAAACTCCTTACTTGAGCAGTGATTTAAGTGTCGAACCAAGGTCTGCCGGACTTCTGGCAATTTTGCAACCAGCAGATTCAAGCGCCGCAAACTTTGCTTCCGCCGTGCCTTTTCCGCCGCTAATAATAGCCCCGGCATGGCCCATTCTTTTGCCTGCAGGAGCGGAAGCCCCGGCAATAAAAGCAGCAATCGGTTTTTTAAACTCTTTTTTGATGTAGGCGGCGGCTTCTTCCTCGGCAGATCCACCGATTTCACCAATCATAATGACGGCTTCCGTGCCTGGATCGGCATTAAAAAGCTTCAATACATCAATGAAATTAGTGCCATTCACCGGATCGCCGCCGATGCCGATGCAGCTGGATTGGCCAAGCCCAAGTTGAGTCAGTTGGTGGACTGCTTCATAAGTTAAAGTTCCAGATCGAGATAAAACCCCGATTTTTCCGGGTTTATGGATATGCCCAGGCATGATTCCAATTTTACATTGTCCGGGAGTGATCACACCGGGACAATTGGGACCAATCAGGCGTGTCCGACGGCCTTCCATGAAGCGCTTCACTCGAACCATATCCAAAACCGGAATTCCTTCGGTTATACAGACAACGAGATCTAAATCCGCGTCGACCGCTTCCATTATTGAATCGGCAGCAAATGGAGGTGGCACAAAAATCATCGAAACATTGCAACCCGTACTGGATTTAGCTTCGCGAAGCGTATTGAAAACAGGCAAGCCGATATGTTTGCTTCCGCCTTTTCCTGGTGTAACTCCACCGACTATTTTTGTTCCGTAAGCTAGGCACTGTTCTGAATGAAATGTTCCTTGTGCGCCAGTAAACCCTTGGCAAATAACTTTGGTATTTTTATCAATTAGTATCGACATCGATTAACCTTTCGCCGCAGCAACAGCTTTTTTGGCAGCATCCGTGAGATCATCAGCAGGAATAATATTGAGTCCGCTTTCTTTCAGAAGTTTTTTTCCTAAGTCCACATTTGTTCCTTCCAGTCGAACGATCAATGGGACTTTAAGGCCAACTTCTTTCGAAGCTGCAATCACACCTTCGGCGATCACATCACACTTCATAATTCCACCGAATATATTGATCATGATGGCTTTTACGTTTTTATCTTGTAAAATAATCTTGAAAGCCGCAGTTACTTTTTCTTTATTCGCACCGCCGCCCACATCTAAAAAATTTGCCGGATTTCCACCATGCAATTTGATAATATCTAAAGTGGACATGGCTAAACCAGCACCGTTCACTAAGCAGCCAATATTGCCATCCAACTTGATAAAGGCCAGATCGTATTTTGAGGCTTCAATTTCAGTTGGCTCTTCCTCGCTCAGGTCACGAAGTTCGACGATTTCAGGATGTTTGAACAAAGCATTGGAATCAAAATTGAGTTTTGCATCCAATGCCAAAACATCACCTTCTTTAGTGACAACAAGAGGATTAATTTCGGCAATTGAGCAGTCTTCGGCGATAAAAGCGGCATACAAACCCATAAAAAATTTGACGGCTTTATTGACCACTTCAGGCTTCATGCCAATTTCGAAGGCTAAAATTCGTGCTTGAAAGGCGGCTAAGCCAACCGCAGGATCAATATCTACTTTTTTGATTGCCTCTGGCCGATGAGCCGCCACTTCTTCGATATCAACGCCGCCTTCAGCACAAGCCATCATCGCAACACGACCGGTAACTCGGTCCACTAGGCAGGCCACATAATATTCTTTTTCGATATTACAGCCCTGCTCGATAAAAACTTTTTGAACCTTTTTGCCCTCGGGGCCGGTTTGATGAGTGATCAATGTCATACCAATCATTTTTTTTGCAAGTTCTTGCACTTCGTTGGTGGATTTTGCGATTTTAACGCCGCCACCTTTGCCGCGGCCGCCAGCATGAATCTGCGCTTTAACCACCCAAAGCGATCCGCCGATTTCCTTGGCTGCAGCAAGGGCTTCCTCGGGTGAGTGCGCGACTTTACCAATTAAAGTCACGACTCCAAATTTTCGTAAAACTTCTTTTGCTTGATACTCATGAATATTCATAACGCCCTTTAGTAAGAAAGTTTTCCTAATGCATCGACTAGTTCACGAACGGCTTTTCCAGATTTTTCCAGACCGGCGCGTTCTGTTTCGTTTAATTTTAGCTCGATGACAGTTTCCATGCCTTGGCCACCTAATTTGCACAATACACCGATGAAAAGACCCTTCATGCCATACTCACCATTCAATTCTACGGCACAAGGTAAAATGCGTTTTTGATCTTTCAAAATCGCTTCGGCCATTTGCACAGCTGAAGCAGAAGGCGCGTAATATGCGGAACCTGTTTGTAAAAGTTTAACAATTTCGGCGCCGCCATTGACAGCGCGGTTTACGAGTTCATCGATTTTGGCTTGTGGTAACATTTCCATTAGCGGCACTCCACCCACTGAACAATGTCTTGGCATTGGCACCATGGTATCGCCATGACCACCTAAGGTAAAAGCTTGAATATCTTTCACTGAAACATTGCAGGCTTCTGCGATGAACGAACGAAAGCGGGCGCCATCTAATACTCCGGCCATGCCGATGACGCGTTCTCGAGGAAAACCAGTAACCTGTTTGCAAACATAAGCCATTGCATCCAAAGGATTTGAAACCACGATGACGACCGAATTCGGCGCGTAGGTTTTAATTCCTTCAGAGCAGGCTTTAACAATTTTTGCATTTGTCGCCAGTAAATCATCACGGCTCATGCCTGGTTTTCGTGGGATACCCGCGGTTAAAATGACGATGTCAGAACCGGCAATATCTTTGTAATCGGCAGTTCCAGTAACTCGTGAATCGAACTGTTCCACAGGTGAGGATTCAAAAAGATCAAGAGCCTTTCCTTTTGCAACGCCATCATTGATGTCCAATAAAATGACATCGCCGAGTTCTTTTTGAGCAGCCCAGTGAGCCGCGGTTGATCCAACGAATCCCGCACCGATAACGGTGATTTTTTTTCTTTTATGAGCCATGAATATCTCCTGAGTTTTTAATTGGTGACCGAGTTATTGAATCTTAAATCATAATGAGTGACAAGTCCGATTGAGGCGAGTCATATTTCATATGATGGACGCATCCGAACTGGTACTTGAGCTTAAAAATGTAAAAATTGAATTCTCGAGGAAGCTTGTTCTAAAGAATATCAATTTACAAATACGAAAAGGCGAGTCGCTTGTTTTGATTGGCCCCAGTGGACATGGAAAGACGGTTTTGCTAAAAATTTTGGCGGGACTTCAGCAAACGAGCTCCGGAGAGGCCTGCGTTTTTGGAAAAGGTTGGCAAAATTTGCGCGGCGCAGAGCGTTTGGCCACACTCAAGAGATTAGGAATGCTTTTTCAAAAAAATGCTCTCTTCGATTCTTTGACCTGCGCAGAAAACATTGCATTTCCACTGCGAGAAACTACAAAAAAGACGGAACAAGAAGTTCAAAAAATAGTCGACCATTTTCTTAATTGCGTTGGCCTACCTCAGGTTAAAAGTCTTTTTCCAGATGAAATTAGTGGTGGAATGCAAAAACGTCTGGGAATTGCGCGTGCTTTGGCTTTAAATCCTGAAATTATTTTTTACGATGATCCAACCGCAGGTCTGGACCCGATTACATCACGAAAAATAATTCAAACAATTGGGGAATTAAAATCAGAGGCAAACTCGACCGCAATAACAGTAACCAACGATATGAATCGGGCCTATCAAATTGCCGATCGAATTGGTTTTGTTGTTGATCAAGAGTTGCTTATAACGGGTTCGAAAGAGCAAACCTTACAACATCCAGATCCTCGAGTGCAGCAATTTATCAGAGGCGCGATCGATGGACCACTGACGGCTTTAGGTTAAATGCATGATAGAATATAAAAATCTTGTTAAAAAATTTGGTGAACGAACGATACTTAAGGGACTAAGTCTAAAAGTGAATCCCGGAGAAATCCTTTTTATTCTAGGAACATCGGGTACGGGTAAGTCCGTACTTTTGAAGAACACCGTCGGTTTATTAAAACCCGATCAAGGCGAAGTTTGGGTAGATGGAGAAGAAATTTCTGGTTTTAACGAAAACCAACTTCAATCCGTCCGAAAAAAATGTGGAATGGTTTTTCAACATCCGGCACTGTTTGATTCGCTAACGGTGTTTAATAATATTGCTTTTGGACTCAGAAAACATTTTAGTCTTAATGAACAAGAAATTTCTGAAAAAGTAAAAAAAGCGTTGAATTTAGTCAACTTAGCCGGAATTGAAGATTTATTTCCGGCACAAATATCCTATGGCATGCAAAAGCGGGTGAGTTTAGCCCGGGCTGTTGCTCTGGATCCAAAAATTCTTTTATTTGACGAACCCACAACGGGTTTAGATCCGGTGACCACGTCGGCGGTCAATCAATTGATCCGCAACCTTTCTAAAAAATTAGAAACAACTTCGATGGTCGTAAGTCACGATATGAATAGTGCTATGACGGTAGCTGATCGAATTGTTGTTTTGGATCAAGGGAATATTATTGCCCTGGGCACTCCGGAAGAAATGAAAAAATCGACAGTTCCCTTGGTTAAAGAATTTTTATTCGAGGCTCAGACATGATTTCTCTTTTAAATAAGATCATCAACGAAATTGGACTCAGTCTTTTATTTCTTAAAGAAATTTTAAACACTTTATTTAAAACCCCCTGCAAGTCACATTTGATCTATGAACAAATTTGGAATGTGACGATGGAAAGTTTTGCAACCACAGCCTTAGCCGGATTTTTTGTTGGCGCCATAATGACGGTGCAATTTACTTTGCAAATGAATGAATTTGGCGCGTTGGGATATCTTGGCGGTCTTGCTACTAGCGGAACGATTCGCGAAGTGGGGCCATTGCTCATCGCATTTATGCTGAGTGGAAAAGTGGGAGCCTTCACTTCGGCCGAGTTGGGCACGATGCGGGTTACAGAACAGATTGATGCCATTCGCTGCTTGGGAGCAAACCCAATCCAAGAAATTATTTTACCACGATTTTTGGGAATTATTATTTCAGCCTTTTTTCTGCTTGGGATAGGTTTACTTATGTCTATTCTGGGTGGAATGTTTTTGGGCTCGCTATTTGCGGGGGTAAATCCCGAAGAGTATGTTCGTCACATTCCAACTATTTTAGCTCTGCCATCGATTTTCAGTGGGCTTGTTAAATGTTTTTGTTTCGCAGTCGTACTGGCCACAATTTGTACTTATAAAGGTTACACCACCACGGGTGGAGCCAAAGGCGTCGGTCGTTCTGTCGTTTCCACCGCAGTGACAACGATGATTTGCATCGTGGTTTTCGATTGGTTAACAAGTTATATTGCGGATATTGTTATTCGAACAATTCAGGAGTCCGCGTGATGTTCTTTTTAAAAATGTCTTTAGGCGCAGTCCAGGGTCTTTTCCAGAAACCATTTCGTAAAAACGAAATTTTACAGCAACTTTATTTCGTTGGAAATGGCAGTTTGCTGATCATTGTGTTTTGTGTGTGTTTCGCCGCTGTCGTGACGATTTTAGAGTCTTCATTTCACATGAAAATGGTTATTCAGAACGATTCCATGGTTCCCGGTTTTGCGGCCCTGCTTATTTTGCGGGAATTAGGTGTCGTCGTGACGGCGCTTTTGCTGACCTCGCGTGTGGGTGCGGGCTTTGCGGCTGAAGTTGGATCGATGCAAGTCACAGAACAGGTCGATGCTCTAAAAATGCTGGGCATAGATCCTGTTCAATATTTGGTTTCACCTCGCCTGATTGCCTGTATCTTGGGTTCGCTTTTTTTGGTGATTGTTGCAAATTTAACATGTTTATTTTGCGCCATGCTCGTGAGCGAAAACATGCTGGGTTATAGCGCACAGATGTTTTTGACTTCGATGAGGCGATTTGTCAGTTTTCAAGATCTTATTTTCGCAATGATTAAAGGGGTTGTTTTTGGTACAGTGATTCCACTAGTGAGCTGTTATTTTGGTTTTTTTTGTAAACCAGGTGCTGATGGAGTGGGAAAAGCGACAACTCAAAGCGTGGTATTTTCATCAATTACAATCATTGTGCTTGATTTCGTTCTATCTTATACGTTTTCATTCTTTTATTAGGAGAGTTTATGAAAGTTGAAACCAAGGTTGGCTTGCTTGCTGTTTTGTCACTGGTCCTGATTTTGGTTTTTGCATCGATGATGGGAATGATCTCACCATTTTCAAACGCCAATGAACTTAATATTATGTACAACTATGCTGGCGGTATTGAAGAGGGCTCACCGATTCGAGTGATGGGAATCAAAGTCGGCAAGGTTAAAAAAATCTTATTCGATCCAACTTACAAATCGGCTTCCGGCGAAGAAGTAAAATTAAGGATCATTATTACTGTCGATAAAAAAGCTTGGTCGTCGGTGCGGCAAGACTCGCGGTTTTTTATTAATCTTGCGGGTGTTATCGGCGAGAAGTTTTTGGAAATTTCCCCAGGTTCTACTGAAAAACCAGAATTTAAACCCGGTGATTATGTGCGAGGGGAAGATCCTCCACGAATTGATCAGCTGATTTCGCAAGGATATGGCTTAGCTGGAAAAGTTATTGAGATGTTAAATAAAAATGAGGGTTCAGTAACCAATATGATCACTCAATTGGATAAATTGACGACAAATTTTAATAAAACCTTAGTTTTATTCGATAAAACGGCGCAAAATGCAGAATTTTCTCGATTATTGAAAAATGCGATTAAAATAAGTGATGATACGGCCTATTTAATGGGAAATCTGCGTTCAAAAAAGGCCGAAGACACATATGAGCTTGTACATCGGCTTCTCTTCCGCTTAGAACCTGTCGATGGCCCACGTATAAAAAAATTCTTTCAAGAAGAAGGTATACGAGCTAAAATTTTCTAGGGATTAGGAGTGTTAAAACATCTGTAATTCCTCATTTAAGGAGAAAGCCTCATGAAAAAAGTGTTTTTATTTTTTGTATCTTGCTTATTTTTCCCATTTTCTTATGTTGAAGCCGCAAATCCGCTTCAAGAAGTGAATATTTCAGCACAACCTGGAACAAAATCGATAACAAGTGGATCTTACGCCAATAATTTGACGATGCGAGAAGAACGCAAAGTTGGAATTGGTGTTGGGGCAGGTGGAGCACTTGGTTTTACCGGAGTAAATCTTGAATTGAACCTGGAAGACGAAAACGCAACGCTGATGGGTTTCGGTTTTGGCGATGGTTACAACACAGTTCATTTGCAGTGGAAACATTCTTTTGAAGGACAATACCTGACGCCTTATTTTTCTGCAGGTTATTCGCGATGGTACAACACGCAGGAACGCGATATGAAAGATGCTTCATACGTCTTGCGGACGGTATTAAGCGACAGCACCTTAAAAAAAGGTCCTTTTAGCGCAGATTTTTTAGTTGGGTCGTTGGGACTACAATACAATGAACTTGAGGGTGAGTGGGCCGGAGCGGGCTTTTATTTCGAGTTTAACTTGTTAGGTTCAATGAATAAATCTGTTCTTATTCCATCTGGTGGCCTAGGCGCCATCTATTACTTCTAGAAGCGCTTCTAATAAAAAAAACCCTCGGCTGTTAACCGAGGGTTTTGTACTAAATCAGTACCGAAGAAAACTACTTCTTTTTAGAAGCTTTTTTTCTAGTCGTTTTTTTCTTAGCTGCTTTTTTTGTCGCTTTTTTCTTAGCCATTGCTCCTCCTCGGATGCGTTAATGTTGCTTTCGTTCCTTCGAACAATCTCTTATCTATAAGTCTTCACATAACGACCACGGACGTCAACAAAAAATTTCACTTGCATTAAATTTGATACATTTTTTGGTCTGGAGGTCCGTTATGATTCTTTCATTACTGATAACAAGCTTCGGATTTTATTTCGTCAGTCGCTTTTTGCAACAGTTGTCTCAATTTTTTTCTATTTCGAGTCAGAAAAAACTTTTTTTCCAGGTTACACAGCTTATTTTATTCAGTTTAATTTTTTATTTACTCGGTAAACGTTCGTTTTCTCTTTGGTGTGTTAATTTTTCTTTTTGGTTGATAGGAGAGCTTGCAGTCATCGGCGTGAAATCATTGATAGAAAGGCGTTTGAAAGAAACTGCGCTTGAGTTTATTGATCAATGTTGTTTGTCTACTTCTGCTGGAAATTCGTTTCGAAGTAGCCTTCAAAAGGTTTTTTTTCAAAGAAATGATTGGTGTGCAGGACAATTTAAAAATCTTGTGCAAAATTTGGTTACTTCAAACGCAAATAATGTCTCTTCTACCGGTTTTTTGGGTGAATTTAGACAAGAATTGACACAAATTGATAGATCAGGTCAAAAAATAAACGAACAATTAAAAATTTTGCGTCGAATTCTTAAAATAGAGATAAATTTTCGACGTAAGTCGGGACAAGTTTTAAGAAATTTGCACATTCAGGCGCTTGTTTTAAGCATTTTATACCTCAGTTTCATTTTTTTTATTTCATCGCAAATTGATTTATTTAAATACCAACGATTGTTTTTGGTTTCAGTGGCCTTATTTTTGACCGGAGTGATCTTAACTCTACTGGCCGGAAGAAGGCTCAAATGGAAGGTTTAAGCCCTGGATTGAATTTACTTTTGCGGTGTCGACGAGCCGTGGATCAAGGAAAACCACTGAGTCTTGCTATTAAGAGCTTTCTGCAGAATGAAACCGGAGAATTCCCGCAACAAGTATTTAAATGGATGTCCTTATTCGAACAAGGACAAAAAACCGATCCTATTTTGAATCAGATTAAGTCATCTTATCGCCGTCAACTTTTAGAAGTGCTTGAACGTGGACTAAAACGAGAGCCTATTGGAAATATTCTGGTTTTATTAGAAACTGAAATTCACGAGGCTTGCGAAGAAGAAATTCAAAAAAAACTTACCGATTTGCCTTACCAAGTCATGCTTCCATTACTTTTGTTTCAATTTCCGGCCTTCCTGTTGCTCTTGCTAGGACCGTTTTTGCTTCAGCTCATCGAGAACATGAATTGAGTTGATGCTCGGCTCAACTCGAGTTAAATCTCTAAAAATCAGCTCGATGGGGGGATTATGAAAGCAATTCATGCGGAAGACTTAGAAGTGCTCGTTGAAGAACTTATGAAAGATAAACCCAACGCCTCTTTGGTTAAACAACTGAGTTTAAATTTGAACATCGCCTATTCGGATGATTTGGTGACTCAAATGAGCACCGTGTTGCAGGAAGTTCATAAAATCTATGGAAATGCTTTAAATCAACTCCATAAAAATTCTGAAATGGAAAGTTAGATGAAAAATAAAATATATAATTCTCTTCTCGAAACCATTGGCGAAACTCCAGTCGTTCGATTGCATAGAGTGGTAGATCAATCACCCCACGAATTTTATGCCAAAATGGAATCTTTTAATCCTGGCGGCAGTGTTAAAGATCGAATTGCAGTTGCGATGATTGAAGCAGCGGAAAAACGTGGTGAGCTGAAACCAGGTGGAACTATTGTTGAAGCCACTTCGGGAAATACCGGTTTAGGTTTGGTTTTTGTTTCAGCGGCTAAAGGTTACAAATGTATTTTTGTTATGCCTGACAAAATCAGTGAAGAAAAAAGAGCCATTTTGCGAGCTTTCGGAGCGAAAGTTGTTATCACCCCAACAGCGGTGGGACCGGAAGATCCAAGAAGCTACCTGAGTGTGTCTCATAAAATTGCGAAACACACTCCAAATTGCTTTTATGCGAATCAATATCACAATCCCGACAATACTAATCGCCACTATCAAAACACGGGTCCAGAAATTTGGCAGCAAATGGATAAAAAAATAGATGTTTTTGTTGCTGGCGCGGGAACGGGTGGAACAATTTCAGGTGTTGGAAAATATCTGAAAGAACAAAATAAAAACGTGAAAATTATTTGTGCGGACCCTGTTGGCAGTATTTTATACGATTTGTATTACCATAAAAAAGTTATTGATCCGCCAAAGCCTTATAAAGTTGAAGGTGTTGGCGAAGACATGCTTCCAGATAATGTTCATTTGAATGTCATCGATGGTTTTGAACAAGTGAATGATCAAGAAGCTTTTAAGATGACACGTCGATTGATTTCTGAAGAAGCAATGTGCGTAGGTCCTTCCAGCGGAATGGCTCTTGTTGGTGCTCTGAAGTTTTCAAAAAAACTGCAAACACCTGCAAAAATTCTGGTAGTTTTTCCAGATAATGGTCGGGCCTATTTAAGTAAAGCTTTTAACGACCAATGGCTTATTGAAAATGATCTTGTTCAAGCTCGCGAACTCTCGTCCGGATTTGCTCAGGTTGTTTCTTCTGAAGAATATTACAAAAATGAAGGTCTGAAATTCGAGTAAGCAAGGAACTCTTATGAAAAAAATGAAACCGAACTTGGGATTTTCAACGCGCGCAATCCACGCAGGACAAGAACCAGATCCTTCGACTGGCGCGATCATGACTCCGGTGTATTTGACATCAACTTATGTGCAAAAGTCACCGGGTGTTCATCAGGGATGGGATTATTCCAGAAGCCACAACCCAACCAGAAAAGCCTATGAAAGTTGTTTGGCAAATCTGGAAGGAGCTCAGCATGGTTTTGCTATGGCTTCAGGTTGTGCTGCAACGACGACAATTTTACATTTATTAAAACAAGGTGATCACGTTGTTGCTGGTGACGATATGTACGGCGGCACATTTCGACTGTTTGACAAAGTTTTAAAAAATAACGGCCTTGAATTTAGTTACGTCGATTTAACTAAACCTGAAAATTTTGAAAAAGCAATTAAGAGCAATACGAAATTGGTATGGTTAGAAACTCCCACGAATCCAACCCTTAAGCTGGTGGATATTCGAAAAATTTCCGCAATGGCTAAATCGCGGGGAATTGTGGTTGCAGTTGATAATACTTTTTTAAGTCCTTACTTTCAAAGACCGATCGAACTGGGCGCCGATATTGTCATTCACTCGGCAACTAAATACATTGGCGGTCACAGTGATATGGTTGGTGGAGTTATGGCCACGAACCGAGATGATTTAGCTGAGCGCTTAGCATTTTTAAGCAACTCGATGGGAGGAATTGCTGGGCCCTTCGATTCTTTCTTGGCGCTTCGAAGTTTAAAAACCTTACCGCTTCGCATGAAAGCTCACCAAAAAAATGCTGAAGCTATTGCGGATTTCTTAGAAGGACATAAAAAAGTAGAAAAAGTTGTTTATCCAGGACTGAAATCTCATCCACAACATTCTTTAGCTAAAGAGCAAATGTTGGGCATGGGTGGAATGATCACTTTTTACATTAAAGGCGGACTTCCAGCTGCACGAAGCTTTCTTGAAAATGTGAATGTCTTTTCTTTGGCAGAAAGCCTTGGTGGAGTTGAATCTTTAGTCGAACATCCTGCCATTATGACGCACGCTAGCGTTCCCGTTGAAAATCGCAAGCTTTTGGGAATAGATGATTCTTTGATTCGTCTTTCTGTCGGAGTGGAAGATTTAGAGGATCTGATGGATGATCTTAAGTTCGCCTTTGACCAAGTGAAAAGTTGACACTCAGACCAGCGGAAGGTAACTAAATCCTTCCATAAAAACACCGAGGCCAGGTAGCTCAGTCGGTAGAGCAGAGGACTGAAAATCCTTGTGTCGGCGGTTCAATTCCGTCCCTGGCCACCAAAAGGTACCTGTAAAATCCTACTGAGTTTTTATCTGGTGAATGAGTTTAACAAGTGGCTCAATCGACTGTACTACTTCTCCTTCACAGTTGTTATCTTCGCATCGTTTTATATTGTTACAAAGTTTCTTTTCGTCATAGATTAAATCATTTTTACTTGTAACAAGCAGCCCGATGAGCTTGTTTTGTGCAGAAAACACTGGCGATCCAGAGCTATTGTATAGAGCGTCTAGGTTGGTCAGAAAGTTAGCAGTGCCAATGCTTCGTACGGTCCCTTCTGTAACAATTTTTTGCGGCAAACCAAATGGGTGTCCCAACATTACTAATCGATCGCCACTTTGAACAGCAGGGAGCGAGACTTCAACCTCAATGGGTTTTCTATTTTGCACGGGTCGATCAAGACGTATGAGGGCATAGTCGAGACCATCCTTACTGCTAGTAGAAATTATCTTAGCGCAGGAATAGATATTTTTATTATCTATAATCCACGGATTTCGCTCTGGGGTATCTTTGCGATAATCAAAAATAATATTTATTCCCCAGCAGGCAAGCGCTCCTAGTTTCACGCAATGGCCAGATGTTAATACAACATCTTTGCCAACAAGAACGCCGGAACAATAAGGCCCTGCCGGCTGATCACGAAATTTTTCATCTATACAAAGTCGACGCACTTGCCCAACACTTTGAATGCTTGCCTTAGTAAAGCCCTTTTTATGTGGTCTAAGTCTATAAACAGGGAAAATAGCGGCCGTGGCCCGCGACAGAGCTTCGATTTGTTCATCCTTAACTTCGTAGGGTTCTTGTCGGTTATCTTGGCCATAAATTGACTTTGAGCTTTGATCCTTGTCGTTCACAGAAGTCACTTCTGCTAAAACGGTGCTGACAAAAATTAATGCTGTCATAAGGCCATATATTGTGTTTCTAATAAATCCCATTATTCCTCCCAGTTATGCTTTTCTCTATGACATTCGTTTTCTATTTAAGAAGTCAACTCCTGACCGGTATTTTGATAAGGTGCCAGGTCCTGTTTGTCTGAAGATAATAGGTGCTCTTCAATAAAACAGGACGTGGAAAATAAATTTTCCTATTCAAAAGTAACAGCCGGTAAAGCCATACAAACTCGGTTTTCCTTTCAGAAGTTTGGATCTGGAAGTCGAGCTCAAATTGGGAAGATTTTCGTACATAAAGAAATGGGAGCGGGTGGAAAAGTAAAGACAATAATTGATTCGCCACAGGGTGAATTATCGGCTCTTCCAACGAGTCTGTTTTCTCGAGACAAATAAAGAGAGCTTCGCCTTAATCTGTCACAAGGGCCTGACCCGTGGACTCCACGAACTGCAGAGGGAGTACCGGTTTTTGGCACAATAGTTGATTTATCAGAGTCTGATTCGCTCTTCGAACAACTGCGGATTAGGCAATGAACTTGAGACAATGAAGGTGAACAAATGTTTTACACCCGATCTACAATTTTTGACATCAGACCCCTTATCTGGCTCTTTTTTCTTAGTCAGTTTGTCTTCGTATCGTCGTTCGCTTCGGACCAGATTCTAAAATCCGCTCCGGTAGTTGATACAAAAAAATTTGGAGAACAACTTATAAACGCCATGTTTGATTCTCCTCTCTATGGAAAGGAATTATTTGCAGCTTCCCCTAACAACTCCAATATATTATGGGATGCGCCAGGTATGTCGGTGGCAATGAGTATTCCGGTAAAAGTACTTTCAACTCTGAATGATTACGGAATACTGAGTCTGTTTGAGGCTGGCGGATCTTTGCGACATCCATCTATTGAGCCCGAGGACCGGTTGGCTACGGACAGAGTTATTGGTCGACTGCCAATGCTTGATTGGTTTCCACCGAGCCTACATCCCCACTCTGGTTATCTGGTAGAGGGCGAAATTAAAAAGTATGACAAATTTCGTGGTCAATACGGGACAGCTATTTTAGTTTTTAAAAAGGAAAGAATATTAAACCGCACGACAACAACCAGTGGAGATAGCGCTCCCGGGCTTCAGGGGACACCTCTTATTAGGAAAAACGGCGCTCACGATTATGGTGACTACTATGTCGAAGCACAAATCTGGGGTAGAGTTACACTCGAAGACGTCGGGGCAATCTATATTTCAGAAGGGGAGTTCCTTACACAAAAATCCACTCTTTTAGAGCTGCAGCAAATGTACGACTTTGATATCTTCACTATGAAAGTTGTTCCTCGTGAAGGCTATAAAGGTGCTGATCTTTTGGAAGACGTCAAACTTGTTTCTAAAGGAAATAAAAAAATTGCACCCAAAAATAAACACAAAACCGACACAGAATTAATTTCTAGATTCCAGCAACTTTCTGAAGAAATAGAGACGCTTAAAAAAGAAGAACACAGCTGGATGGTCCAAATTAAACCGGCTCATATTGCCGGTGATCTAGCTGCGATGAAATATTATTCTCAGGAAAGAGAAAGAGTTGAGTGGAACGAGTTGAACCCAAGGGTTCTAGAGCGGAACTCGCTGCTATTAATTATGAGTGATCGCTCGTCTCTGATGCTTGATCAATTCATTCAAAACGAATGGAAAATCACAAGGGAACAAATAAAACGTTCGCCTCGTCATTTCGACACCCGTTTTCACAATTATTTATCAAAAATAGCCAATCGACGTGAAATTGAATTGGCCTTTCTTCATGAGGTTTCAAAACATACTAGGGCTGAGCGTCTTCAGCATTATTCCTTGCAACAGCTTTCGAAGCATACTGAGTTAACATTACTGGAACAACGACGCCTTACTAAACTTAAGAGTCATACCAAGACACAGGAAATACTTTTGGGACGTTGTCAGTCACTGTTTAGGCAAACAGAACCGTAAAACATTTAGACAGTAAAAATCTTTTTTACACGACGTTGTTAAAATCATTCAAATTATAAGAGCAATGCTATAATTGCGATGAATTTAAACATACGAACGAATTTATTATTTGGAGAGCTTTATGAAAAAATCAGTAACTATGTCGGCAGTATTATTATTTGTGAATTTAAGCTATGGCTATACAACTCTTGATTGCGTCGCAGCTTATCAGAATCCAGTGGTTAATACTCAATTTCATATTCCGCTAACACTTCGAGTGAAAAACAATCAAATTAAGAGAATTGATCGTCTTAATAAGACCGATTGCATTTTAGCGTATCAAGGACTCGATAAATCAAGAAGTCGAAAAATTTATGCTAGCAATCATAATTCTGGCATTTATCTGGGTATAATAAATCGTAATTGGGAGCCTGGGCAAATTCTCTTGGGCGAACAACTTTACGTTATTGAAGGCCGTGTGATTGCTGGTGTTGCTCAGAGACCTCATTCGACTCTGGACTGCAAAACTGTTCCTACGTTGAAGCCATTCTGAATGAACGCAATTTAAAGACTAGAATGTCGATTGGGCTTTGGTTGTTTAACTAAAGCCTTCGCGCTTGTCCCCCCTCAAAATTTTGACGGAACTATAGTCCAAGTTTTCTCCCTCCTTCCCGCAAAACTTAAGTTTACATAAACCCCCTCCGATCTTTTTAAGGCACTTACCCACGGAGGGGAACCATGAGTCGTCTTTTAATTTCCATCGCCCTTATCATTTTATCCCAGTATGCAAATGCAAGGTCCGAAACAAAGGGTCTTGTCGAAGGCGAAATCATTGTTCGATTTCCTGGTCAATTTAATCAGGCAGTGGCTCAGAGTAAATTGGATGTAAATCAGTACAAAATCAAAGAAGTGATTAATCCAACATTGAATATGTATTTAGTGGAAGTTGAAGAACCAGCTGTTGTTGCTATTAAAAAACTGCGCTTCAATGAGGCCATTCTGTATGCGCAACCCAATCATTACATCCAATATCGCGGTGATTTAGGACCGACCACGAACTCTTCTGAAGCAGCTCAATCTTTGCTGGCAAATAATCTTTTACGAGGCCTACCCAACGATCCACTAATGAATCAAATGTGGAGCTTGATGGATCCTTCCGTAGGTACTGGTGGTATAAGCGCGAATCTAGTTTGGAACACCAGTGTTGGTGGCAAAGATCAAGGCGGGAATGATATTGTGGTTGCCGTAGTCGATGGCGGAGTCGATGTGAAACACCCGGATTTAATTCAAAATATTTGGATTAATAAAGAGGAAATTCCGGACAACCAAATCGACGATGATGGTAACGGTTTTGTTGATGATGTGTATGGTTGGAATGCATTTAATAATAACGGGAATATAAGTTCTGATGGGCATGGCACTCATGTGACGGGAACCATTGGTGCTATGGGAAATAATAGCTTAGGAATTTCTGGCGTAAATTGGAATGTTAAAGTCATGACTGTGATGGGCGCTTCAGGAACAACGGCCACAGTTGCGAAAGCCTATGGTTATGTTATTGAACAGAAAAAGCTTTGGTTTGCATCCAAAGGTAAAAAAGGTGCCAACATTGTTGCTACAAACTCGAGTTTTGGTATCGACAATGTGAATTGTGCCTCTGGCGACTATCCCATTTGGAATGATCTTTATGAAAACATGGGGAAGCTTGGAATTCTTTCAGCGACAGCCACGGCAAATAACAATGTGAATGTCGATGAAGTAGGCGACGTTCCGACAGGCTGCTTGAGCGAATACATTGTGACCATAACGAATACTCAACGAGATAATACGAAATATATTAGCGCTGGTTATGGGCTCAAAACTATTGATCTTGGCGCTCCCGGAACAAATATTTATTCGACTCTTCCTGGTGCTACTTTTGGATTATTAACGGGTACATCGATGGCCACCCCCCATGTTGCCGGGTCGATTGGTTTACTTCACAGTGTTGCCAGTCCTGCATTTTACGAGCAATACATCAATGATCCCGGCAAAGCCGCGCTCGTGTTAAAAGAGGCCTTACTTCAGGGGACAGATCCCTTACCTTCTTTAAAAGGAATCACTGTTTCTGGTGGAAAGTTGAATGTCTCCAAAGCAGCTCAACTGGTGAAAAACTTCCGGGGATTTCGCTCGAAATAGCATGAAAAATTTTCCTTAAAATATAAATTATCATAATAAAGCTCGTTTCTGAGGTATAATCCCATTTCGCGGAGGCTATATGAAAACGGGTTTGATTATATTCAGCTTATTTATTTCGATTTATTCACAGGCCGAAACCTATGATGCCTGTTATACAGATGCTCGAAAAAATGGTTATAACATCCAAGACGCTTCACAAATTTGCAAAGGCATGGTGAGTGACACTTGTTATAAAGAAGCCCGGGATCCTCGTCAGCTAGCTCTTACTGTTCAGAATGCGGCAAATGTTTGTCGAAATGTAACTAGTGACGTTTGTTATCTTGATGCACGAAAAGTATATGCAGTTAAACTTGCAGCAAATGCTTGCCGCGGACTTATTAGTGCCGCTTGTTATACCGAAGTTCGTAAAAAATCCTTTAATATTTTGGATGCTGTTACCACTTGTCGCGCGGGCGTTGTGTGCCAAGATATTTCCAAATAAATAGATTATTAAGCTGCGCTATTTTTGTAAAATAAAACTGAGTTGTCGACCCGCTTTTTCTTTATCGCGACGATGAGAATGAAAGCGATGGTCTGATTTTGTATCTAAGTTTAAATCAAAAAAATGATCTAAAGAAACTTCATGTTCTTGAGCCTGAGATTTTACAATTTTGCTTAAATCGACCTGAAATTTACCTTCAGTATTTTGCGTAAAGACCTCAGAATCCATCATAACGGTATTTGAATTTGATAAATTTTTTGCTACCGCTATCAACTGGTTTTTTACATCGAGGTCTACTTCAAAACTTTGTTTTTGAATGTGGGGGCCAAGAACTAGGCGCAGATCTTGTGGTTTAGAGCCCGTATTCAAAAATAATTCTAGAGTCTGCGGGACAATGCGATTGGCAACGCCTTTCCACCCAGCATGAACTCCAGCGATTCTTGCTTTCTTCAAATCATAAACAAAGGCCGGGATACAATCAGCGGTTGATATACAAAGACCAAGTTTTTTTTGTTCAGTCCATTGCGCGTCAGCTTCAGGTCGCTCTGTCCAGTTTGTTGAGTCTTTGAGTTGGATTTTACGGCCGTGCGTTTGATGAACAAGAGTGAATTGATAGGACGAGAAAAATTGTTGAATTTTTTCAAGCTGCGCTTCTTTTTTTCCAAAAAAAATTATTATCGAAGAAGTTTCGATAATAAACCCAAGCGCATTTTCTTGAACCTTCAAGTCGGGTCCTCAATTGGGTCCTGGATTGGATCTTGGGTTTGATCCGCGACGGAATCCACGATTGGTTCTTTGAATGGATTCTTTACCGGAGCCTTAACTGGCTCTGGTGGCGGTTCAAGAAGTTCTAAAATAAAACCCCATTTTTTAAGGAGCTGGGTTTCTTTTTCTGGCCAAGGTGATTTGAAAAAAAGCTTTTCCCCGGTTCGAGGATGAACAAATCCCAGTTCAGCAGCGTGAAGTAAAAATCTATCCAAAGTTTCAATATCAGTGCGAACTTCTGGCGAGAGAATTGACTTCAACATTTTGTGCGAGCCATACAAGATATCGCCGATGATGGGCAAGCCCGCTTCGGACATGTGCACACGAATTTGGTGAGTGCGACCGGTTTCGAGTTTCAAACGAAACAAAGACATATTATTTTTAAAATGAGCTTTCCAGGCATGTGTAACAGCCCACTTTCCTGTTTTCATTTCAATTTTCGGATCGGTCAAAAATCTTCCATGCTTGTCTTTGATCGAAGCCATTTTTTTTCGATCAGATGGGTGTCTGGCAATAAAGCTTTGAAATTTCATCTGTGGCTTTGCCGCACTTCCATGACTAACAGCCCAGTAGATCCGATGAACTTTTCGCTCTTGAAACTGCAAAGATAAAGCTTCATGTGCTAGGTCATTCTTAGCCACAACTAGTGTTCCGCTTGTGTCTTTATCTAATCGATGAACAATTCCTGGGCGATCTTCACCAAATTTCATGGAAAGATTTTTTGTGTGATTGATCAAAGCGTTAACTAAAGTATCATTTTCATGTCCTGCTCCAGGATGAACAACCAAACCTGCAGGCTTATTGATCACCAGCAAATCGTCATCTTCAAATAAAACATCAAGTTTTAAATCCAATGGGACCAATGTTGTTGATTGTGGTTCCGGAAGTTCTATTTTAAAAAGCTCACCCTCTTTCACTAGCTGGGAGGCTTTTAAGACTGGGTTGCCATTTAAACTAATTTTATTATTTTCAATTAACATTTGGGCTCGTGTACGTGAGCCAACTTCGTCAAGAGCAGAAAGAGCCTTATCTAATCTGAGGCCACTGAGGTCAGATGAAATGCTAAACTTTAAAACATTTTGCGACATTATTTTCGCGTTTCTTTGAATAGCTTCATGTAAGACTCGGATACGAGTTTTTCATTGAGTCCAAGTTCTTTGGCGATTTGAATGACATAACCTCGAATAAAAACGGCGGCAGGAAGATGAGCCGAGTTCATTTCTTCAATTGCGACAATATAATATGTATTAATTTTTGTGACTAAGCTCATTTTTTCAAGAGTAATGTTTTTATATTCTCGAATTTTTTTTAAAAACGGCCCATTCCAGTCTTCTTGTTTTTGAATCATTTTCTCGAAATCTTCGTCAGCCGTGTAGGTGGATTTTTTTAATCCACCTTTGACCTCGGGGAAAAGTTGGCGACTGGCTTGGAGTATTGATTCGTAAGACAAATCCAGTGATTGAGCTTTTTGACCTAAAAGACGTTGATCATAAATATTTCGAAGAGTTTTGTTACCAAGAATGGAATAAGCTTCTTCAATCAATCCTAAAAGTTCGCGTGCTTCTTTTTCTGAAAAAATTGTATAAATGGCAGGATTTTCTCCTGAATATGTGGCGCGAGCTCTTTCATAAGCCATGGTAATTTCATGCTGAGCAGAGTTGGTATTCAACTCGAGGATTTCATAATAATTATATTTCATCGAAGCCGTTTCTGGAGTCATCTCTTCTATACTACGGCTCGGAGTTCCTCTGGATCAATAAGATGTTTACACATAGCTAAAAATTGGCCAGCAAGAGGAGTGAAGGGTTGTGCGATCAGCACAGGCTCGCGGTTTTTAATCGACTGCCATACGGCGTTATCGTAGTCTAAACCACCAATGTAATCTATACGAAGGTCATAGTATTTGTAACAAACACTTTTCATCGAAAAACCGAGCTCTACTAAAGACTGGCTTCTGACAGAATTCAGAACCAAACGAATGGGTTGTCGGGAAAGTGCTAAGAAAGGTTCTAGAGTAAAACCATCGGACTCTTTTAAATAACTGCGAAATGAAAAGGGTTTATTTAGAATTTTTTGTCGATAGTCGCGAAGAGTTTTAATTAATTTTGCAAATGACTCTGGAGTGCTTTTGTCTTTTAAAGAATAACAAATGAAATTTTCAATAAAACGATAGGTTTTTTCGATACTGGTTGGCTCTGTTGATGTAACCAAAATTTTCTCGTCAGAAAACTTAAAAATTTCTAAATATTTATCAAGAACACCATAACCGGTATCAATAATGACGTAATCTGCTTTAATTTTTTTCAAATCATGCATCAAAGCTTGAGTGTTTAATGAGCTAATATCCGCTGGAGCCCAAGTGTCCCAGTAACCTTGAATGTAAGAAAGATGTGGGAAAGGCGTTGGAATTACCAACTCATTAAGAGTTTTAGAGCCCTCGATGTAATGTCGAATATTCAAGTGAGAAGGTTTAAGTCCCAAAGCGGTATGTACATTCGCTCCACTAAAATCAAGATCGGCAATGACAACAGAATGTCCCAACTTTGATAAAGTGAAAGCTAAACTTGTCGAAATAAATGTTTTTCCGACTCCACCTTTTCCAGATGAAACAGTCCAAATTTTTGGACCACCTTCAGCTGAAGAACCAATTTTCTGAATAAGCTCCATGAACCATCCTTGTCACTTCAATGGGGTGAAAAGAATTCCCTTTCGATTCTCTTCGGCTTCAGAGGCACGAATATAAAGTGGCAAAAACGATTTCCAGTCTAAAGTTGGTTGAGTTTGTGAAAGCATTTCAGAGAGTAGACCCAGAGTTGAAGCCAGAGGGTAATCTTGAGCATTTTCATTTCGGCGAAGTTTTTTTAAAAAAAGTTCAGAAAAGAAATTTTTGTATGTTTGATACCCGTCTCCGACGACTAAAAATTGATCTTGCTTTATGGTCTGGTCCAGGTCTCGAACAGGAACTACTGAAGCAGGAATCAAAACACTGGGGATATCTGAGCTCAAGTCATATAAACCGTAATAGACCATATTTTTATAGGCGTTGATCATCGACAAAACAGGAAGTTTATCAGCTTGCGCCTTAACTTTGGATTGAGCGGCCAAAAGAAAAAGGGAATCTAAGGCAAAAAGCGGAATATTTAAGGTGTAAGACAAAGACTTCGCAACATTGCCGGCGACACGAATCCCTGTAAAACTACCTGGACCAAAGCCTGTTGCAACTAAGGTTAAATCAGAAAACTGAACGGCGGCTCGGGTCAAACAAGCTTCGATCATAGGATTGATCAACTCGCTATGGGATTTTTGTCGATCCGAGGAGACTTCAGCAAGCACCTTTCCCTGGTCAATAAGGGCTGCGCTTCCCCACTGTGTGCTGGTTTCAAGTGCCAGTATCATTGAGACGTAAAGAAAACTCTGCTGACGTCATTAAAAAGCGCAAACACCATAAGGCTCATTAAAAGAACCATGCCCACTTGTTGCGCCATTTCCATTTTTTTCAAACTCAATGGAGAGCCCTTCAGCAATTCAATAATGTAAAAAACCATGTGTCCACCGTCCAAAACCGGTACTGGCAAAAGATTTAATACAAATAAATTGATCGAAATAAATCCCATCATTAACAAGAATGATGATAACCCAGAGATAAATGAGTCATGTGCGGCTTGAGCTATAGAAATAACTCCACCGATATTTTTGTGAGAGATTTCCCCGAAAATTAATTTTTTAAATACATTCAAAGTCATTACGCTCATATCCACCGAGCGGGTAAAAGCTCTTGCAATGGCAGCACCCATTCCCTTGGCTTTCACACGCACAAAATCAATATCGGAATACATCAGTAGCGCATTTATCCCAATTGTGTAGCGCTTATCCTCTGCTCCGGTAGGAAGCATTTGGGAAGTCATCTGAGGGGTGATTTCAAACATCTTTTTTTCAACCCCGCGCATGACTTCAATGCTCATCGGCTGAGTTCCGCTGTAGGATTTAATCGCGTTCAAAACATCATCCCATTTTGTTACAGCTTTTGTATCAATTGAAATAATTTTATCCCATGGCTTCAGTCCCGCACTGTCCGCCGGTGTTTTTTTAAGGATTCGACCCAAATATAAGTCTGTGGTTTCTAGTTTTAAAGTAGCTAAGCTGTATTCCTTAATTTTTTCTTGAGGGCTCCACTGGATAGAAATTTTTTCAGTTTTCTTTTCATCATTTGCCAGGCGCTCAATTTCCAAATTCAAAGGCTGTTTTGGGTCTACTTTTTTTAATAGAGGATCAAGTTCACGAAAGTGCGTGACCTTCATATCATTAATAGAGGCAATGCGATCCCCTGTTTTCATTCCAAGCAAAGTCATTGGGGAATTCGCTGGAACTCCAACATGGGAAGATCTTGAATAAGGATTTAAGCCATCAATATCACCAACGAACTTTTCTGAACTGATGGGATTTGTATTTGGTCTCCGAGAAACAACAGCTTTAATTTCCAATGGATGGCTTAAACCTTCTCTTTGCACTAAGACTGCAATTTGTGAATCTGCTTCATTGGTATGAATTTTTTTATTCAACTGTTTTTGAAAGTCTTCCCAAGTATTAATATCAGAATCTTCAACCTTAAGAAGCAGGTCTCCAGATTTAAAGCCTTGTTGCTCGGCCAAAGAAGGAGAAGCCACATCACCAAGCAGAGGTCCTTTGGTATTTTCACCAATCAGCGCGACAAGAGTAAAAATAAGCACGGCAAAAAAGAAATTCATTAGGGGGCCGGCCATGACGACTGCAATTCTTTGCCAAACATTTTTATGAGTAAAGGACTGATTTTTTTCTTCAGCTGTCATTGGTCGTTGATTTTCACCTTCGCCAACCATGTCGCCAGAGAACGGCTGTTCGCCAAACATTTTTACGTAACCGCCCAGAGGAATTAATGACACGCAATAAGTGGTATGCCCACGTTTCATCTGAAGAATTTTTTTTCCAAAACCAAGGCTGAAGGTTTCGACACGAATCCCACACCATCGAGCCACAAGAAAATGGCCGAGTTCGTGGACAAAAATAAGTACTCCAAGCAGAAGTACAAACGAAAGAGTTCCTGTAGCGCCAGATTGAAGATAACTAAGTAGTGTTTCCATGCGGTTATTTTATCAGAAGGCCTTCAAGAATTAAAGCGCCAAAAAGAAGAACAGGACTTGCAAATAAAACCCCATCGATTCGATCTAAAATGCCGCCGTGTCCTGGCATAAGACTTCCAGAGTCCTTTACGTCGGCAACGCGTTTAAGCAGTGACTCAAAAAGATCCCCGAACTGAGCCACTACAGAAACCGCTAAACTTAGCAGAAGCATTGAATAAATTGGGATTTGCGGCAAATAAGCATGAACCACCAAACCGGTGAGTATTGAGACAGTCAAACCACCCAGGGCACCTTCGATGGTTTTTTTAGGAGAGATCTTAGGTATGAGCTTGGTTTTACCAAAGAGTCTTCCAACAATGTAAGCGCTGATATCCCCAGAAAAAACAATACTAAGGAGGGCCGAAAACCAAACTACTCCATGCGGCAAATCCAGAAGCTGTAACAAGAATGAAGGCAAAAGCCCTCCATACAAAAAGCCTAAAATACTTTTAGCCTGAAAATGAAATAAGCGATCTAAAGTTTCAAATTTGGCATGAGACAAAAGGCTGAGGAGACAAAAGATGACGGAAAGAAAAGCAAAAATGATCGCACTATGGGTTGGAAAAATGCTGCATAAAGAAAAAATAAATAGAAGAAAAATATAAAAGGCAAATTTATTGGATTTTGAATCATGAGGAAGAAAAAGAATTTTTAGCAACTCATAAGCGGTGATGGGCACGCCGGCGATAACCACAAGTTTGAGTCCAAAAGCGTCAAGCCACCACCAGGAAACCACCAGCAATAAAACAGCAGCCAGTGATGATATAAATCTAGTGACGAAGGGATTCATTAGGTGCGACCACTTTTCCGAAGCGACGTTCACGTTGCGAATAATCCTCGAATGCTAGATGTAAATCTTGAACTTTAAAATCAGGCCATAAAATATCTGTAAAATACAGTTCTGCATAAGCGGCTTGCCATAATAAAAAGTTGGACAGACGTTTTTCTCCACTGGTGCGAATGATCAGATCTGGATCTGGTCCTTCAGTTGAAAGATGAGAGTTTATAAGAGCTTCATCAATATCACTCGCTTTCAGCAGACCGTGTTCTATTTGCGAGCACAGATTTTTCACCGCACTTGTAACTTCTTGGCGCGAACCATAGCTCAGGGCAAACACCAGATGCAAACCGGTGCAATGAGCTGTTGCAGTTTTGGCAGACTCGATGGCCACAAGGACATCGGCAGGAAGGCGATCAGTATCGCCGATTGTAGTGAAGCGAATATTTTCTTTTATTAAGTTTTTGGTTTCTCTTTTAAGATATTTTCTTAAAAGATTCATCAAAAGTTGAATTTCTATGGATGGACGAAACCAGTTTTCGGTACTGAAAGCATAAAGAGTTAAATGTTTTACACCCAGTCGAGAACATTCGGTGATGATCGTTTTTGCAACTCGGGTTCCCTTAATATGGCCATAGGTGCGAGGATGGACTCGTGATTGGGCCCATCGTCCATTTCCGTCCATGATAATTGCCAGATGTTTTGGGATTTTCACCGCGGTTTCCTTTGTCTCTCGTCCTCAATTAAATTGTAAGAATACTTTTTTCTTTTTCTTCCGCAAGTCCATCAATTTTTTTGATATAATCATCAGTCATTTTTTGAATGTCGGACTCTAATTTTTTATTTTCATCCTCACTGATGGCTTTGTCTTTTAAAGCTTTTTTCACTTCATCATTGGCATCCCGACGGGACATACGAACAGCCACACGCGAATCTTCAGCAATTTTCTTTACTTGTTTCGCGAGATCCTTGCGACGCTCTTCGGTCAAATCAGGAACTCGCAGACGAATGACTTTACCATCATTCATTGGTGCTAGGCCTAAATCACTTTTGACAATAGCTTGCTCGATTTCTTTTAAAATTGAAGATTCCCAGGGTGCAATCAAAAATGATTTTGCGTCTGGGGTTGAAATTGAAGCGACCTGGGATAAAGGAGAAAGATTTCCATAATAATTAACTCGAACGCCATCCAGCATGGAAGCCTGGGCTCGGCCCGTACGAACTTTTTTGAGCTCATCGGCAAGAGCTTTCAATGATTTTTCCATTTTATCTTGTGTGGATTTCTTCACGGCTTGAATCATATGTGCTCCCTTTGGAGAGGTTCACTATTGAACCAATGTTCCAATCTTTTCACCCATAACGGCTTTAAGAATATTTCCTGGAATTGTTAAATCAAAAGTTAAAATTGGCAACTTATTATCCATACATAAACTAATAGCGGTCGAATCCATTACTTGCAGACCCTTATTTAAAACCTCAATATAGCTGATTTGGGCAAACTTTTTGGCATCGCTATGTTTAACCGGATCTTTATCGTAAATACCATCAACCTTGGTAGCCTTCATAATAATCTCTGCATTGATTTCCATCGCGCGTAAAGAGGCCGCAGTATCTGTTGTAAAATAAGGGTTTCCAGTTCCTCCGCCGAAAATAACCAAACGCCCCTTCTCGAGATGTCTCATGGCTCGCCGGCGAATGTAAGGCTCGGCCACTTCTGCCATGGCGATAGCGCTTTGAACGCGAGTTGGAACTCCCGCTTTTTCGAGCGCATCTTGGACAGCCAATGAATTTATCACCGTCGCCAACATTCCCATATAGTCCGAACTGGCTCGGTCCATTCCTTCAGCTGAAGCGGCAACGCCACGAAAAATATTGCCGCCACCGATGACCATACCAATCTCAACACCGGTTTTATGAGCATCGGAGATGTCTTTTGCAATGACCTTAAGGACCGTTGTATTGATTCCAGTCCCTTGTTTGCCAGCCAAGGCCTCGCCGCTTAATTTAAGGAGAACTCGTTTGTAAGCTGGTCGTTTCAATTAGTGGCCCTTCACTTGTGCAGCCACTTCCGCTGCGAAATCATCTTTCTTTTTCTCGATACCTTCACCCAATTCAAATCGAGTGAAACGTCTGATGCTAATTTCGCCACCAACTTTTTTCCCAGTTTCCTTCATGTAGTCGGAAACTTTCAAATCTGGATTTTTAACAAAAGATTGCTCTACAAGACAGTTTTCAGCCAAAAACTTGCGAATTTGACCTTCAACGATTTTGTCGATCATTTCAGGTTTTTTACCTTGCTCAATATTTTTACCACGAAGAATTTCCTTTTCCTTCGCAACAACTTCTGCAGGAACTTCTGCACCAGTGATCGCCATCGGATTCATCGCGGCAATATGTAGTGCAATGTCTTGAGCCAACGTTTTAAAATCAGGATGTGAAGCGGACTCGGCTGTTGTGGTTCCGACTTCAAGAAGAACCCCAATTTTGCCCTCGCCGTGAACATAAGTGTGAATTATGCCATTGCCGCTGAGTTCATATTTTTGAGCTCGTCGAATAACTATATTCTCACCAATTTTAGCGATGGTTTCTTTCAAATGGTCTTCCACTTTAAGGGAAGGATTTTTATGAAAGGGCTGAGTTAAAATATCGCCTGTCGCTTTAGATTGAGCCACATGGGATGTCATTTCAGTTACGAAACTTTTAAAGCCATCGTTTCGAGAAACGAAATCAGTTTCCGAATTGATTTCGACAACAACGCCTGTTTTTCCAAAAACAGTGGCATTAACTAAACCTTCAGCAGCGATTCGGCCGGCTTTTTTTGAAGCAGAAGCTAAACCTTTTTTGCGCAACCACTCAATCGCGGCTTCAAAGTTTCCTTGCGTTTCTTCAAGTGCTTTTTTGCAATCCATCATTCCCGCGCTGGTTTTTTCGCGAAGTTCTTTTACGAGGCTAGCAGAAATAGACATGGTCTTACTCCTCTTAGTTGAGAATTAAATTTATTAAAGGGGACAAGGCAAGGCCTCTGACTATTCAGAGGCTTCCGTTTCTTCTGGTGTTTGATTTTCAAGCTCAGCTTGGATTTCAACATCTTCGGCAGTTCCAGCAGCAACAAGTTTGCGGGCTTTTTGAACCTTAACAACTGTTGGTTCTGGTCTTTTCTCGCCATCAGCTTTGCCACCAGCACGAGTCGCTCTTCTTTTCGGAGCTTCTTCTTTGGCCACTGGTTTTTCTTCTTTTTCAACATCCGATTCTTTGTCAGACATTGAACGAACTTTTTGATCCCAAAGTTTTGCACCTTCGATGTAAGAGTCAGCAACTAAGTTTGCAAACAATTTGATCGAACGAATGGCATCATCATTTCCAGGAATTGGATAATCGATAGATTCAGGATCAGAATTGGTATCGGCGATGGCAACGACGGGAATTCCCAAGCGTTTTGCTTCCGCTACGGCAATATGTTCTTTGGGAAGATCAACCACGAACATAACCGACGGAGAATTTTTCATTTCACGAATTCCATTTAAGAACTCAGAAAGTTTCATGTATTCTTTTTCCATGCGAGCGCGTTCTTTTTTAGTCAAAAAGTTAAGCTCACCTTTTTCGCGCATTTGATCAATGCGACGAAGACGATCAATCGAAGATTTGATCGTTGAAAAATTCGTCAACATACCACCCAGCCAGCGTTTGGTGACATAGTATTGACCGCATCGTTGAGCGGCTTCTTGGACGGGTTCGATGGCTTGCTTTTTTGTTCCAACAAAAATCATCGATCCGCCATTAGCAGCGATATCTTTTACGAAATCGGCAGCTTTATTAGCACGCACCACAGTTTTTTGCAGATCGATGATGTGAATTCCACCTCGAGCTGTGTAAACATAGGGTTTCATTTTTGGATTCCAACGCTGAGTTTGGTGTCCGAAGTGGACGCCAGCGTCTAACATTTCTTTCATGGTCACTTGAGCCATAGTTCTCTCCTTTATCTGGTTAGCCACCTTCCTGACAGAGCTTGGGGGTGTGAGAAACCCGCAAGAAATTCCTCATTTTTGAGGACCAGTAAATATCTGGAAGTGAGTTATAGTTGCCGGAGAGATAACACGCTAGCTAAGGGCAGGCAAATGAATTATTTGCCTGCAGGCGTAGGATCCGTGTTCGCGGGGCCAGCTGCGGGGGTGACTGATGCTGGGTCAGTTGCTGCTGGTGCTGGCCGCTTTGGCTGAAGTCTGTATTCGGCTACAATCGCATCAGTTTGCCTTTTTAAAGTAGCACAGTTTTTCTTGTTAAAGGCCCAAGGTTTTACACAATAGAGATCAATGTCACCGTGGAGTCTTGCAAACTCGCGCATGCTGGCCTCGCTTGTGCTGACAGCAGACACAATTTCTTTAATAGAGCCTTCTTTTTTGGCCATTATATCCTGGCAATTTTCCGTGGCGTTATTAAAAGGCTCAGAAATACAAACATCCTTGCCAAAAAGAATTGGGTTACACATCACCATGGATTCTGGGCAGGTCTCAGTAGGGGTGTGTATTGGCTTAGGACATCTGCGGCGACCTTTATCTCGAGTCAGCGTTTGGATATAACCCGCAAAAATACAGCTATTTGAACTGTCTTCAGCCGCGTAGCTATTTGCGATCAAAAGCTCTCTGAGCGAGGTTTTTAGCGAGGGATCATTGCCAAAATCAGCACGAACCATAAAGTCTTGCAGATTTTTGATGTAAGCTTCTTTTTGTTTCAGAGGAAGCTTTTTAAAAGCATCAATAGTCAGCGTGTAAGTCATTTCTGTTGCTACAGGAGTTTTTGTAGCTTTAGAAAAGGCGATTGAGCCCGTAAGCAAAACCGAAAGCAGGATGAATTTAAAAGTATTAATCATTTTCATAAAAGACCTCGTTCCTCAATTACTGGCTGAGTTGTACTGGAAGCAAAGCCCAGAGCAGAAATAACCAATTCAGATTGCAATAAAGTGCCAATTAAATTTTTCTGAACATGGGCCTGGCCAGAACCAATCCATAGGTTTTCAATTCCCGGCAAGGTTTGATTGCCTTGTAATTTTATTTCGCTGATTCCAGAGTATAAAGGGGTTATAGAAATGCGCTCGGCTTTTAAGTTTTCAAAAGCTGTTGGATAAGCGCGTTTGATTTGTCTTTTCATTTTTTTCAAAGCAATGGCAATGACTTCCGTATCTTCAGCTTCGGCCTCATCAACAAAGGTAATCCATTGAGAAAATTGTTGGCTTTCATCGCTCGAAGGAGAAAAGCGACCCAAACAAGGGCCAACTTCATCCTGAGTTACCCCATTCAACACATGGATATTTTGCAGATCTGTTATTTGCGAATTGTGGCAAAAATCAATTCCCACCAGTGTCCAAAAATTATTTTTAGCCAGTCGTTGGCGCAATCGAAAGTTCATCAACTTTTCAGGCACCAAAGTATTGAGCTCACGAAGTGGGGCACAGAAAATAAAATTTTCAGCTTTCAAAACTTTTGAGCCATTAATCAAAATGGATTCGACTTTGTTATTTTCGATTTTAAGTTGAGTGACGATGGAATGAGGCATGAAAGTGCCTTGAAACTTTTCAAAGAGTAAGCGTGTCCACTCAAAAGGTTCCAAATGCCATTCGATTACGGAAGCGGATGTAAAATAAGGAAGTTCTTCGTAAAACGCCGGAGGATTTTCGCCAAAGCCAAGGAAAGGCTTAATTTGGCCTCCCTCAAAAGTGACGGGGGGCCGTTCTTCTGTAGCTTTAATGATCTTTAAGCCTCCGAGCAAATTTTCTAAAAAAGACAAAGCATTTAGGGAAGAATCGGTGGCTGGCATCATTCGAAGTGCGTTGTTGATAGTTCCATTTGGAAAAGAAATTTTTTTATTACTGCCTCCAGGAACATCTAGGGACTCAATTAAGGCCACTTTGGCATTTTCTTGACTGAGCCTGCTGGCGATAGAAAGTCCTGAAAGCCCCGAACCGATAACAATGTAATCAAAATTTGTACTCATATTAAAACAATCCTTAACACAGCTTGAATTGGCAAGATTTAATGCTGCCGTGAGCGTATTTTATGCTTATTTTAAAATTTGTATTAAGCGCCGCAAAACAAATCGAGTAAAAGCCTTTAAGCCCTCGTCTTTTTCAATAAATGAAGCTAAGCGCGGCGAAACGAAATAGTAAAATGAAATGAAAATTCGTCCTAAAAAGTATTCCTCCAAAATAAAATCTCGAAAAATTCTTAAATGAACAACCTCGATGCTGAAAGGATCTTCAAAGGCGGCCGTAGCGATGAAACATCGAGGTCTTTGATCAACCGCATTCTTTAAAAAACTTCGAATAACCGCAGGATTTTTTGCGTTTTTGACGAAAGATTCAGCGCGCTTGATAATATCGGGAAAAATTGGAGTAAAGCGTATGAAAATCGCAAGTTGGCGGGCGGCCTGTTGTTGCCGCTCATAGTATTTTTGATGAGAATCGTAAATTCTAAGTAGATCCCAATAAACCGAAGCAACGACTGTCAGTTCGGTTGTTCGTGCGGTGTCTTTAAAGTGTTCCGGCGTTAGGGTTGATCCTTTTTTTAATTTAAAAACCAGCTCAAGAATTTTTAAATATTTTTCATAGGAAACGGCAGCTTCGGCATACATCCTTGCGCCCATCAAACTCCGCGCCTTTTTTATTAAATTGACCCGACTTTTCCAAAGCAACAATCGATGTTGTTCTTTGGCTTTTTCTTGGGCCATCAGGACGCTTCCTCCTGAAGCTGCAGGAGAGCTGATCTCGGCGTAGCAATTAGAGCAAAGCTGAGTAACCGCTTTTTCTCCGGCCGCATCGAGTTTCATCATTTCGTCGGGTGAAATAGGGTTTAACTTATCAACTTCTGAAGCACATCTTGGACATTGAGGCATAAATTTATTCTGTTACAGGAGATGTATCGGGTCAATATCCACAAGCACTTTCACCGAAGAAGAAAACCACTTTTCATCCGACAAGACCTGCCGAGAAAACTGGTTAAGGATTCGTGCCTGAGCGCCCTTAAGAAGAAGATGGAAGCGAAACTGGCCACGGATTCGGGAAAGTGGGGCTTCCGCAGGACCTAAAATTTCCAAATTTTCATAGGCCGAGTACTTTGCTTTTAGAGCTTGGGCTCGTTGAGCAAGTTGTTTTATGGATTCTTGGGCTTCTCCTAATTTTGCGCTTTGCACGCGAAAGCATATAAGACGCCCATAAGGCGGGTAATTAAGCGCCTTCCGATGCAAGAGTTCCTGCTCGGCAAAGCCAACATAATCCGTTTTTTGGGCGCGAACCAAGCTTTCGTGTTCACGATTATAAGTTTGCACAAGAACTTGTCCCGGTGTTTCCCCGGCCAATATATGGCGCCCTGATCGACCGCTCATTTGAGTCAAAAGTTGAAAACTTCGTTCCGTAGCGCGAAAATCAGGAAAGTTAAAACCCACATCCGCCAAGACAAAGGCCACAAGTTTTAACTTTGGGAAATCCAGACCTTTGGCAATCATTTGGGTGCCAATCAAGAAATCAATTTCGCCTTTTTCCATTTGTGAAATCAAAGCTTCTAATTCTTGACGATTTTGAATTTCATCCCGGTCAGCTCTAGCGATTCGCGCGCTGGGAAAAAGTTTTTGTAAATCGGATTCGACCAACTCGGTGCCTATACCCAGAGGCTTAAGCTCGCCCTCTTTACAATCAGGACAAAGTGTTTTGAAATTTTCATGATAGTCGCAGTAGTGACAAATCAAATGAGTGTTTGCATGTAAAGTTAAGCTGATATCGCAGTTTGGGCATTCGCGAGTGTGTCCACAGGCTGGACACACTACCATTTGGGCCAGACCTCGTCGATTTAGAAATAAAGCAGATTGATCACCTTTTTCCAGTTGCTGACCAAGGGCTTCGTAAAGCTCAAGGCTCATCCAAAACGGCAAAGTGGGTGCTGTTGTTTTTTTAGTTGCCTGAGAATCATTTTGCGAGGAATTTTTTTGTTTGAAATCAATGACTGTGAATTGAGGCAAGGAACGATCAGCAACACGATTTTTAAGTTGGTGAAGATGGTATTTTCCTTCCAGAGCATTTTTCCAGCTTTCCAAACTGGGAGTTGCGGATCCTAAAAGGACTGGGCAATCCATAAATTTTCCAAGCATGATTGCCGCATCACGGCCGTGGTATTTCAATTTTTCATCTTGTTTGTAACTGGGTTCGTGTTCCTCATCGACAACGATCAAACCTAAATTTGGAATGGGACAAAACAAAGCCGAACGAGCACCGATCAGAATTTTTTTTCGGCCTTCGACGATACCCCACCATTGGTTGGTTCTTTCGCGTTCAGTTAATTGCGAATGCAAGACCGCGATTTGATCACCAAATCGTCGAGCAAATCTTTGAATCAGTTGGGGCGTCAACGCAATTTCCGGTACCAACACCAGTCCGGTTTTCCCTTCCGCCAAAATTTTCTCTAACAATTGTAAATAAATTTCTGTTTTACCAGAGCCCGTCACCCCAAAAATCAAGTGAGTTGAAAACCCGGAAACTTTAGAAATTTTTTCGACCACAACCCGTTGCTCATCATTTAGTTGCAGGGAATTTTCCTGTTCAAGCTCGGGGACGACTGCGGATTTTCTGGTTTTTGACTTGGGATTTTTTCGCAGAGGGGGCAGTGCTAAAGCAGCGACTAAACCGGGCGGATGAATATAATAATTGGATAGCCATTCAAGCCATCCTAAGAACTGATCAGACCAAGGAGGATATTCTGAATCAATTGAGTGAATCGATTTAACCACAAAAGTTTCTTTTTGTTGCGATTCTTCAGCAGGGCCAAGGCAAAGCCCTGGAACCTTTCTTTGTCCTAATGGAACCTGAACCCATTGGCCCATCTCAGGTTTTTGTTCCAAGTCTTTATTTGAATAAGTAAGAATGAATTTAATTGGAGCATCTACGGCAATTTTCCATAGTTGAGAAACAGAACTCATCTGAATCTCGCGTAAAACTCCTCAATCATCGACTTGAGCGGCGAAGACTGAATTCCTTCGAAATTTGTGGCATAATCCAAGGACTGTGGTTGAAAAAAACTATTCATTTTTCCGCTTCGGGAAACCACATTGAGAACTTTCATGGTTACGGTATTTGGGCCCCAACGTAAGATTCGTTTTTTTGGAAAGAGAAGGCCTTTGGCGTAGGGAGCATGGTCATCCGCCGTGATTTCGGCCTGATTTGTCCAACGTATTTTTCTTATCAGGAAAAGATCCTGTTCAATCCACAAACCAGGGGTCAATTTTTCTTCACTTACAGAAGTTGGAATTCCTAAAGCATAGGTCACGACATTTTGAGAACGACCCAGACGAACAAAATTTTCTGGTTCATATTTAAACTCTTCTGTTGGTTTTATTTTTTTTGAATTAGCGCTAGGGATTGGTGCCATGGACGTGCTTTCTGGAATGATTTGATTTTGAATCAAGGCATTTTGAAGAGCATCAGAGTTACGAAAATGAAACCAGCGTTCGATGAAATCCGCAGAAATTTTTTGCGACTCTCTTTTTTTAGCTAGATTTAAGGACCACCGTTGGCCGCTCTCGTAAACATACTGAATTTTTATTTTGTCGGCTTGATCTTTTGGTGGAGCGACGGTCAGTCTCATTGTCTTGTCATTTTCAACGAGCCAAATTTCACGCCAACTTAAGGAATCAGTACCATTAGAAAATTCAATTTCTTGATCGATGGCATAAACTCCGGATCCCGAATTTTCGACTGTTCTTTGTAAAATCATTTTGCTTGGTGGGATATAGGCCCAGAGCACAAAAGATAAAAATAAACTCCACATACGAACCTCAATCTTTGAAACGACTCGCCACTTCACGTAGATATTTTTCAAATGCCGGGCCAATCTCTGAATTTTTCAAAGCGACTTCGACATTGGCTTTTAAATAGCCCAATTTGTCGCCGGCGTCGTACCGAATTCCATTAAACGAACAGGCCCACATCGGTGATTTATGAGCCAAGATGTTCATGCAATCAGTTAGCTGTATTTCTTTATTTACGGTTGGCTTAGCATCCCGTAGCAACGACATAATCTTATTTTCAAAGACATATCGTCCTGTCAAAGCCCAACGGCTTTTTACATCCTGTGGCTTCGGCTTTTCCACTAAACTTTTTACCCGGAAACGGCCATTGGATTCTTCAACGTCAGCAATACCGTACTTTGAAACATCTTCGTCTTTAACTTGCATGACCGAAACTACGCTGTTCTCGCTGCTTTCAAAAACTTGGCAAAGCTGCGAGGTTGAATTGAGATTTTTTTCGTCACTCAAAGTGATTTCATCACCCAACAAAACGGCGAAAGGCTCATTGCCAATCACAGGGGCTCCGCACAGGACAGCATGTCCCAGACCCAGGGCTTGTTTTTGACGTATGCTAATAATGTTCGCGTGATCCCGTACTTTAGTCAGGCGAGCCAACAAATTGGTATGTCCTTCGCGCGCTAATTTATCTTCAAGCTCGTAAGAAGAGTCGAAGAAATCCTCGATAGCTTGTTTCCCGCGTCCAGCAATCAAAACAATGTCTTCGATTCCCGCTTGAAGCGCTTCTTCAACCACATAAAGAATTATCGGTGCATCGACAATAGTCAGCATTTCTTTAGGGACAGTCTTTGTAGCGGGTAGAAATCGGGTGCCCAGACCAGCCGCCGGAATGATGGCCTTCTTAATTTTAGACATACCCTATCCATTACAAACGTTTCATATTAAGACAAGTTAAAGATTTGAGAGTTATCTAAAGACGGATTGTGTTAGCCTGTAAAGGCGTGGGGAGAAGCTTGTCATGAGCATTTATTCATCATTTTTTCGCAACAAACCGTTAAGATTTTCCACATTTGTCGTGCTTTTGGCTGGATTGATCGTGGCTACAACATTTCAAAATTGTGGAAAAGCTGGTTTCGAAGCCACCGAGCAGCAAAGCCTTGATTTTAACCAACAGCAAATTCAATCCGATGTGACTCCTTTTGCTTATGAAACTGCCATTGATCAACTGACGTATTTATCTTGTTCTAGCCCAGGCTCGAATGGCAAAGCTTTTACTTTTAAAGTTGGTGCTTATGAGGTGAGGGCGGCAGCGACCCCAGCAACACCGGATACAGTTATGTCAGGTGCGAGAATTACTAAGGCTTATATCGATTGGGCCAAACAAAATGTAAAACCCAACTATGATCCAAATAATCCTACGAATGTTGTTCCAACCGCGACCGATGCAAAGGTTTACTTGGCGACCTCGAAAAAAAATGAAAAGGCTCAAGTTCAATTCAGCATGCGAAAAATTCGTGATATCAAGGCGGTTTATTCGAAGACAACCGCAACATATGGAATCGACATTGTGCCTTTGATGGGTATATTGTCTGACGATCGTTGGCTAACTCATCTGATGAATGCCGCCTATAGCGCTACAGACCCAGCTTTTGTTAATTTCTTTCCATTGGCCGATGCAGAAGAACGAGTGATGGAAGGCGCGCTCTATTTTAATCAGAATGAAGAAACGGCCACCAGTTTCAGAAATGAATTTGAATCGAATGCCTTTTTAACATTAGGTTATGATGATAATCTTGAACAAACGTTACTAAGATCACCGGCGCCAGGTAGTAAAACTATGGCTTACGGTCTTGGATATAAACTGCTGTTCCAACAGGTTTTAGACTTTCACAATGCCACAGTTTATCCAAATGGAGTAGCGCACCCCTGGAATCCCAAAAATACTTTAACCTCTGTGAGCGAAATTAATCTTGAAACAGGGAAGGATTCTGGTCGAACATGGAGCTGTCCCGTTGCTCGACGTTATTCGGTTGTTAGAAGAGAAGATCAAGCCGTAATCTGCCCCAAAGATAAAATCGGTCGAATGGCTGATGCTAATTATAAAAAAGAATTCGAGATTCTGCGTCGACATTTTCCTGCCAAAGATTACGATGTAAGTGTCGATAGCCGCTGCGTCGTTCCCCTTAGCTTTCGCTGCTATCGTGATGAACCATTGCCACAGGCAAGCGGTGGAACATCTTATGGAATGGTTCCAATACAATACAATATGACTCAACCTTGTTTTTACAACTCGAATGAAACTCGCAACAATTACCCAGCCGCACCACCAACGCCTTATTGTGCCGAGGTTGCGTCAATTTGCGTTCGAAACTGATTTAGGCAGCGGCTTTCTTTCTCGCCACCCACAAATCATACTCCGCTTGTATTCGGACCCACATTTCGGCGGTTGTTCCGATTACTTTTTCAAGAGTTAAAGCAAACTCGGGAGATAAAGAACGTTTTCCATTGACGATTTCATTGATTTTTCGAGGCGAACATTTGCATTTTTCTGCGAATTGAGATTGGTCTAAACCAAGTTCTTTAAGATAAACTTCATTGAGCACTTGCCCCGGATGCATTGGTTTTGGATTTTTAATCATACTTTATCCTTTGTGGTAGTTCTCAATTTTTACCTCTGAAAATTCAGCATCCTTGAAGCGAAAGGTAATACACCATTGCATTCCTTAGCGGCTTCTTCTAGGATTATTTTATCCTAAAAGGGGGTTGCGCGTGAAAGCGGCCTTAAAGATGATGATTAGGCTTATTCCAGTTGTGTGGAGTCTTCAATCCCAAGCACAAGTTTATGGTGGGTCTGTTTCTGCGGCGACAGGGGGTACCGGTCGCGCGGCCGTAGTTGCGGGGGATTCGGTCTTTTTAAATCCGGCGACTTTGCCCTATCTACGAGGTTATTATTTGTACACGATGATGGGCTCGAAAGAGATGGCTGTGGGCCTTTCCGATAACACTCCAGAATCGCCTATCCCTGCTGCGCTTTCGTATTATCGAGCGGATCTTCTGCAGGACTTCAAGCTCTCTTTAGCTGACTTTATTATACGCAAATGGACAGTGGGGGTTTCCGCTCATTATTATCAAGTTTCTCAGCCTGAAAAGCCAGTGATCAATATCAATGGCGATGTGGGTTTTGCTTATGCACCAAAACCTAATTACGGCTTTGGAGTGGTATTTTACAACGTGGTTGGGGAATCTAAAAATTTTCCTGAAGTCTATAAAACCTATCCACGGATTGGGCTTGGAACAAATTACATTTATCACGAGTTCTTTCGTATGAGATTTGATCTTTTGAGTGCTCAAAATAATGATTTTAGTGTGCCCACTGTGATGCTGGGGCTTGAAAACTACCTCAGCCGTTGGATGTTGCTCAGATTTGGCTATCGTGACGAAAACGCCACCGAGAAAGAATATGGGACTGTGGGCTTTGGATTTGATTTGCCCCGCTTTAAGCTCAATTATGCCTATGAAGGAGATACAAAGGAATCGGCGAATTCGCGCCACTCCATTGACTTAGCCGTGCCCTTTTGATAGCTACGTGACATCAACTTGAACCCGGGAGTGGTCATGGCTTCAAAAACGAAAAAAACAGAAACTATTCGTAAACACAAAAGAGCAGCTTCTGGGACAAAAAGAAAAGCGGCTTTGCGCAATAAGGGGACGACTAAGTCTGCCAAAGTTCTTTTCAAAGACTAATTTTTTCTTTAAAAGTTTAAATAAAATCGTTTTCCGGGGTGAAAAGCTTTGCTACTTGCCGCCTGGTTTTTTCTTTGAAGCCTTCGCTGGTGATGAAGCCGCTGGAGTTGGCCAAATCTTTGATTGCTTAGCTAGTCCATAGCCACACCATTCTTTTATTCCCGTATTTTTGCATTCCCAAGAAAATTTCGACTCATGGATTTCATTTACAACGTATTTTGTAGCTGAAGGGTTATTCTGATTTTTTGTATACCTGGTTTCGGTATCTGCCCAGTTTCCGTACAGAGTTCAGTGTATTTTTCAATTTCTCGGACATCTTCATCATTTATAGTACGACATCCAAAACCAATTTTAGGGAATAAAATTAATAATAATAAAAAATATTTCGACATGGGCACTCCCTCTAATAAGAGAGTATCGGAAATATTTCTATATTGATGAACTAGACTTCTTTATAGTTTTGCAAATGAGAGCGAGCTTACTTCGCTCGTCTTAACAGCGTTGGCATTTCTGTAGCGCCGCCTTGCAAGTTCCAATTGAATGGGAATTCAACCCAACCTTCTTGGCCAGGATAAAATTTCCACTTTTTTAAAGCGGCTAATGTTTTTAAATCTAAATTTCTGTGGCCGGTACTTTTTGATAATTTAAATTGAGTGGTTGATCCATCGCGAGTCACATAGGCCAAGAAAACCACTTCGCCAGCGTCACCGCGAAGGCGTTCTTGGTAATCATAGGAAGGTTTCGGATTTCCTGGCATTTGTCGCATGTCTTGTAGAGATCGAACTTCGCCTTCTCCGGGATTTCCCGCCGCGACTTGGGAAGTGCCTTTGCCGTTTCCATCGGCTTCTGCTGCAGCTTTTGCCGCCGCTATTTTTGCGACTGCGGCCTCTTCGGCTGCAGCGGCACGAACGGCCGCAGCTTTGGCTTCGGCGTCTTCAGCAGATTTGGCTGCGGCAATTGCAACAGCATCTTGGCGACGTCGATTGGCATTTGCTTTTTCGATGGCTGCTTGCTCTGCTTTATTTTTTTCTTCCATCGACTTTAAATTCTCGTTGTTTTCATCTTCTAAATTTTTGGTGATGGCGCCAAGTTGTTGAGATTCTTTTTCGATCAGGGCATCAGGCTGCTCGTCCAATTTATTAAAATCATTTTCAACATCTTTATGAAGAGTAGCGGCCGACGGTTTTACATTTGTCGCCGCTTTCACTGTGGATTCGTCTAAATCTGAAGAATGAATATCATCCAAGGTTTCAGGCACCACGACTATGGATTCTTTAGCTAAAACTTGGGGTCGTGGGCTTGCTGCTTTTGGAGCTGCAACTGCTGCAGTTTTAGTTTCCGCTGCTGCTTTGGGTGATGCCTTTGTTTTTATTGCGGGTGCAGGCTTAGCCACTGGCTTGGCTTTTTCTACTTCGGTCGGTTTAATTGGTGTTAACTTGATAACTGGTTCGGTGATTTCATTCGTATCGATTTCGGCGGCTTTTACAATCGGTGCTGACTTTGGAATTGATTTTTCGGATACCTTAGTTGCAGCGGGAGTTTCCTTTTCGACAGGGGCTGCAAGCACTGGGCGAGTTGGTGCCGGCGAAGGCGCAGCAATAACACCCGTAGAATCAGTGATTTCAATAGTGATAACTTCTTTTGGAGTTTCGGTAATTAAGGGAACGCTTAAAAAAAGAAGGGCCGACGCCATCATCGTATGAATTACGAATGAAAGCCCAAAGTATTTCTTCGAGACTCTTCGATAAGAAAGTTCACCGTGGAGGGGTACAGACGAAGTATCGGAAGACTCGATAAATTCGACATGTGGAAGTTGATAAGCAAGGTCACTGAAATTCAATTGTGTTGGCTCTGTCGAGTTTTTTTCTCGATGAGTTGATTTTTGATCTAATTCGAAATTACGAATCGACATTTTGCACCTCGGGCGTCTGGAACTACTTCAAAAAGAAGGCCGGAAAACTTATGGACATAAGGCATCGTGGACGGTCTTAAGTCTTTGTTTTGAAAAAAAGTTGCAATACTTACAAGGATGTCTAATTTTTGGCCGATTTTAAATATGAGACACAATTAGGATAGGTTGTTTTAATTAATTTAAGTAATTTTAGTAATTTGTCGATAGGTCTAGCAGTTGTTAGTACCGGAGGCAGAGTGATGAAGCTATTTAGTTTTGTGCCTAATAAAATTACATTAAATCCATCCTACTTAAGTCTAATTTATAAAAAACCCACCTAGTTTCTTTTACTTTCTAGACTCAGAGCCATTTCAAAAAACCGATCAGCATGTATAAATTAAGTTTGTTTATAAAGCGGCCTAATTTTATTTTCCGAGGAGACATAATGAATCCTAGAGTCATAGTTATCGACGAACCAATTCATATTCACGACGAAACTGCATGCAAACTTTGGCAGAAAGCTTTGTGGATGAAGGAGTTGGGCTATCGCAATCATTATAAGTCCTCGGTGCTTCCTGTTGGCGTGGATGACTTCGTTGCAAGTCATTTGATTGTCGCAGATCAAAAGAAAAATGGCGAATTAGAGCCAATGGTTATGTACAAATCGATTCGAAAATCACAAGCTGACAAATTTAAAATTCCATTTGGCGGACTTTCGTTGTTGAATACCACTAAGTATCAAAATGATAAGGAAATTATTTCGGTTATAAATGATGGCGGCGATATTTCATATGATTCGTCATGGACAATCAATCCCATTTATAAATCGGACAAAGAAACTTCGCAGCTGCTTCGGGATTTTGTAACGATGTTCTGTTGTAATCACCATAAAGAATTTGGGTTTTCAAGATGGCTTACAGCGGGCGTAAAACAATTTAAAATCGATGATTACTTCGAGTGGCTGGGCGGAAAACAAATTTTGCCCGAATTTCAGCTTGAAATTATCGACAATCAATTTGTTCGTATGTTTTACATTCCAGATACTCTTCATTTGCCTGCAGAGCCTTTGGCGACAGCAAAGAAAATGGACAGTTACTGGAATAACAGAATGGTTTTCGTTCCAGAAAAATCTGTTTATGAAAAAGTAGCCTAAATTTTCTATATCTAAGGGAGAACTAAAATGAGTACCGAACTAAGAAAAATTTTTAACGACTGCCAAGAGCAACTTAAAAAAACGGCCAAAGATTTTCAGTGGCAAGACAAGAAAAGTTACGGAATGTGGCTTGCAAACTCATACCATTACGCTTTGAACTCAACGCGGCTGTTGGCCTTGGCATCGGGGACCATGCCCTTGCATTTAACTAAAATTTCGAATCGTTTTGTTCAGCATGCGGCAGAAGAAAAAGGTCATGAAAAGCTTCTTGAAAATGACATAAAAGCCCTTGGGTTTAGTCTGAATGATCTTCCCGTAAGCAGTGAAATGAAAGTGTATTATCGCTCACTTTATTATTGGATGACTCCGGCCGGGGAAGCAGTTGGGCTTATTGGCTGGATATTGTCTTTGGAAGGCCTGGCAGCACATACGGGTCCGTGGTTGTATGAACAAGCAGTGAAACATCATGGCCAGAAGGCCGCAACATTCTTAAAAGTCCACTCAGATGCGGATCCTGATCACTTGAATAAAGCCTTTGAAATAACCACGCTTTTAAATGATCACGAAATGAAAATTGTCTGTGACTCAGTGGAAATGTATTCTGAACAGTACATAAAAATTCTTGAATCGATATCCAAAGGAAAAGGTTCTGGAAAACAAGCGGCATGATTTGCTTCCTAAAAGGAAGCTAGCAGCTGCCCTTAGTTTGGTTGTAGAATTTTAACTTTTGAAGTTACGACAAAGCCGCCAACAGCATTGAGCGAGTTAAAAACAGGCGAAAGCATTTCATGGGTCACGTCGATAGTGAGTTTTTTGACACTGAATTTTTCATGCAGAAGATTTTTAATTCCACATTTGATTGATTTTGGCGATATTGTTGAAAACTTTGAAATGACATCCATAATTTGGACCGTCGCAGCCTCGCTACGTGTATAGCGATCTTGCCAAGTGTAACAAAAAATTTCTTCAAGCGTGTAACTGCAGACTTCCATAAATTTTAAATTTCGCCAAACCTGGATTCCCTCGGCATTGTATATTTCCACAGCGTCATTCATTGATAGAAGTTCAAACAGATCACTTGTGGGGCGAAGCCCAAAGTGTCTTAAAGCGAACCACAGTGATTGACCGAGGTCAGGGGTGTCGCGGTCGTCATCCGTCGCTGGTTCAACCAGTTCAGAGGCAGTTAGGCATTCAAGATATTTTTGAGAATCTCTGAGAGCCGATTTTTTTTGATGGCTGGATAATTTGGAATAGTCTTTTAAATAAGACGTATGATAAGAAGTTGCTGAAACTCCTAAAGAATTTAAAATGGATGAAATTTTATCCAACGTTGTCTTAAAGTCTTCAATTAAATTTATATCGTCTGAATTTAAAAGCTCTAAGCCCATGACGTTCCCTTTCTGCGAGAATATAAATAAAAACTCATTTATAAAGTAACAACCCGCTTTTTACCAAACTGAATTTCTTTTTGGATCTTTTCTTGGTAATTCAAAGTTAAAAGTTTTGTTATTTTCTTTTCTGGAATACCCAACAATACAATTAGCTGACCAATTACATTCAAAGGGACTCTTGCTAGACCTCTTTCAATGATAGAAACAAATTGAGGCGTGTCGTAACCAAGTTTTTCTGAAAGTTCCAGTTGGGTTATATTTTTTTTATTGCGGTATTCCTTTACCAAGAGGCCAAGTTCCTCATTCAGTTTCTTCATTGCTATACTCCTTCGGCTTAAGAACTAACTGACAATTAGTCGCGCTAAACATATAACGCCAAGTATCGCCGCGTCAAGATAATTTGTTTATGTCCAACAAACGCTTGAGAGTTTAAGCTCATAAAGTGATTTAGTTTAATTGGAGATAACTAAATGAGCGAAAAAATACCTTCCTCTGTTCGTAAATTGATTCTTATCCTTGAAGACAATGATGAGCTTGTTGAGCTTCTTAAAGATATGATGAGCAATCGCAGTGATGAAATTATTTCTGTGTCGACTGCAGAAAAGGCTCAACCGCTTCTTCGAGAGCGAAAATTCGACTTATTGATCTGTGATTTGCACTTGCCAGGGATGTCCGGAGCCGAGTTTTTAAATATTTGCCAAGCAGAAAAAATATTGCCAAAAAATGTCATGATCATTTCGGGTGATATACAAAATCCAGAGCTAAAGCCAGAATTTTTTAAACAATTTATCTGCCTTGAAAAACCATTTTTTGTAGAAAAATTTCCTGCCCTCGTCAACGAAGTGCTTTCAAAAGATTAGATCGACGTGCAAAAATCGAACAAGTAAATCTATTCGACAACTAAATCTTGTGGCACAAGTCCTTGAGCTATCGCTGCAGATAATTTGAGATGATCTGCATGGCCAATTATCTTCATGGCTTGATCCCAAGGCAAAGGATCGGGATTTTTAATTTTTTCTTTTTTATAGTTTAAAATCTTTAAATGCAGGGACTCGATGTATTTTTTATCCAATTGCCCCTGTGCAACTCCTTCAACTACAGCTTCAATAGCTTTAGGTGGCGAGTCGGGTTCGTTGCAATAAAGTAAGATGTCAGCGCCAGCTTGAAGAGCGCGAACAGGAATAACTTTAGGATCATAATGCTTAGCCAAGGCTTTCATATCTAAATCGTCAGTGATAACAAGTCCGCGATAACGACATTCTTCCCTCAGAATTTTTTTCAAAAATATTTCAGAAAGTGTAACAGGCCAGTCGGGGTCTATATTTGGAAATTTCATGTGCGCCGTCATGATTAAATCAATGCGTGAACGAAAAGCGCGTTTGAAGGGAACAAGTTCAAATTCATCCAAACGTTTTTTATCGGCATTTTCAACAGGAAGATCCTCGTGGCTATCAATAAGTGTGTTGCCGTGACCTGGAAAATGTTTGGCGCAAGGGATAACATCAGCTTTAATAAAACCACGAATGAGAGCCGAAGAGTGTTTAGCAACGACTTCAGGATCCGTGCTGACAGCGCGATCGCCGATGACGGTGTTTTTTGGATTAGTAAAAACATCAAGACAAGGTGAAAAATCTAAATTGATGCCAACCGATTTTAACTCAAGCCCCATTTGATTCGTAAAATGAAATGAAACTGTTGGATTATCAAGATCACCCAATTTTTTCATCGGCGGCCAAACAGTGAAGGGTTCTTTCAATCGAGCGACGCGGCCGCCCTCCATATCAATAGCAATAAATAAGGGAGCTTTATCTGGCATTTGATGACGAAGCGATTGAAGTTCGATGCAAAGTTGTCTGACTTGTTGTGGGCTCTCGATGTTTCGTGAAAAAAGAGTAACACCACTGATATTATTTTCGACGATGAATTTTTTTTCGTCAGAGGTTAAAGTTTTTCCTGAAACCCCAATCATCACCAACTGGCCGATGAGTTTATTCATTCTTTTTTTTCTCTTTTTCTGTAGGTTGTGGTTGTGCGGGGGCTGGGACTGGTGGTGCCGGTTGAGGTTTGATAATGATTCCTTGGCCAGGTGGAACACCATAACGTTTGGGATTTTCTGGTTCTTCGGGTTTAAGAGCTTCCGCTTTCATAGCGCGTGACAAAACATTGTGAGTGCCAAGTGGAACATCGCCAAAAAGATTTCTTAAAATCGAAGCGCCCACGCCAAACTGCCCGGTGGCATCGTTGGGTTTTGGTTTTAACTCGATGGCCAAGTTTTGTGCGGGATTGGTGACGCCAAGAACTTCGCCTCGGTCTGTCACATAAGCCACAAATTTAAGATCTTTATAATTATTAAGAATTTTAAAAGCGGGATAGCCATTGTACTTTTCTTGTTTGGTTACTAAAGCTTGTCCGTCATAAAACTTACCGTCTTCTTCGGCGATGGCTTTGTATTTGTAATTTAAATCAGCTTGTAAACCATTTTTACTTTTCAGCATCAGATAAATTAAAAATTGACTTAAGAAAACCCCTTTGGGGATGTCTTGCTCAATCTTTTGAATTTTACCTTTCTCTTTAACTACGGCGGACATGTGATTTTTTTTGAATTTGGCGTCGATGGTTTTAATGTCTTTGCCCACCATGGCCGTGTATTCGTAACTAACCGGATTTAAATCTGCATCAGCAACGGCGTGGGTGCTTTCGGTGACATCCGAACCCAGCGCTCCGGTTTTAGTAAAAATAGTTGCGGTGAATTTTTTAGATTTTGGGTCGTATTCATAGCGCGAGATTGTATAGCCAATGTGGACTCCGCCTGACATCAGTTTATGATAGCCTTCGAAAAGCAGGTCGCTTTCCTTGGCGGCTAAGGCGCAAGGACTTGCTTGAAGGATAGCAGCAAAGACAAATACAGTTGCCACTGCTGATTTCTGAAGATTTTTAAGAATATTTCGAGATGACATTCTTGACCTCGACTTTTGTCAGATAGAAGTATTGATCAGCGACTGTAAAATTTTGACGAGGACTCGGCTCTCAGTCAAAGTGTTTTTAGTGAGTAAACAGAAAAAATTCTTTCAAATAAAATTCCCAGACTGCTTTAGAAGAAATGAAAAAGGCCAGGTGGCCATTTTTGTAGCACTTATTTTTCAACTGCTGTTTCTTTTCTTTGCCATGATCATCAATGTTGGGCTGCTCGTTCATCACAAAATCAATCTGCAAAACTCTGTGGATTTAGCGGCTTACTATGGAGCCATGAAACAAGCGGAAATGCTGAACGCGATGTCGCATGTGAATTATCAAATTCGTCAAAGCTGGAAACTCTTGGCTTGGCGATACCGTGTTGTGGGATCAGGCGGAGCTGACGAAACGGGATTTAATCCTTACAATCGCAATACGCAACAGCTCGATCCAGGTCTTGATCGAGAAGGTCCCCATCCGACGATTGCGAATGCTTACAAGACACCAGTTTTTTGCGGAACTTATGCACCTCTACAAGCTTATGATAGTGCCGGAGCCATTTCGTCAGATGATAATGAAAATTTATGTAGGGGAATATTGAGCGGCGGAACGCGAATTCAATTATTTGAAGAACCAAAAATCAGCGCTTCCTTCATTGGGCTGGCTGTCGCTACGAGCAGCTTTACAAGGCAGCTCATTAATATTGCGCAAAAGCGTTGTGAATGGTCAGGCTATTTTAATTTTATGACTCTTGGGTCATGGGTCGTGGGTTTTAACTTTGATCAATTGTCGCGAAGATTACTTATCGCAAAGATGGCCAAGGGATTAAGTGTGGCGACAGATGATTTTATTGATATTGATGGGGACAGTGGAAAAGAAGGAGTCAAAAATACTCTGCTGAATAATTTAACAGAGGCCAATCGGGATTCGGTTCAGTTTGAAATGATTAATGGCTTTCGTCAGGGCGGATGTTATGGCAGCCCGGCCGGTGAATTTGATCCACCAGCTTGGCTCAGTGAAGTGGCTTTTTTCCCAGCGTTCATTTATCAGGACAATAATTGCAGTGATAAAAAAGTCCTAGAGCCTGTGGCCAAGTTGCTGGCTCCTGACAAACCGCCAAATGTTATGAGAAATAATTTTGAAACTGCAAACGTCACACAAATTTCACCCTTTCTGGGAATGCCGTCGCCGCCCTATCAATACACTTTAGGTTATGAAAAAAATCCTTGGTGTATGGGTTATGTCGGGGTCAAAGCAAAAACAAAACCTAAAATTCCGTTTTCACCAGCAGACTTTGAATTAACGGCACGGGCCTTTGCAAAACCTTTCGGCGGCCGATTTGGTCCATGGTATTTTAAAAACTGGCAATCGGGTTCACCGCGCTCGACGGGAAGCAATGAAAGTCTAGATGAAAAAACGGATCCATTGGCACCGCCAAGATTAACGGACCCCAGTCAAATAGGAAATCCCGCAAGTGATCAGCGTGTGGCCAATTATTCGCGCTTTGTCGGTGATCGTTTGGGTTTAATGTCGATGCTTCCTTTGGGGCAATACATTCGCGCGCTTCATAATAAAAGTTTTAAAATTATAATTAACGATTGGGATCATTTGATATTTGATCGCAATTCACAAAAACTGATGTTGCCTCAAGAAAACAAAATCCGCGATGTGATGGCTTGGGGTTGGTTAACCAATCAAAAACCAGATGTAAGAGATATTGAAGTTTCGGCGGTGGCCCCGGATCAATTCGATATCACCTATTATTCAATCGACGCTAATTTTTATGACAATTATTTTAAGCGAATGAGAGACGGAAAACTTTTATCAAAAATTGGCTACACTTGGCCACTGCGGGGTGATGTCGGTTCGCGATTCGAGAGCGGCCCCGAGCTTGAAAAATTTTCTGTTAAAGATCAAATTGAAACTGTGAAAACAAAAATACCTTCGGCTGTTTTGGATCATGATTCCAAGCTGACTCATATTGTGCGTGATCCATTTCATCTTTTAACAAGTTGGACATCTCGTGATCTTTTGGATTACACAAATATTCCAGCAGGAAAATATTTTGGCGGTTGTATTAAGCCTGTCAGCGAAGTGAGCTCTGACAAACGAATCCCTTTTCCAGGTGATTGCATTTTAGGTGGAAGAACCGGCTATTCTGTCAAACTTATTTCCAGTGATTATTTAAAAGCCAATGATCTTGAATTGGGCGGCCCCACCGCAAAGGGACCGATTATAAATCCACCAGATCCAAGTTGGTAAAACGGCATTGTCTCAAATTGAGATTTTGTATAAATTTCGTTTAGGAAATCAGGGATTAAGGCGATAATTAGAGTATGAATTCGGGGGAGTTTCTATGAAATTCAACTCTATGTTTGTGTTGGTTATGTGTGTTTTTTTATTAAAATCAATTTTTGTAAAAGCTGAGGATTTTAATGCCACAGATAAATTACCTAAGCAAAAGGAGCCGGCTCCCGCGTCGGCATCATCTAGCAGTTCTTCTAGTTGGGATTTTTCCGCAATAACTAATCTTAGTCTTGGTCGATCTGCAGCTGAGCAAGAGAAAATATCTAAAGCAGCAACTGCAAGCACTGAGAATAATATAAAAATTGATGCCGCATGCGATACACTCAAGGGCTTAGATACGGGAACTTTTTTTAATCAAAATGGAAAACTATCATTGCTTGTGTCTACTTTATATGGACATTGTAAAAAATTTAGATTAGCGCGAGCCGCGTGTTGGGGCACACACGGTGTTGCGGCCAACGCATGTTTAGCAGAGAGAAGTGTTTCTATGACCAGCATACTTGCTGGAGCGCAGGCATTTGCAGCACTTGGATCGCAAATGACGATTCAAAATACTTGTAGTGGAGCTGCGAAAGCTCTACGAACAATGCAGGTGGGGATGGCAGCTTATACTGCTGTTTGTACTGCGGCTCAAGTTGGATGTGCAACAAGTTGTGGTTCTGCTGAAAGTAATTTAAAACAATTTAGCGCTTATACAGGAACATCTATGGGTAAGGCATTAGCGCCCTGTACTCTGGATGATGTTATCGCAAATGAATTACCAGCTGTAACTAAAGATGGTGGTATACCAACTCTGGCTAATGCTCCACAGTGTTTTGCGGGTAAAGATATGCTAGAAGGTGTACTCAATAATTTGTCAGAGCAATTAAAAATGGAACTTAATCCTGAACTTCTTCCAGTGACTGCGGGAATGAGTAAAACATGTTCAATCGATTTTCAAAGTATGGCGGCTGCTGGTTTAGCAACGGCGGCCTCTTTAGTACAAGCACACATGCAATCAGTTGCTTGCGAGAAACAAACGGCTGCAAATGCGGCAGCAGCGGCGATGAATTGTGATGACCCGGCTAACAGTAGTGTGCCTGACTGTATTTGCAAAAAATCACCGCGGTCACAGGGTTGCCAAAATGCTTTGATTAAAGCCGGTGGCCCAGAAACGGCGACGGCTTCGGGTTCGACGGCACCCACTTTATTGGGAACACGCAGTGGCCTTCCTCCAGAGGGAACGACTGTGGGTCGCGATCCAGCTGGAGTTGCGGAAAAAAGTACTGCTGCTAGTAATGCTGGTGGAGCCCAAGCCGGTGCACCTGTCGGTGGCAGTGGCGGTGGAGTTGGCGGTACGGATGGAACTGGTGCGGGTGGTGGTCAAGAAATGCCTGGCGGCCATCGAGGCAGAGGCTATAATACAAATGTTATGGGTGGATATGATGGTGGCGGTGGCTCTGGCGGAGGTCGCGGTGGATTTCGTTCGGATGCAGACGCAAATAAAGCTTTGGCCAATTATCGTAAAGGCATTGATCCGGTAAAAGTTGCGGCTCAGGCGTGGTCAAGAGAAGTCAGTCCACAAAGTGGTCGATCGAATTTTGAAAAAATTAAATCGCGTTACAATGATAACCGTCGAACTTTGGTAGGCCAATAATGAGTAATTATAAACAATTTATAGTTTATATTATTAGTTTGATTCTATCGCTTCCTCAAATGACTTTGGCAGCGTCGGGTGCTTCGACCGTTCAAATTAACCAGCCTTCGCAAGAAACTTCACCTCAACAAAGAGGAGCAGTTGCTTCTAGCGACAACGGTGCATCATCAGTGAATAATGCTGCTAATAAATCGAAAGATAGAAACGTTGTTGCGGGATTAGTTTCCGGAACAGTGGGATTAGCCATGCTGGGTTTAGGTGCGTACTTCATGGTTATGGCAGCGTCGTGCGTAGATCCAGCTGGAGGCGCAGCTTGCAAGCCACCATTAATAGCACAAGGTGCAATGTTTCTTGGCATGGGAGCTATGGCAGTTAACCAGTCTGCAACCAATCTAACTACGGCAAAAGCTTCTGGCGGAACTGCGAATCAAACCTCCTCTGCCTCTTCTGCTCCAAGTTGGGGAAGTGGCGTAGAAAATCTCGGCTCAGATCTTTTGGCTAATGCGGATGCTAGGGCAATACTTGACGTTGATAAAGCGAAAGAAGGTCTTGCAGCTGCAAAAAAATTTGGTTTTGATGGAAAGAGCCCTGTTAAGATTAATGGCAAAGAATTTAAGGCCTCTGATTTTTCAAGTGCAGAATCGATGATTGCAGCAGGTTTGCCAAAAGATCTGGTAGGAAAAGCAATGGCAACGGTTGCAAAATTGGAAAAAGATGCGACAAAAAAATTGGTAGCACGAATGCCAGTCGGCGGTTTTGCTGAAGACGCAGGTGGAGCAGCTTCAACAAGCCTTGCAGGAGCTAAAGGTGGCTTGGACGCCAATGCAGGAGCATCGATCGGAGGAGGACCTCGCCCTTTAGCCAGAGATCCAGCATCAGTAAACATTGCGGGTCTTACAAAAAATTTCAATGGTGAGGCCATTGGAGTTGCTGCAGATTCGATTTTTTCGATGATGACTCGAAGATATAAACTTAAAGAAAAACAAAATAGCTTTATTGACGAGGTCCCGGTAAACTTGCATAAATAATTGGACACCAAATGCGCAAACAGCTTGTGATCGGCATCATGAATGGAACATCTTTAGACGGCGTTGATTTCGTTCTGACAGAAATCCATCGACCGAGTTCGGCAAAAAAAAATCCCAAAACCAAATTTATTGCCGAAAAATCTTTTCAATTTTCTTCTGAAATGAAATTTCAGTTAATCAAAGCTGCCAGGCATGAACTGCAAGTCAAAGATCTTGCTCGTCTTCATCATGATCTTGGGCGATTTTATGCTGAATGCTATAAAAAACTTCCAGCGAAATTTAAGAAAGCTCATCTAATTGGTTTACACGGTCAAACTGTTTATCACGAAGCTCCTCGAGCCACTTTACAGATTGGCGAATCTTCCTATCTGTCAACAGTCAGTGGAAAAACCGTGGTCAGTGATTTTAGAACCGCTGATTTAAGTTTGGGTGGGCAAGGTGCGCCCATCGCCACATTATTTCATGAAAAAGTTTTAGCCGGCACAATAAAAACAAAATCCAGCGTTGCCATTCATAACTTGGGCGGAATCAGCAATCTGAGTTTGATTGGTAAAAAAGGGGTTTTACTGTCGTTTGATACCGGTCCTGCAAACATGCTGTTGGATTTATACATTCAATCCAGCACCAATGGCCAAACTGCCTATGACGATAATGGCGAAAGAGCTTCAAGAGGCCACGTGCAATCACAACTGCTGTCTCGAATGTTAGAGCATGAATATTTAAAAAGTTCTCCACCAAAAAGCTGCGGTCGCGAAGAGTTTGGCGAATCATTTTTGAATCGCTTTAAACCTGAAATGGTCAATTTAAACTTAGAAGATGCGCTTTGCACATTAACTGCGTTTACTGCGACCACAATTGTTCAAGCCTATCGAAATTTTGCCAAACCAATGCCGGAAAAAATTATTTTCTGTGGTGGTGGTGCCAATAATTTATTTTTATTAAAACGAATTCAGGCCCTGTTGCCCAATGTGAAAATTCAAACCAGCACAGAACTGGGTTGGCCTGTTTCGAGTATTGAGGGCGCGGCCTTCGCGCTATTGGCAGCCTACCGTATTTGGGAAATTCCTTCGAATTACCCAAAAACTACGGGAGCCAAGAGTCCGGCGCTTTTGGGTAAAATTACAAGATCAATCCTCTAATTGCCTTATAATTACAATTCATTGAGGCAAGGCAATTGCATTTATATTACATACAATAGACATCTGTAAATATTCATTTACTTGATGTATATTGAAAGGGTATATTGTGACCAAGGCTAGGGTTCTGCTCGATAAGACATTGGATATTTCTGAGCGCTTTCGGGTAGAGCTAAAGGTCTTTGAGGTTGTCGCGAGCCAAAAGCATCCAGAAGGGGTTAAGGCACGGTATGCGTTGATTGATGTGGTAAGGCAAGTGCCACGGTTAGTGGTAGATAACCATGCTCCCTTTAGTTTCCACGCCCATGCTAACTTGCCGGAAGCGCCAGAGGATAGGAAAGAGCTTAAGGTTCAGGATTATTTGGAAGCGTTAGATCATTTTTGGAAATTAGTGACGGAGGTTTTAAGACATGAAAATTAAGCCCCTTAAAATTACATTCGAATCCATTGACGACTTTAAAGTGCGCAGTCGTAAAGAACTTCTGGCGAATCTTAAACACCGAAAGTCAATCACCCAACCTAAAGATACTTTGATTTGGGCATCTGTTGAATCCTACCAACAGTTCATGAGTGATCAGAAGTACACTATTTTGGCTGCGATTCACAAATACGATCCCCAGTCGGTTTATCAGCTCGCAAAGATCCTGAGCCGTGCTCAACAAAACGTGGCTCGTGATTGTGATTTATTGGCAGGACATGGTTTCATCAAATTTGAGGAAACCGATGATGGTCGGAAAACGAAAGTTCCTAGGCTTGCTTTCGATTACAACTCCATTGAGGTACATCTGCCAAGCGTTACTTATAAAGTGGAGTTTACTGTGAGCGCAGCCTAAATTGGCAACACGAAATATTGACTGAAGAGACTTTCAAGTTGATAAAAAAAGTTCCTTGATGTTTTGTAAATCACAAAATCAATTCGCTAGTAACTTCCTTTTGCCCTGAGAGCACAGCTCCAGGTCCTATTACAGAATTTTTTATTTTTACACATTCATCGATTTTCACATTTGCGCCGATCACAGCGAATCCACTGAGTTGATTTTTTTGTACTCGAGCCGTTTTATCAATAAAAAATGTTCCCTGCGCAGTTTTTTCCAATAAACTATTAGCAGCAAATTTTTTAGTTATATTCGACAAAATAGAATTTTTTTCTTCACCGAGTAAACGTAAACACTGATCAGTCGCAAGTAAATAATCCTGTAGGTTTCCAGTTTCAAACCAGTGCGCCTGCATTTTAAAAATTTGTACCTTTTCATTTGAATTTATTCCATTCATCACGGCATTCAATAAAATATTAGATTCCCCATCGGGAAGATATTGAAATATTTTTTTGGATAGAAATTGTAGGCCTATAAAATGATAACCATTTTTTGCATCTATGGGACGTGTTTTGCCAAAGCCGATGACTTGATTTTTTGAATTCAGCCAAACTCCACCAAATTTTGTGCCGACCTCGGGATGATCCATCACTACGAGTGTGGAAAGAGCTTTGCTGCTGCGATGCTGTTCGTAAGCTTTTTGTAATTGTCCAGCATGATGGGACAAGATGACTTCGTCAGCATTCATTAAAATAAAATCTTCTTCGTTAGAAAAATATTTTTTTGCCTGCCAGAGCCCACCACCACTTCCAAGTAATTTTTTCTCATGGGAAAAATTAAGGCTATTCAAATAGGTTCGTGTCGTTTCAAAAGTTTCTACAATTTTTTCTGGCAAGTGAAAAGTATTGACTATCAAGTCAATGGATCCAAATTCTTGCAATACTTCGAGTGCATAAAAGGCAAGAGGCACATTTAATAAAGGTAATGAAGGTTTTGGTAGTTTAAGTGTGTGCGGCTTAAAGCGAGTGCCTTCGCCAGCCGCGAGCAGCATCACTTTCATAGAAGCTCGTATTTTTTTTCAAGGGCGCCAGAATCTTTTAAAATTTGCGTAAAATTGCTATATTCTGGAAAAAACTCAAGACTTTTCATAACCCTTTTTAAGGTGCCAGAAAGATATTTTAAGTAGCGACGATCGTCACGCTGATGAAAAAAACTGGCAAAACTACCGCAAGCTTTGAAACATCTTTGCACACTCTGTAGTTCGTAAATCGTATTGAATTCGTCGCGTGAATATTTAGTTTTAGTGCGTTCTTGCATTTTATCTAAATAATCCTGCAATAAAATATCACTCATTTCTTGACTCAGATCCACATAGGAATCTTTAAGAAGGCTAACCAAATCGTATTGAATAGGTCCGAGTCGTGCATCTTGAAAATCAATGACACTCATTTCATCAAGTTTAATCATTAAATTGCGTGAATGATAATCGCGATGAGCTATGCGCTTTGGTTGTTGATCTAATCTTTCGCAAATATCTAAAAATGATTTTTGAATTTCTGTAGAAACTTTTTCCGACAGTTTAATGTTCAAAACACCGGTAAACAAGTTATCTTTACCATAATTCATTTCCCATAAGAATTTTTCGGTATCAAATTTGATCTTAAATGCCGTACAGATAGAAGATTTTCTTTCCGTGGCTTGAAAATGGATTTTAATCATTTCATCAATTGCCATACGATAAAAAATTAATGAATTAAGTTGACTTTGGCTTTCCCAGAATTTTCTTTCAAGAGTCAGATCCCCGAGGTCCTCGAGAAGAATTAGACCTAACTGGGCATCCAAAGTTTCGACTGCAGGGACACGAATTCCACAGTTCTCGAAATGATTGCGTACGCTTAAAAAGGGATAATCTTCTGGTACAAAAGTTTCCCAGCTCATGAGAACCCAAGACTTTTGGTCAGCTACAATTCGGAAATATCGGCGGGAAGAGGCGTCGCCAGCTAAAGGGAATATTTTAAATTCATTTGAACTGAAATAACTTTGTAAAAAACTATGAATTTGCATTTCATCTGCTGGCATAAACTCAGAATGACAAATTCATATTTAAAAATCAAGTTAACGATGGTTTAAAGAAGAACATCTCTAGAACATCTTTCAAATTAGAATAACTAAGAGGAGCATGGTCGACCTCAAAGCTATTTATCAGTATTTGTTCCTTTAATTTCACGACTAAAGACTCGCAATTCTTTAACTCGGAGCTGGTTTTAGCAGAACTTGAAATAATCAATGGTTCTTCGTCACTTTGTTCTTCGTTAAGGTAATTGACCAGGATTTGTTGCAGAGGGTAGTCCATCTCTTCAATATTATTTACATACACAGTTAAGGCTCCTAATTTACGAAGATCATCAACATTGGTAATCGACTTCGCTATGTCCTGAAGAGGAACAAAGGCCCATCGATGAGCCATATCGTGAATTTGTAAAGCAACTTTGCGATTAATTGATTCTGTTTTTCCAGAAAGGTGGATCATTTTTGAAAGTAGACGATTTTGCCTTTTGTTTTCATCTTGAATTTCTAAATTTTCTTCAAGACTAAAAACAGATTCTTCTTCCTCTTTGCTAATAGAGTCTATTTCGTCACGAATGAGATCATCAAATACAGATAGGTTTTGTGTTGAAAAATTAAAGCTACTGATTTGCTGTAAATTGTTTTCTTTTCTTTCCAAGAACCATGAATATAAAGTTGGTTCCATGACCATTCGGATCATTCGACTTATTTGTTCGCGAGATTCTTTTTTTAAATCTGACGCTTCAGGAATGATTACAGTTCCAAGAAATTGGTTGTTTTGTTTAAGAGCTATATAAAGATCTTCCCCAATAAGATTATGATCATCCAAGGACTCTTGAAGATGAGCGTCTATGAGTTGTCTCAGTTTCATGTCTTTGCCAAAACGGTTTTTGATTAGCCTTTGCAGCTTTTCAATAGCCGAACTGTCCAATTGTTGATTATGCATTTGAATACCCCTTAACAATCTCAACATTCAAAGCCTGTGCCGAAAAATGACCTTGCGGGTCCCGTGGAAATTCTATGGACGTGAGTTTCGTTTTTTGCTGCACAACTATTTGAATTTTGGATATAAATTTTGCCGTGAATTTTCTTCCTGTCGACTGTGTAGACAATAGGTTTCGTGGCAAAGGCTTTTTTTCGTCATAAAATCGGGGCAAAGAGTTTAGTCAGTCTGATAAATCTTACATGACTTATGCAGTCCCTAGTAGTGCCCATTCCGTGGATGATAAGCCCTTTAATCGTAGCTTCCGATAAGGAATGATCCCCAAGGCTTCTTGTTCGTTAAGTTGAATATAGTTTTTTACAGTTTTGTAAGCTTTCCAGCCTTTAACGACTCTTGTAAATGGTCGATACTTCCAGAGCTTTTGTTTCTTGCCTTGCTTCTGGGGGGTATCGGTCAATGCTGTCAGGTTAAGAATATTGACGTTGCAAGATTGAGGA
>ERZ1292625.319-Hain-H41-01um-R1-319-length-77524-cov-31_pt1 | contig 77524 bp, 71 predicted proteins | sample MGYA00564400_ERZ1292625 | MGnify/ENA primary metagenome ERZ1292625 (study PRJEB36523, sample SAMEA6512639) | groundwater metagenome | collected 2019-01-08 | study: AquaDiva: Metagenomics assemblies of 32 groundwater samples | reverse complement strand
CCACGTTGCAAGGGGCAGGTCACTTGATTTTCAACTGTCAACCATTATGTCTATTCCTAACCTTCCTCCGACAGCTCCGTCCTGACCAGCGCCAGGATAGCCGAATGGGGCACGATGAGGTACTTCTTCTCCTCGAACTCGATCTCCATGGCCGCGTCCTTCAGGAAGATGGCATAGTCCCCTTCCGAGGCCTGGAGCGGAACATATTTCACTTCCTTCTTCCCCGTGTGCCAGGACTCGTCCGGTGTCGTGTCCGGTATGGCGTATCCCGGCCCGGTCTTTTTGACATGGCCGCCGAGGATCTTCTCCTTCTCCTTGACCGTGGGGGGAAGGTAGAGCCCGGACGGCGTCTTGTCCATCTTCTCGTCCGGGTCGATGAGCACCCGGTCGCCGACAATGATAAGGTTTTTCTTGGTTTTCATTTCAGCTCCTGCACCGTCTTCTCGAACAGAACTCTCCTTAAAACGCCATACTCTCCATCTTCTCCCGGTTCTTTGCAAGCTGCTTCAGGAACTCCTTGCGCGGCATCTCCTCGGCGCCGAGGCTCAGGAGGTGCGGATTCGTGACCTGGCAATCGATGAGCGGAACTCCCTTCTCCTTGAGCCGTTCGACAAGGTGATACAGCGCGATCTTGGAAGCCTCGGGCCGGAGATGGAACATGGACTCGCCGCTGTACGTTCCGCCGATCGATATACCGTAGAGGCCGCCCGCGAGCTTTCCCTCCATGAAGACCTCCGTCGAGTGAGCGAATCCGTGCTCATGAAGCTGGATGTAGGCGTCCACCATTTCCTTCGTGATCCAGGTGCCGCGTTGTCCTTTGCGCTTCGTCGCGGAACACTGCCGGATCACTTCTTCAAAGCAGGTGTCGAACCGGACCTCGTAGTTGCCCTTCTTGAGCGCCTGACGAAGGCTCGTGGATATTTTCAGCTTCTCCGGCCGCAGCACGCACCGGGGATCGGGCGACCACCACATGATCGGCTCGCCCTTGCTGAACCAGGGGAAGATGCCGTTGGCGTACGCCATCAGCAGCCGCGCCGGCGACAGGTCACCGCCGACGCCGAGAAGTCCGTCCTCTTCGGCAAGCTCCGGCTCGGGGAACAGCAGTTCGTCGGGTATCTGGTAAACGGGCATTAGGAGATAGTGCTAAGAATAATTCCGTATTCAAAATTCAAGATTCAATACTTAGCAAAGTTCTGCTTCAGATAAGCAAGGCACAAAGCACTTCAAAATCGCAAGGCGTCTCTCGCAACCAAAAGTAGACACCTCTAGGTGAGACGCCAAGACGCAAAGAAAGGATATGAAAACAAGGTTGCTTTTCGCTTCTCTTTGCGGCCTTTGCGGCTTTGCGAGAAAATTACCTTTTAGGTTTGGTTTACAAAACATGACGTAAAGGAGTCGATCACTTATCCGGGTCCCCCTTTTTCTTGAACACGTCCGGATTGATATTCCCGGAGTCCGGCCCGCCGCATTCGGGGATATAACAGGTCACGTCGACATACTCGCATTCTTTCTTGCACGACAGACAGATCTCCGGTGGCGTTTCCGCGTTGATCGTGTTCCCGCATTTATTGCATTTCCATGCTGTCATAGCCGCCTCCTTCGTGTCTGCCTTGAGACTACCCCAGAACCACGCAAAAATCAAGGCGGCTGGATGCAATGTGTCTTGACAAAAAAAACAATCCCTGTTACCGTACTTCTCAGCATGATCGCGGTCGCTTCACGTCACCCGCGCCTGCTTGAAGGAGCGTTCCCATGCCTTCCCCATCTGTCTGCGCCACCAGCCCCTGCTACAGCATCCAGATCCGCCTCGAGATCGACAACGTCATCGGCAAATTCGCGCAGATCGCGGTCGCCATCGGCACGGCCGGCGGGAGCCTGGGCGCGGTGGACATCGTACGCGTCGAACGGGGAAAGATCATCCGCGATGTGACGGTGGACGCCCGGGACGCGGCCCATGAGAAGGAGATCGTCCACGCCATCAAGGCCGTTGGCGGCGTCAAGGTCGTCCGGACCATGGACCGGACCTTCACCGCGCACGAGGGCGGCAAGATCGAGATCCGCAGCAAGATGCCGATCCGCGACCGCAATGACCTTTCCCAGGTCTACACTCCCGGCGTGGCGAGGGTCTGCATGGACATCGTCGAACATCCCGAGCACGTCTACCGGTACACCATCAAGAGGAACACCGTGGCCATCATCACCGACGGCACGGCGGTCCTCGGCCTGGGCGATATCGGGCCGGACGCGGCCATGCCCGTCATGGAAGGCAAGGCGATGATCTTCAAGGAGTTCGCGGACATCGACGCCTTCCCCCTCGCGCTCCGGACCAAGGACCCCGATGAGATCGTCGCCACCGTCAAGAACATCGCCACGTCCTTCGGCGGCATCAACCTCGAGGACATCTCGGCGCCGCGCTGTTTCGACATCGAGATGCGGCTTCGGAAGGCGCTGCCCATGCCGGTCATTCACGACGACCAGCACGGCACCGCGGTCGTGGCGCTGTCGGCGCTCATCAACGTGGGACGGTTGTTCAAGAAGGACATCAGGAAGTTCCGGGTGGCCATGGTCGGCGCGGGCGCGGCCGGCACTGCGATCGCAAAGATCCTGCTGGCCTACGGCATCAAGGACATCACGGTCTGCGACAGCAAAGGCGTGGTCTATGCCGGCAGACGGATCGGCATGAACCCCCATCTCTCGGCCCTCGCGAAGATGACCAATCCGCGCAGGATCAGGGGAACGATCGGCGACGCCATGAAGGGGGCAGACGTGGTCATCGGCGTCTCAGCGCCGAACGTGATCACAACGGATGATGTCAGGAAGATGGCGAAGAACCCCATTGTCTTCGCGCTCGCCAACCCGGACCCGGAGATCGCGCCCGAGGTGGCGCTGCCGCTCGCGCGGGTGCTCGCCACCGGCAGGTCCGACTACCCGAATCAGATCAACAACATGCTGAGCTACCCCGGCATCTTCCGGGGGCTTCTCGACGTGCACGCGAAGGGCGTGAACGAAGAGGTGAAGCTTGCGGCGGCAGAGGCCATTGCCCACATGGTGAAGGCCGACGAGCTGCACGAGGACTACGTCATCCCGAGCCCCTTCGATAAGCGCGTGGTCCACGCCGTTGCCCACGCGGTTTCCGAGGCGGCGAGGCGTACCGGACTCGCTGAGCGGTAAGACCGACGCGGGGACGGGGAGACACGGAGAAACAGCAAAATCATTTTGCCACAGAGGTCACAGAGTACACAGAGGGAAGCATGACTCAGCAAGCAATGATTGGGGTGTAAGACTTTAACCCGAGACAAGGCCTTGACGTTGCCGTTCTCTGAGACCTCTGTGCCCTCTGTGGCAAAAAAGGATTTGGCCTTGTCTTTGACGTTCTCCACGGTGAAAGGCGCTCATGTCAGATTTTAGAATAGAGAAGGACTCCCTCGGCGAAGTGAAGGTCCCGAAGGAAGCGCTCTACGGGGCGCAGACCCAGCGGGCCGTCGAGAACTTCCCGGTGAGCGGCATCCGCTTCCCCCGCGTCTTCATCCGCGCCCTCGGCCTCATCAAGGCCGTCTCCGCCGAGGTGAACGCGGGCCTGGGACTGCTCGACGCAAACCTCGCCAATGCGATCCACCTGGCGGCGCTCGAAGTGGCCGAGGGCAAATGGGACGACCACTTCCCGCTGGACATCTTCCAGACCGGTTCCGGCACCTCGACGAACATGAACGCCAACGAGGTCATCGCTGCCCGGGCGAACCAGCTATTCCCTGGCGGCACCACCGTCCATCCCAACAATCACGTAAACATGGGCCAGTCGTCCAATGACGTGTTCCCTGCTGCTATTCACGTGAGCGCCTATCTTCAGCTCCAGGAGGTCTTTCTCCCGGCATTCACCCATCTCCATAGCGCACTCAAGAAACGGGAAGCGGAGCTTGACGATATCGTCAAAACCGGCCGTACGCACCTCATGGACGCCATGCCGGTCCGGATGGGCCAGGAGATCGGCGGCTGGGCATTCCAGGTCCAGCAGGGCGTCGAGCGGGTCGAGTCCTGCCTGCCGAGGCTGGCCCGGCTCGCCATCGGCGGCACGGCAGTGGGCACGGGCATCAACGCGCCGAAGGAGTTCGGCTCGATCGTTGCCCTCAGGCTTGCCGGGCGCACGGGCATTCCCTTCCAGGAAACAAAGAACCATTTCGCCGCCCAGGCCGTAATGGACACGGCAGTCGAGCTGTCGGGCCATCTCAAGACGACTGCCTCGTCGCTCATGAAGATCGCCAACGACCTCAGGTGGATGAACAGCGGACCCATCGCCGGGCTCGGCGAGATATCGCTCCCCTCGCTCCAGCCGGGCTCCAGCATCATGCCGGGCAAGGTGAACCCCGTGATCTGCGAGGCCGTCATGATGGTCTGCGCCCAGGTGACCGGGAACGATGTGGCCATCACCCTTTCGAACCAGCACGGCAACTTCCAGCTGAACGTAATGCTGCCCGTGATCGCCCATAACCTGCTCCAGTCCATCACGCTCCTGGGGAAAGTTTCGCGTCTGCTCGCCGACAAGGCCATAGCAGGCTTCACGGTCAATAAAGATCGGATCGCGGGACTGGTGGGTCAGAACCCCATCCTCGTGACCGCGCTCAATCCCGTCATCGGGTACGACAAGGCTGCGGAGATCGCGAAAAAGGCGTATAAAGAAGGAAGGCCGGTCAAGGACGTCGCGGCAGAGATGACGGACCTGTCGAAGAAGGACCTGGACAGGCTCCTCGACCCGAGACCGATGACCGAAGGCGGGATCGGGGAGAAATAATCGTAGGGGCGGCCCTATGTGGCCGCCCGTCGAAGGGCAACCACGCAGGGTTGCTCCTACAGGAAAAATGAATATGCTCCCCACATCTTCAGTCGGCAGAAAACTGGTCATGGCCGCGACGGGCCAGCTGATGGTCCTGTTCATCATCCTCCACGTCCTCGGGAATGCGACCATCTATTTCGGCCTGCTCAACGCGTATGCAGCGCACCTCCATGCCTTGCCGCCCCTGGTGTGGTCCTTCCGGCTCGGCCTCATCATTCTGTTCTCCTTCCATATATTCTACGGCATTGCATTGACCCTGGAGAACAACGCGGCGAAGCCGCAGTCCTACGTGATGCGGAACGACCTGAGCGCGACATTCGCCGGAAGGAACATGGTCTGGACCGGGGCGGTCATCGGGTCCTTCCTTATCTATCACCTGCTCCATTTTACCGTACAGGTCACGAATCCCGCCCTTGCCGCGGCGAAACACATGGACACCCTGGGCAGACCTGATGTTGTCAGGATGGTCATAAAGAGCTTTCAGGATCTCGGCATTGCTTCCGTCTATCTCCTGTCCATGACCGCGCTGTGGCTGCACCTCTCTCACGGCATCCAGAGCTCCTTCCAGACCTGGGGGCTGAACAGCGAGCAGAGCCTTCCGATCATCAAGCGGGCCGGGGCTTTCGCGGCGATCGTTCTGTTCCTTGCCTATATCGCCGTGCCGGTCCTGATCGCGATGAAAATAGTGCGGTAGGGGCGGCCCTATGTGGCCGCCCGCACTGGGCAACCACGCAGGGTTGCCCCTACATTAAATAATTCTCTGTGCTCTCGCTTAGAAGCGCCTACTTCTGGCTGTGGTAAAACAATTTGAGGTGTTTTAAACTATGGTCCTCGACGGCAAAACACCCTCCGGTCCCCTGCATGAGAAATGGGACAAGCGCAAGCAGGAGATGAAGCTCGTCTCACCTGCAAACAAGCGCAAGTACCGTATCATCGTGGTCGGCACGGGACTCGCCGGCGCGTCGGCGGCAGCGACCCTTGGCGAGCTGGGCTACAACGTGGAGGCCTTCTGCTTCCAGGACACGCCCCGCCGGGGCCACAGCATCGCTGCCCAGGGCGGCATCAATGCCGCCAAGAACTATCCGAGCGACGGCGACAGCATCGAGCGCCTCTTCATGGACACCATCAAGGGCGGCGATTTCCGCGCACGCGAAGCGAACGTGTACCGTCTCGCCTCGGTGAGCGGCAACATCATCGACCAGGCCGTCGCCCAGGGCGTTCCCTTTGCCCGGGACTACGCGGGATATCTCGACAACCGCTCCTTCGGCGGCGCCCAGGTCTCGCGAACGTTCTATGCCCGCGGCCAGACGGGCCAGCAGCTGCTGCTCGGCGCCTACGGCAGCCTCATGCGCCAGATCAGGGCCGGCAGCGTGCGGCTGCACCCGCGCACGGAGATGCTGGACCTCGTGACCGTGAACGGCGAGGCGAAAGGGATCACCGTGCGGGACCTGGTCACCGGCGAGGTATCGTCCTATGCCGCCGACGCGGTCTGCCTCGCGACCGGCGGGTATACGAACGTCTTTAATCTTTCGACGAACGCCGCGGGCTCGAACGTGACCGCCGCGTACCGGGCTTACAAGAAAGGGGCGCTCTTCGCGAATCCCTGCTTCACCCAGATCCATCCGACCTGCATCCCCGTCACGGGCGAACACCAGTCCAAGCTCACCCTCATGTCGGAATCGCTCCGGAACGACGGCCGGGTCTGGGTGCCGAAGAACAAGGACGATAAACGCAAGGCGAGCGACATTCCCGAACCGGAACGGGATTATTTCCTCGAGCGCAAGTACCCCGCCTTCGGAAACCTGGCACCCCGCGACATCGCGTCGCGCGCGGCAAAGGAAGTCTGCGACGAGGGCCGCGGCGTCGGGCCTGGCGGACGCGGCGTGTATCTCGATTTCGCCAACGCCATCGACCGACTCGGCGAAGGCACGATCCGCGAACGGTACGGGAACCTTTTCGAGATGTACGAGCAGATCACCGCGGAGAACGCCTACCACCAGCCCATGCGCATCTATCCCGCGCCCCACTACACCATGGGCGGACTGTGGGTGGATTACAACCTGGAGAGCACCATCCCCGGGCTCTTCGTCCTGGGGGAGGCGAATTTTTCCGACCACGGCGCGAACCGCCTCGGCGCAAGCGCCCTGATGCAGGGGCTCGCCGACGGATACTTCATCATCTCCTACACGATCGCCAATTATCTTGCCCGCACAACGCCGGGCGCCGTTACGTCGGACCATGCCGAGTTCCTCAAGTCGCGCGAGGACGTCGCATGCTTCACCGGCAAGCTGCTCGCCATCAACGGGAAAAGGACCGTGAATGATTTTCACCGGGAGCTGGGCAGGCTCATGTGGGAGAACGTGGGCATGGCCCGCAGCGAGGCATCGTTAAAAAGCGCTCTCTCGCTGATCCCTCGGCTCCGCGCCGAGTTCTGGGAGAACGTGAAGGTCACGGGCACCGGGTCGGAGCTGAATCAGCAGCTCGAGAAGGCCGGACGGGTTGCCGACTTCCTCGAGTTTGGGGAGCTCATGGCAGCCGATGCCCTGCACCGGAACGAGTCCTGCGGCGGCCATTTCCGCGTCGAATACGAGATGCCCGATGGAGAGGCGAAGCGCGATGACGAGAACTTCTGCTATGTCGCCGCCTGGGAGTACAAGGGCGCGGACAAAGCGCCGGAGCTCCACAAGGAGCCGCTTGCGTTCGAGAATGTGAAACTGGCGGTACGAAGTTACAAATAGACCGACACGGAGACGCGGAGACACGGGGACAGGGTGAAATGAACTGAAAATCTGTCATTTTTTACCGGTTTGATGGTTTGACGGCAGTTTATTCCGCAATCCGCATTCCGCATTCCGCAATGAGGCAGCTATGAACCTAACCCTATACGTCTGGCGCCAGAAAGGGCCGAAGGACGCAGGCCGGCTCGTCCGGTACGAAGCGAAGGACATCACGCCGGATATGTCGTTCCTCGAGATGCTCGACGTGGTGAACGAGGGCCTGGTCAGGAACAGCGACGACCCGATCGCCTTCGACCATGACTGCCGCGAGGGCATCTGCGGCATGTGCGCTCTGGTCATCAACGGCATCCCCCAGGGGCCGCAGAAAAAGACCACCATCTGCCAGCTGCACATGCGCCACTTCAAGAACGGCGACACCATCTACGTCGAACCGCTGCGCGCCCGCGCCTTCCCCGTGATCAGGGACCTGGTCGTGGACCGGGGCTCCCTGGACAGGATCATCCAGTCCGGAGGCTACATCTCCACACACACCGGCGGCGTGCCCGACGGCAACGCCATCCTCGTTCCCAAGAACGACGCCGACAAGGCGATGGACGCCGCCGAATGCATCGGCTGCGGCGCCTGCGTGGCGGCCTGCCCCAACGGCTCGGCCATGCTCTTCACCGCCGCCAAGGTGACCCAGCTCGCCACGCTCCCCCAGGGAAGGACCGAGGCGGCCCGCCGCGTCTGCGTCATGACCGAGGAGATGCTCTCCCAGGGCTTCGGCAACTGCGGCAACCACTACGAGTGCCAGGCGGCCTGCCCCAAGGGCATCAAGGTCCAGTTCATCGCGAAGCTGAACCGCGAGTTCATCAAGGCAAAGCTTACCTAGCATATGGCTTCCGTGCCATGCTCAAACTGGAATTTGACATTGCAAATTCCCTTGTGCTATGCTATTTATGTTGTTAATTGCTCCATTAATAATTCCTATAACCTGAAACATTCCTATTTACAAGGAGGCCACAATGAAGCGTCTGTTATGGGTAATCGCTGTCCTGTTCGTGTTCACCCTGCTCGCCGTCCCGGTGCTTGCCGCGGACACCTTCGATCTCGTCATCCCGCTCCCGCTCACGGGTAAACAGGCAAAGTTCGGCGAGATCATGAAGCGGTCCTATGAGATGGCCGCCGAGGAGATCAACGCCAAGGGCGGCGTCAAGGGCAAGAAGCTCGCTCTCTCCTTCGAGGACTCGGCCGGGAAGCCCGAAACCGCGCGGGCCATCGTTGAGAAGCTCATCGACGTTAAAAAACAGCCCCTCATTGTCGGTGAATATACCTCCGCCTGCGCGAAGGCCGTGGCCGCCGTGGCAGAAGAGCGCAAAACGCCCTACCTGGTCGTGGCCAGCGCCGACGACGCCATCACCAAACAGAATTATAAATATGTCTTCCGGCAGAACCAGGTGAATGATCATTACGCGGACGCATTCACGTCGTTCCTGAAGGAAGTGGTGAAACCCAAGACCATCGCCATTCTCTACGAGAGTTCGGCCTTCGGCACCTCGGGTTCGGAAGCCATGGAGCGCGACGCCAAGAAGATCGGCGCGCAGGTCGTCCTGAATGAGAAGTTTGAAACGGGCGCCATCGATTTCAAACCGCTCCTTTCTAAGGTAAAGGCCGCGCAGCCCGAGGTCATCTACTCCGTCTCCTATGCCAACGAGGCACAGCTCCTCATGAAGCAGATCAAGGAGCTCCGGCTCGACGCGAAGCTCTTCTCGGGCGGCGCAGCCGGGTTTGCCATTCCCGAGTTCATCGAAGGTGCGAAGGATGCCGCGGAATATGTGGTCAGCGCGACCCTCTGGACCACCCAGCTCAAGTACCCCGGCACGAAGGAGTTCGCTGAAAAGTACAAGGCCAAATACAAAGACTATCCGTCCTACCACGGCGCGTCGGCCTATGCAGCTGTCTACGTGACCGCGGACGCACTAAAGCGGGCCAAGGACTGGACGCAGGACGGCATCCGCGACGCGCTCAAGGCCACGGACCTCAAGACGGCCTTCGGCCCGGTGAAGTTCGAGGACAAGGAAGGCTACCAGAACCAGAACTTCGCCGAGACCCTGGCCATCCAGGTCCAGAAGGGCGAGTTCGAGACGATCTGGCCCAAGAACCACGCGAGTAAGCCCTACGTCTATCCGGTCCCGTCGTGGAAGGAAAGAAGATAACCCTGAATGCGTTGTGGGGAGTGCGGAGTGCGGAATGCGGAATGAACACCTACGGCAGTAGATCGGTTCTCACTCCGCACTCCGAATTCCGCACTCCGCACTGACTTTGGAGTTCCGCATGTCCTCTGTCAATCTCGAAGTCCTGCTCCAGACGCTCATCTCCGGTGTGTTGCTCGGCGGGCTCTATGCGCTGATCGCCCTCGGCATGACCATTATCATGGGCGTCATGAAGATCATCAATCTCGCCCACGGTGAGTTGATGATGGTGGGCATGTATATCGCCTTCGTCCTCTTTTCCTGGCTCCATATCGATCCTTATCTCTCCGTCTTCATCGCGGCGCCGGCCCTCTTTGTTCTCGGTGTCGGCCTCCAGAAGTTCCTCATCAATCCCGTGATGAAGGTGGACGCCATCCTGCCCGAGAACCAGGTGATCCTCACCGTGGGCATCGGCATGGTGCTGGCGAACCTGGCAACCATCATCTTCCAGTCCGATTATCGCCAAACACCCGTCTCGTACGCGACCAAGGCGTGGTACCTCACCGACCTCTGGAAGGGAGCCCCCCTCGAACTCTCCCTCTCCTTCCCCTGGTCGGTCTCGTTCACCATCGCCGTTCTCATCACGGCCTGCCTCTGGTTCTTCCTGGCCAAGACGGACACGGGCAAGTCGATCCGGGCCACGGCCCAGGACCTTGACGCGGCCCTCCTGATGGGCGTCAATGTGGAACGGATGCGGGTCATCACCTTCGGCCTCGGCTCGGCACTGGTCGGCGCGGCGGGCTGCCTGTTCATTCCCATCTACTATATCTATCCCGATATCGGCGGCCAGTTCACGCTCATCTCGTTCGTCATTACGATCCTCGGAGGCCTCGGTTCCACGGTCGGCGCCATCCTCGGCGGGCTGATCCTGGGACTGTTCGAGTCGCTCACCGCCACCTACATCGGCATGGGGTGGGCGCCGGTCGGGCGGTTCATGATCTTCGTCGCCGTGCTCATCTTCATCCCGGGCGGCGTGGCATCGCTCCTCAGGAGCAGGAAGTTCGGGAAATGAACCGGCAAAATAGTATCTTTAACTTACGGACACTGATGCAAACTATTGAATACAGATTGAGCGGAATGCCGTTTTTCTATTCCGCAATCCGCAATCCGCAATCCGCAATATGAAACGATATATTACCTACATAGTCCTCGGCCTGCTCGCCCTCCTGCCGCTTCTGGGCCTGAACAGCTACCTGATGCATATCCTGATCCTCGTCATCATGTGGTCCGTCATCGGCATGGCGTGGAACCTCCTCTCCGGCTACTGCGGCCAGGTCTCCTTCGGCCACGCCGCGTTCTTCGGCGTCGGCGCCTACACCGCGGGCATGCTCTACAGCAAGCTCGGCATCTCGGGCTGGTGGGGCTTCCCGGCAAGCGTGTTCGTGGTCGCCGTCTTTGCTTTGGGCATCGGCTACATCTGCCTGCGTCTCCGGGGTCCGTACTTCGCCCTTGCCACCCTGTCCATGGGGGTGATCTTCAGGATCGTGGCGGAAAATCTTGTCGGCGTGACCGGCGGCGACCTGGGCATCATGATCCGTGAACGTACCTGGATCGACAAGACCTGGTACTTCTACATCATCCTGATCGTCGCGGCGGCGACCTATTACCTGGTCCGGAAGGTCATCGAGTCGAAGCTCGGCTACTATTTCGTCGCCATCCGCGAGGACCAGGACGCAGCCGAATCCCTCGGCATCAATACCACGAAATACAAGACGATCGCGCTGATCCTGAGCGCAGTGATCACCGGCTTTGCCGGCGTCTTCTATACCAACTACATGGGCTATATCGACCCCAAGGTTGTCTTCGCACTCCATGACATCTCGATCATCACCATCATGGTCGTGATGGTCGGCGGCGTGGCGACCTACTGGGGCCCGGTCGTGGGAGCCATCATCATGGTGCTGCTCGCCGAGGCCATCCGGTCCATCCCCAAGCTCGGCACCGCCCATCACACGCTGTTCGGCGTCCTCCTGATCGTCATCATCATCTTTCTGCCGAACGGCATCGTCGGGGACTTTTCGAAGTTGAAGCGCCTTTTCGGCATGAGGAGGCCCGCTCCATGAGCCTGCTCGAGGTCAAGAAGGTGTCCCGCTTCTTCGGCGGCATTACGGCCGTGAAAGACGTCTCGTTCGAGATCACCAAGGGCGAGATCCTTGGGCTCATCGGCCCGAACGGCGCAGGCAAGACGACCGTCTTCAACGTGGTGAACGGGTTCTACCCGCCTTCGCGCGGCGAGGTCTTCTTCAAAGGCGAAAGGATATCGGGCCTCAAGCCCCACCAGATCTGCCAGCGCGGGCTCGCCCGGACCTTCCAGGTCGTGAAGCCGCTCCAGCGGATGAGCGTGCTGGACAACGTCGTCGCCTCGGCGTTCCTTCGCGCAAAGGACCGGAAAGAGGCCGACACGATCGCAGCGGACGTCCTCAATTTCACCGCGCTCTACGATGATCGGAACGTGATCTCCAAGGGACTTCCCCTGGGCAAACGGAAGCGGCTCGAGATCGCCCGGGCGCTGGCGACGCAGCCGGACCTTCTGCTCCTGGACGAATCGTTCGCCGGGCTCAACCCCTCGGAACTCGACGAGTCCATTCAGATCATCCGGAACATCAAGAAACGAGGCATCACGATCATGATCATCGAGCACCACATGAAGGTGATCATGTCCATCTCGGACCGCATCGTGGTCCTGAATTACGGAGAGAAGATCGCCGAAGGCTCGCCGCTGGAGATCGGCAAGAACCCTCTGGTCGTCGAAGCATACCTGGGAGAGGCGCAGAGTGCTTGAAATACGGAACATAGACGTCACCTACGGAGACGTCCAGGTGATCTGGGACATTTCCTTCGAGGTGAAGCAGGGGGAAGTAGTCGCGCTCATCGGAGCCAACGGCGCGGGAAAATCCACTACGCTCAAGACCGTTTCAGGCCTTCTGAAGCCACGGAAGGGCGAGATCCTGTTCAACGGGACCTCGCTCCATACGGTCGAGGCCTACCACCGCATCGACCTCGGCATGGCATTCTGCCCGGAAGCGCGCAGATTGTTCGTGGAGATGACCGTCGAGGAGAACCTCGACATGGGATCGCTCCGGGGCGACGCGAAACAAAAACGCGAGCAGACGAAGGAAATGGTCTTCGGCCTGTTCCCCCGGCTCAAAGAGCGGAGGAAGCAGCTGGCGGGAACGCTCTCGGGCGGGGAACAGCAGATGGTGGCCATCGGCCGTGGATTGATGTCGCTGCCGAAGCTGTTGATGTTCGATGAGCCGTCCCTGGGCCTGGCGCCCATCCTCGTCAGGGAGATCTTTGACGTGATCCGGAAGATCCAGAAGGAAGGGACAACGGTCCTGATCGTCGAACAGAATGTGAAGCAGACGCTCGCCATCGCCGACCGGGCTTATGTACTCGAGACCGGCAAGGTGGTCATGCAGGGGACCGGCGCGCAGCTCCTGAACGATCCCCATGTGAAAGCGGCGTATCTGGGTTTATGATATTCTAGAAGATGTGAGGTTAGGACGTTGAGAGGTTGAGAACAATCCCAACTTCTCACCTTCCCAACTTCTCAACATCTTGTTTCAACACGGAGGACAGCCATGTTCGTATCCGACTGGATGACAAAAAAGGTTATCACCGTCGACCTCGACGACTACCTCTCCGATGCCATCACGATCATGAAGGAGAAGAGCATCAAGCACCTGCCCGTGGTGAAGGGCGACAAGCTCAAGGGGATCCTCTCGGACCGGGACATCAAGGAGTTCAGCCCCTCCAAGGCCACGACGCTCGATATCTACGAGCTCCACTACATCCTGGCGAACACGAAGATCAAGGGTCTCATGAAGACCAAGGTCCTCACGACCGCCCCGGATACGCCGGTGGAGGAGGCGGCCATGATCATGCTGGACAAGAACATCGGCTGTCTGCCCGTGGTCGAGGGCGGCTGCCTGGTCGGCATCATATCGGACAAGGACATCTTCCACGCCATGGTGGACATCACCGGCGTGCGCCATGGCGGCCACCGCATCTGCGTGACCATCGAGGACCGGCCGGGCTCGATCCGCGAGGTCGCGGATATCGTCCGGCGCCATGGATTCCACCTGCAGGGGATCCTCACGTCCTATGAGTGGACCCGGGAGGGCTATCGCAAGGTCGTCATCCGGACGACCGACATGGGGGATTTCCGGGGGCTCAAGGAAGAGCTGGAGGACAACTACAAGAACGTCCAGATCAGGAAGGGTTAACGATACACCGGACAACCATCGACGATCAACACGAAGGCCGGGGAACCAGATCCCCGGCCTTTGCTGTTGTCAGCGCTCGCAGTCAGATCAGGCTGCAACGCTCATGCCGCCCGCTTCATCGTCCTCACCGCGAACTTCTGCTCGAGAACCGCAAGCTTCTCCATGATGCCCGTGTATTCCAGCTCGTTCATGGGCAGCATGGCCGCTCCGAAGAATCCCTGCCGCCGCATGTCCATGGCCTTGTCCGCGACATGGTCGCGCACCCGGTCCCAGAACGGATGGTCGAATGCGTCCACCGGGCCAGTCAGCCTGCCGTCGCGTATGCAGAACGTCGCGCAGCTCACGACCGGCGGTCCGTCGAAGTAGCTGATCGTGGAATTCAGCTTGACCGGCATGATCGGCATATTGTGCGATCCCCGCATGCACCCGGCGACAAAGTGGCCGATGGCGAAAGGCTGCAGTACCTCGCCCGTTGCCGGGAAGTCCATCTGGCTGCGGACGAGCATGACCGGATCGTCCTTACCGGTATATTTTCCCGCGATGTTGTGCAGCCGCGAGGTCGCCACGGAGACCGCCTGGGTCCCCGCCGCACGCGACCAGACCGACTCCACGACGAAGCGCTCCGGGTCCCGGAGCAGCGTGGCAATGTCGTAGAGGTCCTCGGGCGCGGAAAGCTCGATGATCCGGTCGCCCTCGGTGTGGTTCACGTCCATGATCACGAACTTGAAGCCCTTTGCCATCTTGGGTGATAGCATGAGTCCCGGCGTGTTCATGGCGTCGCCGAAGGCGAGGTAGAGCGGCAGATTGTAGGCGCCGGGATCGGTCTTGTCCGCGGCAAAGAACAGGAACGGCTCGCCCGGCCGCTCCTCGAACTCCATCTCCGTGACCGCGGGCCCCATGCCATGGACGTTGCCGGAGAAGGCGTCCTTCAACAGGTCCTGTCCCGCTCCGTAGAGGCCCTGGGCCTTGGCCACCGCGGTACCGGCAAGGAACGCCTCCCAGGCAAGCTTGTGCACCGGTGCGTTGTCCACGCCTCCGGTGTGGGTCATCAGGATGGCCACGTCATCTCCGGTAGAGCTCACGTAGCTGTCGATCAGCATGCCTCGCCCCTTGTCCTGCACGTGCTTCCGGACGGTCTCCAGCAATTTTTCCGAGGGTGCGATGTGCCCTCCCACGGAACCGATATCAGCCTTTATGACGCTCATCGTGATCTTCATGGCATCCTCCTTTCGCCGAACAGTTGCGGCGTTCCGAAACTCGAGCTCCCCAGCGGGCCTACTATAATGATAGCACCGTTGCGGCTGTTCTGCAGCTTATGGGAATAAGTGTGTGAAACCGCGTTGATCGATCGGGGGCTGGGCGGCGCGAAGCGCTGGCGATCCGGGGGCCGCTCCGTGTGGTGGTATCAATGAGGGATACGCTGCAAGGGTGGTGCGTGATCGGCCGTCAGGCAGTTCCGGGAAGTTTCCACAAGGTCTCGAAGTTGCAGATGATGATATCGGGCTCGCCGGAGCGGTCCTTCACGACCTCGCCCCGGGAGTTCATCGCCAGGAGAAGGTCGTTCTTCTTCAGGAGCGAACCGTCGTAGCCAGCATCCAGAAGCCGTGCGATGACACGGTCCAGATAGGTTTTTCCCTGCACCGCATTGATAATGCCTTTGCGGACGGCCTTGGCAAGATCGACCGGGGTGAGCAGCTTGTCCTCGTGCTCAGGCACCCAATCATCCGGCCCATTATAGTATCCCCGCAGGGTGATGTAGTTATGCTCCGGCGCGAGTACGGGATCGCCGTCGATATCGACGATCGTCCGGTGGGACTGATAGCGGCGGGGATCGACCGACATCTCGACCTTCAGGCTGCCCGTCACATAGATGGCGCGCACATAGACGGCATGGATGCCGCGGCTGTTCAAGTCCTGGGAAATGGCAAACTCCTCGAAGGGACTGTTGATGCCGTTGCGCCTGATCTTCGCGACCTCTTCGGGGCTGAACTTGCTGTCCGTCGGGAACTCGCCCACGCGGGACGTTTCCCAGACCAGATGAATGTTGTCCTTGGTGACCGTGTAAAATACCTCGTTGTCGGCCGACAGGCTCAGGGAGGGCGTCTTCCGCCATCGCTCGGGAAGAAAATAATCGAAGAGGCGCGCGTTCCGTCCCACGACCCACATGCGGCCGCCCGTGCTTTCCGCGCGTCCGAAGACATAGGGAACGCCGAAGATCTCCGTGCGGGACAGGTGGGGCGGCAGCGGCGTCGGTTCGAGGCGGCACTTCTGATCGTCAAGATAACAGATCCGCCGCGTCGCCTTGACCCGGTCCTCGTGCTCCGGCGTCCGGAAGAGCAGCTCGTAGTCTATCACCGAGTACTTCCCCACCTCCAGCAGGTGATAGAGCAGGTCCACCTGCTTCGCCGCCGCGTTTGCATCTCCGTTCCCGCCAAATTGCTCGATACGGTCGCAGTCGTGCTCCTCGATGATGACGTGCTCGGGCTTCATGTCCGCCATGAGATATCCCTTGACGGTGAGATCGTCGAGGGCCTTCTTCTGCATCGCTGTCAGGTGGTGGATGAGGTCGGGCATCTCCACCTTGATCTGCTCGAAGAGCTCGACAAGGTTCTTGCCCCGGATCCATTCGTAGACCAGCTTATACTGCTTCAGGATGTCGAGGTCGACGCCCGGATGGCGCGCCTGGATGCGGTTGATCTTGGCGCGCGACCGGCCGCTTTGCCACGCCTGCATCCGCTGGGGCGGAACGTAGATCGCCAGGGGCCTCTGCACCTTGATCCACTGGAGCATCTGTCCGAAATGCTTGTCGCCCATTTCCATCACCAGGGCGAACTCCTCCCAGGGGCTGTTGAACTCGGCGCTCAGGAATTCCTGCAGCGTGTGGGTGTTCAGCGGAACGTCCTCGCCGACACGGTTGTGCTTGACCACCAGGTCGAGACTGGTGCCGCCGATGCGCCGCGTCGGGACGCGGTAGACCGAGCTCGTGCCCAGAAGGCGCACGCGATGCTTCACGAACCAGCTCTCTTCGTACCAGTTCTGTATCTCGAGGTGCTCCTGGTGCGGTTCGGCGAACCGGGTGAGATACAGGTCGCCGCCGTCCACGGTCCTCTTATGAAGGTAGACGACGCCCAGGACGTTCACAAGCGCGGTCTGATGTGAATGCGTTTTACTCATAAGCCTTACTGACCGAGACCTCCTCGTCCAGAACAATGACCTCGACCTGTTATACTTTTCCGGGTATTGTGCCGGTACAGATCAGACCCCCGAACTCCGTGGTGCAGTTCAATTGTTGGAAATGATCATAGCCCCGTATCTGATCTTTAACAACCAGTTTTTTAAATAGAGCTCGAATGGACAGCCGAAATATCGGTGTTTGAATCGCCAGCGGGCGATCGGATGATACAACTTGAAGCAGAGACGGAGCAAATGTGACCCGCTGAACTTGTAATACACATTCTGATTGTGAAAATATGATGCAAACGTAATAAGCTCCAGCTTTCGTACGAATCGGCGAGCGTGCATGTATGTATATTTGTTCATCCAACCGTCAAAGTCCATATTTGCCCAGGCTTCCAATGATGCTGGCGCGGTAAATCCATGCGCCAACGCTTCGTTATAAAAAGGTGTTCCGATTATCGGTAAAAAGTTGAAAATGAGACAGTATGCATGAGGATTGCTTTCCTCAAGCTCAGAAGCGAACTGGACCGTGTCTGCGATTTCCTCCTTGGTTTCACCGGGAAATCCGATGATCAGGGTATATTTGACCTTTATGTTGTACCGTGCAAGCCTCTGGTTGACCGTCCGCATCTGTTCGAGGGTCTCTCCCTTATTGATATACCGAATGATGCGTTCGTTCCCCGATTCAATTCCTATCTCGAGCGAATGGCACCCCGAATCATGCAGGAGTTCCCATTCCTCATCATTTAACTCGGAGAGAATGTCAGCCCTAATACCCAGCGTTGACCAGAGCAACTTTCGGTTATAGCGTTTTAACCCGCGAAGGATCTCGATGAATCTCTTCTTTGATCCGGGAAAGTAGTCATCTTGAAAGTAGATCAGCCCATAGCCGTATTTCGCATACAACAGATCGACCTTTTCAAGGACGCGCTCAGCCGATAACCCGCGCCAAACACCGTGATTGATGACCGGACCAGAACAGAATTTACAGCGATAGGGACAGCCTCGGGACGTATGGAGTGTTGCAGATCGTGATCCGGCAGACGCATGGAAAACACCGTAGTTATCAAGGTCGATCAATTCGTACGGAAGCGGCGGTAGGGCGTCGAGATCGAGGATGACCTTGTTTGGATTCGATCGTATCGTTCCGGAAGGCGTCTTGTAAACAATGCCCTCCAGATCGTCAACAGGCCGTCGGTCCCGCAGGCGTTCGAAGAGCGCGCAGAAAACGATATCGCCGTCTCCGACGACCACATAATCAATATGCGGGTGGGCGGCGGTCTGCTCCGGAAGAAGTGTCGCATGAACTCCGCCGACGCAAACCGGGACATGCGGGTAGTGCTCTTTCAGGTAATCAATCGTTTTCAGCGCGTGTCCGATCTGTTCCCCCGTAATGGCGGTCACCCCGAAGACCACCGTTTCGGGGCCCACGGCGTCCGCCAACTCCTGTCGGAAATTGCTGATAACGCGGCGGTCTATAAGTTTGACGCGATATCCCTTTGAGACAGGCAAGGCAGCCACTGCGAGGAGCGATTCGGGGAAACGAATGGACATCTCATCCCACGGCCCGGTGACCGGCTGGATAAGCACGATTTCCGCTTTTTCAACCTTCCGTCTTATCTTCACATTCCCCGCTCAAAACTGATATAGGTAGAATCATTACGGTCAGTTCCATACTGTCGCACGTTCACTTTCAGATCCGGATGATCAAAGGACTCCCTATCAACACCGAAGACATCACCGCGTGGCTGCAGTATGGTTATGAGATTTAACTGCATTCCCGTCAGATGGATCGCAGCGCGCCTGATAACAACAATGCCCTCATTCCATGAAGAACCAGGGCATTGGTTTAAGACATTATCACTGCATACGTGCGAGATACACTTATCCCAGCCGCTTCTTCATCTCCTCAAGCTGCTTCCTGAGCCGGGCAGGCAGACGGTCGCCGAAGAGCGCAAAGTGCTTCTCGATGTCCGGGACCTCTGCCTTCCACTCCTTGAGGTCCACATCCATGAGCGCCTTCATGTTATCCTTCGCGATGTCGAGGCCGGAGAGGTCCAGGTCGCCGTCCCTGGGCATCAGTCCGATCGGCGTTTCCCGGGCGCCGACCGTGCCGTCAACGCGCTCGCACATCCACTTGAGCGCCCGGCTGTTGTCGCTGAATCCCGGCCAGAGGAACTTGCCTTCCGCGCTCTTCCGGAACCAGTTGACGTAGAAGATGCGCGGCGCCTTCGTCCCCAGCCGGTCGCCCATGGCAAGCCAGTGCTGGAAATAGTCGCCCATGTGGTAGCCGAGAAAAGGCTTCATGGCAAAAGGGTCACGCCGCAGATTGCCGACGGCGCCGATGTTCGCCGAGGTGGTCTCCGAAGCCGCTGTCGCGCCCATGAACACGCCGTGGTCCCATGAAAAGGCCTCGGTCACGAGCGGCACAGCGCTGCTCCGCCTGCCGCCGAAGATGAAGATATCGATGGGAACGCCCTCTGGGTCCTCCCAGTCCGGGCAGATGACCGGGCACTGCGCTGCCGGCGCGGTAAAGCGAGCGTTGGGATGGGCCGCGTCCTCGCGGCTTGCCGGGGTCCAGTCCCTGCCCTTCCAGTCGATGGCGTGAGGCGGAGCGTCTGCCATCCCCTCCCACCATACGTCGCCATCGTCTGTTAACGCGCAGTTCGTGAAGATAATGTTCTCCTTCAGCGTGTCCATGGCCATGGGATTGGTGTCATACGAAGTGCCGGGCGCGACGCCGAAGAAGCCGCTCTCCGGATTGATGGCGTGAAGCCTGCCGTCGCCCCGGACCTTCATCCACGCGATGTCGTCGCCGATGCATTCGCACTTCCAGCCCTTGATCGAGGGCTGCATCATGGCGAGGTTTGTCTTGCCGCAAGCGGACGGGAACGCTGCGGCGATATGGAAGCGCTTCCCTTCAGGATTGGTAAGCCGCATGATCAGCATGTGCTCGGCCATCCAGCCTTCCCTTCGCGCCATGTTCGTGGCTATCCGGAGCGCAAAGCATTTTTTTCCGAGCAGGGCGTTGCCGCCATAGCCCGAGCCATAGGACCAGATCAGGTTCTCCTCGGGGAAATGACTGATGTACTTCTTCTCGATCGGCGCGCAGGGCCAGAGCGCGTCCTTCTGGCCTTTCTCGAGAGGTGCGCCTATGGAATGCAGGCAGGGGATGAACCCGCCCGTCGGGCCGAGCGCCTCCATTACCGACGTGCCGACCCGGGTCATGATGTGCATGTTGCAGACCACATAGGGGCTGTCCGTAAGCTCAACACCGATCTTCGAGATCGGCGAGCCGACGGGCCCCATGGAAAAGGGGATGACATACATCGTCCGGCCCTTCATGCAGCCGTCGTACAGACCCCGCATGGTCCTCTTGAGATCATCAGGGAGTACCCAGTTGTTCGTGGGGCCCGCGTCCTCCTGCGAACGCGTGCTGATGTACGTGCGGTCCTCCACGCGGGCCACGTCGCTGGGATCGGTGCGGAAGAGAAAGCTGTTCGGCCGCTTGGCGAGCGGGACCGCCATACCGCGCTCCTTGAGCAGTGCCATCATCCGGTCGTACTCGGCCCTTGATCCGTCGCACCACTGGATCGCATCGGGCCTGCACAGATCGGCGGCCTCCTTCACCCACGCATTCAACTTATCGTTCCGGGACCCATTCGTCATCTCTGCTCTCCTTGTTGCATGCGGCTCCCGCCACTTTTTTTCGTGAGCGATATTATCGGTCATCGGCGATAAAAAGTAAAGGGCCTTTGCTTGCAAGCAGGTCCCGCGTAGTTGCATCGGTCACCGAGGTCGGGTATGATACGGAACACATCACGAGGAGGTATCTATGCCGGTATCGAAGGAAACGCTCATTGCTGCAGTCACAAAAGCGTCGGGCGATGGCCGCCTGACGTGCGAAAAGGCCCATGCATTGGGAAGGGAGCTGGATGTTCCGTTGAAGGAGATCGGCGCGGTCTGCAATGAACTGAACATCAGGATCAAGGACTGCCAGCTCGGCTGTTTCTGACGGCCTAGGGCAGCCCCTTGCGCTCCGCACTGCTCGCGGCGGGCATCCCGCAGCCTTCACTATAGCAGATCACCCGGTTCTTGCCGGCCGCTTTGGCGTGGTACAGGGCGATGTCCGCCTCGTTGATCAGTTCTGTAATGGACTTCTGCTTGTCGCCCGCCATGCTGGAGACCCCGAGGCTGATGGTTATCGTCTCCTGAGGGTGGTTCACCTTGACCGTGAACGGATACTCATCGACCGACTGACGAAGGCGTTCCGCAACGGCCCGGGCCTCCTCCATCGTGGTCTCGGTGAGCAGGATCGAGAATTCCTCTCCGCCGTAGCGGAAGCAGATGTCGGTGCTGTCGGTGCGGCACGCGGTCCTGAGCAGCGGCCCCATCTGGGCGATCAACCTGCTCCCCTCGAGATGGCCGTACCGGTCGTTGACCCGCTTGAAGTCGTCTATGTCGATCATGACGAAGGCGAATTCCCTGCTTGTACGTATCTTCCTTCGCACTTCCTCGGCCAGCTTTTCCATCAGAACGCGGTAGTTCAGGAGGCCGGTGAGCTCGTCCACGCGGGAAAGCTCCAGCGTCTTCCGGAAGAGCTCCGCCTTTTCGAACCCCGCGGAGATGAGCGGAGACAGCGTTCGGATCGTATCAAGGTCCTCCACCCGGAATGCCCCGGGGTCGCTGTGGCTGAATCCCATGACGCCGATGACCCGGCTTTCGTTCTTGAGGGCGATGCCCACGTAGCTTCCCGGTTTGCGCTGCTCCTCGGGATACTGCAGGAAACCCTCGTAGAGGGCTGCGTCCTGCATGAAGATAGCTTCTCCCGTTGCCGCAATGTTGCCCGGCGCTCCGATGTCGTAGTAGATGGTGTCGAGGGTAGCATTCTTGAATAAGGGTCCGCCGTAGTAGAACGGTTCGAGGCCGGTCATGTCCTTTTTAACGGTGTACACGGTGGCGTCTTCGAAGGGAACTTCCTTGTTGATGACAGCGACGATCTTTTTGATGAGATCGAAGGGTTCGGTCTCTGATGCGATGATCCTCCCCACCTCATAGAACAGGTGGTTCTCGGTCAGCTTCCGGTGAAAGAGCGCCTTGTAATCGCGTTTTGCCGCTGCCTTCACCGATGCGGCAGGCTTCTTTTTGCGCGGCGCGGTCTTCGGCGTTTTTTTCTTCGTTTTCGCCGGCTTCCGTATGTTGGACGAGCTCTTTTTTTTCCCGGGCATGAACAGCCTCAGATACTTATGACGTTGCCGCATCCTTTGAACGGAACTCATTATAGCACAGATTAATTGTTTTCAACATGAAAGATTATTTTTTTCTTGCCCGGCCGCCGGGCGCTGAAACGGCGGCTTCGCTGACTTCCGGGCGAAATACCAGTTTTCTGCCCTCGACATCCACTCGTACGCGTGAGCCTTCCTTCACCTCGCCCGACAGGATCCGGGATGCCAGGGGATTCAGGATGTCCCGCTGGACCACCCGTTTGAGCGGCCGGGCGCCGTATACCAGGTCGAATCCCTCTTCCGCCAGGAGTTCCCTGGCGGCCTCGGTCAGCTCGATCTCGATTTTCCTGTCCGCAAGGCGCCTCTGGACCAGGCCGACCTGCATGCCCACGATCCGTTTGAGCACGTCCGCATCGAGCGGATGAAAAACGATCATATCATCCACCCGGTTCAGGAACTCAGGTCTGAAGTGCCTGCGCATGGCCTCGGTCACCCGCCGTCGCATCTCCGCCTCGTCGTTCTGATATTCCTGGATGTCCTGGCTTCCGATGTTCGAGGTCATGATCACCACGGTGTTCTTGAAATCCACGGTCCTGCCATGGCCGTCGGTGAGCCTGCCGTCGTCCAGGAGCTGCAGCAGCACGTTGAAGACCTCGGGGTGGGCCTTTTCGATCTCGTCAAAAAGGATGACCGCATAGGGTTTCCTCCGGACCGCCTCGGTCAACTGTCCGCCCTCGTCGTATCCCACGTAACCCGGAGGCGCTCCGATGAGCCGTGAGACCGTATGGCGTTCCTGGTATTCGGACATGTCGATGCGGACCATCGCCTGTTCGTCGTCGAAGAGGAACTCCGCGAGCGCGCGGGCGAGCTCGGTCTTTCCCACACCCGTGGGGCCCATGAAGATAAAGCTGCCGATGGGCCGGTCAGGTTCCTGGATCCCTGCACGGGCACGGCGCACGGCGTCGGAGACCACGGCAACGGCCTCGTCCTGGCCCACCACGCGCATCCGGAGACGGTCTTCCATGTGCAGGAGCTTCTGCTTCTCGCCTTCGAGCATCCTGCTCACCGGGATGCCGGTCCACTTCGAGACGATCTCGGCCACGTCCTCGTCATCAACCTCTTCCTTCAGGATCTTCGCCTGCGCCTGCACCGCGGCCAGACCCGCCGATCCCGCTTCGAGCTGCTTCCGAAGCTCCGGAAGCCTTCCGTAGCGAAGCTCCGCGGCGCGCTCCAGGTTCCCTTCGCGCTCCGCCTTCACGGCATCGTTCCCGGCCTGCTCGATCTGCTCTTTGATACCGCGTATCTTCTGAATACCGCTCTTTTCCGCCTGCCACTGGGCCCGGAGCCCGCCCCGCGTTTCCGACAGATCGGCGATCTCCTTCTCGATCTTTGCCAGCCGTTCCGCTGACGCCGGGTCCTGTTCCTTCTTCACCGCTTCGCGTTCGATCTCGAGCTGACGGATACGGCGCTCGACCTCGTCGAGCTCCGTGGGCATGCTGTCGATCTCCATCCGCAGATGCGACGCCGCCTCGTCGATAAGATCGATGGCCTTGTCGGGCAGGAACCGGTCGGCGATGTACCGGTGCGAAAGGACCGCGGCGTTGACGAGCGCCGAATCCTTGATCTTGACGCCGTGGTGCACTTCATACCGCTCTTTGAGGCCGCGCAGGATGGAGATCGTGTCCTCCACCGACGGCTCGCGCACCAGCACCGGCTGGAACCGGCGCTCCAGCGCCGGGTCCTTTTCTATGTACTTCCGGTACTCGTTGAGGGTCGTTGCGCCGACACAGCGGAGCTCTCCGCGCGCGAGGGCGGGTTTAAGCATGTTCGAGGCGTCCATGGAGCCTTCCGCGGCGCCTGCGCCGACCACTGTATGGAGCTCGTCGATGAACAGGATCACCTCGCCCTGGGCCTCGGTGACCTCTTTCAGCACGGCCTTGAGCCGGTCCTCGAACTCGCCGCGGTATTTCGCGCCGGCAATGAGCGCCCCCATATCGAGCGCCACGACACGCCTGTTCTTGAGCCCTTCAGGAACGTCTCCGCTCACCACGCGCTGGGCAAGGCCTTCGGCGATGGCTGTCTTGCCGACGCCGGGCTCGCCGATCAGCACGGGATTGTTCTTCGTCCTTCGCGAGAGGACCTGCACGACGCGCCGGATCTCTTCGTCCCTGCCGATCACCGGATCGAGTTTGCCCCGCCTGGCCGCATCGGTCAGGTCGCGTCCGTACCGGGCGAGCGCCTGGTACTTGTCCTCGGGATTCTGGTCCGTGACCCGCTGGGACCCCCGGATGTCGACCAGCACGGTGAAGATACGGTCCCTGGTGATACCATGCCGGGCGAGGATGTCCCTGGCAGCTCCCTCGCTGTCCGCCGCCGCGATCAGGAGATGTTCAGTGCTGATGTATTCGTCCTTGAGCCGCTCTGCCTCCTCGTCGGCCTTCTCGAAGACTTTATTCAAGCGCGGGGAAAGATACGTCTGGACAAGCCCCTCCACGGCAGGAAGCCTGCCGAGCGCCTCTTCGACCTCGGACCGCAAACGGCCCGGGTCCGCGCCGAGCTTTTTCAGGACCGGCACGACCACACCGTCCTGCTGGTCAAGCAGCGCCAGCACGAGGTGCTCGGTCTCTATTTGCTGCTGTTTGCGTTTCGCTGCGATCTCCTGGGCGGCCTGGACAGCCTCCTGGAATTTCAGCGTGAATTTATCGAACCGCGCCATAAGGACCTCCTGAACCAGAACACTATTGAAAACTGGAATTATGAAATTTACAATTTACAATCTCCAATTCAGCATGAACATGCTGACCTTATTCTCCTCTTTTCACCGCGATCCGCCTGACCGGCACCAGGGCGTTCCGGGCCTCTTCTCTCCGCGCTATCTCCCGGGCAAGCTCCTCACGGAGGCTGAGGATCGTCTCCTCCATGTCTCGCTGCATCTGCTCCATCTTCCCCCGCATCGACAGGATGACGTCCACACCGGCAAGGTTTACGCCCAGTTCCCGCGTGAGCCGAAGGACCATCTCCAGCTTTTCCACATCCTCCTCCGAATAGAGACGGGTATTGCCGCCGCTCCGTTTAGGCTTGATGAATCCTTCCCGCTCGTAGAGACGAAGCGTCTGGGGATGGATCCCCAGCATCTCCGAGACCACGCTGATCATGTAAAGTTTATGTCCCCGTGCGACCATACCGCACCTCTTTTTTTACCGTATAACGGTTACGATGCCCGTTTCGTCGCTCGGTGAGGTCGTTCGTTTTAACAACGTTGCCCCATGGACGCTTGACGATACGGGCCTCCTTACCGAAGGACGCTTATCTTTTTCTGAACCCCCGGAACGTTATTTCCTGCCTCGGATTCTCAGGATGCATCCTGTCCAGCTCGCGCAGGAGCTCCCTGCCCTTCTCGGTGATATTTGTCGGGGTGACGACATGGACCGTGACGTAATGGTCTCCCACACCGGCTCCGCCGAAATGCGGCACGCCCTTGCCCTTCAGCTTCAGCTGCTGTCCTGTCTGGATCCCCGGTGGCATGCTGAGCATGACCAGCCCGTCCACCGTCGGGATCTCGATCTTCTCGCCCAGCGCCGCCTCCTTCACCGTCACCTTCGCTTCGGAGTAGAGGTTATCCCCCTTGCGCTCGAAGTAGTTGTGCGGCCTCACCCGCGTAATGATATAGACGTCGCCCGGGGGACCGCCGCTCACACCGGGCGCACCCATACCGGCCATCCGGACCTTGGAGCCGTTGTCCACACCGGCAGGGATCTTGACGTTGATCTTCTCCGATCGTGGCGTCAGGCCGCTCCCGCCGCAGTTCCTGCAGGGATTGGAATTAACGGTGCCTTCACCCCGGCAGGAAGGACAGGCCTGAGAGAACTGCATAAACCCCCTACCCTGCGCAACGCTCCCGGTCCCCTGGCAGGTCGCGCAGGTACGAGGCTTCGTGCCCGGTTGCGCGCCGCTCCCGCCGCACGCGGTGCAGCTCACGTCCCGCTGGAGGTCCACCTGCATGGCCCTTCCGAATATTGCGTCCTCGAGCTCCACTTCGACGGTGTAGGTGATGTCTTCGCCCTTCTGCGGCCCCATCGGACTCGTAGTGCGTCCGCCGAAGAGATTCCCGAAAATATCCTCAAATCCACGTCCCTGGAATCCCCCTGTTCTCTGGCCGTCGAAACCCTCGAACCCGAATCCTCCACCCGGCCCGGGCCCCTGACCGAAGCCCTGCTCGAAGGCTGCGTGGCCGAACTGATCATACTGCTTGCGCTTGTTGGGGTCTGAGAGGACCTCGTAGGCCTCGTTCATTTCCTTGAACTTCTGCTCGGACGCCTTGTCGTTGGGGTTCACATCAGGATGATATTTCCGCGCGAGCTTTCTGAAGGCCTTCTTGAGCTCCGCGCCGGTGGCGTTCTTTTTCAGCCCAAGCACGTCATAGTAATCTCTTTTTGTCTCAGTGCTCATAATCGCCTCTTAATTATAACAACAACTATATGATAAAATGTGAGCGTACTATTGTCAAGTAATATAGAAAAAAATATAACGCTATGATTAAATAAGCTTATTTAAGCAGCTATGCGCCTCTTCACCAACGGATACCGAGGTAAAGTTATCCCCTCGATAGATCCAGGCCTCGCCCTTGTCTATTCGCAGGTTTTGAACGGCAGTGATGATCCGTTCGCCATATTCCCGGCCCCAGACAGAAGAACGCTTACCGTAGGACCAGAGCAGGCCGACCAGTTCAAGGCCGCGGACCTTCACGAGCGGATCCCTGTCGGAAAGCGATGCAATGACGATCTTCTGGTAGGGTGCCGCCAGTTCCGGCGCCGGGCCGGCGATCCTGCCGAGGGCATAGAGCACCCCTCCCCGGAACACGTCCTCCTCGATCTCATAGACCGACGCGATAAGCGGGATGAAGTCCTTAAAGCGCTTTGGGTCAGCGCTCACGATCTCGCCGAGGATCTCAGGCGCCGACCACCCGATCCCGCCTGACTCGTCCGACAGGGACCAGATAAGTTTCCGGCAGGTCTCGCGCAGAGCATCGAGGTCCGTTGCCAGCATCTCGCGCGCCGCCATCCCGATGGCCCTGATGGCCCTCCAGCCAGCGAGCGTTTCTTTGTCGTAGGCAAGGCGTACCAGAGCGGACAGGTGCCGCCGTTCATCGCGTATGAGCGCGACGACCTGTACAAGTTCGTTTTTCTCCAGGAACGTTCTCATGGTTTTCTTGGTATCTGGCATGGCTTGCATTTGCGGAAAACACAGATGCGCCCCGGGGGGCGCATCTGAGCTCTGTTGCAATCAGGATTGATAAGCGGCAATGGCCTTCGCTACGGATGCCACGGCGGGATCGCGCCGTTCGGCGCAAGCACGTCGATGACGCCGCTGGCGTTCACCCGGACATCGGCAAGACGGCACCACGCTCCGGGTGTGAAATTATCGCCGTCAAGCGCCGTATAACTGCATGTATAGGGACCAAAAAGATAGTCGCCGATCATTACGGTTGCCGCGTTCCCAATTGTCGCCGTCGCGCAGCTGTAATTATTGATAGACAGGACATAGTACCCCTGCGGAAGCGCCGCCGCCAGAAAATGCTCCACACCGCCCGATGCGATATCCTTGGACGCTCCGTTGATGTCCAGCCCCACATCGCAGGGGTCCGTCGCGATGCCGGTGCTGCTCGTTGCCTCCTGGAACGGGATGCCCGCCTGGGCCGCACAGGTGTTCAAGTTCGAGTCCCAGTGGACATACCAGTTCGGGATGGTGGCCGTTGGAGCTGTCGAAAGAAAATAGCTCACATGGACATCGGTGTAGCAGTCCAGCGCGGCCGACGACGGCCCCGAGGAAAGGGCCGACAGGGACATAACCGTGCCTGTTGCGGTCCCGGTCGCACCGGAAACGATCGGCAACTGCTGCTCCATGGCGTAGAAATCAGCCTGTTTCAGGAGCATGAACTCTTTTGCAAAGGCCTGCGGCGTATCGGTCCCGACGCTGACAATTATTGAGTCCGGATTGCCATATTGCACCGTAGCGCTGCTGTTGGTGACCACCGTACCCTGTGTTGTTTTCGGCGGATACGGGACCAGCACGGTACGTATGGGGGTCGGCGTCGCAATATCGAAGACACCCTCGAAGCCGGCAGTGGGTGTGCGGTCGGCGGAGATCCTGCCTCCGATAGTGACATCTTCGATATTGGTCAGCAACTGTTTCTGCGTGTTGACGGTAAAGCCCACGTAAGTGATCGCGGTCGTCGCGGCCAAGCGCCTGACCGAATACCTGCCATTCGTCGTCATGGCGGTGTCCCGGACAGTGTTCCCGGCGTCGGTAGAGACCGTATAATTGGTGACCAGCGCGGTGAACATCATATCGTGCTGTCCGAGGGTATAGTAATCAAACCCGGAAATGCCGCCATTGGCGGTAAAAATATATAGTGCGTTCGCGGCATCGCCGGAACCGGTCATTACATAGGACACGCTTGTACCCACCAAGGAGCCGATGAGCGTCGTATAATTGTTCTTGAAATTCAGGATCGTCAAGCCGGACAATCTGCCCGTAAATGAGGCCGGAGTTCCCATTGCCACGTACGTGCCGTCGTACTGGAAATCATTCTCTCTGCACAATTTGAAAGAATAGATCAGAACATAAGACCCGCCGCTGTACGAGCGGGTATAATCATACGTTCCGTAATCGGTGCAGGTTCCTGTGCCGGTGCCGCTGGCCGCCGACACCATGTTCGACTGGGCGATGAAGCCGAGGTTCTTGAACAGGTTCGTGCTGGTCGTCAAGAGTTCCTTCGACTGGAGGACCATGGCGACCGATACGGCTCCGTCTGCGCTGGTGGTTATCGAAGCCGGGACAAGGGTTGCTGTGGACGTAGTCGTGGTTCCGCCGCCTGCTCCGAGACCGTTAAAATCCACGGGACTGCAACTGAATAGGAACACGGAGCAGATAAGAAGCACCGGAATAATGAATATTCTATTCATACTGACCTCCTCACTGCCTTGGCACGCGATGTGGCCATGATGACGGGGGGATCGATCGGTCACATCATTCGGAACCGAGCTGAACGCGATCAGGAACGATCCGAACCAACTCGCGCCTCATAACAAGAAATATTATACCCAGCAATTTCCGTTTCGTCCACAATTATTGCGAACGGCTTTTCGACCCTTTGTCTGTTCCCGAGCCCCCCCCCGGGAACTTGCCTCAAAACAAGCTCAGGCGGGAAATCATCCCGCCTGAAGAATGCAACTCCGTTATGCTATTTTACTAAGGCCCCGGCTCTCCATTGACCGTCCAGTCAACATGATACTCATCCAAACTCGCCCCGGAGTATACCGAGATCCACGATTGTCCCGTCTGGTCGGCCCCGGGAGTATAAGATACCGGCGGTCCTGCCGCGATGGTCACCGGGTTCGCCGCGGGCAGGAGCTCGGTGGACCAGTAGAGAACAGCCATACCGGTGTCATTCGTTACAACAGCGCGGGCATTCATCGGACCGACACCGGTAATAACGGTCGAATAGGTAGCATCTGTATACCAGAAGCCGTCTGTATAAACAATGAGGCAGACATTGTTCCTGGGAAATTGACCAATGTCTACTATGGTGAACACTACTGGGGAAAACAGTATCGTTCCTCCCGGGAATGGCGATCCGAAAGAAGATGCCTGATCAAACGTAACATCTGCTGAGCCCGCGATCGAATCTGACACGTTCGACAGATATGATCCTGAAGGACAACCCTGGCTCTTGGCCACATCCTCTCCGCCGCAGCCCGGAAGCAGCAGGACCGGCGATGCCAGGAGCAACAGTACCAACATCAAAGTAAATTTCGTTATCATTCTCATGGAAGACCTCCGTACCGATATGCTTCTATATCACTTCCTGCTTCACGACCCGGGGAGTTATGAAGATGAGAAGCTCCCGTTTTTCCTCACGCACTGCCTTGCTTTTGAACAGCCATCCGATCAGCGGTATGTCCGCGAGGAACGGCACCTTCGTGATCGTCTGGCCGCGGTCGAGGACGAGGATCCCGCCGATGACCGCCGTCTCTCCGTCGCTCAGCAGGATCTCCGTCTGGGCCTCGTTCTTCCTGATCGACGGCTGGCCGCCCGCGCCGAGGAGCGACGTGTCCGGCGCGTTCTTGGTTGCCTGTATCTTCATGAAGATCTTGTTGTCCGGCGTGGCATGGGGCGTCACGATGAGCGACAATTTGGCGTCAATGAACTGGACGTTGGTCGCGCCGCCGGCCGATGATGTGGCAAAGGGGATCGAAACGCCCTGCTCGATCTTGGCTTCTTTGTTGTCCAGGGCGCTCACCCGCGGGGTCGAGATCACCTTGCCTTCACCCGTTGATTCAAGCGCCGACAGGACCAGGTCGAGGTTAAGCGCCTTGTTGAGCGAACCGAAGGAGAACCCTATGGCGCCGCCGCCGGTCCCCGCGCCTGCCGGTGCCGGCATGTTCACAAAGTAGTTGCCCTGTCCGGAAGGGACCAATCCCATGGTCGGCCCGCCGGTGACGCCGACACTGTTCGGGAACTGGAGGCCCGTTGGGTTCCCCGTTGACGCCCCGGCGTTGAAGTTGCCGCCCCACTGCACGCCGAGCGTACGGTTGAAATTGAGCGAGGCTTCAACGATCCGGGCCTCGATCATGATCTGCGGCGTCGGCTTATCGAGCTGCTTGATGAGCGCTGCCACATCGTCCACGTTCCGGGGAATATCTTTCACGATCAGCGTGTTCGTCCGGGCATCTACCACGGTCTCGCCGCGGGCGGAGAGGGACTTCTTGATCGTCGTTTCGATGGCGCCTGCCGTTGAATAATTGATGGGAATTATGCGCGTGATCAGGTCTTCCGCCTTCTTCCGGGCTTCCTTGGTCCGTATTTCATCTTCCGCTTCCTTTGCAAGGGCGCTCATGGATGCTATGCGGAGGATATTGTCCTCAATGCCGTACCCCAGGCCGTTCATCTTCAGGATGATCTCCATGGCCTGGTCCCAGGGAATGTTGACAAGCCGTACCGTTACCTTTCCTTTGACATCGGGCGACAGGATCATGTTCAGGTTCGCCAGCTCGCCGAACAGGCGGAGCACATTCACCAGGTCCGCGTCCTGAAGGTCCAGGGATATCCTGCGGCCGCCGTACTTCTTTACGCCCACCACCATGGTGGACTCTCCCGCATACAACTGCGGACGGGCCGCTGCCCGCTCCTGCTCCTTTTCCTGTACCGCAGCTGCCGGCACCGGTGCCGCCGCCTCAGGCGTTTCCTTTTCCGCTTTTTCCGTAACGGCAGGCGCTGCCGCCGCCTGCGGCTGGGCTGCTGAACGTTCCTGAGGCGTTACCTCTGCCTTCGGCGCCGTAGCGATGTTCATGGCCACCACGAGGGTGTTCCCCTCGGGAGTAACGGTGTATTCCATGGTCTTCGTGAGGTCAAGAACGATGCGCACCTTTTGATCCGGGGTCGCATGCTGACCGACCCGAACCTTGTCCAGGCCTCCCTTTCTGACCGGGATCACACTGGGTCTGACGCGGCTCTTGGCTCCCGGGACATCGATGACGAGACGTTTGCCCTCTATCATGAAAGAGTTCGGCTTCATGGTCCCGTCAGCGGTGATCACCACTTTTGCGCCCTGCTTGCTGCCGGTCGCCTGCACCGACTTCACGACCTTGGCAGTTCCGCTCTCGTCACCGATCGGCGCGACCACGGGAGCGGCCGCCTCTTTGGGAGCTTCCGGGACCGGCGCAGAGGTCACGGTTTCCGGTGTCGCCTTTGCCGCTTCGACCGGTTTTGCCAATTCTATCATCAATTTGCCGCCCACCTGATAGACCTTAGTGTCCACGGATTGGGAAAGGGCGATCTCCAGCCGGGCGATATTATCCACCTGGCTCGTGGTGATATCCACCACCGACCCCTTGTTGACGGCGATCTTTTCCTTGAATTTTGAGATATCCGCATCGGTGATGTCAACGATCAACCGGAGCGGTTCGGTAAGCTGGAACGAGGTGTACTGGATGATCTGGTCACTGCCCTCGATCACGATCTCTGTCCGGGTTTCGTTCTCGCGCGGTGTGATCGACTGTATCGCGACCTTGCCGCCGGGCTGTGTGCCTGCATCCGGCCCTTTGCGGGCGCCGCATCCCGCGAACAACAGGGATGAGACCATGACAAGCAACATACCCCAGGCGACAGGCCGGCAGCGCGCTCTTCCGGTTCCCTGTTCTCCCCTGCCCCCTGATCCGCCCTTACCCCGGGAGCTGATGTATCTAAGGGGTTGAATGGATTTCATGGTGTCCCCTCCTGTTTTTTACGGAGCTCAATAGTGATTTCCTTGCGATTTATTTCCCCTGTCGGGTCCTTATATTTTTCTTCAATGATCATGGTCGTTTGAGTGATCTTCTTGACAACTCCCTGATTTGGTCCGATCTTTGTCCCTATGCGGATGAAGTACCCTTTGCCATCGGGCCCCTCGAGCATCGCATGGTAGCCGAGCCCGCCCCAGACGATCCCGGCGAGCTTGAACTCATTGACGGGAAAACGCTCCAGCGGGGTCTTGGCTCCGGCCAGGCCCTTCTTCTCTTCCTTGATGATAATGGGCATGAAGGGGTCCCGCCGGCCGGCCGGCGAATACACATAGACCGCGGGCGTCTGCTCTTCGGCCTTGGCCTGTGCTGCGGTAGCGGTCGCCGCGGACCTTGGCTGCTGAGCAGGCGCCGCCGGCGCTGCCGGCTGTGGCTTGTCGCAGCCGGCCATGCCGGCCGCAGCCATGCACAGGACCGCAAGGACCGTGAGCAGCCGGTTACTTAACCTGTTTGGTTGCCGTGGGCTGATTCGCTGTGTCAACTTTCTTCTCCACTGCTGCAAAGGTCATCGCCGTGCAGTCGATATTGATCTCCATGGTGCCGCTTCTGCCGAGCTTCGGCTGCTCCATCTTTACGTCCAGCATGTTCACGATCCGGGTAAGCTTGCTCACACTGTCGAAGAACAGGGCCACGTTGTGATACCCGCCGATCAGTTTGAGGCTGATCGGGATCTCCTCGTACATGCCGCTCGCGTGCTGCCTGCGCTTCTCGGGCTTCCACAGCTTGAGCGAAAGGCCCGCCTTGCTCACTAATCTCGAGATCTGGCGAAGGAGCCCGGATACTTCGGACTCGGGAGGAAGCTGCTCGGTAAGGATCTTGAGGCGCTCCTGGAGGGACTTCACCTCTGCCCGCAGCTGGTCCAGTTTCTTTATCTTGGCGTCGTTTTCCCGTATTTTGGCCTGCTGGGTCGCAATCTCTGTTTCCAGGACCCTGATCTCGGTCGTCTTGGGAATGTGGATCTGCCAGATGAAAAGCACCACGGCCACGCCGATGATCGCGAAGAACGCAATGGCGCGGGTCTTCGTAGGTATCTTCTGTAATTTTTCGAGTATCGCTGGCGCGGCCATTATAACCCCTTGTACCTGAACTGAAGCTTATACGCGTAGATCTCGTAACCTTCCTTGACGTTGTGTCTCGTTTCCATGAGGTACACGTCCGTAAAATATGCCGAGGCCTTCAGGTTTTCCACGAACTTGACCACATCCTCGTTCGAAAATGCTTCGCCGCCGAGATTGATGTTCCCGCCGACCTCGGTCAGCGACGTAATATCCGCCGTGGCAGGTATCGCCCTGCTTATCTCGTCAAGCAGACGAACGGGGCCCTGCTGGTTCTTTTTAAGCTGTTCGATCACCCCGATCTTATCGGTCACCTTTTTCCGTTCGTCCTCGACGTTCTTGACCTCCCGCAGCATAGCATCCTGTCTCGCTACCTCGGCCATCGCCGCGGCCCGCTCCTTCTCACGATCGGATATCTTCGCATTCAGGCTGATATAGTAGAAGGCCATGGCGGTGAATACGCCGCCGATCACCACAACAGCGATAATGAGCTGTTTCTGGAGCTCGGTTACTTTCCGCGGAGGCTTCCGCTTGGTCGGGAGGAGGTTGATCTTGATCATCGGTCGCTCGGCCTCCTCATTGCAAGACCTACCGCTATGGCGGCAAGCGGCGCCGCATCGCTTATGAAGCCTGCCTCAAAATACTTCGGATCGACCTTGATGTTCTTGAACGGATTGATGATGTCCACCGGGATCTCAAGCCGTTCGGACAGGACCTTGGTGAACTGCGAGATCTTGGCACATCCGCCGGAAAGGAGCACCCGGGAAACCTTGTCGCTGCCGGTGGTGGACCGGAAAAAGTCAAACGACCTCTGGATCTCGCCCACGATATCCTCGGTCACGGTCGCGATGATTGCATTCAGCTGGTCCATGTCGGCCCCGTCCACAGCCTGGCCGCGTTTGATCTTCTCGGCGTCCTCATAACTGACGCCAGCGTCCCGCTGGAGCGCTTCCGTGTAGCGATTGCCGCCCACCGTTATATCGCGGGTAAAGATGGAAACGCCGTCGCGCAGGATATTGATGTTCATCACCGACGCGCCGATGTTCAACAGTGCCGTGATCCCCGCCTCCACGTCATAGTTCAATTCGCACATATTGGCGAGGGCGAAGGCGTCCACATCCACGACGACGGGCTCGAGGCCCGCATCCTTCACCAGGTTGACATAGTCGTTGATCTTGTCCTTTTTCACGGCGACCAGGAGCACGTCAGCCTGCCCCTCTGCGGCGCCGGGGCCCAGCTTCTGGAAGTCGACGTTCACGTCGTCAATGGAGAAGGGAATATACTGCTCCGCCTCCCACTTGATGGATTCCGCAAGCTCTTCGTCGGTCATATCCGCGATGGAAATGCGCTTGATGATGACCGAACTGCCCGACACCGACAGGACGACTTCCTTGGTCTTGATCTTCTGGGCGACCAGGAGCTCCTTGATCGCCTCGGACACGCGGTTCGCATCCATCACCGCGCCCTCGACGATCACCTCGGCCGGCAGAGGGACCATGCCGAACTTCGTGAGACTGTAGTTCTTTCCGGACCCTTTGAGCTGGACCAACTTGATAAAGGTGGACCCGATGTCAAGGGCGATCGGTTCTATTTTTCTTGAAAACAGCATGCTCACCCCGGAAGCGGCTTACCCGCTAAGATGATCATCAGGCGCTTTTGCCCCGGATGATCTTTTCGATCACTTTCAGGTTGTTATCGTTGTACACACGCCAGCCGCGCCAGTCCCGTCCAACTCCCGCAAGCAAACCCTCGCTCTCCCAACGGAACAGGGTCGCCCTCGAAATGTCGAACCGGTCACAGATCTCTTTCGTTTTATAGATTCTTGGGTTTTTGCGCTTGACCATTGCAGCCCCTCTGACCCGACTACTAGTACTATACATATTAAGTATAGTTACTATGATAACGAAACTAATTAGATTGTCAAGAATAAAGTAAAAAATATTTTATTTTTTTCAAGGACATACAGCATCTTGTGTTTTGACGGCGCAAAAATACAAGATATACGGGTCTGCCGCGTCGTTTTTTTTCGCCGCGCGGCCCGGAAGAACCGCATACCATGGCGGAAGGGCCATGATCGCTATGGTGGAGCGCCTTGATGATGTCGTTCTCCAGCAGGATTCTTGGCAGTGTCCTGCCCTCACACAGACCTTTCCCATTTCTACTCACGATCGCTCTTGCGATACCCCTTCAAAGCAGTCCGTATGCTGCCTGTTCAGCGAACCTTATGCCTGGTCCCGGCAGCAGGAACGCACAAACATGTCACGCATGCGGCATGAGGACCTCGATCGAATGCCGGTCCGCTGCAGACCAGGTGCAGGTGATGAAAAACATGTGCGCTGGGACCAGACAGAGATAAGGGAAGGGAACAACCGTACGCGGACAAGGGATCTTTGCACGGCAGGAATGGTATTTACGGCAAAAAAGACGCCGGCAGGTCAGAGACCTGCCGGCGTTCAACCTCGTCTTCTTAACGTATGAAGTTCTAAAGAGTGTGTCCGGAGCTACACGTCCACGCCGTGAGGGGTGGCGAAGGTGCCGCCGCGACGGGCCTTCATGTCGAGCAGCACGCGTTCCGTGCCGAAGGCGCCCGGCTCGTACTTCCGGAGCTTCAGTCTCTCGCGAGCGGTGTCGATGAGCTTCAGGGCGAGTTCGAGCATCTTGCCCGGATCTTCCTCGAAGAAGAAGCCGGCGGTGAACATCTCCCACCACTTGTTCTCCATGATGTCCTTCAGCGTCTTGCTGGCGCTCACCGGGGAGCCCGCGCCGAAGATGATCGGCACGCCGGAGGCCACGAAGTAAGTGCCGATGGCAATGGCCTTCTCGCTCATCCACTCGGGGCCGATGCCGACCGCGGGAAGGCCGCCGATATCGTCACCCAGGCCGCCCTCTTCGGCGATGTGGGACGCGATCGTCAGGATGCGCGAGTTGTCCACGCACGAGCCCAGGTGGAGGATGGGCGGAATGCCGATGGCCTCGCAGACCTGGCGGAGGCCCGGTCCCGCGTTCTCCAGGGCGTTCTCCGGGGTCATGTAACCGGCCTTTGCCGACGCGTGGGCGGAGCAGCCGGTCTGGACCACGAGGACATCGTTCTTGATGAACTCGCGGGAAAGGAAATTATGGATGCTGTCCTGGCTGATCCGCGGGTTGTTGCAGCCGGCGAGGCCCACAATGCCCCGGATGCGGCCGGAGATGATGGCGTCGTTCAGAGGACGGTAGGAGCCCCGATACTGGCCTCCCTGCATGTACTCGATATACTCGTCGGAGAACCCGGCAACCATGTTGGCCGGGTGGACCTTGACCGGCGTGGTCAGTTCCTTCTTGCGGTTCGGGAAGTTGTCGATGGCGATCTTCAGGACCTTCTTCGCGATGTCCATGGCGTGGTGCTCGTCATACTGGATGTGTATCGCGTCCACCATCTTGCCCTTGGGCGTCGTGGTTATGATCTTTGTGTGGAACTTCTTTGCCAGCTGGCCGATCGCCGGCATAATGCACTGCACGTCGACGGCCATGGCCTCGATCATGCCCGTGACGATGCCGAGCTCCTGCTGGAGGAAACCGCCGGCCGTGGCGATGCCGTGCCGGACCAGGATCTCGTTCGCCGTGCAGCACATGCCCACGAGGTTCACGCCCTTGGCGCCCTTGGACTTGGCGTAGGCGACGATCTCAGGATCGTCCGTGGCCTCGACGAGCATCTCGGCGAAGGACGGCTCATGGCCGTGGACAACGAAGTTCACATAATCTTCCTTGAACACGTCGAGGCTCGCCGTCGCGGTGACCGGGTGCGGCGTGCCGAACAGGATGTCGGAGATGTCCGTGCCGATCATGGAGCCGCCCCAGCCGTCTGCCAGGGAAGTGCGCAGGGCGCCCAGCATGATATTGTTCGGCTCCTGGTCCACGCCCATGGCGGTCCGGTGCAGCATCTCAACGCACTCGCGGTCGATGCCGCGGGGAGCGATGCCGAACTTGCGCCAGATTTCCTGCCGCCGCTTCGGCGCCCGGGAGAGATAGACCAGCTCGCCGTTCTGCTGGCCGAACTGCTCGATGAACTTGAGGGCCACTTCCTCGGCCACCTTGTTCACGGGCTTGCCCTCGATGTTGATGTTGAGATAGCCGGCAACGCGGTTCAGTTTGCGCACGTCCTTGATCTTGAAGTCCTTGGCCTCGCCGCGAGCGGCCGCGAGCAGGGTGTTCGCCAGGTCACGTGCGTGGTCCGAATGAGCAGCGGTTCCCGCGGCGACCATGCGCGCGAAGTTCCGAGCCGTCACCACCGGCAGCGTCGCGCCGCATACGCCCTCGGCCTCGTCTTCCTTGCCCACGAGGCGGCAGGGGCCCATGTGGCAGATCTTGCAGCAGGCGCCCTGGTGTCCGATGGGGCAGGGCTTCAGCTTCTCGGCCCGGTCGAACGAGGTCGTTATGTTCTTCTGACCGGCAACCTTCAAGAGGACCTGGGCTGCCGGATCAACGGATCTCTGATTTTCCTTCATGGTCGTTACGATCTCCTTTCAGTCGGCACGTATCAAAAGGGGGACTAAATCCGCCCGATTTATTTGACCGGAGTGCATTATACGAAACAGCAATGAAAAAGGCTACAGCAAGTTACGAACGGCGACGTACCTGGATAAAATCCTGGATGAAGGAAGTCTGCCGCGGCATTTTTAGCCTTCCCGACTACCGCTTCGCCACCGCTTCCTGCGCCACAAGCACCTTCTTGACCGCCGACTGCGCCATCAACCCGGCATTCAGCGCCATCAGGATGGAGGTCGTGGACTCCGAAACAGGCTTCCCGGCCTTCGCCGCCACAGGTTTGAACGCCGCCGCTGCAGGCTTTGCTGCCTTGGCCTTCTTCGCGGCCGCGGTCACGTCCTTCACCGTGAACCCCTTGGCCTTGCTCACCGCGGAGGAAAGCTCGGCTGCGATGTCCGCGCCGTCCATGGCATCGCCCTCAGGGTCCTGCGCCGGAGCGAAGGTCTTCTGGCTTCCGTAGATCGTAACGATCGTGCCTCCCCGCTCGTACAGCGCCGCCATGGGCAACACCACGTCGGCCTTTTCGGCCAGCGGCGTCAGGTGGCTCGTCTGGACGACGAGAAAATCCGATTTCAGGTCCGCGTCGGGTACAGTGCCTGCGATGAAGAGCGCCTTCATGCCGGACCGCATGTCCGAGTAGCCCTTGCCGGTCTTCTTGATCTTGGTGAATCCCGGTCCCAGGTCGGACAGGCATCCCATCTGCATCACGCCCAGGGCGTTGGCCTCGGGCAGGAGCGCAAGCACACCCGCGTCCTTCAGCAGCGCGAGGTTCAACGCCTGGAGCGACGCCTCCTCGCTGGCCGAGATACCCGTGCCGATCACGACTACCGGATTCTTCGCCGCGGCATAGGCCTTGGCGGCGAGCGTGATCTGTTCCGCGGAAACGCCCGACGCCGAAGCGGCCGCGTCAACGGCGATGAGCGACTTCTTCAAGGCATCGAGGCCTTTCGCCGACGGGACCGCGCCTTCGGCGATCGCCGCGGACATGAGGCCCGCGAGCAGGGCCGTGTCGGTCCCGGCCTTGAGCTGCAGCAGGATGGCGTTGGCGTGATGGGCGAGGTCCGTCTTTTCCGTGCTCACCACGATCACCTTGGCGCCGGCTTGGGCGCGGCGGCGGATCATCACATCCGCTTCCTGCATGGTCTGCTTCTTCTGGGACGGGTCGGCGCCGATGACGACCACGGCATCAGCCGTGCTCAGGTCTGCCTGGGACGCAATGCCGATCCCGGCATCTCCATATACCGACCGCAGGGCGCTGATCAGTCCGCCCGCGTAGGCCGAGGTCGTCGTGTCGATGTTGGCGCTCCCGGCCACGTCGCGCGCGAGGGACTGCACCGCCATGGCCTCTTCGTTCGTGAGCGAGCCCGAGGCGATGAACCCCGCGTTGGCGCCGGCCTTCTTCAGACCGTCGGCCGCGATCTTGAGGGCTTCGCTCCAGGTCGTCGGCACGAGCTTCTTGCCTTCCCGCTTCAGGGGGGTCGTAACGCGGTTCGCCGAACGGTGCGCGTCGAAGCCGAACCGGCCGATCACGCAGATGTATCCGTTGTCTTCCTTCGTGTTCACCTTGACGATCTTGCCGTCCTTCTTGCTCACCACCACGCTGCAGCCGGAGCCGCAGGCCGTGCAGACCGACTCGAACTTCGCGAGGTCCCATTCCCTGCCGTGCTGCCAGCGGTCGCGCTCCATGATGGTGTTCACGGGACAGGCGTCGATGCAGCTCCCGCAGAAGGTGCAGCCCGACTCGTGGAGCGGCCTGTCCAGGGCCGTTGAGACCTTGGAGGTGATGCCGCGGCCCATGAAGTCGAGCACGTTCGTGTTCTGCTCCTTGCAGACCCGGACGCACCGGCCGCAGAGGATGCAGTAGTTGTTGTCGATGGTGATGAAGGGGCTCCGGTCGTTCAGCGGGTAGTTGAAGCTTTTCCTACCGAACGAGGATTCCTGGATCTTCAGATCGGCCGCATAGCGCTGGAGGTCGCACGTGCCGGCCTTGGGGCAGGTCATGCAGTCCAGAGGATGGAAGGACAGGACCAGGTCGGTAACGAACTTCCGGATCTCCTCCACCTTGGGGGTCTTGGTCTGGACCTTCATGCCCTCCTTGGTGCGTGTCGTGCAGCCGGTGACCGGGGTCTTCAGACCCTCGATCTCCACCATGCACATGCGGCAGGCGCCCACGCCGCGGAGTTCCTTGATGTGGCAGAGGTTCGGGATGTGGACCCCCACCGTCGCCCCGGCGTCAACCAGCGTCATGCCCTCGGGCACCTGGTACGACTTGCCGTCGAATTCCATGTTCACCATCTTCTTCGTCATAGCAGCCTCCGGAAATTCTAAACTGAATTGTAAATTCTAAATTGGAAATTGGAAATTTGATATTTACAACTTGCAATTTGCAATGATCCCTGCACTTACTTCCCCGGCGAAATGGTCTCCGCCATATCATGAATGGAACAGGCGGCCTCTTTGCCGGTGACCTTGCCGCTCACATCGCAGGAGCAGACCAGGGTCCGCACGGGCTCCTTCACGTCCTGTTCCCGCGCCTTTTCCACCACGATCACCGCGCCTTCGGGGCAGACCTTGATGCACTCGCCGCAGTGGGTGCAGCGGCGCTGCCGGATGCGATAGGGCGTGAACCCTCCCTTGAATGCCACCGCCTTCTGACCTTCGATCGCAAAATCCTTGCAGACCTCGCGGCACTTGTCGCACATGGTGCATTTGTCGGCGTCGATCTCGTAGGTCACGAGGCCCGCGCATTCGCGGTGCGAGCAGATGCCCGAAACATGGCGGAGCAGGTCGTCCTTGTGCTGGGTGAGGAACGCGGCCAGGATGTCGGCGTGGTCCTTGCCCTTCTTGCACATGCCGCCGTCCTTCACGTCCCTGGCGATGCGCTCCAGGAGCGCGACATGCCTCGGTGCGCCCTGGCCGGTCTGGATCGCCTCGATGATCTTGATGGCATCGAATACGCCGATCTTGCACGGGTGGCACTTGGAACACATGCCGTCCTTGGAGGGATCATTATAGAAGAACGCGAGCTTGAGCCGGGTGCTGTTTACGGGGCACTTACTTTCCTGCTTTGACATGGGCCCCTCCTTTTTCGACGACAATGGCCTGCGTGGGGCAGACGCCGTAGCACGCCTTGCACTTGGTGCAGTAGTCCTGGTCGATGTAGAACCGGTCGCGGAGCTCGACGACCGCGTCGAAGGCGCAGGCCGTCTTGCAGAGGCCGCAGAGGATGCAGTGCTCGGGCAGGATGCGGAAGATGCCCAGGCCCTGGCACCGCTTGGCGCGGCAGAACTTGTCGCGCACGTGTTCCTCGTATTCTTCGCGGAAGTACTTGATGGTGGAGAGCACGGGATTCGGCGCGCTGTTCCCGAGGCCGCAGAGCGACCCGGCGACGATCAGCTTGCCCAATTTCTCGAGCTTATCGATGTCCCCCTCCTCGCCTCCGCCCGACGTGATCTTGTCGAGAAGCTCGTACATCTGCCAGGTGCCGACGCGGCAGGGCGGGCACTTGCCGCAGGACTCGCTCTTGGTGAAGGAGAGGAAGTACTTGGCCACGTCCACCATGCAGTCGTCCTCGTCCATGACGACCATGCCGCCGGAGCCCATGATGGAGCCCACGGTCGCCAGTGTGTCGAAGTCCACCTTCAGGTCGAGGAACTGCGCCGGGATGCAGCCGCCCGACGGGCCGCCGGTCTGGACCGCCTTGAACTCCTTCTCGGGGTTCAGCATGCCGCCGCCGATATCGAAGATGATCTCCCGGAGCGTGATGCCCATGGGGACCTCGATGAGTCCGGTGTTCTTGATCTTTCCGGTCAGGGCGAAGACCTTCGTGCCCTTCGATTTTTCCGTGCCGATGGAGAGGTAGTAATCAAGGCCCTTGGTGAAGATGGTCGGGACGTTCGCGAAGGTCTCGACGTTGTTCAGGTTCGTAGGCATTCCCCAGAGGCCGCCTGCCGCTTCGGAGAGGCGCGGAGGACGGGGGCGCGGCATGCCGCGCTGGCCCTCGATGGACGCCACGAGCGCCGTGGACTCGCCGCAGACGAAAGCGCCGGCGCCTTCCTTGATCTCGCAGTCGAAATCGAGGCCGCTGCCCAGGATGTTCTTGCCCAGGAGGCCGAGGGCCCGGGCCTGCTCGATGGCTATGCCCAGGTTCTTCACGGCCAGGGGATACTCGTGCCGCACATAGAGATAGCCGTGCTGGGCGCCGATTGCGTAGGCGTTGATGATCATGCCCTCGAGCACGGAATGGGGATCGCCTTCCATAAGCGAGCGGTCCATGAACGCGCCCGGGTCTCCTTCGTCACCGTTGCAGACGACGGCCTTGACCTTGGCGCCCGATTTCTTCGTGTGCTCCCACTTGAGCCCGGCGGGGAATCCCGCGCCGCCGCGGCCCCGGAGGCCCGACTTCTTGACGATATCGATGACCTCGTCGGGTTTATGGTCGGTCAGGACCTTTGCCAGACCCTCGTAGCCTTCCTCGCGGACCGCGTCGTAGATGTTGCAGGGGTCCACCACGCCGTTCCTATGGAGCGCCAGGCGCTTCTGCTTCTTATAGAAGGGGATGTCGCCCACGGCCACATTGGGATCGGCAAGGGAGTCTTCGCGGTAGAGCTGCTTGCGGTAGGGCAACCCCCGGAGCACCGACTCCGAGAAAATACCCGCCACGTCGGGGACCTTCACCTTCTGGTAGAAGGTCTCCTGGGGGTCCTGGATCACCACCGGGCCGCGCTGGCAAAAGCCCTGGCAGCCCGTCTTCACGATCTCGAGGGGAACCTGCTTCTTCTTGGCCTCCGCCTCGAACTCCTTGATCAGCTTGTTGGAGCCCGTTGCCTGGCAGGCCGTGCCGCAGCAGACACGGACGCGGTGCGCATCGTTCTCCTGATGTTCTTTCTTGAGCTTTTCCCTGAGGGCCCTGAGTTCCTTGACGTTCTCGAGCCGCTTAAACGTGAGTTCCATGTTCGCTCCTCACCGAGGCAATGATATCGTCCACCATCTTGGGGGTCAGTTCGCCGTACAGCTCCTGGTCGTTGACCGTGAGCACCGGTGCCAGCGCGCAGCAGCCGACGCATCCCACGGTCTCGAGGGTCACTGCCCGGTCCGCGGTGGTCTCGCCCTCTTTGATGCCGAGCTTGTGCTCCATCTCGGTCAGCACGGCCTTGCCGCCGCGCACATGGCACGCCGTCCCGGCGCATACCTTCACGATCTTCTTGCCGCGGGGCTTGAAGTGGAAGTGCTTGTAAAAAGAGGCGACGCCGTACACCTGGGACAGGGAAAGCTTGAGCTCCCCGGCGATCATCGTCATGGCGTCCTCGGGAAGGTAGCCGATCTTTTCCTGGGCCCGCTGAAGCACCGCGATAAGGATCCCTCGCTGGCCCTTCACATCATTCAAAATAGTATCTAAGGACTTGATCTCTTCCTGCTGAAGCACGGTAGGAACCTCCCTCTCTCCCTGTTCGAGCAATACGTATGCCGTCCTGCCGGCAGAGAGCATGTTGCTCTGATTGTAATTAAGGTAAGGCGAACTAGTATGAGATGCTGGAAACTACGGCAAGAACAGAAACCCCTTTTGAACGGCCAGGCTTAATCAATGGATTACGAAACTACATATACAGAGTTACTAAACCACTCAACAGCAATGCCCTCCAGGGCTTTATAGCGTGGAGAATAGTAACAATTACCTTTTTAAAAATCAAGCAAAATTATATTAATTTTTCGGGTTGGAATTGCATAGTTTCGCTGATGGGGTGAAAACGTCACGTTATCCGTTCAGGGAAGCTCCCGGATTCAGCACTTCACTTCTCGCTTTATATCATGGTATATTGAACAATTAGAGACCAACGCTATGTTCAAAGTCCTTATTATAGAAGACAATGAGAAGCTTGCGATCATCATCCGGCACTACCTGCTGAACAAGGGGCTTGCTGCTGATATTGCCGCGGACGGCAAAACCGCCCTCGAAGCCTTTTCGCGCACTGCCTACGACCTCCTCCTCGTCGATCTCCGGCTTCCCGGAATGAACGGCGACGAGGTCTGCAGGCGGATCCGGGAAAGCGCCTCGGGCAGGGACATCCCCATCATCCTGATGAGCGGCGTCGTCAAGGACGCGGACGAGATCGAGATGCTGAAGCGAGAACTTCAGGTACGCACCTTCCTGACAAAGCCCTTCCCTCCAGAGATCCTTTACGTGCAGATCATGACCACGCTGCAGGCCCGGGCGGCCTTGCGCGCATCGGCACCGCCGCCCGCCGCGGAACCCCGGCCTGCCGCCGCCTCCCCGCCCGCGACCGCTCCGCCGCCGGAGGCGTCAAGCGCCCCAAAACTGCCGCCGGCCATCAAGGGAGAGCTGGAAAAGACCCCTTTTGAGCAGATCCTTCTGTATCTTATGCTCAAGCGGGGGACGGGATTTCTGACGGTGGCCCGGGGTCCTGCGAAACGGCGGTTCTCCTTCATCGACGGCGCGGCTGTCGAGCTGGAGCTTCCTCCCGCTGATGACGACTTCGGCCACTACCTCGCAAGCAAGAACCTCGTCAACACGGTTGAACTGAAGGCGTACGAGGAGCGAAGGAGCAGGACCGGACAGGACCCTCGCGACCTGTTCATCAAGATGGGGTGCCTGACGCCCCATCGGTTCCAGGATGAGAACAGGAACTTCCTGCACGACCGGCTGATCGAGTGCTTCTCCTGGCGGACGGGACCGGTGCTTTTTGAATGGGGACCTTCCGTCGCCAGGACCATCCCGGCCGCTGAAGCCTTCATGCCCTCGCTCTTTTTCCAGGGATTCAGGGCCCACCTGCCCCCCGACCGGCTCAACGCTTTCCTTAAGGAAAAAGGATCCCTCTACGCCAGCAAGAACGCGGAATTCTACGAATACCAGAACCATCTTGTGGACGATTTCCGGGGGACCGAGCTGTTCGATCTGATCAACAGTCTGTCGACCTGCTCCGGCATCATAAGCGCCTTTGATACCGATGATGCGGCCGTCGTGCTGTACACGCTGGACTATCTGAGGCTCCTGTCCTACAGCACCGAGCCGAAACGGTCGGACCTCGCGCCGCCCTTCCCCATCCGCGAACGCAAGCAGCGGCAGCCGGAGCGGGAAGCTGAGACCTTCGAGGACCTGGGCGGCGAACTGAGCGAGCTTGCCGAAGAGATCGAACATCTGGAGATCCTGTCGGAGCCCCAGGCGGCCGCTGTTGGGACGGGAGGGCTCTCCGACCTTGAGGAGCAGCTGAAGGACCGGTGGGAAACGATCAAGGACAAGAACTACTACGAGATGTTCGGGATGACGGCGAAGACCTTCTCCTTCGAAAAGCTGAAACAGGCCTATTTCGAGCTTGCCCGGACATACGGCCCGGAGAAGTTCTTCGCCAGCACCGGCGAGGTCATGGAGCTTGCCGAAGAGTTCCTGTCCCGCATCTCGAACGCCTACACCACCTTGTCCGACGTCGTCTCCAAGGAAAACTACGACGACATCCTCGCCTCGAAGGTCCCGACCGGGGAAGAAGAGAAGAAGTTCTTCGAAAAGGTCCAGTACCAGTCCGGTAAGGTCCTGCTGGAAAAGGGCCAGTATGACAGCGCGGAAAAGACCTTCACGACCTGCGTCAACCTCAATCCCGACAAGGCTGAATACCAGGTATACCTGGCCATCGCTCTCTATCACAATCCCGCCAACAAGGGGAATGGACCGGCCATTAAAAAGGCGAAGGACCTGATCAACCGGTCCCTGCAGTGGGAGAAACTTGCAATTGCCTATGCGCTCAAGGGCCAGATGCTGCTCGATGAAGGGCTCGTGAACCTCGCGGAGTCGGAGTTCAACAAGGCCCTGCGGCTGAACCCGAAGAACCGGACATCGCTCAACGGCCTGGAATTCATCAAACAGAAGCGGGAAGAGGAAGAGAAGAAAGGCGGCCTGTTCCAGAGGATGTTCAAGTAGGAACACTGTAAAGCGGTCATGTTGTCACGAACATGCACCCCGGTCCGATTCCCCGCTGCGCCACAGCCTGATCCCTTACGCCTGATCCTGCCTTTCCCTGGTAGCTCCGGATAAAAACGTCCCCTTCGCGGCACGTCCACTGCGATTATTTCCGTTCTTCGCAGTAAACGGAAATGCCGGGAGCGGTGTCTCATATATGCGTTGTGATCTCGAATCTGTCCAGGGGGCCTTCTATGCGTTCGAATAAATACCTGATGCTTCTGGTTTTCCTGATGTTTCCCATGGCGGTCCTTGCCAGCGACATGGGCCTGATGCGGGTAAGCCTCATCGAGGGAGACGTGCAGGTCCTGATCAAGGACACCACGGATTGGACCGACGCAGCAACCAACATCCCCCTGAACGAAGGGGACCGGCTGTGGGTCCCCGATGGAGGCAAGGCGGAGTTCCAGATCCGCGGCGGGGTTTTCGTGCGGGGCGACGGCAATACGGCGCTGGACATCCTGAGCGCGGACCCCGCATCAGCACAGTTCTATCTCGACCGCGGCCATGCCTACATCAACAACCGGCGGGGCGGGATCAAGATCGTCCAGATCGATACCCCGCTATCGTCGGTCCGCAGCTACGACAACTCCGTCATGATGCTCGATGTCTCCGAGGATGGCGTCACCGAGCTCTCGGTTCTCAAGGGGTATGTGACCGTCGAGAGCAGGGCGGGGGCCACACGCGTAGGCGCGGGACGGACATTGACGGTCCGGGGGGAAAAGGACGCCGAACTCGCGCCGATCGACGCCCCCGACGAATGGGAGCGCTGGAACACGGACCGCGACCGCAAGGTCACGACCTGGGGCGAGAGCGCCCGCTATCTCCCCGACGAGCTGCATGAGTATTCCGCCGATTTTGACGATAATGGCAGATGGGACTATACGGGTGACTACGGCTACGTCTGGGTCCCCGCGGTGACCGTGGCCGACTGGGCCCCCTACACACTGGGGCGCTGGGTCTGGATCAGGGGAAACTACGTCTGGATCGCCTACGATCCCTGGGGCTGGGCGCCCTACCACTATGGTCGCTGGGTATTTGCCGCGTCCCGCGGCTGGTGCTGGGTGCCGCCCGTTGCCGGCGGCGTATACTGGAGCCCGGGATTCGTGGGTTGGATCGTGACGCCGGGCTACGTGGCCTGGGTGCCGCTTGCGCCCGGTGAGGTCTATTACGGTTACGGCTACTACGGTCCCGGGAGCGTGAACATCACGACGATCAACATCAGCACCGTTGTGGTAAACCGGACCTACGTGAACGCCCGGCATGGCCACGCCGTTACCGTCGTGAAACGCGACACCTTCGGGACCGGCCGGCGGGAATTTGTCAGGACCGAAGGGAACCCGTTCCTGCAAGCGCACCGGGAGCACGAACAGGACATCGTCGTCGCGCCGCCGCAGGTGCGGCCGACGCGTCCTATCGTTCTGGTGCCGCCTGAGGCGAGGGACCAGGCGCGCCAGCGGCAGCGCCCACCCGAGCGGGAGCACGTACGGCAGGAGATCCCTGCGACCCGCCACGAGCCGCCGCCGAGCATGAGGACCGAACAGCCGCCCAGGACGCCTGCTGTGCCGCCGGCCGTGCGGACGGAGCGGCAGCGGGAAACGCCGCCGATGGTGCAGCAGCGGCACGTACCGCCCGAACGGGTCCAAAAGAACCGCCCTGACGTGCTGAAGAGCGAACGGAGGCTGGTGAAGGAGCGGGAGGGGTCGGTGTTCAGGCAGCAGGCGCCGGAGAACCTGCCGGTGAAGCGGTCGAACGAACCCAAGGTCATCATCAGAAATCCCGCCAAACAGCAGGGCGAACAGACGAACAAGAAGAATGACGGCGAGAGGCGGGACCGGCGAGAAGGCCGTTGACGCGGGAAGGATCCGCCCAGGGCGATCCAGGACAGCTGCTGAAATAAACAGACGCCGACAGGTTCGATATCCTGTCGGCGTTCTCGTGCGCCTTGCCGCGCGTACTGCGGGAAGGAACGTTCATCTATGATGTCGGCGTCAACGCTGATACGTATTGATCTCAGCCGTATTCACACTCACTGCCCGAGCTACTTCTTCTTGCTCTTCGGTTTCTTGACTTCTTTTTTTGCACCCTGCCGTGATTGTGCCATGTGTCATCACCCCTTTCGTTCCCGTTCTCAAGATCACGCACCGATGTGCTCGGCGGGAATCACAATCCCCGCCGCATCATTCGCCCTGTTTCGCCTCCCCCGTTTCCGGGGACTGCCCGGGAGCCTGTGCCTGGTCCTCCGCGGGTTTCTCGGCGCTCTTCTCCAGCTTGCGCTGGCGCTTTTCCTCGTTCTTCTTCTGCTTCGCTATTTCTCGCTGTCGTTTTTGAAAATTGAAATTCGGTTTTGCCAAGGGACTGCTCCTTCATATAAGATTTTTCCGGGCATGTGGCCGCCGGTGATCCGAAGACGCTTGCCAGCCCCCGGCCCGTGCCTGCCTGAACGACTGGTGCATTATACTAGGATGCGGGCTTGATGTACACACTTTTGATCGAACGGTCCATGACCCCCCGGTGGTCATACCTTCCCACCCCGCTTCAGCCGACCTCCACCTGCCGGAGCTGGAGCCGTTTGTAATAGAAGTTCTGGCCATAGAGGACGCTCACCGGGTTGTGTCCTGTCACCCGGTCCTTCACCACGATCGTCGTTACCGGAGCCTCGGAGTATTTCGTGAAGAGCATGTCATGGCCCACGCAGAGGCCGACGATGCAGTTCATATCGGTCCCTGCCCGGTTCAGGAGCTTTGCCTGTGCCACGGGATTGCACGCGGGCTCGAAGGTCCCGGGCCGCACCTTGTCGGTCTCCTTCAGGCCGAGCTCCAGCTTGTCGATGCTCCCTGTCTTGCAGCATACGCTGATCGGCGTGAACCCCTGGGCCTTCAGGATAAGGGCGAGGCGGTTCGTTTCGTCCAGCAGCCCTATGCACGTGGCGATCCCGACCTTGCGATAGCCCATGAGCTTCGCAAAGGCGATCGTGTCCTCGACGCGCGTCCACCGGGCGTTCACCGCGTCGCTGCCCGGGACCGGCTGATAGCACAGGCCCTCGACCTTCGCCGCCACCTTCGCCATCTTCGCATCCCGGCTGTCTCCCCGGTACAGGTCGAAGCATTCGCGGATCACTTCCTCGTGGTCCTGGGTCGGGCAGTATCCGGGCTTTGCCGGCCGCTTCGATGGATCAGCGCTCCAGCAGTTCGTCGCGCCCGTCTTCTGCCATACCCCGCCGCAGAGACCGCAGGAGAATTCCGTCCTGTTCGTCATCGGTTCTTCCCTCCTTCAGTGACAATAGGGTCCAGGACCGATCCCGAGGGTATCGGTCCTGTGCTTTGTACGGGAAATTTCTCGTGTCTGCCCATTGCTTTTTTTCGTTTCTCCTGCGCCTCTCCAAACACCCGCGGGACCTACCGCACGCGCAACTGCTCGGCAAAGGACTGACGCGCCAGGTCCTCTCTACCCAACTGCTGATACGTAAGGCCAAGGTTCTTGTGGACGTCAGGATTGTTCGGATTCAACTCGCGGGCCTTCAGGAAGTGCTCCAGGGCGCGGTCATATTGCTGGTATTCCTTGTAGTACAGCAGTCCGAGGTTGAAGTGCGCGAACGGATTGGCCGCACCCAGCGAAAGGGACCGCTCGAACATCTCCCGTGCATTCTCCCGCTGCTGCAGTCGGGCGTATGCGATGCCGAGGCTGACGTAGGATTCCGCACGGTAAGGCTCCAGCTCGAGGGACTTCCGGAGAAGCGCGACAGCGCCGTGCAGATCGTCCTGCGCAAGCGCGGCAAGACCCCGGTTGTGAACGCTCCTGGCTTTGACCGATGACTTGCTCGCAGCATCGATGAAAAGTCTGACCTCGGATTCCCAGACAGCATTACGCTGGAAGGTTACAAGAGAGAGGACCAGCAGAATACCAGCAATAATACCCGTTCGCATCAGTGTTCGCTTTCGCGCTATTCCGCAGTTTTATTCGTACCACATCAGGACTAAACGGACAAGGGGTCAGCAAACCGTTCAGGGATGTCACTTCTGAGGTCTGACTCGCGGCGATCGGATGGACATCGTCCTCAGTTCATCTTACTCTCAGCGGCAATAGGGTCATGGGCCAAACAGGGCATATGGTCTCCGCGCTCTGCGATCCGCGAGAATCCAGAAACAGTTGCCTCCGCGTTCTAGTGAACGCCGACCCGTGTCCGAAGCTGCTCGATCAGTTGTTTTGCCGCCGTCGCATCCTTGACCCGCAGCGCGCCGATGAGATGACGCCCCGCCTGTTCGACAAGCACGGTTCCGTACAGCGGATCGGCCGCCTCCAGCAGTATCCGGCCCTTCGTTTCGGTCACGCGGCCGTCGCTCCCCGATCCGGCAAGATAGGCGCGGTATCGATCAATGGTCTTGCGGGCCGCGTCCGGCGTTCGCTCCGGCACAAGGAAGACCTGCAGCTGCGCACCGTTCACGATCGCATCGGCAATAAGGCCCGCGTGGAAAAAATCGTACCCCAGCAGGCTTTGCGCGATGTACCGCTCGGTCTTCTTCACAACCGCGGGGACCATGAAGGCATCGAGCTCGTTGGGTCGGCCCCTGTTCTCCGGAAGATTTCGTGCTATGGCACGGGCGCAGGCGAGGAACACATCCGGCGAAAGGGTCGTCGCGCCGGTGACCTGCAGCCTCACAAGGTAACGGTCCTGATAGAACAGCAGTTGGGAAGGAGTGATCGTCCCCTCTGCACCGACGCCGGCATCGGCTGCGTCCTTCCTGCGGTAATTGGCGAACATCCCGAAGGCGTCGAGCAGCGAGCCCATCACGTACACGTCCGCATCGATGGCGATCGACCGATCCTTCCTGTTCTCATATCGTCCGTAGGCGAGCACTTCGAAGCCGTAGGGGAAGTACAGTTCCGATTCTCCGTTGATGCGGTCGAACAGGCCGTCCTTGTCGAAGAGCGCCGCCTTCCCATCCATGACCCAGCCTTCTGCGCACGCCTGGCCGGGCAGCGCCATCTCCGCCGGATGCCCGGCGGCCTGTCCGGGGGTCAATGCGATCAGGGAGAGCAGGAACGCGATGACGATTATATTGGAAGGGAGCATAGGATTCCTCAGAAATTTTCGCGGGCCGGCCGTATTACGCCAGCACCGCCCGGGCCCGCTCCATCTTCGAAGCGATGTTCAGCCCCTTGGCGCACTGCGCAGTACAGACGGGACACTCGAGGCAGGCATCGGCCGACGCCGTGACCGGAAGCTCCCGGTTCGTGAACAGAGCGAGCCCGCGGTCCCCGTATCCTTCGGCATACATGAGCGAACGGTTGACCGTACTGATCTCCACGCCCCGGGGGCAGGTCCCCTCGCAGGTCCCGCAAAGGTCGCAGTAGAAGCCGGCCACCGCCGCGTGATACCGCCGCAGGATCCGCTCGTCGGCATACTGGAAGGGCATGCCCATGACCGCGATGTCCTCCCGGAGCTGGGCGAGGTCCTTCATGCCCGGGATGGCCATGGTGACGTTCGGATTCTGGAGCGCCCACTTGAGCGCCGCCTGGTGCGGGCTCATCCTGCCGAGCGCCTCGGTCTTGTAGCCGCCCGCCTGGGTCTTCATGGCGATGATGCCCACACCCGCCCCTGCCGCGCGGCCGATCGCCTCGCCCACGTCCTTGGAGCTCTCGAAATTATAGCCCACCAGGCAGGTGTCGAAGAACCTGTCCTTGTCGTCCACCAGGGCGTTCAGCACCTCGGGCTGGTTCTTGTGCGTTGTCACCCCGCAAAAGCGGACCTTCCCTTCCTTCTTGAGCCTGGCCAGCGCCTCGCGGGTCTCGGGAATGAAGATCCGGTCCTTGTCGGTGAGGTTATGGAGCTGGATCACGTCAATGTGGTCGGTCTCGAGCGTCCGGAGGCTCGTCTCCACGTCACGTATGATATCGTCCTGCGAGCGCGAGCCCGGCAGGGTCTTGGTCGCCACGTACACCTTGTCGCGCCTGCCCTTGAGCGCCTTCGCCACGATCTCCTCGTTCTTGCCGTCCATGTATTTCCGCGCCGTGTCCACGTAGTTCACACCGTTGTCGAAAGCGATCTTGAGCACCTCGGGCTCGGGCGTCAGCATGGCGCCGAAGCTCACAACGGAGATCTTCAGGCCTGTCCTGCCCAGTGTCCGGAAGACCGGCTGGGGAAAGACAAAGGGGGCTGATTGGGCATAGCGCACCGCTGCCTCGGCGAGGGCGCTCCCGCCAAGCGCAGCCGAGGCCGTGCCGGCCAGGCCCGCCTTCAGGAACTGCCGCCTGCCCATTCCCCCTGATCCCGTTCCTTTAGTATCCATGCCATCCTCCTTATACCGAAGACGTCCCTGGGTTCCGGAGTTGTCGTTTCGTAGCGTTAAAAGCGTACAATAAGTTATCCTGAAATGCAAGAAGGATGATTTAGCTGGGAAAGGGGCCTGAGCCGCTTGTGAGCGGATGTTCCCTGGACAATACGGTGTGGTCCGAACGCTGGAAGCAGATTTTTTTTGTCCGCGAAATACCCTGGAACATGCACGGTAACGTCCTCCGTTCGGCTTTCCGTTCACGATGTCACGGCTGGTCCGCGACGTTCTGCATTCTCGATGCAGGCTCAGCGCCGCTCGCCGAATATCTTCGCATCGAGAGAAAGCCTTCCCGGTCCCACCACGAGGAGAAGAACAGCGACGCACAAGTAGGCTGCCGCCAGCTCGCAGGAACGCCCACCGGTCAGATTCACAAAAGGATCATGCAGCACAAATGCGTGCATGGAGACGGCTACCGTCATCGTACATCCGATCCCGAGTGACGCGAGCGGGACCAGGAGCCCGATGATCCAGGCGAACCCCCCGCCGAACTCCGAGAACGCGGCGAGAAGCTGAAGGAAACCGGGAACAGGAGATTGGGGGCCCATCCACGCGAAAGGGTTCTGGATCTTTGGCCAGCCATGGATGATGAACGCAGTTCCGACTACCAGGCGCATCACCAAAAGGACGGCAGACGCCGGGGCCGGATGATGAACTGGCTGCAGCAAGCGCTTGATTTTCTCTCTCATCGTGACCCTCCCCGTGCATGCCTTCAGAAAGAAACACCTTCCGATCCGTGGATCACCTGATCGGTCCCTGGGATCACCCCAGGATTTCAGCCAGCTTGTCGAAGGACTCCTTCCAGCCGGTCTCGCATAGATCGCGCATCTGGCCCGCCGGAACTCCTGCGTGCCGCAGGTTCATTATTGTCTTGCCGCCAATATCCTCGAACGTCACCGTTATTTGCAATTCCAGCGGCCAGCCCCCCTCCATTCCATAGTGCGAGGCCGGGACCACGTTGCCGTTCGCGTCGGCAAAGCTATCGGTGCAGACGATCCGCGACAGCGGAACGATCTCCCGGTAGACGCCGGTGCTCCAGAATTCCTGGCCCTCGGGAGACCGCATGCTGCTCAGATATTTGCCTCCCACGCGCAGATCGATGGTACTGGCCGGTGCAGTGAAGCCTTTCGGCCCCCACCAGCGCTTCATCTGCTCGGGCTCGGTCCATGCCTTCCAGACCTGTTCGCGTGGTGCGTTGAAAACGCGTGAAATGACAAGCTCTTTTTCCACAGGTTTCGTGGCGGTTTTATGTAGTGTGACAGTGGCCATAGTAGTTCTCCTTTCCTGCCGGCTCGTTGCGCAGCAGAACGTTCCCGTCTTCGGCCCGGGCCGACCAGCCCTCTTCACCGGCAGACCGGGCCAAGAGATTAATCAGGGTAGATATTGTCTTATATGAATGATAATACCGGACCGGCAGACTGTCAAGACCGGTGATGGGGGAAAGTGGCAAGGGAAGGTGCATGCAGTACCCGGGAGGAATGGCTGTTTGGCGTGCCGCAGCGCCAGGGCAGGTACTACGGGGTCAGTCTGCCTTGTTTTTCAAGGTAACTGCGATCAGGAGGAGCTGCTCATCTGAGAGCGTAGAGAACTGCTTATGCTGATCCATGGTGCGGATGGCCGTGCGTATCCTGTTCATGCTTCTGCCGCCCTTTGCGGTCTCCGCAAGATCGCCGTGGCAGCCGGCACAATGCTTCTCGTACAATTTCCTGCCCTCGATACTGCTGACCGCCTCGTCGCTCCATGAGAAAGCGACCATGACCGCAAGAGCGACTGGCACCATCAGGACCCAGACCAATGAGCGTGACCGAACGAACTTGCTTCTCTCCATGAGTAAATGTAGCATTTTTTTACGGAATACTCAAGCGCGCGGACACGGGGAAAGATGCGGCCAGCGAAGTCATTGCGCACATTTTGTTCCTGATCTGTAATTTCCTGTTCTGTCCCCTTTTGACGTCGACAGGATCTCGGATCATGGTGCGAAAAGCAAAAGGCCCCCGCTCCCAAGGAGTGAGGGCCTTTTTCATGCGCTGGGCGGAAACGATCAGGCTTTCTGTGACGCCTTCGCGACCGTCGTTCCGTTGAGGATCTTGAAGAACTTCCGGAACTCATATTGCTTGCCCATGCCGGAGAAGCGGTTATCGGTCGAAACCAGGGCCTTGAGATCGCCTGTCGTCTTTCCCTGCGAGAAGGCGCTGTCCAGCATCATGCTGGCCAGCGACAGGTCGCCCGCGAGATAGCTGGCCTTGAACAGGAACCAGTCGAGGTCAGCTGACTTCCCGCGGGATACCTTCTTGGCCTCGTGCAGATATTCCTTGGCGCTCTTATAATTTCCCTGGTTGAAATCCGACTCGCCGAGGAGCACATAGGGAGCGGCATCCTGGGGTTTCGTCTCCACGAACCGTTTGAGGAATCCGTTGGCCTTGACCGTGTCGGTCCTGGCATGGATGAAATAGAGACCCATGTAGGCCGACGTCGCACCATACTCGAGGGCCTTGAGACAGAGTTGCTCCTCCTGCTGGGGCGTGTTGCCCTCCCGTCCGGCAGCCATCAGGTAGGCGTTGCCGATCAGCGCACGCGCCTCATCGGAGTAGGACCGCTTCGGGCTCGCCTTGTCGATGATCGCCTGGTACTTGCCCGCCGCGCTGAGGGCGGCGAACTCACGGCAGGCAGCGTCGCTTTTCGCACATGCACTTGTCCCGGCGAAACTATCCGAATACCCGGAAATGATAAGAACGAAAACAACGAATACTGATACGATAAGCTTCTTCATGATCCACCTCCGACCTGTGACGTGCGAATAGCTGTAACCTGAAAAGACTATAGCGCAAGGTCCGGAGAATGTCAACAAAATAAATAGCAATAACCAGTAAAAATAGTCGTCTTCACAAAACATGCAATATAACAATAAGTTATAATTAGCCGGGTATTGTCAAATACTGCAACATGCTGTAAATATACAGTTCTGCGTTTTTCCAGTCGGATGCTTCTTTTAGTTCCTTCTCTATTTATTTACCTCAGACGCACCGAAGGTCAGCATTACTTACATTGACCATCTTCCTGATCATCACGGGCTACGCGTTAAGATCGGGTGATAGACGGTGTACCAGGACGGCGTGCTCGATGAATGGGAGGGAACGATGTGCCCGGCCTCTTTTGAACTGACCGCGATACAGGGCAAGATACATGGCAGCAACTCCGGATCGTACGCGCCCGCGCCCTGGCCCAAAATGCAGAAAGGCCGGCGAGTGCATCTCTCCGGCCTTTGCTCGTTCGCGACCAACCTGCTTCTTCGTACGTCCCACACCTGTTACGCGGCATCGAGAAGGAACGACAACTCATCAGAGCGAACCCGCGCAAGGACCATCTACGCACCCGTTCACCTGAACAGCGCCTGAAGCAGCAGATGGGTAGGAACGTACGCCAGAAGCGGCAATCCGACCATCAGCAGACCCAGGTGGACAAGCGCCAGCATCCGCTTGCGTTGCCCGCCGTCCGTGCCGAACACCCAGTTCACGTTCATTGCCCTATCGGTCAGCCAATAGGTCAGCGGCAGCACGATCCAGGCAAGGACGGTCTGCGCGAACAACGCCTGCTGCGCATATCCGAGCCGGGCGACCATCCAGACCAGCAGGACGGGCAGGAACACATGGAACAGCGAGAGCGCCCGGAGATACAGCGGTTTTCTTTCGTCGAACATGTAATCCGTAAGGCCGGACAGCCGCTTCCCCGTACAGAGCCGTCCAAAGTAACTGATGTTCCAGAAGGCCTCCGGGATCAGGACGCCGACCGCGATCATGCTGGAGAGCAGGCCGCTCTCAAGCCACAGCGCGGGAACCGTAAGAACCAGCGCGATGTCCGAGAACCACAGGAAGTTGCCGGGCGGGTACTTGACGGCATACACCGCTGCCGTAATGACCGCAACGAGCGTATAGGAGATCTTGAGCCAGAGAGGGATCATATTGTTTGTTGCCGCCGAGGCCGATGCATCATGACCGCGCCACGTAGACGAAGATATCAGACAACGGGGAGGGTGTCAAATACGGGAGCCGGACAGCGGCACCCGCCTCAGGAAGACAGGTCCCGGCCATCGATCATCATGACGAGGTCGTACGGTACGAAGGGCTTCTGCACGAAATCGTTCGCACCGGCCCGCAGGAAGACCATGCCGTGGTCCCGACCGCTCATGCCGATGATGACGGCGGCGGGCAGGAGCCCCCGCAACCGCCGGGTAAGCTCGACGCCGTCCATCCCCGGCATATCATGGTCGGTGATGACAAATTCGCAGGGATCGGTCAAGGCCAGCAGCAACGCCTCGGTTGCGTTCTCGCAGGTCCGCACCTGGTAGCCGTAGGATTCAAGTCCGTAGGCCATGACACTCAGCACCTCCCGATCGTCATCCACGACCATGACCTTGACCGCTTTCTCCATCACTACGCTCCCCTCATCTGCGAACCTCATGGTACCCGTGTGCTATGGCTTGCCACCCGCGGCACAACGGCACGAAACAAATAAAACAGGCAATACCATATTTCATAGCATTTATATCGCAAGGCTCGATGCTTTGCAAGCTTTTCGATGGGGTATTTTAAGGGTATGAGGTCCCCTGGCCGCATGAGGGGGCAAATCGACACCGGGTGGAAACAAAAGGGACCAGGAGACGCAGACAGGAAAAAGGGGCCGGGATCAAGGAGCCCGGACGGCCGCACCAGACAGGTTTTATCGACAACCGGCAACAATTTACACCCGTTGCCCACGCATCGGTGCTATACTTCATACAGGATACGGGTTGTCCTGTATGGTGGAACGGGAGCCGGCATGGGAGAAGGAGTGATGAGCGCCATGCTCGGCGCATATTGATCCGACCAGCCGGTAATCAATAGAAAGCGGAAGTAAGCGAAACGGGAAGGAGACCTGATCATGAAGAGAATACCTGATACATGCAAGGATATAAATGCGGTTGGATCGTTCTGCGACTGCATAACCGATGCAGAGTCCGTGGATGTTGCCGCCCGGGGCTTCTGCCGGCAGGCAGCGGCAGGCAGCGTTACGGGCGTCACCGGTGAAGACCTGACGGAGCTGAAAAAGGCCCTGAAGGACCTGGATAGCGAGTGACCCCGTCAGGTTCGGGAATCCCGGGGATACGGGGGGGGCCTATAACGGCGGTTGACCAGGACCATGACGCCGCTATCGGTGAAGTGGACGTGGACATTGAACAGGGACATCAGACCGACTGCGATGAGCCGGAGCCCGGAAGGATACCGCGTGTCTGTGTCCCGATCATTTCGCTGCTATTGGCGCTGAATGAGGTCTATGTCTCCATCCGCCCTCTCAGGCAGCAGACTGAGATCAAACATTCTTGACACCTGGAAGTCCCGTCAATGGGATTGTATTGTGCGTGTTGCGGCACCCGCGATCGATTGGAACGACGCGTAAAAAAACGGCCGGAGAGGATGTCTCTCCGGCCTTCGATCGTTACGACTGACCGTTTCTTGGTATGTCCCCTGCATGCCGCAGGGAAACGAAGACGATCAACAGTGCGTCCGTTCAGGGCCGATCACCGTGATCTTATTCGTACTCTCTCGCGACCGCAGCCTTACTTGCCGTTGCCGCCTTTACGGCCCGGATCCCCGGGCATTCCGCCCAGCTCGTCATTCGACCGGCCCGGGTCACCCTGGTTCGAGTTGCCTGGATCGCAATTCTCGGGCCCATTGCCCACGCCCTGATTGCAGCGGCTCCGTACCACCGGCGGGCTGGCCGCGCATCCGGTGATCGTGGCTCCCGTCATCGTCACCGCGGCTTGCGCCATGGCGTCACCGTTGAAGGTCCCGCGCGTGATGGTGATGGCTGCCCCGGCGAGAATCGTTCCCTGGAACGCCGAATCCGTCATGGTCGCGGCCTGGGCAACCCACCAGTACACGCTGCACGGCAACACACCGTTCATGACCACCGAGAAGTTGGTGCCGGTGAGGGCGCCGGTCCCGCTGGTGCCGATCTTGAAGATGTAGGAGTCGCTCGAGGACCCGTTGAGCGTCAACACGCCGTCCGTCGTCGTCGACGCTGCGTCGACACAGTAGACGCCGGGCTGACTAAGCGTCATGCCTCCGAGGTTGCCCGAAATGATATAGTCGCACTTCATGATCGCGAGGGCGTTGTACGCGCTGAGGAAGTCGATGTACGCCTGCCTGGCGACCAGGTCCCCCGCGTGCAGTGTCCCGTTTACCGTGCAGTTGGTCTGCGTGATCGCGGTGCCGGGCCAGACGCCCACGTCTCCCGTGACCGTGGTATCGGTACAGGTCACGGCCGTGCCCGCCAGGACCGCGAAGCTCTCAGCTGAGCCCGGATCGAGCGCATTTTGCGCGAACGCCGCATGGAGCGGTATTGCGGAAAGAAGCACGGCGAGCAAGACGGTGATAGCAAGTCTTGCCGTATGTCCGTGGATAGTAGTAGCTGGTAGCGATCTCAGAAATGTCTTCATGGCAGTTTCTCCTTGATATCGGATATCGACGCTGACCTTTCGGTTCGTCGTTTACTTCGGACCCTCGACAATTCCTCCAGAGTGTCAATGTACAAATTCGTTTTGTTCATAATGCTTCTAATGATGCTTCGCACCGACATAAAGAAAGGAGGTCATGATGTCAAAACCCTCTCTTATCGGACCGAGCAGCAGAGCTATATAATACAAGTATCGTGCCAGAGGAGAGCGGTCGATCGCATGAGAACCAGCCATTGATTTAATGGAAGAAGTGGGCGCGTGAGTCGCAGAGGGAAAGAAAAAAGCCGTCAAGGATTGCGTCGCATTTAACAGAACTGTCACGGGGAATGGTTGTAAAAAAAGGACCGTGCGCGTTCTGTTCTGTATGATAGTGAACTTTTCTGTGTCTTCGGTACTATTCCCAAAGATAGTACTTGAGCATTTGCAGTTGCATGATTTAGAATTAATTCTGCCTGGTATAGAACACGCTATTCAAGGAGTTGCCTATGGGTATGGGATCTGCCTCGCCGCGTTCACGCGTGCATCTTTCTCTTGTCATGTTCATACTAGTGGTCCTGACCTGTACGGTGCGGACCGTCGCCTTCGCCGGCATGCCGGTCGCTGGCCAGCCGGCGCCGGATTTCGTCCTGCCGGGGCTGCTCGATGCGCAGACGCTTTCTCTCAAGGACCTCAAGGGGAATGTCGTGCTTCTGAACATCTGGGCAAGCTGGTGCACCTCATGCAAGGACGAGATGGAGGACCTGCTGGCGGTCCAGGAACAATACGGCCCCCGGGGCTTCTCGCTCGTGGCCGTCAATATCGACAACGCTCCCTCGTCAGCCGTCGATTTCATGAAACGCTTCGAGAACAGATCGAAAAAGAAACCGGGATTCATCCTCCTGTACGACAGGGACAAAAAGGTGCCGAAGGACTATTTTCAGCGCGGCATGCCCACGTCCTACCTCATTGACCGGGAGGGCATCCTGCGGAAGACATACCCCGGCAGTTTCTCGAAAAGCACGCTGGACACGCTGAAGACCGCGATCGAGGAGGCGCTCAAATGAACAGAACCGTACTCTGTCTTGGCCTGCTCTGCCTGATCGCTCTCACGGGATGCGCCGAAAAACTGATCATGGTCCAGCCGTACGAGATGGAGCATTTCGCGCAGGACAAGATGCGGTTCACGCCGCTCGATGCACGTGCCGCGTTCGAAGAGCACATCTACAGCATCCGCGAAGCATCCGCGGGAGGTTCAAGCGGATTTCAGGGAGGCTGCGGCTGCCGATGAGCAGAAAGGTCCTTGCCCTCTTCGTCGCGTGCATGCTGCTCCCCATCTGGCCGGTCTTTGCCGAAAAGCCCAGGGACGGGATCACCTACATCTTCGATCTGTACCTGGACAACGGCAACAACCGGGTGATCGCGCCGGCCGTGTCCCTCTCGAAGAAGCTATCGGACACCTTCTATCTCGGGACGAAGGTGGGCGTCGATGCGATCACCTCCGCCACCAAGGTCTCCCAGCCGGCCTCGCCAGCCGCGGGCGGAGAGGATGACTCCGAAGGCGGCAACATCAGCCTGCGGGTGCCCGTGTCCCTGTCGCTCACCTACGACAGGGACGACGACACCCTGACCGCGGGGGGCTACTATTCGTACGAACGGACGTACACCGGCAGGTCGCTGTTCGCCGCCTATACGAGGCGCATGAACCTGAACAATACTGCCCTCGGCATCGGGTTCTCCAAATCGTTCGACAACTGGATACCGGACCATCCGTTGTCGACCGACCGCCGCAGCGAGCGCTCGATGGACCTGACCGCCACCCAGCTGTTGTCGCCGAAAATGTCGGTCCAGTTCACCTACTCCGCCCTCCGCTCCGACGGGTTCCTCGCCCAGCCGACCGATCAGCTGGTCACGCCCGCGTTCACGGCCTACGCGCAATACCCGGACACCCGGAGGGGGAACGCCTATGCGGTCCGGCTCGTCACGCTCCTGAACGATCCCACGAGCCTCCACGTGAATTACCGGGACTACCGCGATGATTGGCACATACGATCCGACACGGTGAACCTTGAACTGTACCGCGACATTTCATCCTCCGTCGTTCTCGGCGGACGCTACCGCTACTACCGCCAGAGCAAGGCGTACTTCGCGAAGGACCTTGCCCTCTACACGCCGGGCGATCCGCTGATCGCCGTGGATTACCGCATGTACGCCTTCCAGAGCAACACGGTCGGCGTCATGGCCATACTGAAACCCTCGCGGAGCTTTCTGCGCAGGTTCGACGCCGACAAGGTCAAGCTGAAGCTGAGCGCGGATGTTTTCACCACGTCGAGGCACGAAAACATCCAGTACCAGTATCACACGGACCGGCTGACCGGCATGTTCACCACGATCGCGCTGGAGTATGATTTATGAGATGAACGGTCGCAGCAATGCTGATCTCAATAAGAATAGTGGGGTATTTTTGGGGCATGCTCGTTGCTATGAATAGAAACTACGGAGAGGGTCGCGTCATGACGATGCTGGCGGCAGATGCCCTTTTTAGTTTGTATCAACATCAAAGATCCGAACTCAATGCCGCTTTCGTGCACTACGTCATCACACACTCGATCGTTTTGCACTAAATGCATCTGGGTCCTCAAGTTGTCCCAGCGGGCAAGCGCAATAACTACAGAAGCAAGTCTGATAACAACCCACTGTACCCACTGGGAGCATCTATCTGTCACCTCCATTCTGATTTTTGCCAGGAACCCAAACAGGATACAGTAGATGCTCTCTTATTGAAAGAGCCGGCAACGCGTATTGTACGCCATCAAGCAACCAGGGAAACAACGTCACCAAAGACCAGAACGACTTGCCCCAGGATTACCGTGAGAAACCGTCGTCAATCGCTGACCAGGACCTGCGCTTTCAGGTCCCGCGCGATGCTCAGCATGGCTTTCTTATAGTCCGCCATGACCTGCGGAGTGCAGACGTTGGACGGCGTCTTGTCCTTCAGTTCGCGGCGCACTGTCAGCGTGTTCTTCGACTGCCGGTAGGTCGCCCGGTAGTCGATGAGAGCGCCGGCAAGTTCGTAATCCTTGGGGATGGCCACGATCTTCATGGTGTCCGGGAACTCCAGGACATACTCTTCCACGCTTTTCCCGCCGCTGCAGGCCTGCGGTTTCTTCGATTCCGGCCCATATGCGGACGCCAGGAAGTGTTCAATGGGGAAGAAGCTCCCGGCTACCGGTCTCACGGCCATTCCCGTGGCGGATCCGACGGTCACGTAATCCTGCAGACTGAACGACACGCTGAGCTTGTATGTGTCGATCAAAGGTTCCGGATCGTCCTTCTTCAGCGTTCCGCTGCCGTGCATTTTTTGAGATTCAAGCATCGACTTCACAACCAATTCCTCCTGTCCGCCCGGAACCTTGCGCATAACTGCCCTGGCGGTGATCGCCGGCATACCTTTGAGGCTCATCTCGGCATCCCCGGCTGCGGACCCGTCGGACTTTATCCGGATATGGGTCCGCATGGTCTGCTCATGCCCGTACTGGGCAGTCGACGGCGTCTTCATGCCTTCCCGGTAGTGCGATACCAGCAAGACCGGTTTCTCGCCGAGTTGCATCGGGAGCATGCCGAAGGGCGTGTCGGAAGAGGTCGAATCAAGAAAGAGGTTCATTCCCGGGATGTAGTTGATGACGTGGTTCACCGCTGAGACCACGGGCACGTCCGACAACTGGTAGCTCCCGCCCGCATTGATCAGGGCCTGCTCGCTCTCGATGTTCCGGGAAGCGAGGAGCGCCTGCAGCAGGGTCGCGTGGTCCTTGCAATCGCCCATCTTGTTGTCGAGCACAACGGAAAGATCGCGGGGAACAACAGCGCCGATCCCGATGCAGTTCCCGCCGTAGGAGATGTTCCTGGCGACCCAATCGTAGAGAGCGCGGGCCTGCAGCTCCGGGGTCTTCTTGTCACTAACGATCTCCGCTCCCAGCTTCTTCACCCGCTCGGTCACCGCGGCCTTGGGCGTGGCTCGTGCTCCGTACGCGTCAACGATCTCCTTGTAGCTGTTGAACGTCGACACATAGAGGGCCGGCCCGTCTCCGATGGTGTAAATGCCGTTGTCGGCAGGCGTCCATTTTTCAGGCGTCTTGTTCCGGTAGGTCCACCGCAGGACCTGCTTCCCCTGCTTCACGTCCGGCTTCCGCTCATCGAGAAAATAGGATCGAGTCTTCAAGTTCATTGTCGTGGGCGCGGTGATCTCAATGGAAGCGTCATCAAGCGCGCCGAAAGGCGAAAATTTGTGAGAAGTCGAGAAGTGGTTAGGGAACATGCCCTCCGAGTTGGTGACCCGGGAGGAAAAGACCGCCGTATCGCCTACAGCGAGGTCCGTGAAAACCACGGTTATGGTCGTTTGATCGGAGTACAAGGGAGAGGCCTTTTTATACCCGTCGCTGATATTGACCTGGTAGCTTTCCTTGGGGGCGTCGATCCGCTGCCCGGACTTCTTCACGGTATAGGCCTCCAGGATCTCCCCCTTCGCGACCGACGTGCTGAAGGTAACGTGAGCATCCTTCAACCCTGCAAGTGCGTTCTCTTTCAGGACCGTCCTGCTCCATTTCTCCGTTACAACGAAGGAACCGTCAGCGTTCACGTCATATTTGACATCCCAGGATAGATAGCGGTAGGGGATATCGGATTCCGGCATCGGCTCGGCGAGGGCAGGTGATGCGATGAAGAGAAGGAGCATTATCAGGGAAATGAATGATCTCATGGTGCCTCCATAGGGAACTCTAACGTTGATGTGTTTGATGCAGTTTACGCCCCTGCTCATTTCTACTATTCCGCCCTGCACATACCTCTTCTTCGATCACCTTGATCAGCCCGATCAGCGGCACGAGGGCGCTCGCCAGCCTACTGTTCCGCCTTCGGGAAGAGCCTGGCGATCACGATCATCAGGATCAGGGTCACGCCGCCGAGCACCGCATAGAGCCCCCAGCTCTTGTCCTCGAACGCTCCCACGAACGCGTTCTTGAACCCCGCGGAACTGACCGATTCGACCTTCCCCATCTCCACGGTCTTCGGAAGGACATCGGCCAGGTGGGCCTGGACCAAGGTCAGGTCGTACTTCGCCGCGCCGATCGTATCGTTCCCGCCGTAGAGCGCGAACTCCCCGGCAGCGGACGCGAGGAAGAGCAGCACCGGCGCGCCGTAGCTCGCCTGCGGCTTGCCAAGCTCGATGGGCCGGTTGTCGCCGTGCTCCATGGCGATGCGCAGCTTTGCAACATCAAGCGGCAGGCCGGCGAGCGGCACGCGCAGGACCGACGGGGTCTGGGTCGCGTTCTGCCAGCGCATCGTCCTCCACACCTGCCACCCCGCTCGCCCCTGGAGCGGCGCCTCGATTTGCACGACCCGGTCGAAGATCCCGGCGGACTCAACGCTCAGCTCCCTCAGGTCAGTTGACCGGTCCGGCAGCTCGACGGTCCAGGTGGTCCTGTTCTTCTTCTTGTCGTACTCAGGCGTTGCCGCAAGGGCGATCACCCGCTCCTCGCTCGGACCGGAAAAGTAAGGGACCTGGACGCCGTCCTTCACGATCCGGATCGTGCCGAATCCAGTGCGAAGGCTTGCCTCGCGGTTCAGCACCAGCCGGTAGTATCCCGCCTCCCCGACCGGGAGCCGCGACTGCCAGCGGAACCCCTTCCCGTCAAAGGGCCCTCCCGCGACAGCATACTTCTTGAGCAGGCTCTCGGGCTGCCACTGCGGATTCTCCTGCGCATCGGAGAAAGCGACGACAGCACTGATCTTCCGCTCCTTGTCCCCCGGCGTCTCCTGGATGGCCACCAGGCTCCCCAGGCCGGTCTGGGCCAGATATGAGCCGGCCTTGTCAGCGTAGAAGGTCATACGAGGAAGGTTCACCGTGATCGCCATGGACTTGATCGCGCCGACGTACGTCTTGCCCGGATCGAGCCGCAGCACGAGTGAGCGCGTAGCCCAGTAGCCAGCCACGGGGATCTCGAGCAGGCTGCCTTTTTTCCCAACTGTCGTGACACTTCCGGAGAGCAGCTTCTGGAACTGCAGCTTGCCGCCGGAGACCACCTCGGCGCCCAGCTCCCAGGCGCCCTGGAACTGCGCTTCGGTAGTAAGCGTAATGTGTTTGATCCAGAGCCCCGGGCCCGGCAGGGTTGTGGAGAGCACGCGCATATGCTCGTCGGTCTTGTCCGAGAACTTGAGCGGCACGGACAGCTGCGCGAAGTCCTGCGCGGCGTTCTTGCCCGAAAGGGTCACCGACGTCACCGGCAGGGTCGTCTCGCGGAACCGCTTGTCATAGCCCTTGAAGCCGAGCCGCAGCTTCTGGTAGATCCCTTGCTTGACGCTGATCTCGGCGGCAAAGCGGCCGCCGGACGCGTAGAGGGCAGCATTCTCCGCAAGCACGTGCCAGCCTTTTGCGTCCAAGCCCTCGATCTTCACCGTGCCCATGGTCTGCGGCGCGTCCACGTCGATCCGGACCGTCTCGACGAGCAGGTCCTTCGGCCCGTCGGCCTCCCAGACGAGCATGCGCTTCTTGTCGAAGAGCAGGCGGCTGGGCTTCAGCGCAACGCTGCGCGGTCCGGTGTCGCCCTTCCAGAAAAGCTCGAAGGAGCGCGGATTGCCGTCCGGCCCGACGAGGGTCAGGTCCAGCTGCGAGGTCCTGGCCGCGCCGTCCGTCCCGAAGAAGACCCCGGCAGGCAGCACTGTCTCGATCAGCCCCGGCTGGTCGACCTGCGCCGATGCCTGATAGTGCCATTGCTGGTCGAGCCCCACCTGCGGGAGCTGTTGGCTCCTCTTATCGACGCGAGATCCCGCAGCAGCAGGTTTCATTGACTCCGGCTGTCGCGAAGCGACGGCTGCAAAACTCCCCCGACTCCTGTCGGGGCCTGCTGCGGCCGCGGGGTCGGCAAAAGCGGGATGCGGCGATGAGAGGAGGATGAAAGTGACGATACTGAAAAACGCTGAAGTTTGGTACTGTTTCATGCAGGTCACCTTTCCGGGAGGCTCATCCCGTCGCCGCGGACGTTGCAGCAGCTCCAGAGTCTTGAAACGATAGCGGCAGCAGTCATCCGACAGCCTCATTCCATCTCTGTTTGTTATTGAATCTCCCTGCAGCAAGCTGCAGGGAATCTTCGATCCTCAAAGTAGTTTAAGTTATCCTAATCGCTCGCTAACCCCGCAGCAAGACTTCGGCGAGCTCAGTCGAGCCGCTACGGGGAATGCGCTCGCTCCTGGATTCATAGGGCACGCAATTCCTTGCCTCGCAGAATCTTCTTGATAAACGCGATCCGCTTTCTTACTTCAGACAGTTTGTTTCGATACAATGCCCGATCTTTCTTGACGGTCTCGTAATAGCGGACATCCTTGCCCATGAGCTTGCCTTTGTACTCGAATCGCACTTTTCCATTTTCCCGGGACAGGAGATAGCAATACTGTCGTCCCTTGACATACTTCTTCACCAGAACGCCGCGGGGCAGCCCGGCCAGGGACTTTTCATGGTCTTTCTCGGCAAGCACCGCCTTCTTGAGTTCGTCTTCCAGAACGCCTTTGATAATCTTCATAGGCACCTATGCCGTTACCATACAATAGCGCGATTATACTGAGATGTATGGTAACCGTCAAGGAAGTATCTGCGCTTTCGATTTTGAAAATGTCATCGTGAAAGGATCGACGAGTTCGCGAACCTTATCGGTCCTGCCGAAGAGCTCGTATACCTTTTCGACGGCATAATGGTACTTAAGCGCACCCATGGGAACGCGGTTGAGCATCATGTTCACCCTGAGCATGTCGGCCTTTTCCAGGCCGCCGGCCCGGCTGATGAGGAACTCGACCTGGTTCACGAGATCGTTCATGGAGCCGAGCACGCTTCGGTTCGATGTCGGCGCAACAGCTATTTCGCTGTACTCATCCAGCGCTTTGAGGATTTCCCCCTGCCTCAGGCCTTCTACGGCAAGTTGAGCATTCAGGTTCATGAGAAAGAGATCGTGAACATCATCCTTCTTCTTCACTCCCGGCACAAGGAACGAGTAGAGCGTGCGATCGTTCGTGAAGAGGATGCACTTTCTGCGTTCGATCCTGATCAGGTTCGCGTGCCAGGGGCCAAGAACACCGGCCGGATGCCCGGCCGGCATTTTGCTGCCGAGCGCCCCGAGCTCATTCAACAGTTTCTTCGTACAATGGATGATCTGCATGGCTTTTGCTGTTTCTACGGGATCGCAAGTAGGAACTTCTTGTACTCGCTGATGACCCCCCCCCCACCGCCTTGTCGATCGCCATTACGCAGCAACCCCGCTTCTTTCCTCAGACCTGAAGAAACAACCTTCGCGGTTACCATACAATATAGGCATTACTGCTCTCTGTATGGTAACGGCCAAGGAAGGTTTATACGTTCACTCCATGATGGAAACATGCGGGCCATTTGTAGTTCTCCGTCACCAGGCTCTATTACTTATATTGCGGCTTTGTGCTGTCATCGGAAAGCATTATGACGAATGACCCTAACGCTGTCTCTTCTTGCCTATCACCATTACGGGACACCCTCCTCACTTCACTACTCAGAGCTCAAGCGACAGCCTTCGCGGTTACCATACCATACACGTTGGCATTATTCGCAGTCTGTATGGTAACGGCCAAGAGATGTTTATCGGTTCGTATTTTCATCATTACGATGGTATTTCATTGGTTGACCCGGTCCGACCCCGATATGCTTGGCCTAGCAGATCTGAATCACCATGTGGACACAATCCTTATTCGGGAAGTTTCGGCAAGTTGTTCAACGTTTTGACGTACCGGTCGTGATTGAAGGGCTCGTCCCTTTTCAGAATATAATATGTCTCCGCGGCGATCGCGGCCCCTATCAAGTCTTTCGCCTCTGCTTCCGAATGCCCCTCCTGAAGCAGCCGTTCATAGGTCTGACGGGTCTCCGGCGGCTCGTTGTCGCGAAGCTGGTTCTCCACCGCTTCAAGGAATGCGGCGCGAAGGCGGGGATTGAACTTCTCAGGCATGGCATCCTCCGGAACTTCCCGGCCGGTTACCATACACGTAGGCATTATTCGCAGTCTGTATGGTAACGGCCAAGGGACACTTATCGGTCAGCATGTTCATCTTTTATGATCGTATATTAAGTGGTTGGCCTGGTCCGGCCCGACCAAGGTCAGGTCCAGCTGCGAGGTCCTGACCGCGCCGTCCGTCCCGAAGAAGACCCCGGCAGGCAGCACTGTCTCGATCAGCCCCGTCCGGGTGACCTGCGCCGATGCCTGGATGAACCTCCCCGCAATTACCATGTCGATCACCCATACGCAGCCCGGCTTCACTCCTCAGACCTGAAGAAACAGCCTTCTAACGCGGTTACCATACACACAAGCATTATTCGCTGTCTGTATGGTAACGGCCAAGGGAAGTCTATACGTTCGCTTCCGGGACCATCAGACCATGACTGATACTCGGGGAGCGCGAATTGAAACGTCCCTTCCTCGACCCTAGGAGGTCAACATCAAATCGCAAAATTCTATTTGCTCTCAGAGGTTAATCGCGCGTTTATTCTCTCCATAAACACGGCTGTTTCTGCTGGATGAGTAATTGCCAGCAAATGGCCTGCCTCTTCAACTATCTCGCATCCAGATGTCGGACACGGAATGACGTGATCTTTTTTTCCATGAAGACGAACTATCTTTTCAGCCGGACCGTGATAGCCATCCCATGAAGGCAGATACGCGCACATCGCCCTTATGAATTCAGGATCCGCGTCGGCAAACATGGTACTCACCAGACTTCGATGCTTTCCGACGAGAGCCTGAATTATCGCTACAGGCGCTGCGCTAGCGAGCGGAGACAGCAGCGAAAGCATCGGCTGAACTTCCTTTCGGTTTGCGGCACTGCCGAGCAGAACGACTGATTTAAGATTCAGCAGTTGGGCGATCTCAAGAGCAATCATGCCCCCGAGGGAAGATCCACCCACAACGTCATCAGCGCCGATATCGTTTTCATTGATGACTCTCCGGGCCACGTCTGCGTACGTTTTCTCACCGCGATATTCAGGCCAGTTGAGATAGTTGACTTTCAACCCCAACTTATGCTTCAGCCCGTTGTACATGGCATCTGTTGCGCCCATTCCGGGCAGTAAGAACCATCTCATGATGACTCAGCGTCCTTTTCCAACTCCGGCTTGGGTCAACTGCATGGAAAATTTCTCATCGTAAATCGAAAATTCAAGGGGAAAGACTTGACCCTATTGTTCCCTATTGTTCCTCTATTGTTCCTTTCTTCGAACCATATTGTGTTGTGATTGTGAGGAGCCACGTCTGCGAGCTTGCTCTGCACAATTGAAGCAGCGGAAGCAAACCCGCATCTAAAGCCTATAGAGTTAGATCAAACTCTTTATGGTTTCCCAAGCACGCTGCCAGGGAATACGCTCCTGTTCCAGCCGGACATAATCCCCCAACTTATTGCTCAAAATGCTTTCGTAGGCCTCTTGCTCTTCTGGTGCCAAGAGTGACAGTGTCGCCCGTTTAGGATCCTTATCGTGCGACCAGAGATCTTCGTGGTCAGTCAGCGTTTTCAAATCCATCAGAAAAGATTTTACATGGGGGTGATATGTCCGTAACCTGTTCAAAATGGCAAACCCGGCCGTATCCAGATCACCCCAGTAGAAACACGGAACATGTCTAAGCCACGAGATGTCTCTATAAATGTCCACCGCGTTGCCCATACGCATGAAAACAACCGCGCCAGGGATATCTCCAAAGGCCAATCCGTTCTGTAAATTTTCAACGATAAATACTGCTCTCAGAGAGAGCTCTAACGCGGCGAGGTCTTCTACGGGGGTCGCGATGTCTCTCAAACCACCAAAATTGGCTCTGATTAAAGTGTCCAGAATACACATACGAACCATTCGGGGCTGCTTCCGGACACCCATTATGTCGAACAGATCGGTTTTCTCGTCAATGGCGGCCCTGAGACCGCTGAGTAACCCGGTGACGATTGATCTCCTGTTTTCTATCCATTTTGTATCTATTCCGCGAATGGGCAGTTGGCGAATATATAGATGCGATTTCGGATTCTCGAACAACCAGGTGGTCACATTCAGGAGTCGGTCAAAGTCGGTGTCGGAATAGTCCGCGAGATCGTCGTAATACTTCGAGATCGAGTCGGTCAAAATAGGCCATTTGGTCAAAATCAGGTCTCGCCTTTTTGTTGCACTACTCCACCGCTCCGATTCGCCAATCCACGAGACGACCTGTTCCGGGTTGTGCATGACAATACGCTCCGGTACTTGTTGAGTGCCGAGAATCTGCCAATGTCTCTCTACCCAGATTACGTCCCCTGCTCCAGTCCACGTGTGCCAGAATAGCTGCCAAGCTTTAACGTCCTTTACTTGCTCTTGGGCCTCCTTCTCACTTGGAATGCCAAGGCGAAATGAGATGGGCCACTCCCCTTTGCCATCCAGCCATATCCGACGGCTGTTGTCATACTTCCGCCGCAACTTTTCGGAGATGTCTTTCTTATCGAGAAGGATATTCTTAGCCATGGATTAGAGTGCCTAACGGGACATCAAGCTTTTTCAGTTCTTCATTGTATGAAATCTGAAGCGCGCTAGAGTACTTCTGCTCCTCGATGTCGATGACTGTTGCTCCGCCAATATAGGGCTCAATGGTCATCACGCCCTTGCCAGGTGTTGCAAGGACAAGCTGGAAGCCAAATGTCATAAATATGTTGATGATTGCTTCCATGTAATTAGAGTCGGAATTGGCTAGAGCCTCATCAATGATTATCGGCGAATACATAGGTAGTTCGCTGTCCTCGCCACCAAGCTGGTAGCGAAGCGCCGCAGCGACGCAGGTAGCGGATAATTTCTCTCTCTGACCACCGGACTTGCCCGTGCCGGCGCGGTGAACTTGGATCTCCTGTTTAGTTGACAGGTCATATTCTTTACCGATGAATTCGACGTGTTGTCTCACGTCGAGGACCTGGTTTTTCCACAGGATGTCTGCTTTATCTTCGGACTTGAGGCGCGTGACCAGATTCTTGAAAATGAGGAAGCGTTTTTCAGCATCCTCCCGTGTAGTCAGCCAGCTCTTGTCCAACGCCTTTGATATTTCAGCCTGAAATTCCCTGATCTGCGGCAAATGGCGGTCGTTTACAACAATCTTCAAGTAGGTGTCGGGGTTGTAGGGCGCTGTTTCCAAAACCGAGTTCACCTCCTCCATCCGAACTCGGATAAGCTTTCGTCCCTCCTTAATGTGATTGCTCAGGGCAGAGATGTTATTTTCGCTCTGTTCCTCGAGCATCTTGAAGAATTTGTCCTCTACTTTCGGCAAACCATCCTTTCTGAGTTTGTCCAGAATGTTCATGAAGTCTGAGGCGTACCCGATTTCGGCTTTAAGATCACCGCGGAACCGGCTGAACTCCCGGAGAAAGTCGTTAAAAGACTTTTCCATGGCTCCTTTGAGTTCCGCCTGGTCCTCCGTAAGGGTCAGGATCTCATTCTTGATCTGTCCGCTGACCTTGCCGGTTACGTTGTCTAGCGTCGAAAGAGTCAGCCTATCACGAACAGCAGTGAACCGTTCGGCGAGAGCTTCTTCCTTATCTGCAGAGAGCGGCATTGCCGAGATATCGCTGACAACGCGCGTGAGTCGGATTTCTAGCGAGGCAAACTCTTTGGCGATCGCTATACGGCTGGCTTTGATATTATTCAGGTTTGTTTCCTCGCTGGCACGTTTCTCCTTTGACTGACGAATCTTATCCTCAAGTTCTTTGAGGGTCGTGCTAGAAGCAGCGCGCAGTTCATCTCGCGTTTGCATAAGGGCTCTCACGCGTTCGTACGAACTTATGATGTCCACTTCCTCCCAGGAGATGTTCACAAGTGCCTGACAGCCAAGGATTCGTTCCTGAAGGGTCTCCAAATTTCGCTTAAGCTGACCCTTCTGTTTGGCGAGATCAGCGATTTCCCGGTCGAGTGTTTTCAGCGCCCCTTCGTACAGCCTCTTCTTGCCCGTATTGTCTGAACCGAGAACCCATGCCAGCTGATCATCAATGCGTTTTCGGTCATCCTTGACATGTTTATTTTCACCCTGCTTTATCTGCCCTTCTTTAGTCAACGAATATTCGGCGGCGCGAAATTCGCTCATATCGGTTGCGCAGACATAGTCAAACCGTTTTGCGAGTTCCGACTTTAACCACGGCTTATGAATATTTTCCTTGATGGTCAACTTGCTTATGACAGACCTGCTGTCGAGTTCCCTTGAAAAAGTGACTCCATGGGAGAGCGCACGATAATAGACGATCTGACCGGCCAAGAACGTCCTATTGATGTAATCCGAAACCTTTCGATAGAGATCCTCGCTGACGAGGATGGATAAAGCAAAGCCCCTGAGCAGGCGTTCAATTGCCCCATGCCAATCGGCGGCTTCTTTCCGTACTTCAATCAGTTCGCCGATGAATGGCAGGCTATCCTCCGGGAGGTTGAGGGCGGCCACAATTTGGTCTCGGAGTCGCAGCACACGAGGGTCAATGTTTGACTGGGACCGTTTCAGGGCGTCAAGTTCTGAGATAATCCCTGAGCGTTCCTTCGTCTTTTCCGCCCATGTATTCATCACGGAGACGAGGGTCTCGTTGTCTTTGTCAAAAATGCTTTTTCTTGTGTCCAGCACCTCCTTCGCCTCGGCGATAAGCTGCGCATAGTCTTGGGAAGTATCTGGAAATTTCCGTCCGAACTTTACACAAGCTTCTTCGGCCTGTCGTTTTTTGATTGCGCGCTGGTCCCTCTCCTTTTCGGCATTCCTGATCGCCTGCTCGAGTTCTTGGATTTTGGCTCCACCCTTGGCACGGTGCTCTTCCTCGTAAAGAACAACCTGCCTGTAGATGTCATCGACGACCTGCTGCTGTTGAGCCTCCTGCCCTGCAAGCCCGGTGTCCTGGGTTTTCAGCTGCTCGATGCACTCTTCAATTAGCCGCTTTTCTTGGCGGACTTTATATGCGTCGGTTGCCGTTTCCAGCGAAGATAAACGTACGAGTTCCTGCTGGTTGTCGATATATTTACTGTAGGCATCTTCCGATGGGGTAAGATGCTCGATCTGTCGGCGGGCATCGACCACTTCGGTATGGGCGGACTCCAACTCCAAGAACCCATCTACGAGCCGTTCCGATACTTCGTACGTCTCTGGTTTATCGAGCATAAACTCCCGGAGGAATCCATTAAGGTCCTTTGCACCGAGGTCTTTAATGGCAGCGGCTTTCTGAAGCAGCTTAAGAGCATTTTCAGATCGTATACTGAACTTCTGCATAAAATGCTCAGAGTACTTGCTGAAGTCGTCGAACATCCGAACGTCAGCGAAAGACTGTTTCAGTTTGCGTACGTCCAGCTGCGGAGGAAAATCCTTGAGCTCCTGACCAATATCAAATGGTCTGTTGGCAACAAAATAGATGTGTCTGATATCCGTCTCGCGGAGCGATGCCCCCTTGATGACAAGAACGTGAATGAGGCTGACCGTCTTGCCTTGACGGTTGCTGTACTCGAGAGCGAGAGCTGACCAGGTAGTACTCGTACGCAGGTACTGTGTAGCAATCTCGCCCTCCTCATTCGATTGTTCGCCCCATGCCCCTCGAATGTAGGACACGAAACTTCTGTCGTGTTTCCCCTTCTCTCCCTTTATGGCTGCCGCGTTGAATTCCTGCCACTTTTTCGGAACAATAAGGGCTGTGATAGCATCCAGGAGGCTGCTTTTGCCAGAGCCTGACCGGCCGATTATAAGATGCCCTTTTTCAGAGATGGGGATTGTGTGGAGTCCTTCGAATGTGCCCCAGTTAAAAACCTGCAGTTTCCGCATCCGATATTGTGCGTCTCGCCAGGTTCTACTCATCTTCGCCCTCTCCGTCATCAACAGACTTATTGTCGGGCACCTGACCGTCTTTCAAGGCGCGATAAACTCGGATCATTGATTCTGCATTCTCTGGCGTGAAGAGCAATTTCAAAGTGGGCGATATTTCGTATCTGTCGTCGCTACCGCGAATAGCGCTCAATATGCTGAACTTTCTCATGGTATCAACAGCGCTGTTGATCTTTTTTTCGAACCCATGATGGTCAGTGTTCCCTGTCGGCTCGTACAGCTTCAGATGGTCCATCATATCTGTCTCTGAAGTAATCGCCGGCTCGCCTTTGGATGTGGCTTCGATCAGCAATCGCCTCAGGTAAAGAATAAGCACCGATTGTATAAATGTGATTTCTCTCCGGCGCAAAGTCGTTGGTGTATCTAAGTCCCCGGTGTCAGCCTTCTTTATAAATGCTACCCCCAACTCCCGATCAAGTTCGAGGGTGAGATATAGTTCCGAAAGCCTGCTGCGAATCTCGTCCTCGTATCGAAGAAGGGCTGGCCAGAGGTTGATATTGCGCTTGGCATCGATGGACGGCCCTGCCAGCAAGGCAGCTAATACCGATCGTCCGTCTTGAGGCAGCCGACCGGTGTCCCCGTGATAGAGTTCAGCGGTCTGGGGTTCGTTATCGCTTGCGTGCGTGTTTTTGTTTACCATTGAGACAGCCTTTCCTAAAATACACAAGTGGAATACGTGCTCTGCGTTTTTCTCCGTCGGCACCCGTCCAGGAGATAGTCTCTTCACCTTCTGGTGAAACTTCCCCGTGTCTTGTTGCTGTGAAGAGATAACCGACGATACTGCCGAGCCCCTGCTGGGCGGGATATTTGTTGAGGATATCTTTTATCGTCGTCTGACCAGTGAGGTCGGTCATAGCAACGATGTTCCGCTCGAGCTCCTTCATATTGATCTCGGAATTTGCAACCATAGAACCGACCGCGTCTAAAGATAGCTTTGGCAGCCTGCCCATGGTGATGCCTATGTCAACGTGGTGGTAGAACGGATCGTAGAGGAGCATTTGCGCTACAGAGGAAAACTTGACGCTGGTAAGGTCCAGGGTAAAGCCGATTTTGGCGTGCGGGCTGATATCATTTTTGATATCTCGCGCCAGCAGCTGCGCCTCCTTCAGCAACTCCGTGAAACGCCGGTGTTCAAGGTACTCGCGGTTCGTGACATATTGTTTAAGGCTCCGAGCAAAGAATTGTAGCGTTTCCTGAACCTCGGTTGCGCGGGCCAGAAGAACGCGGGTCATGCCAGAGAGAAACTTCCGCTCTTCACGCGTAAGAGACGGCGCAAACTCCCTTTCCATAATCTGCTCAATTGCATCGTCGAGGCCGGCGCTCTGCTTGATGTCCGTAAGCAGGACCCAAAACGCCTTGAATGTTTTTCCGGCTTCGCTTTCCGCTATGCGATCGACGCCAGCAAAAAGCTCTTCAAGCACTCCTCCCCTGCTCTCCTCTGACTCCAGGATCTCTTCTCGGAGCTGCTGGTTCAGACTATTGAACTTGTCCCGAACCTGCCGAAATTCGTTAGTAAGTTCGTAGACAAGGTTGAGAATCTCCCTGGTTCGTTCCAGGGATTTCTCTTTTGACAGTGGCTCATTATTACCGGACCTGATTTTATCGATCGTGTCCTGAATACGCCGTTGTTCTTCCAGAAGGGATTGAATACGCGAGTCCGGGTTAGGATCAGTATCGGAAGCCAACTGGGCGAGCTGCTGGATAACGATCGACAGACGACTTTCTGTAGCAACTGTCCTTTTTTGCGCGAGGTGGTCGATATAACTTACTGCTTGAAGTGCGCTAGCGCTTAGTTCATATACTTCCTCCCCTGTTGCACGATCGATGAAGCGCTCAAGGTAGCCATTAGTGACCCATTGGCGAATGAGCGGTCTCGCATCGTCTGTGGTTATGTCGGTAAAACCCTGCTCTTTCAGTAGCACTAGGTCATGCGTCACCCGTTCGTGAAGGATAGAGCTGGCAAGTCGGCGTTCTCCATCAAACAAGTGGTGCGACAAAAGCGCAACATATTCAGGAGCGAGATCGGCCGCGAGGAGCGACCACGCCGCTTCTTGCCGCAGCTGTTTGTTATAGGCAACCTTTTGAACGGTCTTCATAACTCATTCTCAATGGCAGAGAAGATTCAGGAAACGACATATGAAGCATTTCTTGCAAAGAACGCAAACATAGCTAAATATCTTAACCATGCTTTCTGCAAATGAGATTTGGCACCAAGTTTCCCCTTACACTACCGAGATAAAGATATCCGCTTGAATTCCTCACCAAGAAAATCGAATTTACGTTCAAACAATGCGGCAAGCTTGTCGTCTGCAGTAGCAAACAATATTTGCCTACTCTTATTTATGGCAATTTCCCTCAAATAATCCAAAAACGATAAAGCATTCATATCATCCACATGTGCAACCGGATCATCAAGAAGAATCAAAGGTGGAGCATTCTCCAGTTTCTCATTAAGACATAAGAATATTGACAAAGCAAGGGCCGCACGTTGTCCAGCGCTGATTTCCGACACCGAAACGCGGGATTCTTTGTCATTATATATCCTCACTAATTTCAACTCCCCGCTGAGATCGTTTCCTTTTTTCACATGCTCAATCCCTGCAAACTCGTGGGGCGCGTGAATTGACGTGAATATTTCACTAATTCTCTTTTGATTCCGAGATATAAATTCTGAAACTACGTTATCAATACTATGCTTATTAATTATTATTTCAAGAACAGACTTGACCGTCTTGCAGCGTTTGAAGCGGCCATCAGCCTCAACGCGGTCTTTTTCTAATACGCTAAGTTCCTCTGTCAACTGCTGAAGCTGAGTGCTGCGTTTCTTCTCATTTTCCTTTTCTTTAACAAACTCCTTCACAAGCCCCGCCACAACGTCAATTCCGCGCACTATCTTATTCAGCGAATCAACTTTATCGATTTGCGCAATATCGTGTATAGCGCGGTATTTTTCTTGGCAGTCCCTTATCAAAAATATTCTTTCGTTTATTATTATCACAGCCTCGTCTGCCGATACGACTTGCCTGCCAAGACTTTTAACTAATTCTTTAATAGCAATTAACAATTCCTTTCTTGTAGCCGATATCTTTTCTAATTCAGCTGATAGCTTTTGTAAGTCTTCCTCAACTTTAGATTGTTCTTTTTGCCACGTGGCTAAATTGAACGCTCGTCTACTTTGATTCTGTTTATCCACAGCACTGCGAAATTCATCAAGAAGCTCTGCATATTCTTCCTCACTATAACCATTTTCTGTCAGCCGCTTGAGGTACGCCCTTATCGCCTGCAGTTGACTTTGCTTATTATCCAGTTTCTTTACTTTATTTTTCGCTTCTTCAAGTAATTCGGAAATTGGAGTATTCTTTAGGAGACTTAGTTTGCCGGCAAGCTCATCTAAGCGCTGCATAATCACATTCATTTTTTTCAGCTCGCGAATTGTTTTCTTAATTACTGCTATCTTATCTACTAGTACAGCGTAAAATAAGTTCTTGCTAGTTAATGCTTTTCATGGCACACTCT
>ERZ1292625.224-Hain-H41-01um-R1-224-length-98312-cov-21_pt2 | contig 77619 bp, 74 predicted proteins | sample MGYA00564400_ERZ1292625 | MGnify/ENA primary metagenome ERZ1292625 (study PRJEB36523, sample SAMEA6512639) | groundwater metagenome | collected 2019-01-08 | study: AquaDiva: Metagenomics assemblies of 32 groundwater samples | reverse complement strand
TGCGTATCAATCTATTATAATATCTACAATTTGGACAATACCTTGGTAGGGGTAATTTCATTTGGTCTTTTTTTACTATTCATAATTTTTTGTAAATTATCTCAATAATTAAGAGTAGTAAATTATAAGTTCTAGGAAATTCAAAGATATTTAAATAAAGTCACGTGGAATCACAACTTTTGTTTTAGCATTTGGGTATAGTTTCAAGAAATTTTTAAAAGATACTACTGTATCTGACCATTTACATTCATAAGCATTTATATTTTCCCCGTCAACTTCCAAGAAGTCTACCTCTTTTTGATCACGTGTCCTCCAGAAAAAAATCTGAGGTGGAAAAACAACCTTAGAATTATTTTTTAGTAATTCTAAAAAGAAGAAATTTTCAAACAATGCACCCTTGTCCTTCCTATTTTCTAAACTAGATGCTATGTCACCTAGGACTGCATTTCTTATACCTGTATCTACGAAATAGATTTTGAAAGATTTTTTAAGTTCATTCCTGCCATTTTTCGCATATGATTTAACTTTTTTTATTATATAAGACTGCTCAAGTAATTTTATATACTTTTCAATATTTGCTCTACTTGTTTTAAGTGAATTTGCTAACTCTGAGACTGATACCTCACTACCCACTTGGTAGGCTAAATTTTTTATCAAATCTTCGAAAATTTGAGGATTTTTAATAGATTCAAATACATATATATCTTTATAAAGATAATTTGTAGTAATATTTTTTAATAAACTCTCTCTTGAAACAGAATCTTGCTCACCAATGATTGCTGGATAAGACCCAAGTCTCATAATTTCATAGAGTTCTTTAGTATCAACTTTTTTGAAAGCCCTAATTTCTTCTATTGAGAGTGGATATAAAGTAAACTCAAAAGCCCTCCCTGTAAGGGGTTCATTTATTTTATTTGCTAAATCAAAAGAAGAAGAACCCGTAGCTATAATTTGTACATCTGGATACGTGTCAATAAAAACTTTCAATATTTTGCCAATATTTTGTATAGTTTGAGCTTCGTCAAAAACAACTATATTCCTTTCCCCCACCAGTTCTTTCAATAGGTATGGCTGACCAATTTTAAAATAATTTCTAACTATAACTTCATCACAGTTAAAATAAGAGTCCTGGTCTAAATTCATTTTAGAATATTTTTCAAGAAGCTTTTTTGCAAGAGTTGTTTTACCTGCTTGCCTTGGTCCAAATATAAGAATAGCTCTTTTCTTGAACAAAAGTGGCTCTATTATTTTCTCTAAATACCTGTCGAAAACTATCATATCTATATAATAACAATTTGCTAAAAAAATAGCAAATTGTTAATTTTAGCAAAAAAACCTTATGATATAATACTTTTTAAACCGATGATTTTCTGGATCTCAATTTCTAAAATCAATATCTTTCATTTATTAAAAATTTCATCATTACTTTCAGCACCAACATATAATACTTTTCTTAAATTTGGATATTTCACAAAATCAAGATCAGCGAACCTTTTTTCTTTATCATCAACAAACACAACTTCATCATCTTTAAATTGTTCGCAGACCATTTCCACTGGTCCCTTTTTTGTATCTAAAACAGTAAAAATTTTAGTGAAAAGTGATCCGAGGTCAGTTCTGTTTACTTTTTCGAGCTGGTATTCTTTTATACCATGAGTAACCATATAACAATCTTGAACATCTAGTTGTTTTATTCGATCAACAAGTTCATTGTTCACAAAATTTTTACATTCTCCCATTATTTTCCCTGTAAGTTCTTTTTTACTTATTGAAGTTATATCTTCTCCGTTTAGAACAGATCCCACTAAATTACTAAGAACCCAACCTTTTTCTTTTTCGATCTTATAGTATTTTTTTACTGTATCATAAGAAACTCCAACTTCCTCAAAACACTTATACATGTGCTTCTTAAATTTCTCTGTATTAAAAAATAATACATCATCAAAATCAAATATATATTTAGTCACACTTATATGGTAACACAAAAAATACTCATGGTTTACCACCACAAAATAAAATAACATTACATATATAATTTTAGTTTAATAAACCTCTAGTCTGAGTCAGTGTATAAAGAAAAATTCTTTTCATTAATAAACTAGTATCTTGATTCTCCACAGAACCGTCATCTAAAATCTTAAAAAATTTTCTATCTGTTGCCTCGTGTAATTTTTCAAATTTCTTCTTTACTGTGAACTTATTAGCTATAAAAATAGGTATGGCACTTATTTTAGGATATTTTTTGTTTTCCTTATTTTCCTTTATTTTTACAGAATGGAGGTATCCGAGCAAGGTATAGCTATGTAAGATAGTTCCAGTTTCTTCAAAAACCTCTCTTTTGAGAGCGTCCTCAGGAGTCTCTCCTTCCTCTATATGACCTGTTGGAATATCCCAACCTCTAGGAACTTTTGTCATTAAGATTTTATTATTTCTTATAATAATACATTTAATAGCAGTCATTCTAATATCCCATGGTAAGCTTTTTGATACTTTAAAGGTTAACTTATTTTGTGTTTTTTCCCAAAAATCACTAGGGAATTTTGTGTTATTTGGCGTAAGCATAATTCTTTACATTATTTCTTACGAAGAATGAAGTGAAAAATATGCCAATGTTTTTTAACACCTGATGCAGCGAGTCCATCTTTTTCTTCTTCTATAAATTCAATAATTTCTAGATCTTTGAACAAACTTAGGGCTTGCTGTTTTGTGTGAAATACAAGTTCAGTATCTTTATTATTCCAACTATCTTTTTTACCAAATAATTCTCCGACAAAAATACCGTCTTTCTTTAGGGAACTTTTTATTTTTTTAATAAAAGAATTAAAACCCGTACTACCATAAAAAGGTAATGCGAATTGAGCATTTATAAGATCATAGATATCTTTCTCAAATAGGAATTCTTGAAAAGAAATACTATGAAATTCAAGTTTTTTATTATTAAAATCTTCTACAAATTTTTTAACTTCTTTTGCACTGTCAACCGCCACCACTTTTTTGAAGCCTTTTTTTATTAAAAATTTTGATTCAATTAACGTACCAGCACCCAGATCTAAAGAATTTTCTTTTTTATTACAAAATGAAACAGCTCGAACTAATTGTTCCCGTGGTTTCCTTTTTAGATGCTTTTTAAAATATTCTTGCCACATAAATAAAGGAAGAAAAAATTTTAAACCTTAAAATCAAAGAGTTTTTCCAAGCTAACTTTTTCTAAACATTCTTCTAGATTTTTAAAATGTTTTTTATTTAATTCACAATCACTAGCGGGTTTAAACTTACCTTCCTGGAAATATACAATAAATTTTTCTCTATTATGTTCAAACAAATAGTTAATCTCACGGATATTTTCTTCTTCTTTTAATGTTTGTATCACTTCGTCATTGTGGTCAACTAAAAATTTACACCATGATAACCATTGTTCTTCTTTCCCTTCTTTAATTTTAAATATCTTAACTCTCATATTTATATATTAACATGTATAGTGGAAGTGGTGAAACACCACTTCCACTAATAATAAACTATCAATCATCGTCACCGCTATCGTTGTCACTGTCACCAGTGCAAATCGCTGCATTCGGACCAGCTTTAGGCCAGAATTTCTGACTGGGTTCCTGTCCGAACATCCTTTCATACGTCGGCAGGGTATTATTGATGTAGTCTGGCATTAAAAGGAGCCGCTGTTCCTCTGAAGTCACAGGGTTGTGGTTAAACAATGCCCCGAAAACTTCTTCGCACATTTCTCTGTATTCTTTCGAATAGAGCATGTGTGCATGCCAAAACTCGTCAACTTGTGCTGAAACAGGAAAACGAACTTCCATGTTTGTAGCACAAATCTGCAAAAAGCGAGTGTACTCAACTGCCAGTTCATCAGCCTCAACGGGACTCACGCCCCGCCTCTTGACTAAAAACTCTTTTGGAGCAGTCAAATTAACTGCTTGAATCGCCAGCACACTAGCTGGTGAAACTTGGGTTGTTTGCATACTAACTCCTGGTGTCGGATTCGCCCCGACTTTGCGGTCTGCATTGTTGTAAACAAGCTTTTTATATCCTTTCTAAAGACCCAAAGCTTATCTCAAGCAGACTATGTTAAAGACCAGTTCATATTCGAGTGTACCCCCCCCGTCGACTAAAAGTCAAGGAGTAGAAAGCTAATTTCCGCTAGGCAAGACCTATCGGAAGACCTATCGGAAAAAAAATGGCGTTTCTTTCTAAAGTCCATAGACAAAACCTAATAAGTGGTATAATAAAGTATGGACAAAAAATCCAAAATTCTTATAATCGCTTTCGTAGTCACTATTTTTGTTTCCATTTTTTTTACATATAAACGAGCTTTTATAGATCAAAATTTTATAATTATTGAAAAAAAAATAGTGGAGGATGAAAAAACTACCGAAGAGGAACCGCCTAATGAAGAAGGTCAATAATTTATGCAAAATTGGTTTCTCATAGCATTAATAGCACCGATTCTCTGGAGTTTTATTAATCACATAGATAAGTACATACTCTCAAAACACGAGGAAGGGAGAGGTGTGGGCGCATTACTTATTTTTTCTTCTCTTTCTTCAATTATAGTTTTGCCAATCCTAGCTATTTTTTATGGCACTCTAATATTTGATATATCTTTTATAGACTTTTCTATATTATTCACGGTCGGACTTTTGAGTGCTTCGGCTTTTTATTTTTACTTAAGAGCTATGGATACCGAGGAGGCCTCTATAGTGATTCCCCTATTTCAATTTGATGCAATATTTGGATATTTTTTAAGTTATTTTATCCTAAGTGAATCGCTACACTTAAACCAAATACTATCTTCTATTTTTATTTTAGTAGGGATAATATCGCTCTCCATAGAAATTGATATAGATAATAAATTTAAACTAAAAAAGAAAGTTCTCCTATTGGTGGCCACCTCATCGCTTATGTTTGCCCTGAGTGGAGTTTTGTTTAAAAAATTAGCTATAGTTGATAGCTTTTGGGTTTCAATTTTCTGGCAATATGTAGGTCTGACTATTTTTGGAATTTTTATATTAATTTTTCATAAAAAATTCAGAGATGATTTTATGCTAATGATCACTGCTCCAAAAATAAAGATACTTTCACTAAACATAGTCAGTGAAATTCTCTATATAATAGGAGCTTTGGCGAATAATTTTGCACTTTTGATCGCTCCGGTGGCCCTAGTGTTTGTCGTAAATAGTTATCAGCCATTATTTGTATTCATAGCTGGGGTTTTGTTTACAATATTTCTTCCAAAATTTGCTTCAGAGAAAATATCAAAAAAACACTTTTTGCACAAATTAATTTCAATTATTATTATACTAATAGGTAGTTATTTGTTATACTCTTCATCAAGTTAAACTTTATGGAACTATTTTGCCCATGGGAAACAGCTCAATACTTCGTTTATTCAAGTAATATCCCGACTCTTTTTTTCTATTCACACATTCCAGCTATAGTTGTAGCTTTAATTGCAGGATTTATAGTTTTTTATAGAAGTGGAAAATCTAAAGTAGGTGCTTCTTTATTAGCGGTAAGCGGTTTATTCTCACTATGGTGTATATTTGATCTAATAATCTGGGCAACAAACAGGCCAGACGTCGTCTTATTCTTTTGGTCATTACAGATATTGCTTGAACCACTAGTCTACCTGCTTTGTTTTTATTTAATATATCTATTCGCTAAAAATCAAGATTTGTCGTTCAAATGGAAATTATTAGGGATACTTTTATACTCACCTGTAATTTTTCTTTTATCTTCTCAATATAATCTTGTTGGTGTAGATTCAACTTTTTGTAATGCGATAGAAGGGTTTATTGCTCAATATTTTACTTATATAATTGAATTAATATTTGTATTATCTATAATAATCTTTACAACTTCTGAATACCGAAAAACTTCTACGAGAAAAAAAGAGGTAGTGATATTTGGACTAGGGGTTATCTTGTTTTTAATAGCATTCTCATCTGGTAATGTAATAGGTAGCTTTACTGAAGATTGGAATTTGGCACAAATTGGTTTAATAGGTATGCCTATATTTATAGGATTTTTGTCCTATTTAATTATTAGATTCCATACCTTTAATATTAAATTATTAACAACACAAGTATTGGTATGGGGTTCTGTATTTATGATTGGAGCTCAATTCTTTTTTATAAAAGTAACCATAAACTTCATATTAAATGCTTTTACCTTTATCGGGGTAATCATTTTAGGTCAATTTCTTATAAGATCTATCAAAAAAGAAATTCGACAAAAAGAAGAGTTGCATATCGACACTGAAATTCTCTATTCGAAAAATTCAGAAATCACAACAACAAACAAGAACCTCTCCATCCTGCGTAAGCTCTACCAGATAAGTCTGCTCACTATAGATCCTGAAACATTGTCTAAGAAAATATCAGATGCTATCAGAGGCGACTTAAACCTAGAATTCGTAGGAATTTTTGACTTCAATGAAAAAGAAGACACTCTTGAGCCTTTTAATTTTTCTAAATCAGAAAGATTGATGGAACTGACAACAAACAACAACTTCATGTTTAAAGATTTTAATATCACACAAGTACAAAACAAACTATTTCTTAAAAAAGCTGTGTATGATAGATCTTCAGTAATTACTAACAATATAAGAGACGTCTGGGGTGGCACTATAGATGAAGAAAAACTTAAACTTATAGAAAATAATTCTCACATAAAAACAGTAATACTCTACCCTCTCGTGATAGAGAATAGAACATTGGGAATTTTAATCATAGGGGTCAATCGTGATTACGACACCTTAAACGAACATGAAAAAGAATCAATAAAAAGTTGCGTCGACGTCGTCTCTGTCGCACTCGACAAAGCATACCTATACACAGAACTTCAAACTGCAAATATAAACTTAGAAAAATTATTAAAGCAGAGAGAGTCTCTCATGCACCTCATAAACCACAAAGTGAAGGGTGCATTTACTCGCTCAAAATACATATTTGCTGGTATGCTCGATGGGACTTTTGGTGAAGTAAATGCTGAGATAAAAAAGCGAGCCCAAGAAGGTCTCGACTCTGATGACACAGGCATCACCACTATCGACCTCGTACTAAATGCCACAAATATGCAAAAAGGAACCATAAAATATGAAATGAAAGAAATAGACCTAAAGGATCTTGTTTTAAAAAAGATAGAAAAGAGAAAAATACAAATGAATGCGAAGGGCCTAGAAGTAGATACAGATATAAAAGATGATGTCTACAAAATATCAGGAGATGAATTTTGGATAAAAGAAGCAGTAAACAATCTCATAGAGAACTCTATACGCTACACAAGGCAAGGCAAGATAACAGTGGGTCTCGAGAAAAAAGAAAATAAAATCATCTTCTCTGTAAAAGACACAGGGGTAGGAATCACAGAAGAAGACAAAAAGAATCTCTTTACCGAAGGTGGAAGAGGTAAAAATTCAGTGAAAATAAATACAGACAGTACAGGCTACGGACTGTACTCCGTAAAGCTAATAGTGGAAGGTCACAGAGGACGAGTCTGGGCAGAATCCGAAGGAGAAGGTATGGGGTCAACCTTCTACATGGAATTGCCTATTTTATAAATTTATTTCTTAAATTAAATTCACCTAAAACAATACATAACTCTGGAAGAGTACTTATTGTTTTTAATATTTTATTAGATAAATTAAGATTCTTTTTCATCAAATTTATTTTTTGAAATTGAATATTTTTCTCTTCTACTTTAAATAGAAAATCTTTATTGTGTTTTGTAAGTTGCACAAGATTGTTATTGATATTTAACATATTAATATCATCAATCACCCCGTAATCATTACCGAAATGAGAACCTCCACAATAACTATAAATATATAAAATTATTTCTGAAATAACATTGTAGGAATTTGAACTGTTTGTTAATTCTTTTTTATATACAACCCAATCAACAATTTTAATAGAATTATTGATGTCTCTAACTTTCAGTCTTTTATTATTTTCAAGATATTTTCCAAACAAATCGACAGCATCAGGGTCAATATTTATTAATATTTTGAAGGCCTGCTCTAAAAATACTCTCATTTTTAAACAATCTATACCTAATGAAGCACTGTTACTTAACCATTTATTTAAATCAACCAATTGGAAAATTTCTATGTATTTTTGGACTATCTTATTATACAAACTCACAGAATCGATGTCCGATAAACTATTTATTGAATATCTGTATATATTTATAATAGTATTATAATTTAACCTTTCTTCTTTGGAAAAAATATTTTTCTTATCTAGAATCATTTCGAAGAATTGACAATCTTCTTCTAATTTAGAAATGATTTCCTCTTTAGATTTCGTTAAGTCAATTACGAATATATTTTTATTTAAAATATGTGGCAAACATATACTTTTCATACTTGTATCCAGTGGAGAAGCATAGCTATCTGTCATTATTATTCTAAGTACTTTTTTATTAGTAAAATTTGAAATTTGAATTAAGCTACTTACTAAGCGAGAAGGTGGAGAAACATAAGAATGTTCAGTTGTTGATATTATATCAGGCAAAAAACCAAAATGTTTTATAAAAAGTTTTTTTATCTCTTCCATGTCTTCAAATAATCTTCAAGTTTTGGCATATCTTTATCTTCAAAGAGAATGTTGTTTTTTGGCTTAATCCTTTTTTTTCTACACAACTCAGCATATACATCATCACAACTTAATGAATATAATAAAAAATTACTCATTTTAAGTAAATTATCGTATTTTAGTACCATTTCCTCCTCACCTTCAATTTCAGCAATATATCCAAAAGGAAATTCATCTATAGTCAACTGAATCTCATTATTCTTGAAAGTTTTTCTTATTCTTTCATAGGAATCCTTTTCATTAAAACCCATAATCTTAAAAATACTTAATAAGTTTTCAGATGATTGAGTGGAAGTGAAGTTAAAATTAAGTTCGCTTTCTTTTTTTATACCACCTTCCGTAGAAAGTCTTTTTTTATACGTAAATTCAAAATTCTTTTCTTGCCCATTTAAATCTAATATCTTAGTACGTAGTCGTAATCTAGCATCATCTTTTTCAAAGATATTTTCTCTATCGAAGTTTTGATTTTTTTCGTATGCATGTGACGTTTGTTGTAAAGATATTTCTATACATTTTTGTTCAAGAAGCTCAACTTCCTTCTTACTTAATAAATATTTTTTCTCTATTTCTATGAAACTACCAGATACATTCTGTACATGCTCATGCTTGTTTGTAATTAAATCTTGGTTGTGAAACATTCGATCAACTTTAATTCTTTAATAATTTCTATACATTCTTTAGCTTCTTGAAGCCTTTTTGGAAATCCATCAATAACAAAATTAGTATTGCCTAATTGTAATTCTTCTTTAAAATTTTCTAGTACTTTATTTTTAATGTATTTTTCTGGATAAAAAAAATTATGCTCCAGATCGTTAAGAACTATTCTTTTATCATCATCAGATCCAAAATTGCCGTTCATAATATTCCTAGTAATTCTACCCCAGGAAATATATTTATAGCCCATTTTCTCCTCAAGTAGAACTGATTGTGTAGATTTACCGGACCCAGGAGGTCCAAATATTACTATCAAATTAGGTTTTTTTAATGTATTTTTACCTTCACTCATATAATTATAATACTACACATAAATTAATATGTCTATAATCGATTTAAGGAACTACATTCAAGAAATATAGCTTGAGTTTTAAGTTAAAAAACTAAAAACTTGTTTATTTTATAAATAAGTATAAAATTTAAATATATGCCAGGAGAAAATATAGAAACAAATCATGGGTGGTTAAAAAATAACGCAGAAACAGAATTGATAACACTTGCAAGAGAGAAGGGTTATGAAATGAAGTATGGTAAAAATGAACAAGATGCTTTTACTGTGACCCTCACTAAACCAAATAATATAGATATAGCTGGGAAAGGGGCAAATGCTTTACTTGCTTGTGAAGATGCACTGGAACTTTTACGCGAAGAAACTACTTCTTAAGAGTACTAGTCGCCAAGCGTAGTATTATTTCTCGTGCAGCTTCACGCGTGTTTGTGATAATAAGAGAATTGTTATCTGCAAAGACATACATCATGACTATCTTGCCTTCAACGTCATAAAGCATTCGTGCATTTTTATTTTCTATAATTCCGTCTTCAAAATCCTTTGTTAAGAGGTCTTTTGTAACAGATGAAAGATCTACGCCAAAGAATGAGTGCAGATCCTCAAACATTTTATTCTCCCAAAGACGCATAGATGGAAATATATCAGCCACAGAACGCATTTTAATTAACATAAAAACATCATTCTCTGTATTCTTCACCATGCCGAGCAAGAAATTTTCCTCAACAAAAGTCTTGTCAGGGAAAACCACATCACCTTCTATTATTTCTATAAAATTACGCAAGTAAACAGGAGATTTTTTAAGCGTGAGGTATATACCCACCACTCCTCCATCTTTTAGTTTTGACGTGTCCACATCCTTTAAAACCTTAGGTGCAATAGAATCCTTTTTTAAGTCTGCTATGTCTACAAGAGCAACTTTGTCGTTAAATATTAAAGGGGTAAATTGTTGTGTAGCTACCACAGAAGGAGTGTAATCTCTAGATAGAAAGAAAATTAAAGTCCCAAAGGAAATAGCTAAAAGAAAAACACCCAAAAACATAAATGCTCTGTTTTTTGTAGACTGAGGAGACAAATTGTTCCTTACCTTCTCCTGCTCCTCTTCACTGTGAAGCATTTCCTTGATACCAGCTCCCACTTGCCCAGTTTCAAAAACCTTTACTATGTCTTCGGCATAAGTTTGGACAATATCACCCTTTTTTTTATTATTTTGCTGTTGGTCCATTTGTAGTAAAAAATATTAAAATATCAAATTTTTCCGGTACGGATTTTCCGAAGCTTGGAAAATCCTGAAACTCTCATCTCGCCAGATGAGAGACCCCTCCAAAATTTATATTTTAATATTTTTAAAGAAATCAATATTTGCCTCTTTGATAGATAGACTTATCTTTCCGTTTTCTCTATCAACTTTGATAACTTTCACGGGCACGATTGTTCCTTCTTTTATTATATCTGAAACTCTCTCAACACGAAATGGTGCCATCTCAGAAATGTGCACAAGTCCATCAGAAAAAGCATTGAGTCTCACAAACGCACCAAAGTCCGCAACTTTCACAACTTCACCTGAGAGCATTTCCCCTACTTTAAACTCATGCGTCATCTCGAGTACCATGTCTCGTGCTTTTTCGGCAGAGCCGTCTTTACCAGTAAAGTACACAGTTCCATCATCCTCAATTGTTATCTCGGCTCCTGTCTTTTCTTTTAATTCTTTTATATTTTTACCTCCGCCACCTATCACCATTCCGATCTGATCTGGGAATATTTTTATTATTAAAATTTTAGGAGCATTAGAAGATATCTCAGTACGTGGACTAGGAATTTCTTTTTCTATTGCATCAATGATACTAAATCTAGCTTTTTTAGACTGCACCATTGCTTCGTAAAGAATCTTTATAGGCACGCCCTCTACTTTTACATCGAGCTGTATAGCTGTGACGCCCGCACGTGTACCAGCAATTTTAAAATCCATATCACCATGGTGATCTTCGGGACCTTGAATGTCAGTGAGCACTTTGTATTTATCATCGCTCTCATACATGAGTCCCATAGCAATACCAGCGACTGGTGCCTTTATAGGTACACCTCCATCCATGAGTGCGAGTATTGATGCACAGATAGAAGCCTGTGAAGTAGAGCCATTTGATGCCATAGATTCAGATACGAGTCTTATAGTATATGGAAATTCAGAAACGGGGGGAAGCACCATAGCGAGAGCCTTTTCTGCAAGTGCACCGTGGCCTACTTCTCGTCTATTAGTAAAACCAGATCGTCCGACTTCTCCCGCAGAATACGGAGGAAAGTTGTAGTGATGCATAAATCTTTTTTCTACTTTGAGCTGTAGACCGTCTACGAGGTTTCTATCTTCTGGTCCACCGAGAGTAAGCACAGAAAGTACATGTGTCCCCCCTCTGTAAAAAATACCGGAACCGTGTAACACTGAAGACACTCCTCCTGCCTGTGCATACAAATCACGAAGTCCATCCATATCCCTTCCGTCTGCTCTTTTGTTGTCCTCTATTGCTTTCTTATGCAGGATTTCATTTTCTGTATCATCAAATAAATTGTCTTCATGGGAGAAATCTTTTTGCTCTGTAAATGTTTCACGCACTAAATTGTTCCATATAGTGTGTAACTCATCTATTTCCTTTTTACCTGGACCAGAGAAAATAGCTTTCTCCATCTTAGGTCTTATATTTTCATTAAAAAGCTTTACAGACTCAGCACTGATCGTGCCTTTTTCTATCACTCTTTTTTCTTTACCTATTTCTTTGACAATACTTTTCTGGAAATTTTCTAATTTTGTTATCTCAATACTTGCTCTTTTAAATGCTTCAGCAAGCTCTTCCTCTGTAGTTTCGTGAGCTGCAGCCTCGATCATATTTATATTTCCGTCTTTACCACAGATAGTGAGGTCGTATTTATATGTAGAATCATCTTGGCGTAGTTTCTGTGAAGGATTTATAACAAGCTCGTCACTGTCATACTTTCCAATACGTACACATCCAATAGGCCCTGCCCAAGGGATGTTTGATACTGCAAGTGCGAGAGATGCCGCATTTACAGCAAGGATAGTAGGATCATTGTCATCAACTGCGATCACAGTCACAATCACCTGCACTGCATGACGTATAGACTGGTCAAAGAGCGGACGAAGAGTACGATCTATGACACGACTTGCAAGAATTGCATCTTCAGAAGGCTTCCCTTCTCTTCGTACAAAACGTGAGCCGAGGATTTTCCCTGCGGCATAAAACTTCTCTGCATAGTCCACTGTAAGGTTGAAATACCCGAGCCCTGCCTGGCTGTCCTTAGACATACAGACATTAGCCATAACCACACTATCGCCATATTTTAGCATTACAGACCCATGAGCCTGATCTGAGAGATCAGTAAAGATAGCTGTAAGCGTCTTGCCTCCTACCTCAACAGAATATTCCTTTTTTTGCATGTTTTTAAACCCAAATGGGTAGAGCTCGTATCCAGACTGGAGTATTGTTCAATAAGAACACTACTATATGTCTAAATACGAACAAATTAATTTATAAGTACCCTTACATTACCACTTTTAACTCAAAAATACAAATTTTTAACCTATTTATTACACAATAAAACAAAAATCAGTCAAAATAAAGTTATCCACATTTGGGTTGACTTGGTAGGTGAATTGAACTACCCTTAATACATACCCCCGTAAAGGAGCCCGACAGACCCCACCGAAACCCTGTAAAGATAGTAACCATCGTAAGAACCTTATCGCCTTTGGCGAGTGCAGCACTATATAAATATGGTCGTCCTGCAATTCTACCCTTATTTTCTTATGTAAATTTTGGGCTAGAAAGGAAATCTTGCGGTATTTTATTTGTTTATAAAACATAAATCTAACATATTTGGTCATATTCTCTCGCCTTTCCTATCCATAGGGATGCTTTTTTTGCTTCTAGGCGTCCCAGCAGATGCTGAAGCAGGCATAATCTCATCCCTCTTAGGAAATGAGGCGAATGCCCAGCCTTTAAACCTTCCTGAAACAAAACCTAGCAACAATTCCCAGACAATGACTCTCCTGCAAGCAAGTAAACTCCCCCCAGTAACCGGAGACAAGAAAAATGAGGTATCCGATGATCAAAATAATGCAACTGCTATCTCAAACAATGCTTTAGTTCCAGCCACAAGCCCACTCGGTGTTTCAGATGGCAAAGAAGTTGAAGAGTTCACTTTTGAGCAAGTAAGCGTATACATAGTCAGAAAAGGAGACAGTATTTCACAAATAGCAGAGATGTTTGATGTCTCTGTAAGTACGATAATGAGCGCAAATGATATAAAGAAGGGTGAATCAGTAAAAGAGGGCGATGTTTTGCTCATACTTCCCTTTTCTGGAATAGAACACACCATAACAAAAGGCCAAACACTAAAAACAATAGCTACCACATACAAAGTTGAGCTTGGAGACATACTTTCTGCCAACAACATAGAAATAGGTACAAATCTCCCTGTAGGTGAAAAGCTCATAATACCAGGTGCTGAAACAGAAAATGAAAAACCGACCGCACCTAAAAAGGTAGCAACAACAAAACCTAAAAGTACACAATCATCTTCTACTGTAAGTCTATCTGGCTTGTTTAAAAATCCAGTCCCAGGTGCAAGAAGAACACGAGGAATAACTGTAACACACAAAGGCGTAGACTTAGCAGCGCCTGAAGGTACCCCTATTTATGCCCCAGCAGCAGGCAAGGTGCTTGTAGCGAGAATGGGTTTCAATGGAGGTTTTGGTAACATGGTCATCATTCAACACGCTAATGGTGTTAAAACTCTCTATGCTCATATGTCCAAGCTCGGCACCGGTGCAGGCGATACAGTTGCCCAAGGAGAAACTATTGGCTACGTAGGAAACACAGGTAGCTCCAGAGGTAACCATCTACACATCGAAGTCCTCGGTGGTAAAAATCCTTTCTAATACATGAAATAAAATAACAAAGACCGACTTTTTTTCGGTACGGATTTTCCGAAGCTTGGAAAATCCTGAAACTCTCATCTCGCCAGATGAGAGACCCCTCCAAAAAGTGTCTTTGTTATTTTATTCCAACCAAAGCAAACCAACCATAAACAAAACTCCGACAATAACAGAAAATAGTTGGAGTAAAGAATGCCTCACCTCTTTTGTTTTATGAAGCTCAGGTATGAGGTCAGCGAGAGCTATGTAAATAAATCCCCCTGCAGCAAGTGGCAGGAAAACAAACTCAGCAATCTCTGATACATTTTGTATCGTAAACAAAAACACAAGACCAAATACTGAAAAGATGCCTGAAAGAAAATTCAAGAAAAGTGCCCTACCTTTAGAATATCCTGAATGCATAAGTACAGCAAAATCCCCTATCTCTTGAGGAATTTCATGTAGAATAACAGCTATAGAAGTAGCTATACCGACAGGCACACTCACAAGAAAACTCGCCCCGATAACTACACCATCAATAAAATTATGCACACCATCAGACACAAGTAATAGCTTTCCCATAGGATGCACACTTGTCTCACCTTCATCTTCACCATGGTGATGCCAGTGCAGAAATTTCTCCAAGCTAAAAAAGAAAAATATTCCTGCAATAATAAAAATACTTGTTAGGATTTGATTATTTGAAATCTCAAAAGCTTCAGGAATAAGATGTATAAATGCATCTCCTAATAATGCCCCCACAGCAACACTAATAAATACAAAGATGTATTTACGCATAAATTTCTCTTTTAATGAGAGTGTAAAAACCCCAACAAGAGAAATCAGGCTCACCACAATAACGCTTGCAAAGCTATATAAATATATTGTTGTCATAATAGATAAGTTACTTAATAATAAATAGTACTTAATTGTGCGGGATAAGGGAATCGAACCCTTGACTACAGTTTGGAAAACTGTCGTTTTACCACTAAACTAATCCCGCATGAAAACATCCAACTGTCGGGCTACTGGGCTTTGATTGGGACAGGGACCTGATCAAAGAGCCGGAGCGTGACGACGCGAGGCGGGGTCGCGAGATTTTTCAGCAGAAAAATTGTGACTCGAACCTCGGTTCAATTCCGACTTGTCGGGCTGCTGGGAATCGAACCCAGTCTAAACGCTCCCAAAGCGCTTGTACTACCGGTATACTACAGCCCGTCTTCGCTAAAGCTATGGCAGGCAAGCCCGCTTAAACTTTGAAGATAATTTACTATATCATGGTTCTGTTTTTTTGACCATGACCCTGAGCCTGTCGAATGGGTCATAAAATAATGTCGTTGACCACTTTCACCTTTGCTTTATTGGTTTTTAAATCTAAATAAACCACAAGAAGATCAACCTGCCATTCTATGTCTTCATCGACATCTTTCTCTAAAAGATATGTCTGTATTGTCCTTGATAAACGCTGCATTTTCCACGGATGCATATTATCCTCTGCCCTATAATCTGACGATGAATTAGGATTCACAATAGACGAAACACTTTTTACCTCTATAAAGTATAGTTTGGAGTCCTTTTTAGCTATTATGTCTATTTCACCCCATTTCTTAGTATAATTTCTATCAAGAACCTTAAATCCTTGTTTCACAAGGAACTTTACAGCCATATTCTCACCTAATTCCCCTATTTTTTGTTTTTCGGAGGTAAATACCTTTGGCATAGTAATATTTTTAATCTAGTTTCACATGTAACACGTTTCACGTGAAACACTTTGTCTAAAATCCTGTCTTTTACTAAAATATCCTTATTTAACAAGCTATTTGGGTAAAAATGGACTTCAAAGACACCTTTAAGACCTGTCCTTTATAAACATTATCAACAGAGTTATACACATTTATCCACAAAATCCTTATTTAACAAGACCTGATTAAAGGACAATTATATATTCTGTGCGGCCATGGAGAATCGGACTCCAATCTGATCCTTGGCAAGGACCCGTTTTACCACTAAACTATGGCCGCATGTATTAATCAAAACCTAAACAAAAATTAACACATAGATTATAATATTTTATTTATCTTAAAGCAATCACGTAATAAGCTTGTAAAATAAGCACAGATTGTAAATTTTATATAAAAGTGTATAATTCTATTATTATAAATTAGGTTTGCCCTTGTAGCTCAATGGATAGAGCATTAGTCTTCGGAACTAAGGATGGGAGTTCGATTCTCTCCAGGGGCACATAAAAATGGATATTCTAAAGAATTTAGACCATAAAATCCCAAAAGAGGTTTCACATGTAACACAAACACTTGAAAAAGGTGGTTTTGAAGCGTATTTAGTCGGTGGATGTGTGCGTGATCTACTTATGAGCAGGGAACCTAATGACTGGGATATCACTACTAATGCTAAGCCTGAAGAGATCGTCAGACTGTTTGAAAAGACAGTATATGAGAATACCTTTGGCACAGTAGCTGTGTGCGTGCCCTTAGTAGCTTCAGCGGAGAAGGGTATACCTGTCGAAGGTTCAGCAAAAGAGGGTATACCGATTGTTTCACATGTAACACTACTAAGCGAAGCTGATAAACAGACAGATGACGTTACACATGAAACGTCCTCTGAGAGTGTTTCACATGTAACATTAGAGGAAAATAACCCTTTAAATAGAGATAAGTACCTTATAGTAGAAGTCACTCCATACAGAACAGAGACAGATTATACTGATTCTAGACATCCAGACAATATAAAGTTCGCAGAAACACTAGAAGAAGACCTTAAGAGACGTGATTTCACCATAAATGCTATGTCCTATATTAAAGGACATATAACAGACATGTTTGATGGCATAAAAGACATAGATAATAAAACCTTACGGACAGTGGGGGATGCTGATGAACGTTTCAGTGAAGATGCACTTCGCATTTTACGTGCTGTGCGTTTTTCCACACAATTAGATTTCTCAATATCATCTGACACGACAGAAAGTATTTTAAAAAATGCAGATTCAATAAAAAAAATATCCCCCGAAAGGATACGTGAAGAGTTCGTGAAGATAATAATGTCAGACAATGCGAGTGCGGGGATAGTATTGCTACAAAAATTTAATTTATTAAAAAATATTATTCCTGAACTCGAAGAGGGAATAGGATGTATGCAGTCAGGCGAGCATGTGTATGATGTATGGAATCATTTACTCTATGGACTCCAGCATGCAGTAGACAAGAAATGGCAAAAAGAAGTGAGGCTCGCTGCGCTTTTCCATGACATAGGCAAGCCACGAAGCAGGAGAGAAGAGAGTAGAGTAGGGAAGAAGCAATACACTTTTTATGGACATGAAGTCGTAAGTGCACGCATGACAAAAAAGATTATGGAGAGATTGAAATTCCCTCGAAAGGAAATTGAGCTCGTAGAAAAGCTAGTACGAAACCATATGTTTTTCTCTGACACAGAGCAGATCACACTCTCTGCCGTGAGAAGGATAATTGCAAAAATTGGTAAAGAAAATATCTGGCTCCTAATGAATCTCCGCGAATGCGACAGAGTAGGAACAAATAAAAAAGAGACTTCATACAGACTAAGAAAATATCATGCCATGATAGAGGAGGCGCTCCGAGATCCGATCTCTGTCGGACAGTTAAAAATAAATGGAGAGTATCTGATGAAAGAATTACAAATAAATCCAGGACCAAGAATGGGCTGGATCTTAAATGCACTCCTCGAAGAAGTTCTCGATGATCCTACTAAAAACACAGTGGAGAATTTGAGTGAAATTACCTTATCTCTGAATAAATTAAATGACAAAGAATTAAAAGCCTTAGGAGATAGTGCTAAAGAGAAAAAAGAAGAGCTCGAAGAAAAAGAAGTAGCAAAACTTCACCAAAAGCATGGGGTGAGGAAATAACTAATAAACTTCTTGCTGATAACACTTCTCGCAGTATATTATCTCCTTACTAGTAGGTGGATAGGGAGTTTCAAATTCATTAGTACATGGTGCACTTGCGTGATCATGTTTACGAGTATTTTTGTAAACTCCATTAGAAGAATTTTCTCCGCTACATTCACATATTCTTGTCCATAATTTTACTGGATTTCTTTTAAATATTCTTTCGTGATATCTACAGTTATAGCAAAGTCGAGGAAGAGGAACTTTCATTTTTTTATAAAAATCAAATTCATTCTGAGTAAATCGAAAAGCTTTTGTACATTGATGTACGCAATTCTCATCATGCATACAACCTATTACTTTCTCGAGAATGTTTTCATCCACGCCCTCGTATGTATCTGATAAGTCCTTCGAATGTATGTCTATAGTGTAGGTACGAACAGGCTTTTCTCTCCAAGAAAAACCTTTGTTTTCTGCTTCTTCTTTCGTAAGAGGGAAGAGCTCGTGTGCAACTGTTTCATTATAACCAAAAGGTGAAAGATCTGATGGGAAGAAGTCACCATATGCATATAGTACGCCTGTCTTATCTACATACGGCATGGTATTCATATGCTCTTTTAATTTTTCTACAAGCTCCATATATTCTTCTTTGGAATATTGTTTGTTGAAAATACAATAATTTTTATTACGAAGTCCTACGCAACCAAAAAGATTGGAAGAATTATGGCAGTTGTATGAGTATGAAATATCATGAGACTCAAAAATAAATCTTGAAAATAAAACTTTATTTCCAGGATACACAGTAGAGGTCTGATAAGAGTCTTGTGAATTTTTACCAAAATGATCACAGTCATAACAATCACCCACCTCAGAATAAGCAAGCCAAATGTTGCCACAATCCTTTGCTCCACCAAATACGTCAAAGCTATTTATACAATTCTTTGTTCCTTCTAGGTTGTCTCCAGTAGAGTTTACTGATCTAATGATACGAGCAAATTTATGTGGGTATTTTAAAATAAAATCTTCAAATTTTTTCTTATATTCTTCTACTTGAGAAAAAGAAGTTAGGTCGATACTTTTCATTTTTGCTTCATACGTCTCCTTATCTAACTGTTCATTGAAAAAACAGTACTGCGCATTGCGTAAATTTACACAACCAAAACAATTACTAGAATTTTTACAATTAAATAAAAATGCAGAGTCGAGACATGACTCTGATTGTCTGCTATATAAAACTTTTGAACAAGAAGTGCAGTCAGTACTCTCATAACAAAGATCACTTTTAGACACCCAATGTAGGTCTACACTATCACGAGTATTAAATGTAAAACTTGAATACATTACATTTTCATTGAAGTCTCCGCCTACAACTAAATAACAATTTTTATTCCCTTCAGTTATACTACAGTAATCACTGTTAACAGGATTGATATTGAGAAGTGCGACATCAGGAACTTTTCTCCATAAACTTTTTAATTGTTCAAAAAATGATTTAGTAAAATCTATTTCCTCACCGTAGCTCATTGCATCCCAAGAATCTCCCCACCATGTCTTGTGATCATAAACTGTTTGATCTGAGTCTGGTGAAAATATTGAGAAAATTTCTCCCGTAGAGTTTGGCGCATCTGATTTTCTTTTATAGAGAGTTCGTTCATTGCGAAAAACCATTCTGTTTTGAAGTCGACAGTCAGAGCAGAATTGGGGGAGGGGAACATTTATCTTTTCATAAAAAGAAAGTTCTTGTTTTGGTATTTCAAAATCTTTTTTACAAAAATTACAATTTTTTTGCATAGTTTTTTATTAAATTAATAATATCACGAAATTATTTTTAAATTTTATTATCCTTCCTAAAATTTTAGGGGGCATTGCTGCCCCCGGTTTACCTAACTCTCTTTCTTAGGGAGAGCTAGGTCAAGCCACAGGGAAGCGATGCTTTCCTGAGCTCTTGTCCAGAGAATTACCGGCAATACCGGTAATTCTCTTAGAAGAATGCTAGGTTGCAAATCTTCTTTCATAATTCCTCCTTTCTATGCAAGATTATGTCACAAAAATAGATAATGTCAATAGATTTCGTCAATAAAATAAGTATTATATTCATATTTAGTAAAGGATTTATTAAAATAAGGTTAATTTTGTCGAAAAAGATTGACACAATTTATTTTATAACTATAATATACATATGTCTCAAGATAGAAATGAACTTAAAAATCCTCTCTTAGAAATAGGCTTTTCCAATAAAGAAGCGGAAGTATACATTGCAATACTTACACTTGGCAGAGGCACAGCTTCGAAAATTGCCCGTAGTGCACACATAGCAAGAACTACCGTATATGACATACTAAGTTCTTTGTTTGATAAAGGATTAGTTACACTCTCGGGAAAAGAACCGAAACAAGAATACGTCGCACTTTCACCGGACGAGCTCAATACATATATAGAAAAGGAATTTGAGAAAAAGAAAAATGACTTAAAAAAGGTTCAGGATTCTCTCGTGCCACAACTAAAATCGATACATAATATAAAAAACAGACCGAAGATAATGTTTTACGAAGGAAAGGAGGGATTGAAAAAAGTGTATGAGGATACACTTTCCTCACATGGAGAAATACGAGCTTGTGCTACATATGACAACATGCAAGAAACATTACCTGGATATTTTCCAGAATACTTTTATCGCCGTGCAGAGAAAGGTATAAAAATACGAGCAATATTTCCGTATACGGAGGACGGGGTAGAATTAAGTAAACATGATAAAGAACAGCTACGAGAGACAGCGATGGTCCCACATGACAAATTTCTTTTCTCTCCGGAAATAAATATTTATGATAATAAAATTATGATAGCGTCATGGAAGGAAGAGCTTGGTATTACTATAGAAAGTGATGAAATAGCAGATGCGATGAAAAAGATTTTTGAGCTTGCCTGGGCAGAGGCGAAGAGATGTGATGCGGAATTAAAGAAAGCTAATCAACAAAATGTCCTTTAGTATCAGCACCAAATAAGAGGTGGTGTATGGTTTTTGTAATTTTTTCAAATATAACAGTACTGTAAGAAGAAAGGTTGAATATCACAGCGAGAGTAAATAGTGTGAGTGAGAGCTTTATACTTATAAATGCGAGGAATATAGCGATGAGAGAAAAGGTGACAGGGATGAGGGTGCGGATAGTACTGCCACGGATTTCCTTTTTACTTATCTCAGGATTTTTGATGTGGTCAGAGTACAGTACGTATGTCCTCATCCAGTAGAGACAAAGACCGATGAGTATGATGTGTACTCCGAAGATCACTATTGCAAGCTCGTTACTACTAAACTGTCCTAAGATGCTCGCAGAGAATGGTATAAGGCTGAGAAGCATGAAAAAAAGTGCGTTTATATTTGTAAGGAGTGAGTCTATGTTTTTAGCATAGATCGAGATAAAGAAATGATGCGCTCGCCAGTACGTAAAAAGAAGAGAGAAACTAAGGATATAGCTTAAGAGAAGGGGTAAGAGATTTGTGATCTCAGACCAGAGCTGTCTGTTGCTTATAGGATCCCAGATGGTAGTAGGTAGCTCGATCTGAAAAACGAGGACTGTCATAACGATGGCAAAAATACCGTCTGAAAGCTGTTCTAATCTTGTGTGGCTCATGAAAACATTATTACATTTCTAAATAAATCGGGCAATGGTCTGAACCTAAGTAGCTCGATATCATGCCAGTAGATTTAATTTTATTTATTATCTTTTTATCAACAAAAAAGTAATCTATACGCCAGCCGACATTTCTGTCTCGAGCTCTAGTCTTCTGATCCCAGTAGGTATACATGTCTTTCGCGTCTTTATTTAAATTTCTCCATATATCTACAAAATCATTTTTAACAACTTTCGTAATCCATGCACGCTCTATGGGCAAAAAGCCTGTATTTTCTTCATTGGTCTTGGGACGAGCGAGGTCTATGGCTTCGTGGGCTGTGTTTACATCTCCACAAAAGATGACGTTCTCACCATTTTTGCGAAGCTTTAAAATGAATTTTAAAAACGCTTCGTAAAATTCTAACTTGTATTTGAGTCTCTCCGGCCCCTGACCTCCGTTTGGGAAATATCCATTTATAATGGTGAAATTTTTAAACTTGGCACCGATGAGCCTGCCTTCATCATCTAGCTTTTTTACTCCCATACCATAGAAAACTTCTTTTGGTTTTTCCTTAGAATAGATAGCGACTCCACTGTAGCCCTTTTTAACTTTAGGATGAGAGAAATATGAATAGTATCCTGGTATATTTCGCACACTATCTGACAGCTGATCTGGCTCTACCTTAGTCTCTTGGAGACACAAGATGTCTACCTTTAAATCTTCAAATAAAGGCATGAAGAATCCTTGTTTCGCAGTAGCACGCAAGCCATTTGTATTCCAACTTATGATTTTCATTAAATAAATACTAGGTATTTTTCTGCCAAAAAGTCTGGAGCATCATGAGCTCTGTAGGCTCCTCTATGTAGTCTGTGTGATCACTAATTAATTTCATATTACCTCCAAATATCTTCTCAAGCTCTTCTGTGTCAAAGAAATGGTAGTGAAGCCCGAGATTGTCGTACTCTCCATCAGAAGAATTGATAGGGGAGAATCCAAGGAAAGTCTTTGTTTTTCTTGATACTGTTAAATTTACATAAAAGCCACCTGGTTTTAAAACACGATTTATTTCTATAATATACTTGTCCCAATCTTCTTTATATAAATTTTGTAATAGTCCTATATCACAAACTGCATCAAAGCTTGCATCCGGGAAAGGTAAGTGGAAAACGTCAGCTTCGAGAAATTTTAAATTATCCTTGAGACCCCAGTTTTCTATCTCCTCACTTGTTTTAGCTACTATATCTTTATCGAAATCAATACCTGTAACCTTAAAACCCATCTCAGCTAAGTGTTTTGCCACAAGTCCGCGACCAGAGCCCAAGTCTAAAATAGATGCGCCGTAGTCTATGTGTGTCACTAGGTCCTTCATGCTTTTAACCTTGTTTGGTAAGTGTGTCCAAATGTCTGCACCATTTTGGTACGACATTTTAAAGTAGTCTTTATGTTCTTGGTAATCCATATAGATAAATATATCACAGTCAAAAACTTTTTGTAAACAAAGCTCGCATTAAAATAAGATTTACAAAAACAAATTTTTAAGGGGTCTCGCGGCTGTCGAGCCGCGAGTTTCAGGATTTTTTAAGCTTCAAAAAATCTGTACCGACAAAAATTTCGGTTTTTGTAAATCTTATTTTTTTTATTTACTATTGTGAAACTTTTTGTGTACGTCACGCAAATGTTTATCAGTCACGTGTGTATATATCTGAGTGGTAGATATGCTCGCATGTCCAAGCATAGCCTGAACAGAGCGGAGGTCTGCACCGTTACTTAGCAAATCTGTCGCGAAGCAGTGACGTATCACGTGCGGGGTAACCTTTTTTGAAATACCAGACTGTATTGCACGCTGTTTTACCATACGTTCTACTGATCTCTTCGTGAGAGCTTCTACCTCTTTTTTATTTTCTTTTCCTTTAGCTGGAAGCTGCACAAATAGTGCTTCACTCATGTCTTTACGAGCTTTAAGATATTCTCTTATATGTTTTTTCGCATCAGGTGACAAAAAGACCACACGCACCTTGCCACCCTTACCCCGTATAGAGAGCTCATCAGAAGAGAGATTGAGATCAACAGTAAGTGAACACAATTCTGAGACACGTAGACCCGTAGAAAACAATAATTCTAAAATAGCCTTATCTCGCAGATCTTGCAGGTCTGTAGTACTCGGAGAATCGAGCAATCTTTGGAGCTCTTCTCTGGTGATAAGGTCGAGGGAACGTTCGGGAATCTTTGGTAGCTCGATACGCTCAGGGGCCATAGAAGCAACTCCTTGCCTCACTAGATATTTCAAAAACGCACGAATAGCTATCAAATGGTACCCTTGGGTTTTCCTAGAAAGGGTTTCTATGTCGCTCTTGTGATTATTTGATTGCCTATTTAACCAGATACGGAATTCACGGACTTTTTCATCAGTTATATTTTTAGGATCGTCAGTCTTTATGTACGCTAAAAATCTACTGAGATAATGATCGTAATTTTCTAAAGTCCTTGCAGCCCGCCCTTTTTCTATTTCTGTGTATTCTAGAAACTGAGTTTTGAGTTGCTTTAGGGAAGCCATATATACATTGTAGCATGTGTGCGGTATATAGAGTCATCAAATATCTACACCTTATGTAAGGGACTTGCAATTTAAAGACTTTTATGCTACTATGTACATATGATAGCTACAAAGAAAAAGCAGGCAGTTATAAAGAAAAATCAGATACATGACAAGGATACAGGCTCTCCAGAGGTGCAGGTAGCTGTATTGTCTACTTCAATTGACGAACTTGCGAAACATTTAAAGAAACATAAAAAGGATAATCACTCTCGTAGAGGTCTTATAAAGATGGTTGCGGACAGACGTACACACCTAAAGTACCTCGAACGCAAGGACAAGACTCGCTACAACGCACTCATGAAGAAAATGGACTTAGCATAACTTAGAAAAACCATACTACATGTAGTATGGTTTTTACGTTAGGCAAAAATAATAAGATTTCCGGAAACAAATTTTTAAGGGGTCTCGCGGCTGTCGAGCCGCGAGTTTCAGGATTTTTTAAACTTCAAAAAATCTGTACCGACAAAAATTTCGGTTTTCGGAAATCTTATTATTTTTGCTTTACTTATACCTTATTGATACAATCAAACTATGACAGTAATAAAACATAAAGAACAAAGAGTTGGTGTTTTCATCGATACTCAAAATCTATACCACTGTGCTCGCAACTTATACAAGGCACGAGTGAATTTTGGTGCAGTATTAAAAGAAGCCGTGGCAGGCAGAAAGCTCGTGCGCGCCGTCGCATACGTCATCACCACAGAAGCAGGGGATGAGAAGAACTTTTTTGAAGCATTAGGCAAGCTCGGCATAGAAACAAAAACAAAAGATTTACAAATCTTTGCTGGTGGAAGCAAAAAAGCAGACTGGGACGTCGGACTTGCAGTGGATGCCATCAAGATGTCTTCACGACTAGACTCTGTAGTCATCATCTCTGGTGACGGAGACTTCATACCACTCGTAGAATATTTACAAACCATAGGCATACAAGTAGAAGTCGTATCATTCGGCAAATCTACCTCAGGTAAACTGAGAGAAGCAGTAGATGACTTCGTAGACCTCGGTGAAAATCCAAGGAAATATCTCATTGGAACTTCGAGATAAAGATTATTGTTGTATTGACATTGTCATTACATAAATATATGATGTAGCTATGAGTACAACTATACAAATAAGAATAGATGCATCCACAAAAACAAAAGCTAAAAAGGCTTTTAAGGACATGGGACTGGATTTATCTTCTGGTATAAAATATCTTTTAACCCAGGTAGGGGACCCAAAAAGTACTACCTATATATGCCCGTTCGGCTTTATGCATAAATACACTCCAAAAATGCTAGCTACATATAAAAAAGAGGCGGAACAAGCCATAAAGCATGGCAAGAGATACTCTTCAACAAAAGAGATGTTTGATGACATGGAAAGGGTAAAATAAGATATGTATTACAGACATTACACAAAACGGTTTCAAAAATCTTTCAAGAAGATAGCTCGTTCAGGAAAAATCAAGAGAGAAGAAGTCGAGTTTGTTATAGATGTCTTAGCATCTGTACAAAAGCTCGACCGTAAGTATCAAGACCATCCATTACAAGGAAATTTTGAAGGTTTTCGAGAGTGTCACATAAGACCTGACATTCTTTTGATATATTACATAAAGAACCAGGAATTGGTTTTGGTATTATTTGACATGGGCACGCATTCAGAGCTTTTTTAGGCAAACGACTTCGTAGACCTCGGTGAAAATCCAAGGAAATATCTCATCGGAACTTCGAGATAATTTGTCCTCTGTTCATGTAAGTTATATAATATACTTACATGGCAGGAGAAAAAAAATTACTACAAACAAAAAGAACTTCAAATGACTATGAACGAAGTCCTATTATTGACGTTGATGAAAGTGGAGAACCTGTTGAATCTAAGGAAGCAAATACCGTACACAGCGGTACCATGCAACGGATACCTGAAACAGCTGAAGTGTCTACAGTAGAACAACCTAAAAGCATCGACCAAAGCAAACAAGATAAGAATAAAAAAGTTCCTTATAAAGCAGATGATCCTATCGAGTCATCCTATGCTTATGTTTTAGAGTTAAATAAATTATCTCCGACAACAAAAAGAGTTATTGCTGAAGCAAAAGAAAGATATATCAAAATAATTAGTGGTGATCTTCAAGATCAAGAGGTTAGCAAGATCGAGGCATCAAGAAGAATAAAAATCTTATCTAAAAATCCTATTGAGTATTTTAAAATAGAAGGAAAAAAAATATGGAAGAAATGGAAAGAGAATGGAAAAACTGACCAGCATATGAAGGGACTTTCGGATATCTATATAGAAATAATAGAAGAACTAGAAGCTGCACAACGACATATATACATAACGAAACCTAAGGAAAAAGCACCTACACAGGAAATAAAACTTTTAAATCCCACCCCTGATGAAATACAGGCAAGAACCGAAAAGATGGAAGCCGCAACCTCTGCACCAACGGAAGTACTGACAGAAACAACACCAATCACTCCTGAATTTAACTATGAGAAATATAAAGTTCCTACTACTGGGATAGAGAGTGTTGATCAAATGATCAATGACGAATTTGAAATTTTAATAAATAGAGCAAAGATTGCAGAGGATGAGGATTTAAATAATCAAACAAATTTAGAAAATCTATACCATACCAGGACTGATTTAATATTATTGACTTCAAAACCAATAGAATATTTCAAAACCAAAGAATACAATGCCAGAGCTTTACTCTATGGTGTATATGAAAGTAGTAGAAGGAATGGTAATAGTGATGAAGATCTTACTAATGACCCGACCGCAAATGAAATACTCCAAGAAATAAACCGTTTATTAAACATACAACAAGCACTTACTGAAAAGGATTCAGAGAAATTGAAAACACCCGCAAGCACACAAGTAGCATCTGGAAAAACAGATTTAGAAGAAGATGTTGAGTTTAAAAAAAAATATACAAAAGATATTGGTATTAGGCAAGGCAAACCAACAGATTATGGCACAAATGTAACATACGGTTTTTATAATCCAGCACCACAACGTCGAACTGGTGAAAATGAAATAAAAGAAAAAAAAGCTGCAACTCAGATAGACCCACGTATAGCAAGACTAGAACTACTACGAAAACAACAGAAAGAAGATGCGGAAGAAGAAGAGATGCGACAGGCAATATTAGCGAAAATTACAGCTATAGAAAGAAGAATGGCCAAAAGAAAGGAAAATAAGTTGTTAGAACAAGAACCTAAAATAAAAACTTTTTCAATAGTGGAAATAAAACAAGAGATAGAGAATTTGCTTAAAAAAAACTTAAACATAAAATCTGTTAGGGAAATTAATCTCGAAAATAAAGACGGAAATAGTTTAAGTTTAAATACAGAAATAGTTACAACCACAGGCTCTATGAAGGTTGGCATAAACATTATATTAGAAAATATAGGTGATGAAATTGGAGTAAGATCTTTTGATCAAAAAAATATTAGAGCAAACATGATAGTGAGGAGTCTTATCATAGAAAAAATGGAACCTAAAATAAGAGAAATTGGTAAAATACTAAGGGAGTATGTGGAGAAAAATGATGGTAAAAATAGAAAAGTTAATAAAATGTATATAGAAAATGGGAATTTAGTGGTAGAATTTAAATAATTTAAATATTTTATGACTGAAGATTTAAATACAAAGAAAGATCAAACCGAGGAAGAACAAGAGGCTAAAGACCTGGCAGAGCTAAAAGAGCAGCTGCAGAAACTTGATAAGAGTAAGGAAGAAAGAATTAGGAAAAATGCTGCAGAGATTGCAATATTAGAAAGAGAATTAAAGGTAGATGAACAGCCCGTAGTAAACAATGAGAGTGAACCAACCCCTGTTCCAACAGAACCTAAAAAAGTAAACGCGGTCAGAAGATTTATTCCTCCAGTAGAGGATGAAAATGATTTTAAAGATCCCTGGGAACTAACTCCAGAAGAAGAGGAAGCTCGTAAAAAAGAAGATCAGGAAATAAAAGAACATCTGTACAGACTAGCCCATGGAACAAGCACAGAAAATACGAGAGTTAAGGTAAGGCAGGAAGGTGTTCTCGGATCACGAGAAGAAGCTGCATTAACAGCGGCTAGAGATGCATACGTTACTGCATATCAGAAATTTATAAAAGACAGAAGGAAGGGTGTTTTAGGTAAGGTAAGATATGCATATGAATCCTTAGTTGGAAAAACAATAAAAGAAAGTGAGACACCGGAAGATTTAAAAAAGCTTGAATCTGAATATACCTCTGCCACCATAATTCTCGGCAAAGCTATGTATGAAACAAAACAAGAAGAGCTCGGGCTAGATCAATCAACTACAAACCCAGCTTTAAATAACTATAAACAAAATGAAATCTTTCAAAGAATAATCATAGAAGAACAAAAGACTTTAATACTAGCTAAGGCAGAAAGTTTACCAGCGAAGGAGAGAGGTCTCGTGGGTAAAGCATTAGATGCGTATTTAAAACTAAGTCCTACAAAAAGGCTAGCTGCCTCAGTAGGACTTTCTCTTATTTTTGCAATAATTACTGGTGGAGTTTCTACAACTCTTCAAGGAGCAACATTTTTAGGAATAAAAGCTGCGCGTGTAGCTGGATCAGTAACAATAGGAAAGGGCTGGGGAATGTTAGTTGATAAAACTCTTGGTAAACTCACTACGAAATTAAGAGAAAATACAACGGAAGAACTTCGTACAACATTTGATATACAAAATTTAGATCAAACAAAAATACAATACGAAAAAATCTTGGGAAGGGAGAAGAAAGATAAAAGAGCACTCCTTGTGATGAAGGCAGCGGGTGGGTTAGCGTTAGGACTTACAACATCTATAGCAATAGGAAGGGAATTAGGAGATATACCTGTGTCATCTGAAAAGCATATAAACACAACAGCTGAAAAACCGACAACAAGCACAGCTCCAAATACAACTCCTCCTGTAACATCAGCCTCCTCGGAAGCCACACCAATAGTAAAAGTATCCCCGACACCAGAAATTCCAAAAGCATCAAGTGGTGAAACAGACTTAGGCGGAAGAATGAAAATGCCTGACGGTGTGGCTCCTGAAAAAGTAGCTGTTATAGATGATGCAGTTGTACATCAAGGTGAAGGAATAGAGAATGCATTTATCAGACAAATAGAAAATAATACTGACCTCGCAGAAAAATTAGGATTTAAGGGAGACATCACAGACAAAAAAGCATTACATATATTTGCTCAACACAAAGCACATGGCATAGCTATTGAAAAAGGATATGTTGACCCAGAAACTGGTCGGGAAGTTAGAATAATGGAAGCAGATAAAGTTGGCTACCAAATTACAGCAGACACAAAAGGAAATTTTACAGTTACAGAAGTAGATATAAAAGGTGATGTGCTAGCTACTTATGCTAACCCGAACGGAGCTGATTTTGGACAAAATCCTGATAATCCTTACGATACAGTTCATAAAAAAGAAATACCTGTAGCAAAGCTACATACACCAACGGTAGAAATGCCAGCTGAAGATCAAAATATAGAACGACCCCAAATAGAACCGACAGAAGCTGAAAGTCCTGTTATTGATACAACAGAGACAAAACCAATACTTACACAAGAAGAAAGAATAAATAAAATTCTAACAGAACATCCTCATAGAGGGCTAGGTGGAGCAACACCAGACCAGATAAGGAGCGAAGTATTAGAAACAGATAAATTACTCACAGAAACTGATATAAGAAATAAATTATTTGGTCAATATAATATTATCAAACCAGAAAATTTAGATATTAAAACAGAAGCTCCTGAAGCAACGACTGGAGGAAATATAAATAATACAAGTAGTGCACCAGATACGAGAAGTAATATTGCAAAAATTTTAGAAGAAAATCCAGCACTCAAAAACACTGATTTTATAAAAAATGAATTCAACCTCACAACGGAGGAGCTAGCAGAAACTGCTAAAGTCTACAAAGAAAATATATTGCACATGACACAAGCACACAATAGCACATACGCAGCTGAGTGGTTCAGTATGAAGACCTTTAAAGTGAGGGATTTACTTCAAAATGTAAAAGATGGTAACTATGTTCCAGAAAGCCCACTAATGAATTACTTAAAAAAGATATATGAGACAACAGGATTAGAGCCAAAAAGCAACACATCTGGCAGTATTCTCTTCAAAAAACCTGAGACAGCTGAACAGTATGTGATACGAGCATTGCAATATGCAGAAAAAAATGGAGATTTAAATAAATTAAAACTACAATAAATTATTATTTAACTAAAACATATGAACCCTATACAAAAAAATATAACAGATGTGTTTGATTTCAGCCATCTACCACCTGAAGAACAAGAGAAGAAAATACTCGACATAGGAAGTATCATTTATCAAAATGTACTCATGCGTGTCATGGAGACTATACCAGAAGAAGTGCAAGATGAATTTGAGAAAATATTAGACAACAATGCACAGCCTGAAGAAATATTTAATTTTCTAAATAGCAAAGTAGATAATTTTGAAAAAATAATAGAAGAAGAGGCACTCAAATTTAAAGATCATACTAACGACATAATGGGGCAGATAGGAAATTAATTTATTAACAACACTCGCCCTTAGCACAACTTTTTATAAAGCAATCTATCTGGCATTGCTATGCCAGCGAACTTCTCGGCTCGTCAGCCTGCGAAAGGCTTTTTAAAAAGTGTGCTTGCAGCGAGTGTTGTTATGCTATATTAGATTGATGGATCATTTGAAAGGCTTAAATACTGGTCAAAAAGAAGCGGCACTACATACTAAGGGGCCGCTTCTTATTGTTGCAGGAGCAGGAGCAGGTAAGACAAAGACCATAACTCACAGAATAGTGAACCTCATAAAAGAAGGTGTGGCACCTGAGAGGATACTCGCTGTGACTTTTACCAACAAAGCAGCGAAGGAAATGCGTGAGCGGGTCATAGCTGAAATAAAAAGAAATTCAAATGGAGTAGGTGAGCAAGACACGATACCATTTGTTTCCACTTTTCACTCTCTAGGAGTCTACATAATAAAAGAAAATGCGAAATTAATAGGTCTGACGAGGTATTTCACCATTCTCGATGAAGGAGATGCGAATGGAATGATAAAGGAAATACTAAAAGAGCTAAGTATTGATCCAAAGCAATATGAACCAAAGAAAATAAAAGGTGTCATTTCACGAGAAAAGGGTAAATTTACCAAAATAGAAGACTACATAGAGAGAAACAGTGCCAACACCTTAGGGAAAATAATAGCTCAAGTATGGGGATTATACGAAAAGAGGAAAATGAAAGAAAACTCTCTCGACTTTGATGACTTGCTCTTAAAGGCCACAAATTTGCTAAAGGATAACCCAGAGATCAGAAAAATCTACCAAGAAAAGTGGGAATACATACACATAGATGAGTATCAGGATACAAATGAAGTGCAGTACCTGATGTCAAAATTACTCTCAGAAGACAATAAAAACATAGCCGTAGTGGGAGACGCGGATCAAAATATATATTCTTGGCGTGGAGCAAACATTAAAAATATCTTGAATTTTGAAAAAGATTATCCAAATGCAAAGATAGTCATGCTCGAAGAAAACTATCGCTCAACACAAAATATTTTAGAAGCAGCAAATGAAATAATTAAGAAAAACAAATACCGCCCAGACAAAAATCTTTTTACTAAAAACCAAAAAGGTGAGAAAATAGGGCTCTATGAGGCACTCGACGAAAATGATGAAGCAGAATTTGTGGCAACAAAAATTGTAGAAATTATGGACAGTAGTGCAGGTTTGTCTTTGCGGGAAGTACCCTTGGCTGAGGAGCCGAGAGGTAGCGCTGAATCAGCAGATTCAGACAGCGACCCCGCAGAGACAGAACCTGCACTACTGTCTCTGTCAGAAGTATGCGTACTATACCGCGCAAATTTCCAGTCTAGAGTTATCGAAGAAGCAATGCTACGCTACAACATCCCGTATCAAGTTTTAGGTATTAAATTTTTTGAGAGACGTGAAATAAAAGACACACTTGCATACCTTCGCGCAGCACTGAATCCCCAAAGTCTCGGGGACGTAAAAAGAATAATAAATTTCCCTACACGTGGCATAGGCAAGGTAACTTTAGTGAAAATTTTTTCAGGAGACATGGAAAGCTTACCGATAAAAATGCGAATAAAGATTGATAATTTTTATAAAACGCTAGAAGAAATAAAAGAAAATATAGAAACATTAAAAGCAAGCGACATAATAAGATTTGTAATTAAAAAATCCGGCATAGAACACGAGCTCTCAAACGGCACTGACGAGGACATAGAAAGACTCGAAAACATAAAAGAACTAGCAACACTCGCACTCAAATACGACAATTTGGAAAATGGTCGGGGAGTAGAAAAGCTTTTAGAAGATGCCTCCCTTGCCTCAGACCAAGACAGCATAATCATTAACGAAGAGAAAAATGAGCAAGGACTCCCCTTGCTCAAAAAAAACAGTGGTGTAAAACTCATGACCGTCCACGCGGCAAAAGGGCTTGAATTTAAAGAGGTTTTTATCGTTGGACTCGAAGATGGACTTTTTCCGCACCAGAGGCATAATAGTGGAGATGAGGGCGACAAAGAAGAAGAGAGGAGGCTTTTTTATGTAGCATTAACAAGGGCTAAAGAAAAGTTGTATTTATCTTTTGCAAATTATCGTACAATATTTGGATCACGACAAATAAATGCGCCGTCAGAATTTATTTCAGACATACCTGGTGATATATTAGAAAGAGAAGGAGAGAGTGGAAGAATTAAAACTATTTATCTGTAAATAGATATGAAAATAGAAAATATATCAAATAAAAAAATACTCTACGCAATAAGTTCATTTATAGCAGGCTTTGTAGTTATGACTATTGAACTCATTTCAAATAGAATAATGGCACCACTCATAGGTGGTTCAGTATTTACCTGGACATCAGTTATAGGTGTCACACTCTTAGGTCTTGCAGGTGGAAATTTCTTAGGTGGGATTGTAGCTGACAAAAAATATAGTAATGTACTACCTTTGACATTCCTTGCTTCTGGATTTTTTGTGGTAATCATACCCTTACTTGCGGAACACACTAATTTTATTTTAAATTCAATAAATTCAATAATGAAACTCAACCTATCACTCGCATTATATTTATTTTTACTACCGACACTTTCTATAGGGATGATACAACCTATTATTCTAAAAAAATTTGCAGATGATTTTACAAAAATTGGTAGCCATTATGGAATACTATCTTTTACATGGTCTCTGGGAGGTATACTAGGAGTTTTTTTAACTGGATTCTTTTTTGTATCTTACCTCGGAACAAAAGAGACAGTTTGGTTTATGGCAGGACTTCTGTTTATATTAGGCTTAGTATATGGAATTAGAAATAAAAAAATACTTTTTACATTTATAGGAGCGGGAATCATGATAATCGGGCTTATTTATACAGCAGAAAAAGTCACAGAACACAGAGAAGTTTTATTTAATAAAGAAACTAATTACTATAATGCGAAAGTAGTAGATACGTATTCTTCAACATATGGAAGCTCGAGAGTATTATTACTTGATTTTTCTGCTCAAAGTTATGAATTTCAAGCACCTACAGAAATATATACTGACACATACCCGTTATTTTCATATCTAAAAAAAGAGATAAATGACATTCTAGTTATAGGGGCTGGTGCATATATCATACCAAAACACCTTGTAAAATATTACCCGAAAAGTAAAGTACTGGTGGCAGAGCTCGATCCAGAAGTTGTAAACATTGGTAATAATTTTTTTGATTTAAAAAAATACAATATTGAGACAACCATCGGTGATGCTAAAATTGTATTAAAAAAAAGCCCACAAAAATATGATGTTATTTTTAGCGACGCATACACTTCATTTATCTCAGTACCATGGTATCTCTTAACAAAAGAGTGGAATGATGAGATAAAACAAAAACTAAATAATGATGGTATTTATGCTATAAACTTAATAGGCTCACTTTCTGGCAATAAGTCAGAATTTATAAAAAGTACCTTAAAAACCTTTCAGCTGAGTTTTCCAAGCTCTTATGTTTTTGCTATGGGAGATAACACCGAAAATATACAAAATATAATATTAGTCGGAATAAAAGGTAAATTACCAATGAGTGAAAAAAAACTATATGAAAAATTACTTTTGGATAAAAGCTTTTTGGCTAAAAAATTAGTGAAAAATGAACCCCTTAATAATTCTAGATACACAATTCTAACAAACAACTTTGCTCCAACAGAAAAGCTCTTAGAGCCTATAGTCAAATACTATTTCCCATTTAATACAAAAGAGATAAATAAAATATTAAAAAACTCAAAAACATGAAAGCTAAAAAATCATTGGGGCAAAATTTTTTAAAATCAAATCTTATTTTAGATAAAATCATCAAAGCAGGAGAGATAGATCCTGATAATTTGATATTAGAGATAGGTCCAGGTAAAGGTGCCCTCACTAGTAAACTTTTAGAAAAAGCAGGGAAAGTCATAGCCATAGAAAAAGATCATGACCTTTTTGAACTACTTAAAATAAAATTTGAAAAAGAAATTAAAGACGAAAAATTAATTTTAATTGAAGAAGATATACTAGAACTTAACGTGAATGAAATTTTTTCAAGTTTTTTACATGGTCTGGCTGGGATAGGGACGGAGGGGTCCGAGGACCTGAAAAAAACTTCGAAAAAATTTCGTTACAAAATAATTGCAAACATTCCCTACAATATAACGGGCGCAATACTAAAGAAATTTTTAGGAGGTGATACACAGCCGACATCTATGGTCCTCCTCGTACAGCAAGAAGTAGCACAGAGAATAGTTGCCCGTGACAAAAAGGAAAGCCTGCTCTCTATATCAGTAAAGGCATACGGGGAGCCTAAAATAGTGGCCAAGGTGGGCGCGCGATATTTCTCCCCACAACCCAAAGTAGACTCATCTGTGATAGTCATAAAAAATATTTCTAAGAGAATTTTTTATGAAAACAAAATAAGTGAAGAAGATTTCTGGAAATTAGTAAAATTAGGCTTTGCACACAAAAGAAAGAAGCTCAGTGGCAACCTAAAAAGCATGAATTTATCTAAAAATTCATCTTTCGAAGATCTCAAAGATAAAAGGGCAGAAAATCTATCTCCAAAAGACTGGATTACCCTTAGTTTACTCACATAAAATATAGTTTCCTTTTTAAAAAAGTGTTACAATTAATATACATAACATGTATTGGTTGAAACAAAAGAAAATAATTTTAATCATCCTCGTGGTGCTTTTTCTACTTGCACTTTTTCTCTCAAAGAATAATTTAATTTTCAAAAATCAAATAGAAAAAAGTGGCCTAGTATACAGTGGTACAGAAACTTTAGAAGATTTAGTGAACAAAGACACAGATAATGATACTATCTCAGATTGGGAAGAAGGGCTGTATGGCACAGATCCGACAAAAGCTGAGACAGTAGCAGGTGTGCCAGACAAAGTCACGATACGAGACAGAAAAGGCATATCATCGACTGGTGAACTAAACCTAAATGAAACTGAAGAGCAAAATCTAACAGAGACAGACAAGCTCTCCCGAGAACTCTTTTCCTCCATAGCAGCCTTAAACCAAGTAGGAGAGATAGATGAAAATACAGTAGAGACACTCGCAGGCAATCTCGCAGAAAAAGTACAAAATTCTGTGCAGAGAAAGACTTATACAATAAATGACTTAAAAATAATAAAGGCGGAAAATAGCCAAAGTATTAAAAATTATAACGACGATTTAAATAAAATTTTTAGTAAAGAACCTATAAAATACACAGTACTAGATGTATTGCAAAAATTCGTAATTGACGAAGAAAACGTAGATGTAACTATACTAAAAGAACTTGATCCTCTGATAAAACAAGTAAATAACATTATTATAAATATAATAAGTATTGGTGTCCCAGAGAGTCTCTCTACCTCACATTTAGAAGTTGTAAACATAATGCAGAAACTCTCAGAAAACATTAGCGACATTAGATTGTATGATACTGATATCGTAGTAGCATTAAGTGGTATAAGCCAATATAGTAAAAATTCAGAAAGTGTACAAGTAAGCATTGAAAAGTTGTCAACACTTATAAATAAAAAATTAAGTAATTAGAAATTTTTAAAAATGAATTTTAAAAACAAAATAAATCAAAAAATAATTTCTTTCTTAGTTATTATTGCAATAATAACACCTATTTTTATATTTTCTACACCTAAAAAAACAGAGGCAGTATTTCCAGCAACTATAGTTAACGACACAGCCCCAGTATCATGGCTTACTAAGTTTTTTACTGGTGCAACATCAGTTAGTAGTGCTACAACTGCAAGCATTAATATAAAAGAATGGGCTAAAGAAGTATTACGCGAAACACTACGTACCTTTGCACGCAGACTCTTACAACAGATGACTCAAGCCACCATAAACTGGATAAACTCCGGCTTTCATGGAGCACCACTTTTCCTAGAGCGCCCAGGAGCATTTTTTAAAGACATAGGAAAATACGAGATCAAAAAACTAGTAAACATCATAGGTTATGACAGTAATAAATACCCATTTGGTAAGTCAACAGCCATAAACACAATAGAAAGCTACAAAAAACAGTTTGCTACGAACGCACAATATAGCTTAAGCCAAGTGACGAGAGATCCACAGCTTCTTTCTAGATATAGAAACAACTTTAGTGTTGGAGGATGGAATGGATTCCTTTTAAATACTCAATACCCTCAAAACAATTCTCTTGGATTCCAGATGATGTACGAAGATGAGCTAGCAAAAAGACTCCGAGGTACAGGTCAAAACCAAGCTGATATTGTAAAAGACACACTACAACAAGGTATGGGCTTCTTGTCTCCACAGACATGTCCAAGTAACCCACGATATAATAATCTAAAAAACCAATTTAACCAGCCTACATTTAAGTCGTCTACTCCTGAACCAACTGAACCTGAAGTACCGACAAGGAGACCAGATGAATCAAATGACGAATGGAATACAAGATATAATTCAATTTATGATACATACGATGAACAAAAACTGCAATGGAGTATAAAAAATGATAATGAAAGAATAAATTGGGAATCAGAAAATGGTTGCCCAGGTGGACTTGTAAATACTACTCCAGGCTCAGTAGTCAGTGCACAAATCATGAAAGCGATCACTGGACCATACGACCAGACCTCACTCGCTGCTGCTATGGGCAACAGTCTCTCTGCGATATTTGATGCGCTCTTAAATAAATTTATGAAGGATGGATTAAACGCACTTTCAAGTAAAATAAGTGGTAATGGAAACAATACTGATGACGACAATTTTAGTTACTACGGACATACACTCGGTAGCCCATCAGTGAATACTACAAGTGGTACCGGCTTTAACTGGGGAGGACCAGATGAGGAAATAATCTTAACTACTTTCAAAAAAGATGTAAATGATGCGATAACTAGAGCCAATACAGAACTAAAATTAATAGACAATACTGATGTAAACAACCTTGGATTGTCACAATTATTTGATCGAGTGTTACAAAAAACACAAGAACTCGACATGTGCCTACCTGGACCAAATGTTGGATGGGAAGATAGGCTTGACAATGACATACAGAGCAAATTCACAACAGATACTGCCTACAATGACAGTATCACTGCCACAGCCAACTCTTTTAAAGAGTGGGTGAAAAATAAAATGAGAAGTGAATTACCGAGTTCACCGAGCTACTTGAGTGAAGTATCTTCTACTAAAACCACAAGTGAAAAAGTAAACGAATTAGTAGCTAGAAAAGATACACTAACTCAAACTTTAGTAAAACTAGAATCAATAAGAGGAAGTTTAAGTGCAATAACAACACAACCAGCACCAGGATCTGAAAATGAAAAAACAATGGTAAGACTAAAAGAGAGAATCAATGGAATGATATTAGAGCTTTCTACAAATGAAACAGTTAGGGAAGCACAAAACGTAGTAGATGATTTAAAAGATAAAGTGAATTACCAAAATACCCTAATAATAAAGTGTTCGAATGAAAGAACAGCTAAAACATGGACCAACCCAGGAGGAGAGAATAGTCTATTTAATAACATCCAAACAGAAAAAACTGTATTCTGCACATCTTATGGTAATAACAATATAAATTGTAACGCTATATATAACAGTAGCTCAGGAGACTACAAAATATCAGACACACCTTCACCATACAGCACGACTGTAAATCCAACAACAACACCGACAGAAACACGTGGCATCTGCCAAATAGGTGTGCTTAAAATACCAGGATTAACTAAAGATGAATGTTTAGGTATAGAAAAAAACAATAAATGGACACCGAGTTAGAAAATTAATAAAATGAAAAAAAGGTTTTTAACTTTAATATTAATAACTGCATTTACCTCAGGATTTTTTAGTCCAGTTTTTAATGTACAAGCACAAGGCTCACCAGAAACTGAAACGTCGCCACTACCTCCTACAACAACCACACCAACTGGTGCTGCATCATCACCAACTCCAGATGGTAGTACAAAAGACACAAAGACCAGCCTCGACGAAAGCATTGGATGTGCAAACTTTTTTGATGGATCTCCTGATAAATGTTTAACTAGAATAATTTACACTCTATTTTACGTATTACCTTCAGGGATATTGTGGCTGGTGGCACAACTTTTCAATGCAAGCTTGGCAATAACATTAAGCAGTCTCCTATTTGATAACGACTTCCTTTCTGAAGCATGGAAGATAGTTAGAGATATCTCTAATATATTTTTTATAATAATACTCTTACATGTAGCATTTAAAACCATACTTGGATTAGGAGGATCGGAAGTTAAGAAAGTAATATCAGAAGTTATAATAGTAGCACTATTTATAAACTTCAGTATGTTTTTCACGCAAGTAGTTATAGATTCTTCAAACGTACTTGCGCTTGTCTTCTACAATAAAATAACAGTGGTCACAAAAAATGGTGAGGTAGTAACTAAATCAGAACCAATTACAAACACAGAAAAGACTGGGGTGGAAGAAAAGAATTTTGCTGGGGGAATAGTATCCGGCTTTAACCCAAACAATTTTATCAATCTAGATAAATTTAAAGAAACACAAGGCGCAAGCTGGCTTACGGGTGCTATTATAGGTGCAATGACTCCAATACCGGGTGGAGCAGCAGTGGGTGGTGTTGTACAACAAGCAGTATTTGGTAACAGCGTAGGTGTGCCAACATCTATAACCTTACTACTTATATTTACTGCTGGAGCTATATTCTTGATAGCATCTTACGCATTTTTTATAGCTGCATTTGCTTTTCTTGGTAGACTTATAGAATTCTGGATACTTATAATTTTTGCACCTTTTGCATTTATGTCTTTTGCAATGCCAGAATTAAAGAAAATGGATTATATAGGATGGGATTCATGGTCTAGCCGACTATTTTCCGTAGCATTCATGGCTCCTATTTTCATGTTCTTTATGCTTATAATATCTAAAATTATTCAAATAGATATATTTAAAAATATAGGGAATACATTTACACAAAATAAAGGCTTGGAAGCATTTGCTGGATTATTATTACTTACAATACTTCCTGCAATTATAAACATAAGCCTTCTCTTAAAGGCTGTAGACTATGCAAAGAAGGGTAGTGGAGAATTTAGTAAAGCAGTCATATCAGGAGGAGCGACACTTGCAGCTGCAGTAGGAGGCCTTGCAGTCGGAGTAGCATCAGGTGGCACAAGTGTTGCACTAAGAAGCACCATAGGGGCAGCAGCAATGTCAACAGCGAACAACAGAGAACTCCAGGATAAAGCTGCGTCAGGTGATAGATGGGCACAAAGAAAACTTGATTTTGCAAACTCGATAGCTAGTAAGAGTTTCGATCCTAGAGATACAGGACTCGGTAAACTTCTTAAAAGTAAGGGTGGGTTAGATTTTGCCAAAGGAGGTACTATTCTCGGATTAGATAGTGCAAGTCTTAAGGGTGGATATAAAGCAAAAGAGAAACGAGATGCGAAAAAAGCACAGGATAGAATGAAGACTCATGAATTAAGTGGTGCCAACGCAAAGGATCAAGACAACTTTGCATCCTCTGAACAAGGAAAGGCGCAAAATGAAATATATAAAAAATATGAGGAAAATCTAGAAAACGCAAGGAAGTTTGTTGCAGGAAAGGGTCTTGAGTTTGATGAAAAGAAATTTAAAGCTGATTATGAAAATGGTGTAGATCTCAAAGAGTATGGGTTAAACTTTAAAGGTCTAGGTAAAAAACTTATAAAAGTAGAGACAGCTGAAGAAGTAAATAAAAGACGCAAGGCTGCATACCTAAATAGTTTAAGTAACTCAATAAAAGACACAGATAGTGGAGCTATTAAGGTAGAAAAAGCAATGAAAAATTTCTGGGATAATTATAAAATGGGAGTAGGAAAGACCCTTACATCACCGATGGGTCAAATAGGAACTTTAGCAGCAGGAGCTGTAACAGGAGGAGTAGGGATGATAGTAGCACCAGCACTGGGAGGATTTATACATGCCTTTAGAGAGGGTATAAGTGTACAAAACAGAGAATTTGTTGCAAAAGTAGGTGGAGCTAAAATTGAATCTGAAAAAGATGAGGTGCTCGAACACTTAGGACACATACTTAACCCACACGATGCTGCACACCCGGCTGCACCAGCACACCCCGTACCAGCTGCTGCAACACATACAACACCTACTACTAGTTCCGCACCAGCTCATGACAGTCACGCAGCACACCATTAATTAATTTAGCTAAAAATATGGATAACGATACAATAAAAATAATACAAGAAAAATTTTATGCTCTCCCCCAAACTATTCAGGAGGAAATTATGTCACCTCACTACGAGGAGGCCCTAGCAAGTATAGGTATGAAAAACGAGCTAGATCAAGAAGGCATAGATATTTTAGGGAAAGAGACCACACTTATAATGATGGGGCTCGCACCTTTAAAAAACTTCGAGTCTTCGCTTACCCAAGAATTAAAAATTGATCACCTAAAGGCATCTAATATAGTAGAAGAAATACATAGAGAAATATTCTCTAGTTTTAAAGAACTCTTAGATATCATGAATCATGCCGTAAGCTCCGACCCCTCAAAGAAATTAGAGAAGGATATGAATTTTATTCTCTCTGGTGGAGACTACGCATCATTTCTTACACCAAGTGACAGGGAAGAACCTACTCACCCTAAAAATAATCAAAAAATAGGTGGGTATGTAGTAGAAAATGATTCCAAAATCAAAGACATAAAAAGTAAATTCCTATATAATGATAAAGAGGAATAAAATACATAAATGCAAAACAACATACCCGCATCACTACAAATAAAAATAGAACAGGCAAAAGCAAAATTGCCCGAAGACACCCTAAATGCTATTGCGCAAGTAGACTGGAGGGCTGCCCTTTTAAAATTACGTGAAACAAAAGGGTATGATTTTGAACAACTCGGGGACTTAGAATTAGAAACAGAATTATTACTCTGTGGACTATTAAATCCACACGAGTACACCAAGACAATAGCGGAAAAAATGCATATATCTGAAGCATCTGCACAAGAATTAACACATGAACTAAATGAGTCTATCTTTAAAAAGATAAAAGAGGAGATGATTCAAATCACAGAAAGAAAAAATAGTTTTACTAAAAAAGCTGAGCCGAAACCAGAGCAAAGTATTGAAATAGAACAAGAAATAAAAAAAGTTGATAACGACATACTAGAATCAACAGGTATAAAAATCAATCCGAGAATAGAACCAGACGTAGAAGAAGGAATAAAAATAAAAAAAGCTACTAATGAGGAAAGAGAGGACACCTTAAAAATGGTAGAGAATCCAGAGCCAACACCTATAAATAATAATTTAAATACAGTAAGTGGAGGTATTCACCCATTAATCAAAGAAAAGATAGCAACATCAGTACAAAATCCCACAACAAAAACAGAATACACAATAGGAACAACTGAAACAAAGAAAGAGAGTAAGGTAAGCGGACAAAACAAAGAAGAAGTAAGAGTGTCCTATCCGCCCAAAGGGGATCCGTATCGTCTCTCACCGGACGAATAGCAGAGTAAGCTCACCATAAATAAAACAATATGCAATTCAAAGTACCACAATTTTTAGAAGTAGAAGACAAAATTTTTGGTCCATTTACCTTTAAAGAATTTATATATCTAGCAGGCGGGGCGGGAATGTGTTTTGTAATTTACGAATTACTAGGCTTACTTTTAGGGTTAGTGCCTATGCTTGCCGTAGCTGGATTTTCTCTGACGCTCACATTCTATAAGCCAAACAACAAGCCATTTATAGAAATGCTTGAAGCAGGGCTCAGATATGGACTACAAAGTAAATTGTATATTTGGAAAAGACGCCAAAATAAAGTAAATCCAAATAAAACGATTGAGGCTGCAAAAAAAGAGAAGGAGGTGGCACTGTCGGTAAGCAATCCACGATTAAACAAAAGTAAGCTTAGAGACCTTGCATGGAGTTTGGACGTACTTGATTTAAGTAAACACGAAATAAACAAGTAAGTTTAAGAATTTTTAGGTAAAAATAGTATACAATATATAAATGGCATTAAAAGCTAAAGCAACACAAGAATTTGTACCCATAAAAGAAGTACGCGATGGAATCATTGTGCTAAAAGACGGTGGCTTGCGAGCCATAGTCCTTGCAAACTCAGTGAACCTTTCGCTAAAATCTTCAGATGAGCAAAAAGCTACAATATTTCAATTTCAAAATTTCCTAAACACTTTAGATTTTACTATTCAAATATCAGTACAATCAAGGAAACTAGACATAAGGCCATACATTTTACTTTTAGAAAATAGAATGAAAGTACAGAGTGAACCATTACTTAAACTGCAGACCAAAGAATACATAAATTTTATTATGAATTTTACAGAATCTGTAAACATAATGACTAAAAGCTTCTTTATTATAGTCCCGTATTCTCATAATGTTTTAAAATCAGATGAAGGTATACTAGATAGAATATTTAAGAGAAAGAGTAAAGAAGAAAAACTACTGAGGAAACAGGAAGACTTCGAAGAAAAGAAGTCACAGCTAGAACAGAGAGTGGGTGTCATACAGCAGGGTCTTAGCCGTTGTGGTATAAAATCAGCTCTTTTGGGCACCGAAGAAGTGATAGAGGTATTCTACAAAGTCTTTAATCCAGGGGAAGTAGAAGGGAAGATTAAATTAGAATAAATATATGGAAATTTTTAAAAAATTATTCGCTAAAAAAACACCGCTAGCTCCAGATAAACAAATGGTGAAAGAGACAGAAGTCTCTACTTTAAATATCCTGCCTGAGCAGATATATGAAGCAGCGAGCTTAGAGTTACAAGACATCATAGCTCCATCAGCACTTAAAATAGAACCTAAAGCTATAAACTTAGGAGAGAAGATAGCTCGTACGTTTTTCATAATCTCATACCCTAGATACCTTACTGACAACTGGTTCTCTCCGATCATAAACCTAGACAAAGTATTTGATATTTCAATATTTATTCATCCAATAGATACTTCTCTTGTGCTCAGACAGTTTCAAAAAAAGGTAGCTGAAGTACAGAGTCAGATAAGTGTGAGACAAACAAAAGGAATGGTGCGTGATCCAATGCTCGATACTGCATACGATGACCTCGAAGGTCTTCGTGATAGTCTCATTCAAGCTCAAGAGAAAATGTTTGATATGGGAATATACATTACCATATATGCAGACAATGATTTAGAACTATTTAAGATCGAAAATGAAATCAAATCAATATTAGAGTCTCGTTTAATCTATATAAAACCAGCATTATTTCAACAAGAAGAAGGATTTAAAAGTGTCATCCCCATAAACACAGACTTACTAAACATACACCAAAAATTAAATTCAGAGCCTCTCTCTAGTGTTTTCCCATTTATTTCTTTCGACTTAACGTCAGACAACGGCATACTTTATGGTATAAACAGACATAATTCAAGCCTCGTTATTTTTGATCGATTTTCTCTTGAAAACTACAACTCTGTAACATTTGCAAAATCAGGATCTGGTAAATCTTACGCAACAAAATTAGAAATACTAAGATCTCTTATGTTTGATATAGACATTATAGTCATAGACCCAGAGAGGGAATACGAATTCCTCGCAGAAGCTGTGGGAGGTAGATATTTTAATATTTCTCTATCATCAGACCACCACATGAACCCCTTTGACCTACCAATTCCAAGAGAAGACGAGACAGCAGAAGACGTACTCCGGTCAAACATAATAAACTTAGTAGGACTCTTTAGACTTATGTTAGGAGGACTTACTCCAGAAGAAGACTCTATAGTCGACCATGCAATATCTGAAACATATGCATTAAAAGACATAACACCAGAATCAAATTTTGCAAACATAGAGCCGCCACTTCTTTCAGATTTTGAAATGGTATTATCTGGAATAGATGGAAGTGATTCTGTGGTTTCTAGGCTCGCAAAATATACAAAAGGCTCATGGTCAACATTTTTAAACAGACCCAGTAACGTAGACATAAACAAAAAGTTTGTCGTTTTCTCTATTCGTGACATGGAAGATGAGTTAAAACCAGTAGCAATGTATATAATCATGCATTATATATGGAATGCTATAAGGAAAAATCTAAAAAAGCGTCTGCTCATAGTAGACGAAGCGTGGTGGATGATGAAATCAGAAGACACAGCTTCATTTTTATACTCTATTGCTAAAAGAGGAAGAAAATACTATTTAGGCCTTGCAACCATTACTCAAGACGCTGCAGACTTTATGAAATCTCCCTACGGAGTGCCTATAGTTACAAACTCCTCAATTCAAATACTCCTAAAACAGTCGCCTACGACCATAGACGTACTCCAGAAGACATTCAACCTAACAGATGAAGAAAAGTACCTCCTCTTAGAGTCAGGGGTAGGTGAAGGGATATTCTTTGCTGGGCTCAAGCACGTAGCTATAAAAATAGTAGCGTCTTACACCGAAGACCAGATCATCACATCAGATCCATCTCAAATATTGTCAAACAGAAAAGCAAAAGAAGACTACGAGGAAACCATGAAAGAGGGGAGACTTTAGTCACTTTTTGTTATACAATTAGAAAATGCGTAGAGAGCTTACATATGTAGCAAATATATTTATTATATTATTTATTGCTGTATACACAGTACCGGTTAAAACTTTTGCTGTATCGCCCACAGCTATATCCATAAACATGTCACCAGAAAATCCTAAGGCTGGGGAAAGTGTGTCTATAACAGTAAGTAGCTATGTAGCCAGCTTAGACGGCACACTCATATCATGGTACGTAAATGGTAAAAAAATATCATCTCAAATAGGTCAGAAAACTTTTTCTACAACAACCCCAGTAAATGGTAGCGAGACAACAATAAGAGCAGTCATATCTCTCCCTGATGGTGAAATAGAAAAGGTAGTAGTAGCAAAGCCATTAACCATGATAATGCTCTGGCAGGCAACTAACTCATATGTACCACCATTTTACCGTGGTAAAGCTCTCCCTACAGCTGACAGCGAGATAAAGGTAACAGCATTACCTGAAATAAAAAACAAAGCTGGAATCATAAGTCCTAAAAACATGATTTACTCTTGGAAAAAAAACTACAACAATGATGCTGAGGGTTCTGGTTATGGAAAGAATTCTTTCACATTTACAAATGACTACCTAGAAGACAGTGACAACATAGAGGTTATAGCATCCACAGTGGATGGATTGTATTCAACTAAGAAAAATATGGATATAGGAGTGGTGTCTCCTAAAATTTCTTTTTATAGAAATGATCCTCTCCTAGGAACTCTATGGGAGCAAGCTCTACGTGACAGGCATCAAATACAAGACAACGAAGTAATAATAGCAGAGCCGTACTTTATTTCACCAAAACAAATACATAGTCCACAACTAGCTTGGACTTGGTATATAAATGACGAGATAGTAGACATAGTAGGATATAGAAAAAATATAATACCGCTTAAGATAGAAGAGGGTGTGTCTGGTATCTCTAGATTAAAATTAGAAATAGAAAACAAATACCAGATTTTAGAAACAGCAAATAAAACAATAACTGTAGAATTTTAATGAAGAAAATTTTAACATACATTTTTATAATAATACTGGTCGGATCCTTTTTTTCTGTAAAAGATATAAATGCGTCAGCCACAAATCCTAATGAGCCTTGTACTTTTGATAATTTTGTCACTACAGTACCAAATAATTCACCTTGTAAAAATCAAAATTTTGAACCAGGAACTAATAAACCTCTACCAACTGACACAAGTTACAAATTCCTCCAACCACTACCCGGAACAGATGGTAAACTACTCACAAGTTTTGACCCTGAAGATCCAAATGCACTCAGTAAGTATCTCAATCTAGGCATGCAATTATTTATAGGAATATGTGCTGTACTTGCTGTGGTTATGATAGTGATGGGAGGTATGGAATACATGACGAGCGAGCTACCAGGGAATAAAGCGGACGGATTAGAGAAAATACAGCACGCAATCCTAGGCCTCCTCCTTGCTCTCGGATCTTGGGTCATTCTTTATCAAATAAATCCTGATTTACTTAATTTAGATATAGGGATAGAAGAAACAACATTAACAGTTGAAATTAAAGAGTTTGATATAAGAAAAGAAGCGAACTATGAACAAAATCGTATAAATGAAGCAAATCGGAGAGGTAATTTTAATGGTCAGCCAGCAACAAAAGGAGATTGTAGTATAGCAAAAATGCAAGAAGCTGGATTTTCAAATCCTACCCAAGCATCCTGTGTGTGTCAGGGAGAAAGTAGTGGCTTAAATCAACCCAGTAGAACAGACATATGCGCAGATGGGTCAAGTGCTTCTATAGGATTATTTCAAATAAATATTGTAGCTCATGCTGATGAAATTCCAGCTTGTAGGGGTGTATTTACAGGTAAATTTACAGCAGGAAATAAGAGTTGTAGAGCAGATGGACCTAATGGAGGAAGAGAAGGATATCTCAGATGTGCTAACTATGTGAACAACCCTGCAGTTAATATAGCTTTTGCACAAAAATTATTATCAGAACAAAGAGGAAGATGGTATCCGACATGGGGAGCAGCTCGTAAATGTAATTTTTAATTTATGCTTAAAAAAAGTATTTTAATTTTAATAATAACTTTAACTCTCGCAGTACTTGCGTTTTTTAGCTTTTCATATTTTGCCAAAGATAATGGAGAAGGGGATAACAATCCTGTAAGTGAGGGGATAAATTTTCTCTCACAATTTAACCCATTTCGAAGTGATGATAATAAAAAAGACGAAGCCAACCCTCCATTTGTAGATGAAAATGGAGACCTACAAGAAAACCCTGATGAAGTAGAGATAGTGGCCAAACTAAAACAAGTTTCATCTATGCCTATTGCTGGATTTACTATATTTATGAAAGAAAGATTTAAAGAAATACCTGTCATAGAAACACCATTAACTCCCGCTACAGAAAATCAAACTTCTACAACCACAACCTCCCAAGGTGAACCCTCGGGAAAAGTTGAGGTAAAACCTGAAGTAAAAAAAGTAATAAATAAAACTCCAGCACCTGCGCCAACAGAATTTATGGAAGCACTTAGATATGTGGATCGTTCAACTGGAAACATTTATCAAACTTTCATAGACAAAATACAAGAGATAAAATTTTCTAGTACTGTGATACCTAAAATATATGATGCTTATTTTGGAAACCATGGAGAGTCTGTAGTCATGAGACGATTAAAAGGGGACGGTGTTACGATAGAGACTTTCCTAGGACAGCTACCAAAAGAAAAGCTTGGAGCTGATGGAGAAATTATTGAAACAAAAGGAATATTTTTAACTGAAAACATACAAGACATAAGTCCATCTCCCGATCAATCTAAAATATTTTATCTAACAAATGTTTCTAATTCTATTGTTGGTAATATTTTAAATTTAAGAGATAGTAAAAAGAGCCAAATATTTGATTCGAGCTTCACTGAATGGTTGTCTTTCTGGCCAAGTAGTAAAAGTGTCACACTTACAACTAAACCATCTGGTATCGTTCTTGGATACATGTATGCACTCGATGTAGATAAAAAGAGCTTCACTAGAGTCTTAGGTGATATATATGGACTCACCACACTCACGAGCCCCACAGGCAAGCTTGTATTGTATAGTGATAGCAATCTATCCTTAAACGTCTACAACACAGAAACAAAGGCTTCCACAGCACTCGGAGTAAGGACACTGCCAGAAAAATGTGTGTGGAACAAGACAAGTGAGTATGTGTATTGTGCAGTACCTAAATCAATCCCTGGATTAACATATCCAGATGCATGGTATCAAGGAGAGGCTTCATTTGAAGACCAGATATGGAAAATAGGTATTAAAGATGTAAAAAATACTGTGCTTGTAGATCCTATATTAGAATTAGGTGGGGTAGAGACTGATGGTATAAAACTTTCACTTAGTGCATACGAAGACTATTTATTTTTTGTAAACAAAAAAGATTCAATTCTCTGGGAGCTTAAACTAAGGTAATTTAGATTAAATAAAATCAATTTTTTCCGGTACAGATTTTTCAAATTTAAAAAATCCTGAAACTCTCGGCAGGGCAGCCGAGAGACCCCTCCAAAAATTATTTTATTTAATCTAAATTACGCCTACGTATTTAATAACCACACGACGAGTAGGGCCAAGGCCGACAGACTCTGTCTTTAGATCTTCTCTATTAGCGAGAAATTCATGTACTATCCTTCGATCAAAAGAAGACATAGGATCAACTTCTACATTTGCTTTGAAATATTTAGCGCGCTCTCCCATCATGTGAGCAATAGCACGCACACTTTCTACTTTTTTCTTTTGAAAATCATTGATATCAATGAGGATGCTGTTTCTCGTGTCGTTAAGAGCGTCAGTTTTATTTGAAAACATCTTATTCTCTACCAACCTACGAACAAGGTGATTTAAGGCTTGTAATGCCTCACCTTCATTGTTTATAAAGAAGTGTGGTTCATCAACATCAACAGCAAACCATGTGTTATTCATGGTATCAGGAATAACAGAAATCTTCTGTATCTTTATATTAGTTTTTTCAATTAATTCTTTTATTAAATTTTCAATTTCTTGATTATTCATGAATTAATACTTCCACTTCTTTGTCTAATCTTTTCTTTTCTGTTTTATTTACATACACTTGTTGAGCAACAGAAAACAAATTACTAACAATCCAGTACAAAGCTATTGCACCTGAGATACTGTAAGCTATAAATGCCACAATAAAAGGGAAGATGTATTTCATCTGCATGGCCATACTCTTAGAAAAGCTCTCAGCAAAAGAGTTGGGGTCAGAGGAGTCGCTTGATGAGCTTGGTGCTGGAGTAGGCATAAAATATGCTTGCAAATATTGAGAGATACCCGCCAAAACTGCTAGAAATATACTTTTTGCATTTAGATCGAGAATACCTAAGAAAACAGTATTTATCTCTTCTGGAACATGAATAAAAGAATATATAACACCAGCATCAAATTTTATACCTTTATAGAAAACGTAATATAGAGCAAATATTATAGGGATTTGTATTAAAACTAAAAGACACCCAGAGAAAGGATTTGTTTTGTGCTTTTTATATAATTCAAATGTCATTCGTGCCTGCTCTTCTTTGGTTGCCCCGCTTTTTTTTATTTTATTAAGCTCTGGAGCAAGCATGGTCATTGCTGCTTGGTTTTCAAGAGATTTTTGAGAAAGAGGGAAGAGAATTAATTTAACTAAAATAGTGAGGAGTATGACTGCAATACCTAAATCACCCCCAGGTACAATAGAGACTAAAAATGCAAGCGCGTTGATGAGTGGATGGTATAAAACAGCATCCCATATATTATGTAGCATGTTCTTATTCTATATGAAAATGATCAAAAATCAAAGGACTGGATCTATGTGATCTTTCTGCCAGGGGTGGCAGCGTAAAATACGTAAAAATCCTAAATACATGCCTTTAAAAATACCGTACTTTTCTATTGCTTGCTTGGTATAATCTGAACAAGTAGGGTAAAAAACACAATTTCCTTTTATGGAAGGCGAAATGTACTTTTTATATAGGTCAATTAACCTTATGAAGTATAGTTTTAATTTCATTTTCTAAAATGGAGACGTCATCTTGATACTTTTTAAAAATAAAGACCCCTGATATACAAGAGGGTAGTGTTTGGATATGTTTAGCTAGAGCACTATACCCACTTCTCCTTAAAAGGTTCCTTTTAACTGCAAGCTTTACCACTCCTTTTGAGGCTATAAATGAGATACGGGGGTCTGTATTTTGCTCTTCTTTTAGGAATTTAAAGGTTAAATGGGTAGAAAACAGCAAAAAACCTCTATTTCCACTAGGTGGACAGAGCTTAAAGACTAAATCTACACCTTTTTTGTCTAATCTATTTTTTTTAGCAAGCATTTAAATGCTACACAGAAAGCTTTTTTCTGCCTTTCTGACGTCTTCGCTTTAGGACATTACTGCCAGTTTTAGTTCGGGATCTAACGAGAAAACCGTGAGATCTAGCTCTTTTTCTCTTTTTAGGTTGGTATGTTTGTGACATATTTAGATACTACAATAATATTAATAAATTATCAAGAGAGGAAAACAATAAATATATACACCCCTAACTTTTTTATCCACAGATTATCAACATAGTTAATAAGATTAAAAATTTTCCTCTACCCTGTAAATAGGGTATTATAGATCCATGGATACAAAACAACTCTGGAGAAACTGCCTCCTAGAAATTGAAACTGAGGTTTCTAAGGCTAATTTCAGTACCTGGTTTAAGAATACCTCTATTTTAAAAGAAGAATTAGGAATAGTGTATATAGCAGTACCAAATGAGTTCGTGCGTGACTGGTTAATGAATAAATACCATAAACTAATAACTAAAACTATAGCGATAGCTTACGAAAACATGCGTGCAGTAGAATATGTAATCACTAAAATAGAAGTTAGTAAGCAAGAAATAACGAAAGTAGGTGAAAGTTCTTTTGTAAACAAAGAATTACCCTTAAAAGACCTATATATAAACCCAGAAGACAACTTAAATCCACGCTACCACTTTGATTCCTTTGTAGTTGGTACATTTAACGAGCTCGCATATGCTGCTGCAAGTGCGATTGTGGACAGTCCAGGAACAAAATACAATCCATTCTTTATATATGGACCAACAGGCCTAGGAAAAACACACCTCCTGCAAGCAATAGGGAATACAATAAAAGAAAAGTATGAAAACAAGAAAGTGCACTATATGACACTAGAGAAATTTGCGACTGATTTCATAAATTCTCTACAAAACAATAAAGCAAACTCATTTAAAGAGAAATATAGGAAGTATGATCTCCTCATCATAGACGATATTCAGTTTATAGGTAAGATGGAGAAGATTCAAGAAGAGCTTTTCCACACATTTAACACATTCTACGAAAATAATAAACAAATAGTCTTCTCCTCAGACAAACACCCAAACCACATCCCCGAACTAGCAGACAGGCTCAAGTCTCGTTTTGCAGCTGGGATGATAGTAGACATAACAGAACCTGAATACGAGTCTCGTGTAGCCATTTTAAAGGTTAAATTAAGAGAATTAAACATAGAACTAGAGCCAGAGATAGTTGAGTACGTAGCAGGCACAATAGAGGGCAATATACGCGAACTGGAAGGTAGCCTAAATATAATAGTATGCCAATACAAACTAAAAGGTAGATCGCCCACACTTTCTGAAATAAAAAATCTTCTGAAAAACAGCATCAAACCAAAAAAGAACATGGCAATAAAAGATGTTGTTAAAATAGTTAGCGAGTACTATAAAATAGAAGAGGAATCAATCTATGAAAAAATAAGAAAGAAAGAAATAGTAAAGGCTCGACAAGTAATAATGTATCTTTTAAGAGAAGACTTTAATGTATCTTACCCCCTCATTGGACAAAAACTAGGAGGTAAAGATCACACCACAGTAATACATTCATGCTTGAAAATAAAAGTTGATATAAAAAATGACCCCCAGCTTCTACAAGAACTCGAGCAGATACGAATAATGTTTAAATAAGCTGAATAAAGTGTGTATAAATAAAAATAATATGTGAATTAAAAATAATAAAAGGTAATGATAAGAAATAGGTGAAAAAGTTAGCATAAATTAAAGAGAGTTATTAGATAAAAATTAAATTGAAATTATGTAACTTAGGTATATAAAATATAAGTAGAAAAAGTTATCCACTTATTAACACCACTAATAGTACTAATAAATTTAATATATAAAATATAAACAAATGAAATTAGAATGTAAAATAGAACAAATCAAAAACGGAATTACCCAAGCAGAAAAGATTACTGGTAAAAATTTAACTCTGCCAATACTAAGCTCTGTACTACTTATTGCGGTAGATAAGAAATTAAAAATTAGATCTACAAACCTAAGCCTCGGCATAGAAGTAGACATACCAGCTAAAGTAGAGAAAGAGGGTATTGTGGCTGTTTCCGGCTCTGTTTTGTCCGGGATACTTTCTAATTTATTTCAAAACGAAACTATTTCATTTGAAGGTGTTGATGGAAATTTATTAATAAAAACCAAAAGAAGTACTATAAAAGTAAAAGGTCAACCACACGATGATTTCCCTACTATACCAAGGGTTGTGGGGGAGACTTTTGAAATAGAATCTCTTAAATTAATAAATGGAATAAAATCTGTATACTACAGCTCATCTATTTCGGATATAAAACCTGAAATTTCAAGTGTTTTTATGTATACAAAAGATGATAACCTTGTCTTTGTTTCCACAGACTCATTTAGACTTGCAGAGAAAAAGATAAAAGTAAAAGGTGTACCAGAGATACTCGGCATCCTTATTCCATATAAAAATGTTTCAGAAATGCTTAGAATTTTCGGAGATTATAAAGGAAATATCAAGGTTTGTTTTAATAAAAACTCAATTTCTTTTTCTTCTGATGATATATATCTGACATCCCGTGTCATAGACGGCATTTTCCCTGATTACCATCAAATTATTCCTAAAGAATTTAAAACAACAACCACCTTACTTAAACAAGACCTTTTAAACGCACTAAAGCTATCTAATATATTTTCAGATAAATTTAACCAAGTTAATCTTGTAATTAAACCAAAAGAAAAAGTTTTTGAATTATCTTCCTTTAATAATGATGTTGGTGAAAATAAAACACTTTTAGATGCTGCTATACAAGGAGAAAATGTAGAGCTCGGTTTTAACTATAAATACTTCTTAGATTGTTTCCAGTCTATAACAACAGATAGCATATCTATAAAACTTCACGACACCTCTCGCCCTATCGTCGTTTCTGCTGTTTCTGATACTTCTTTTACGTATCTTATTATGCCTATGAATAGGTAGTCTTTAATGATAGAAATAAAAGATTTACTTAGTAAGTTTGACAACATACTTGTAAAAGGGGGTTTAAAAGTTGAGCTTATAAGAGAAGCTCTATATGAAGTTCTGGGAATAGAAGTAAAAAGAGAAGATGTAAAAATAAAAAATAATATTATTTATTTAAACATAAAACCGATCTATAAAAACGAAATCCTCATAAGACAAGAAGAGATTTATAATATCCTGTTAAAAAGGATAGGGGAGAAGGCTCCTAAAAAAATAAGGTAATTATTATTCAACTTTAAAATTTACAATATTTTCACTTTTATTGTAAACACTATTGTAGGATATTATTTTTAGCTCATTTTCATCTTGTATATCTTCTATGTTTGAGGGTGTAAAAGAGAAAGTAAAAGGTGATTCTACTGTATCTATGTATGTATTGTTAATAAATATATCCATTTTTACTAAAGGAAAATTACCAGTTTTTTGAATTTTTAGATTTATCTTCTGATCTTTTTGGTAAACTGTATCTTCGTTTGGTTCAACCACGTGGATGATTTTATTATTTTCTGTGTTCTCTGTGTGTATGTCATCTATTGCATTTGGTTTCTCACTCCAGCTAGTTTGCGGGTATCTACTACTGTTTTTTGCCCACCAGTTTTGTATTGGAATTTCCCAGTTATTAAATTGTGCATTACTTGTCGGATTTTTGGGTGCTGGTCCTGTTATGTTGTTTCTATCTACCCAGTAGAGTATGGAGTGTACGTTTGTAACAACTTTTTCTTGAATTGTTTCAGGCGGGGTAAACTCTGTCGCTAATTTTCCAGAAATTTTATCTATAAAGAAGTTTTCATTTCCTTGCCAAAATCCACGTAGTATTGGTTTTACTTCTTGTGGATCATAGTATAGGTTTGGTTCCTCAAAGTTCTCACTAGGCATTACTTTTAATGCTTCATTCATAAATTTATTCCAAATAGGTCCAGCGAGTGCAACACCACCTTTTTTCATGGCCTTGTTGTCGTTGTTTCCTGCCCAGACGCCGACAGCTATGGAGGGTGTGTAGCCTATTGTCCATGCATCTTTGTTGTTGTTTGTTGTTCCTGTTTTTACTGCTACATCTACACCAGGTATATATAAAGGAGAGCGTGCTCCGAATGTAGGAATTCTCGCTTTCTCATCAGACATTATGTCTGAGAGTATAAGCGCGGTATTCTTTGGTAATACTTCTTTTTCATTTTGTTTAAATTCCTCTAATATTTCTCCATTTAATCTTTCTATTTTTAGTATTCCCGTGCTAGGGTTTCTTATACCACTGTTAGCAAATACTCCAAATGCGCTTGTTATATCTAGCAACTTCACTTCACCACCTCCGATAACGAGAGTTAGTCCATAGCGTCCCACATCTGTGAGTGTGCTTATGCCCATTTCTTCTGCCGTCCTAAGTGAGTCTGCAAGTCCAGCAAGGTAGAAAAGCTTTACTGCGGGGATGTTTCGAGATTCAGCAAGTGCACTACGTAGAGTCATTGGTCCAACAGTTTTACCATCATAGTTTTCTGGCATATAGCAGTCACTTTGACTGTGACCTGCTAGTGCTTTTCCATATGCATTACATGTAGTTTGGAATTCTGTAGGCAGGTCAAACAATACAGTGCTCGGAGTAAATCCTTTATTAAATGCTGTTGCATATATGAAAGGTTTAAAAGCAGAGCCTGGCTGTCTTGAGGCTGTAGCTACGTTGAAGTTTCCATCTATTTCTTTGTCAAAGTAATCCCTAGAGCCTACCATTGTTAAGATTTGCCCCGTTTTTGGATCTATTGCTACTAGGCTAGCATTCTCACCATTCCAGTCTTTTTTGTTTTGTAGTGCGCCATTTTTAACTATTTCTTCAGCTTTTTCTTGTAGCTTGTAATCTATTGTCGTAGTGATTTTTATACCACCTTGTTCTAATAACTCTGGCCCATATTTTTCTTCTATATATTCTTTTATGAAAAATACAAAATGAGCAGCTTTTATACCTGTAGCAGATTGAGGCTGGAATAAAACAACTTCATTTTTTGCTTGATTGTATTCATCTTCAGTTATAAATTTTAAATCAAGCATTCTTGATAAGACTAGATTTTTTCTAGCTTCTAGTTTATCTTTATTTTTCCCGTATGGAGATAGGCTTGTAGGGGATTGAGGTATTGCAGAAAGATATGCGGCTTGAGCGAGAGTCAGAGTAGAGGCATCAGTATCAAAGTATGTGTTACTTGCTTCTTGTATCCCGTATACATTTCCTCCGTATGGTGCCTCATTTAAATAATGCTCAAAAATCTGATCTTTACTTAGAGACTTCTCTATTTTAAGTGCGAGAACCCACTCTTTTATTTTTCTTGTATAAGACCTTTCTTGTGTTAAGAGTGTATTTTTTACTAATTGTTGGGTTATAGTAGATCCACCTTGAGTACGACCTGTACTAAAAAAGTTTGATATTATTGCTCGCATTATAGAACTTATGCGTATACCACTGTGGTTGTAAAACTCTGCATCTTCGATAGCAAGAGTAGCATTTTTTATATTTGATCCAATTTTGTCGAATGTTATATCTGTCCTTTTAGCATCGCGGTGTATATCGTAGAGAAGTATTTCCCCTGTGCGATCGTATATCTTTGTAGAATTTTCTACTTTTCTATCCTCGAAAGATTTAAAATCTGGGATTTCAAGGGATAGGATCCATATGAGTACAACAGCTATAAAAAATACAGAAATACCCACACCAAACATGATTATGTTTTTTACTAGGTGCTTATCTTTCTTTAACCCATATATTATTTTAAGAGTATTTTTCTTTAATTTTTTAAACAATTCCTTTAACATTTCCATTTTTGAAGTATAGCAGAAAATGTGTTATTATTCGAGCATGAAAGTAGTAACTGACCCGAAAACAATAGATGAGATTTTAAGTCGTGGAGTTCATGAAGTTTTTACAAAAGAGGAGCTCCGTAAGAAACTTCTTAGTGGAAAGAGGCTGCATTTCAAATTGGGCACAGATGTTACAGGGTCCTTTCTACATTTGGGCCACTCAGTTATACACAGAAAACTTAGAGACTTCCAAGAACTTGGGCATAAAGTTACTTTGATTATTGGAGATTTCACAACTCTGGTGGGAGATCATTCAGATAAGGTTGATATGCGAAAAGAAACCACTTCCGAGGAAATCAAGGAAAATGAAAAAAAATACAAAGATCAATTTTTTAAGACAGTAATAGAGAGACAGACAGAAATTAGACATAATTCAGAATGGCTAAAAGATTTAAACTTTAATGATGTTATAAATCTAACAAAGCAGTTTTCTCTTGCTCAGATGCTTGATCGTCAGTCTTTCATGCAAAGATATAAATCTGGTAATGAAATTGGATTAGATGAATTTATGTACCCACTTATGCAGGGATACGACTCCGTGGCTCTTAAGTGTGACGTAGAGCTTGGTGGTACAGATCAAACCTTTAATCTTCTTGCGGGGCGACACATAATGCCATCTTTCGGACTCGAGCCTCAATCCGCTGTGGTTATGAAATTATTACTTGGATCGGATGGAAGACCGATGGGTAAAAGTTTACAAAACTTTATACCAATTTCTGCCACACCAAGTGATATGTATGGGCAAATTATGTCTGTAATTGACGATGTTATTTTTGATTACTTTGAACTTGTAACTCGTGTCCCTATTGAAGAAATTAACGAAATGAGAAAAAAAGTGGAAAGCGGTGCTAACCCAATGCAATTCAAAAAAATACTTGCTAAGGAAATAGTTTCTTTTTACCACAGTAAAGAGGAAGCGGAAAAAGCAGAAGAGAATTTTTCTAGTACTTTCCAGAAAAAAGAAGTACCAGAAGAAATGGAGGAGATACGAGCAAAAACAGGGGAGACCCTAGGTGAGGTTTTGATAACTAAAAAAATACTTCCTTCAAAAAGTGAGTGGCGAAGGCTTGTCCTAAGTAAGTCCATACACGACCTGTCTGGGAACACACGCATCTTAGAAGTAAGCTTTAAAATAAAAAATAATATAATACTTAAAATAGGGAAGAAAAAGTTTCTGAAGATAAATGTAAAATAAAAACAAAACACCCCTCTAGGGGTGTTTTGTTTTAGTGGAATTTATCGTCAGGATCGTCGCTGTCAGTATCATCTACAAAGCCTTCTGGCATGTCATCTAATCCATCATCGTCATCCATCTTAAAAACTCCTTCTTCATCTAACTTTTCTTCTTCATCGTAACTCATAAGAAATTAAAATGTTTAATTTTTTATTAAAAACCCTAATAATGACTCCTTTGTAACAAAATATAAAAAACTATGCAATAAAAAATGTGGATAACTCCCAAAGTATAAAAATTTTCTATAAAAAGTCGTATTAAAGAAAATTTTTAACTCTGTAATCTTAGATTCGCAAAAGCAGTGAGGGCTATGGCTATAGCGTCGAGTTCATCATCAGACTTTTTACTCTCATCTATCTCTACGAGCATCTTTACCATTTTTATCATTTGAGTTTTATCTGCTCTTCCATAACCTGTCGTCGCTATCTTTATCTGGAGTGGAGTCGCTTCAAATACTTTCATACCTGCCCTCATAGCTTCACATATGATGACACCTCGTGCTTCGGCTACGTGCATCACAGTCTTTTGATTTGTATTTAGAAACAAAGTCTCGATAGATAGTATTTCTGGCTTGTATTTTTCTATGACACTTTTTGCCTCATCTGCGATGAGAAGTAGCCTCTCTTCGAAGGGTAACTTACTCGAAGTTTTAAAACATTCAGAAAATAAAACTTTTTCTTTTAGTCTTCTGTAGCCTTGTGCAGAGGAGGACTTTTCTAAAACCGCTATACCGAGTCTCTCATATCCCGGATCTATGCCTAAAATTCTTGCCATATCTTAAGTCTAGCATGTCTTTGGGGTGGGGATAACTTTATTTGTATTTTCTCTCTCAATATGTTCTTCTTTATTTGAAAGTGCCTCCCTGGTCTTTTAGGACTGTTGGGGGAGGTGCTAAAATTTATTTTTTCGAACCCCTTTGGGTTCGAAAGGAGAAAATCATGAATGTTATTCCGATCGAGCCAAGAGACCTCGATCGGCCTCTTCCATTTGAAATGGAAGAGGCCGAGGAGAGCTGAGCCTAAGTTGTCGATTTAGACAACTTAGGCTCAGCTGATGTGTTACACATCCTGAGGTCCAACCAAGAGCCAAGCTGACGTTCTCGTCAGCTTGGCCTTTGTTGCTTTTTAATAAATTTTTAAAATTTATATGTTTATATATGTGGATAAACATATTTGCATTTTTACACCTTTAATAATACAGTTAAGAAGAACCTGTAATAGGTTTCTCCATCCTGTTGGGGTGAGAGTCGTATCCCCACGACTCTCACCCCTTTTTTTTATTTTTCTATAAAATCAAAACCGAGATGCTCGTATGCTTTCTTTGTCGCTATGCGTCCTCTTGCTGTGCGTTCGAGGAGTCCGAGCTGGATCAAGTATGGCTCTATGACTTCTTCTATCGTAGCTTCTTCTTCTGCGAGTGCAGCACCCATGGTCTTTAATCCCACTGGTCCACCATTAAATTTTTCAATCAAAATTTCTAAAAATTTCCTGTCATCTCCGTTTAATCCTATGTCGTCTATCGCGAGCATATTTAAAGCTTCCTTCACTGTCTTTTGATCTAAGTCCTTCTTGTGTACTTGGGCATAGTCACGCACCCTCTTTAAAAAATAGTTTGCAGTACGGGGTGTAAACCTACTTCTTTTTGCTATTTCTTCTAATGCTTCTTTATCTAATTTTGTCTCGAGAAGTCTACTAGACCTCTCTACGATCTGCGCTATCTCTTCATCAGAATAAAACTCAAGACGGAAAACTCCTCCAGAGAAGCGGGAGCGAAGGGGAGATGATACCATAGCCACGCGTGTCGTTGCAGCTATCATCGTAAAGGGTGGTAAGTCGAGCTGTATAGTGCGTGCAGATGGGCCTTTACCTATGATGATGTCGAGGACACCAGACTCCATGGCGGGGTAAAGTATTTCCTCCACCATTTTATTTAATCTATGTATCTCGTCTATAAAAAGTATGTCTCCACTAGAGAGATTTGTGAGTATGGATGCGAGGTCGCCCACTTTCTCTATCGCAGGACCAGAAGTTATCCTCATCTGTCTACCTGTTTCTCTTGCTATCAAATGTGCGAGTGTAGTTTTCCCGAGTCCTGGTGGTCCGTAGAATAAAATGTGCTCTGGTATTTGTCCTCGGCCAGACGCAGCTTCAAGAAGAATTTTCACATTATCTTTTATATGTTTTTGACCTATGTATTCATCCCACACTTGGGGGCGTAGTGTGTGGTCTAAGAAGGAATCTTCATTTTTTTCGGTTGTTTCATTGTCGGGCATGATAGTTGACATTAACTAAATAGTATGCTATAGTATGAAAATAAAGAGTTTATCAACATGGTATCAACATAGCTATACACAGTATAGCACTTGTTAATATTTCTATGTAGTACAATTCTTTGGTGTGAAAAAGAAGGCATTAATCTCTAAGCAATCAGCTATTAAGGTTATATAAATTTGCGTAGGACGTTCTGGTGATTTTATTATCTTCTGGTGCTATCCTATAATAATTTATTACTTTCGGGGCTCAGTCCTGGAAGGATTGTTTAGAGATTAATGCTTTTTTTATTTCTAATTTTCAGGTTTACATTCTCTCTCAATATGTTTTTCTTTATAATTTTATTCTTCTAATAAATCCACCACGCTCTGCACCTCGGCCATAGAGGTCACGCCGTTTAAGATTTTAACTATGCCATCTTGACGCATGGAGAGGATGCCTTGAGTGCGGGCCACCTTTTTAATTTCTCTCTCACTTGGGTTTTGTAAAATTATTTTTTCTATATTTTCGTCTGTTTTAATAGCTTCAAAAATTCCTAATCTTCCTACATACCCTATGTTGTTGCATACAGCACAACCCACAGCGTTAAATACTTTTATGGGTGCGTCAGGATTTATGTTGTAGTTAGACAAGCTTTTGCCTTCGTCTTTAATACTATCCATTACGAGTTTTATAACTTTAGATTCTTCTTCATTTAATATTTTTTCAACCTTACAAGATGCGCAAAGTTTGCGGACGAGTCTCTGAGCTATAGATAATGAAAGTGCAGATACTAATATCTTAGGATTTACTTTGAGGTCTATCAGGCGGGGGATGACTCCAGCTGCGTTGTTCGTATGAAGCGTAGAGAAGACCATGTGTCCTGTGAGGGAGGATTGCACTGCTATCTCTGCTGTCTCATCATCACGTATCTCTCCGACCATCATGACGTCAGGATCTTGACGAAGTGCTGAGCGAAGTCCTTCAGGGAAATTGTAGCCCTTTTTCACATCTGTCTGTGTCTGGGTTATGCCTGCAAGGTGGTATTCGACTGGGTCTTCTATGGTTATTATATTTATTTCTGGAGAATATATTTTCCTTAGGAATGCATACAGAGTCGTTGTTTTACCTGAGCCTGTAGGACCTGTGACGAGTATGAGTCCGTTTGGTTTAATTATTTCTTTTTGTATTATGTCAAAAAGGTATTTTTCTATTCCTAATTCCTCGATGTTTACTTGGATGGATTTCGGATCAAGGATACGCATGACAATAGCCTCGCCGTACGCACCAGGGATGAGGGATACGCGTATGCTTATCTCTTCATCGCTTTCGATGATATTAAATCTTCCATCTTGGGCTATTTTTGATGTTAATTTTAATTGTGAGATTAATTTAATTCTTGAGTTCAGTAAATGATATGTATCTAAATCAAAAAAGATTATGTCTTGGAGTATTCCATCGAGTCTTAGGCGCAATCTCCCACGCTCCTTTTCTGGCTCTATGTGTATATCAGAGGCTTTCACTGCTATGGCACCTGCTAAAATTATTTCTAGGATGCGAGAGATCTTATGAGTTTCTTTTTCTTTGAGTGTGGTAGCAATTAGCTTCTCAATGTCTCCTATGTGCTGTATGTCCTTAGCTGTATCTCGTAAGATCTCTGCTGAGATATCAAGACCTCCAACTCTTGTATTTTCAGCCATTGAAATTTCTTTATATCTATCCCAAGTTTTCTCTAGACTGCTACTGCTTGCCATGTAGAATTCTGGAGTTAGATTTTTACGTTCAGCCATATCACTTAACTCTTTTAAAAGCTCGGGGCTGGGAGAGCGGACAGCTATGAAAATCTTTTTACCAAAAAGTTTAAATGGCGCCACATTCATTTTCGTTGCTTCTTCTTCGGGTATTGCTCTCAAGGCTTCGTTGTCTATTTTTGTGTTGTAGAGGTTTATGTATGGGAGGTCATATTTTGACTCGGCAAGCATGGCCACGAGCTCCTCCTCCTCTTGTTTATGGATATCGTCTATTTGTTTATTTTCTTTTTCTGTATCAAAATCACTCATAATAGATAAATTATAGCTTAAGTTGGTAAATTATGAAACCTGTAAAATATCAATTTTTTCCGGTACAGATTTTTTGAAGCTTAAAAAATCCTGAAACTCTCAGCTCGACAGCCGCGAGACCCCTCCAAAAATTATATTTTCCAGGTTTCTATAATTTATCATTAAGTGTTATTATTTTCATAATGAACAAAACTACTAAAACACTTGTTTTGCTTGATGCACACGCGATAATACACAGGGCGTATCATGCCTTACCCGACTTTCTCTCGTCTGATGGCGTGCCTACAGGGGCTCTCTACGGTCTGTCTACGATGATTATGAAGATAATCACAGACCTAAAGCCGGACTACATAGTGGCTTGTTATGACCTACCTCAGAAAACCTTTAGACATGAAGCTTATAAAGAATACAAGGCAGGCAGGGCAAAAGCCGACGAAGCATTAATTTCCCAGCTTAAAAGCTCTCGAAATATTTTTGAAGCTTTTAATATACCTATTTACGACGCTCCGGGTTTTGAAGCTGATGATATATTGGGAACCATTGTTCACTTGTATCATAAGGACAAGACTATAAGGATAATAATTGCTTCAGGAGACATGGATACCATGCAGTTAATAGATGGTAAAAAGGTGCAGGTTTACACTTTGAAAAAGGGAATTAACGACACTATTTTATATGATGAAGATAAAGTGTTGGAAAGATTTAAATTCAAACCAAAACTTTTGCCAGACTATAAGGGCCTCCGCGGAGATCCGTCTGATAACATTATAGGTATCAAAGGTATTGGTGAGAAGACAGCTGAGACTTTAATTGTAAATTTTGGTACGATCGAAGAAATTTACAAAAAGATAAAGAAAGATGAAAGTGAATTTAAGAAAAGTGGCTTAAGTCCAAGGATAGTAGAGCTTATTAAGAACAATGAAGAAGAAGCTTTGTTTTCAAAAACTCTTGCAACAATACGCATTGATGCGCCTATTAAATTCTCCATACCAGAGAAAACATTTTGGGAAGCTGCTGACTTAAAGAAAATTGAAAAGACTTTTATTCAATACGAATTTCGTAGCTTGTTTGCACGACTTAAAATATTTTTTAACAACAGCAGTCAGGAGCCCTCGGAAGCAAAGTTTTCTCGGGTCCTCGGTTCTCCGGGGCCCCTACCCCGGCCAGACCAGCTCCAAAACTTTCTTCCGAGGGCTCCTGACCAAAAACTTCAAGAAGCAAGTATCGCTTTGTGGATAGTTAATTCAGATATTAGTAATCCTAAATTAGAAGATATTTTTATTTTCGGAAAAACCGAGGATTTTAATGTCGCTTATGAAAACATTTTCAAGAAACTAAAAGAGAAGAATTTAGAAAAGGTTTATGAAGAGATAGAATATCCGATTATAGGTATAGTAAAAGAGATAGAAAATCACGGTATTTTAATAGATAAAAATTATTTCACTACTTTGAGTAAAGAGTATCATAAAGAGTTAGAAAAACTTCGTACGAAGATATATAAATTAGCTGGTGCAGAGTTTAACGTAAATTCTCCAAAACAATTAGGAGAAATTCTGTTTGATAAGATGGGAATTAAAACAAGTAAAAAGAAAAATGCGAGTGGATCTTTCTCTACTAAAGTATCTGTATTAGAAGAACTCGAAGAAGCAAACCCTATAATAAAAGAAATACTCTCATACAGAGAATTACAAAAACTTCTCTCTACGTACATAGACGTCATCCCTCAAATGGCGGGAGAGGATAATAGGCTTCATTCTAAGTTTTTACAAAATGCGACGACGACTGGCAGATTTTCTTCTATTGATCCTAATTTACAAAACTTACCTATTAAGAGTGAGCTTGGTAGGCGTATTCGTAATGGCTTCATAGCTCCAAAAGGTTATAAGCTCTCAGCTTTTGATTACTCTCAGGTGGAGCTCCGTGTTGCAGCCATGCTCTCAGGAGATAAGAAAATGACGCAAGTTTTTTATGATAGAAAGGACGTGCACTCAGGAGTGGCATCTTTTGTATTTGGCGTACCTGTAGATAAGGTTGATAGTGAGATGCGCCGAAAAGCAAAGGTGATAAACTTTGGTATTTTGTACGGGATGGGAGTCTCAGCGCTTAAGAAAAATCTTGGTGGCACACGCGAAGAAGCGCAGAAATTTTACGATAATTATTTTCACCAGTTTTCTGGGATACGGGACTATTTGGAAAATGTAAAAGCTATGGCGACAAAAAATACATATACCGAGACTTTATTTGGAAGAAAAAGATATTTCCCAAATATAAATTCCCGCATACCTTTTTTGAAAAATATGGCAGAACGTACAGCTATAAATGCTCCAGTGCAGGGGACAGCAGCTGACATCATAAAGCTCGCTATTAGATATACTCATGAAGACTTAAAAAAGGCAGGACTTCTCGACAAAGTTCATCTTGTACTTCAGATTCATGACGAGCTGGTATATGAGATAGAAGAGAGTGTTCTTGAAAAATCGAGTAAAATAATAAAAGATGCGATGGAGGGAGTTTTACAGAGATCATATCTCAAATACAAGACGGATATTCCACTCGAAGTGCACTACGGCTCAGGTAACAATTTCGGTGAGGTAAAATAGGCTATTTATGCTATAATATACTTATGAAAGATGAAAATAGCTTACATTTTCATAGTAATAAATTACATAAAGTACTCGTGCATTCTTATGCTGTGTACTTGTTTTTATTTATAATTGGAGTGATACTCGACACCTTTTTTGATTTCGAGATTTTCCCTAATCATCTAATGACCCCTGTCGGAGTTTTCCTTATTATTTTCGGTACATTTTTAATCTTCTGGGCACAGAAGACTTCACACAGCATCTTCGGTAAAAATATAAATAATATCGAAAAAGAAATTACTAAAGAAATATTTTACCGTGGTCCGTATGTGTATACGAGAAGTCCTACGCACTGGGGGCTTTTCCTACTTATTTTAGGTTTCGGTTTTATGACTAATGCTTTTTTTGTGGTTTTACTTACTATCTTTTCTTTTCTTTTAACTCATTTTGTTTTCTTGGATAAACACGAGAAAATTTTAGAAGAAAAATACGGCGATCACTATAAAGCATACAAGAAATTAGTTAAGTTTTAGTTATGATATATCTTTTTGCCGGGGATGATTTTAAAAAGAAACATGATGCCTATGATAGATTTGTAAAATCTATACCAGGTGATGTCCCTGTTTTTTCTATTAATAGGAATAATTTTAATCCCTTGGAGCTTGAGAGCTTTTACTCTGGTTCTGGTCTCTTTTTTAAAAAGTGTGTAGTTATTTTCTCCGGCATTTTTGAGAGGAAAGAGTTAGAAGACTTTGTCTTAGAAAGGTTAGACCTCATGAAGATCTCCATGAATTCTTTTGTTTTTTTAGAGAGTAAATTACTCAAGCCTATTCTTAGTAAGTTTGAAAAGGCGGGTGCTGAGATTATTTTAAGTGAATTACCAAAAGAGAAAAAAGAAAAATTTAACAATTTCTTGCTTGCAGATGCATTTGGAGATAGAAATAAATTAAATCTTTGGATTTATTATAGACAGGCAGTGGATAGGGGTGTAGGGCTCGAAGAGCTTGTTGGAGTTCTTTTTTGGAAGATGAAAGATATGATATTCAAAAGGAATTTCTCTAAATTTGGTGAAGAAAATCTTAAAGATTCAGCTCGAAAACTAAGCTACTTACTGCCTGAAGCACGTAAAAACGGACAGGATGCCGAGATAGTATTCGAGAAGTTTTTACTGGAAGTTTTTTAAAAGTATGGTAATATAAGTTTTACGCGCCCGTAGCTCAGTCGTAGCGGATTCAACTGACTACTAGCCAAATGTTCATTAGAAATATAAATATATAAATGCGCCCGTAGCTCAGTCGGTAGAGCAGATCCCTTTTAAGGATAAGGTCGTTGGTTCGATCCCAACCGGGCGCACAAAGAGACAAACCCCTATTTTCAGTAGATTTAAAGGTGAGAATAAATGTAATTTATATCTTAACACAACTATGATATAGTATTGTAAATATATTAGAATCAAGAATAATTTTTGGAAAAGTGCTTGAAAACAATGAACAAACACTGCGTTTAGCGTAACCCCAGACACAGGTTTGGGACATTATTCAAGTATGTGTGGAACACCTAATGTTATGTTTAGTTTAAGTAATTCTGTATTTTGGTCTGGTCCTAATACTTTCCGTGTAACTCATCCTTACGGAAGAGAAATGATTCGTAATGATGCTCTAGTAGATTTAAGTTTCAAAGACAGTGAAGATTCATTTTATTATGGAGAAACTGAAAATAAAAGAGGGGCTTCAGATATCTCACCAGAACGTGTAGCTGCCAGGGTCTTACAAATTATTAAATAAATTTTTTTATATGCCTAAAAAAATACAAAGAGACGAATCAATTATTTTTGTGTCTGCTATATTGGAAAGAATGGACGGCGATGTTAAAAAAGTGTTTTTACAAACACGCTGGAAGCCAAAAATTACTCGTAAATATTCAGGTTTACTAGAAATTCCCGGAGGACGTATTGATAGTTATGAAAATGTATTTGACGCAGTTTCACGTGAAGTAAAGGAAGAATGTGGATTAAAAGTAGTAGCATTCCGAAACTTTTTTCGAGAAAGATTTTTTAGGGTGGACGAGTTTGAAAAAACAATGGTTTTCCAGCCATTTATGTGTCAGCAGGTTCTTAATGAAAATGATGGAAAGTTATGGTTTGGTTTTGTTTTTATTTGTGAAGTTGAAGGAGAACCAAAGATGCAAAAAGATGAAACCAAAGATCCCATGTGGGCTAGCATCGATGAACTTAAAAAGTTGTTAAAAAAACAACCAGAGAAGATTTTTCCACATCAATATCAGGCTTTAAAATTTTATGTGGATACTACGAAATAATCCCACAATTTATTTCGTAGTATCTTTTTTTAGTCAGCATTAAAGCTTCTTTTTACTTGAGCTTGTTGTTCAGAATGACGTTCTTTTTTTGGAAATAACTTAATATTTGTAGTAACTTCTTTTCCTGATAAAAGTTCAGATTGAGGAGTAATTTCCAGAATCTGACCATTTTCTTGATGTAGTGTGCCAATCGGCATTATTTCTTCAATACTGCATCATAATTTCTAACCACAAAACACAGTCTTGATAAAAAGGAGTTTATTGTATAAACTTTATACATATGTACAAGCTTAATAGAGCATTTTTATATTTTTTCATTATTACTCTTGTAGGTTCATTTCTTAGCTACAAGATAATTGTAAAAGCATACGACAATGTATATGATGGGTATGGTTATTTAACTTCAGAAGGTCTCTTGTAATATATATGTCAAAAAATATTTTTAACTTACATAACCCCTTTCAGCCAGCGGGAGATCAGCCCGTTGCTATTTCAAAGCTTCTTAGTGGTTTAGAGAAGGGGATGAAGAAACAGACGCTTCTCGGTGCTACGGGTACAGGTAAGACTTTTACTATGGCAAATGTTATTGCAAAGCATAATATGCCGACACTCGTCATAGCTCACAATAAAACTCTCGCTGCCCAGCTCGCTCAGGAGTTTCGACAGTTTTTTCCTGATGCAGCTGTGCACTACTTCGTATCTTACTATGATTATTATCAGCCCGAAGCCTACATGCCTGTATCCGACACTTATATAGAAAAGGATGCTTCTATAAACAAAGAAATAGACCAGCTTCGTCATGCGAGCACTCAAGCACTTCTCACTCGTTCTGACGTCATAATTGTTGCTTCTGTGTCTTGTATATATGGTTTAGGAAGTCCTGAAGAATATGAAAAGGTTAACTTAAAGCTCACTCTTGGTATGAAGATGGACAGACTCACACTCATGAAATATCTCATAAATATTCATTTTGAACGTACAAATGCTGACCTTAATCCTGGAAGTTTTAGATCTATTGGGTCTAAGGTAGAATTCATGCCTGTATCTGAAAAGATTATGTACCAAGTCGAAATGCTCGGAGGAAAAATTTCTAAAATAATAAAGATTGATCCGGTAACTTCACGTATTATAAGTGAAGAAGAAAATATATTTATCTTTCCCGCAAAGCATTTCATCACCGAAGATAGTAAAAAGAAAAAAGCACTTGTTGTCATAAAAAGTGAGCTTGAAAATCAATTAAAAAAATTCAAAAAAGAGGGCAAGCTTTTAGAAGCTGAAAGAATAAAAAGAAGAACAAATTATGATTTGGCTATGATAAAAGAAGTCGGGTACTGTAACGGCATAGAAAATTATTCTAGGCATCTCTCAGGTAAGGCAGAAGGGGAGCCCCCAGAGACACTTCTCTCATATTTTCCTAAAACTGGATTCCTTACTATCATAGATGAGTCACACGTGACACTACATCAACTTCAGGGTATGTATGCTGGGGATGCGTCTCGTAAGAAGACACTGGTGGATTATGGTTTTCGTTTACCATCCGCAAAGGATAACAGACCTCTCAAATATGATGAATTTAAAAAACGCATCCAATCTGTGATCTATACAAGTGCGACACCAAGTGAGCTTGAGCGTACAGAAAGCGAGCAGATAGTAGAGCAGATAATTCGTCCTACTGGTCTTGTAGACCCAGAGACAATCATAAGACCAATAGGAGAAAAAGCTAGCTATAAGGGGCAGATTTTTGATTTTATAACTGAGGCAGAAAAAACTATCGGCAAGGGTTTCAGAGTTCTTGCTACTACGCTTACTAAAAAGATGGCCGAAGATTTATCTGTGTATTTGAAAGACAAAAAGATAAAAGCAGAATACTTACATAGTGATATAAAGACGATGGATAGAATCAAGATCCTTACTCAGTTTAGAAAAGGGGACTTCGATGTCTTAGTAGGGGTGAACTTGCTTCGCGAAGGTCTCGACTTACCCGAAGTTGCCTTGATTGGGATACTCGATGCAGACAAAGAAGGCTTCTTGCGTTCTGAAACCTCCCTCATTCAGACTATAGGTCGTGCTGCCAGAAATTCAGAGGGAAAAGTTATTCTTTACGCTGACAACCTCACTGGCTCTATGGAGCGGGCACTGGGTGAGACAAAGCGTCGCCGAGACATTCAACTCGCATATAATAAAAAGCACGGCATTACACCAAAGACAATACTTAAAAAGATAAAAGATATAACAGAAGAGTTGGAAAGTGAACACGGTAAGGCTGTGAATGCAGAGCTCGCTATAGATTTAGAGGTTTTCAAAAAAGCATATGCTGCTGAATTAAAGAAGGATGAAATGAAAATTTCAAAGAAAAAGGGAGTAACAGAAGTAAAGTTGCACATGTCTGACAGTGAGAGGAATGATTTAGTGTATGAGAAAATAATTAAAATAAAAGAGAAGGAAATGAATAAAGCAGTTAAAGAGCTCGACTTCGAAACTGCAGCAATACTTAGAGATGAGATAGGAGTGTTAAAAGAACGTTTAAAAACTTTGTAGACGTTCGACGTCTACAAAATCTTAAATAATGATTCAAAATATATAAGACTTTCTAGCTTTTTTGTGCTATAATACTCTTATACACCCCCTATAAATAAAGTGGGGTGTGCTTACGTTCCAGGTTATTTTTATGAGTAAAACTGACAAAAATATAGATAAAATAGTGGTTAAAGGGGCACGAACTCATAACCTCAAAAATATTAGCTTAGAAATGCCAAGGAATAAAATGGTGGTTATTACAGGTGTCTCTGGGTCAGGTAAATCCTCACTTGCATTCGACACAATATTTGCCGAAGGGCAGAGAAGGTATGTGGAGTCTTTGTCTTCTTATGCAAGGCAGTTCTTAAACCAAATGCCAAAGCCAGACGTGGATGAGATCACAGGTCTTTCTCCTGCTATATCTATAGACCAGAAATCACGGTCAAATAATCCTCGCTCTACAGTGGCGACCATCACCGAGATATACGACTATCTGCGTGTCATGTATGCTCGCATTGGTCATCCGCATTGTCCGCAGTGTGGAGAAGAAATTAAGAAACTTTCGAATGAAGAAATTCTAAATTTTATTTTAGACAAGATAAATACTTTAAGTAAAGAGAATAAGAGTAAAAAAAATAAAAAATCAGTAATGGGAGTTGAATGGGATGAAACTGAGATCAGTATTTTTTCTCCAATAGTACGAGGTAGAAAGGGTGAGTACTATCAGTTACTTTATGATTTGCTCGGTAAAGGTTTTTCTGAGATTAGGCTTGATGGAGTTATGAAGAAATTGCGAGAGCAGATAACTCTATCAAAAAATAAAGCCCACAATATAGATGTTTTGGTTGATCGTTTTTTAATGCATGAGTTTAAGGGAGACAAAGATGGTGCTCGTATGCGTTTATCAGAAGCATTGGAGCGAGCCCTCATAGAGTCTGATGGACTTGTAATTATTACTTTTGGAAAAAATCAGCAGAAGAATACTTTTTTGCATGGTCTGGCTGGGGTAGGGGACCCAGAGAACCGAGGACCTGAAAAAAAGAATTCTTCTGCTGGGGAAATCATAATGTCAGCAAAGTTTGCTTGTAAAAATGACGGCTTTTCTTTTCCTGAAATAGAGCCACGTCTTTTTTCTTTTAATTCACCTTATGGTGCATGCCCTGTATGTAATGGTCTCGGCTCTAAATATTTCATGGGGGATGAGCCATGTGATGCATGTAACGGAGCAAGACTTCGACCTGAAGCCTTAAATGTATTTCTTTTAAGTAAATTAGGGGAAAAAAATAAAAGAGTAAATATTTTAGACCTAGCATCTCTTTCTATAAAAGACGCACATGATTTTTTTAAAAATTTAAAACTCTCAGATCAAGAAAAGGAAATATCTGTGCCAGTGGTAAAGGAGATAGAAGCACGGCTACAGTTTATGCTCGATGTAGGACTCGATTATTTACAGCTTTCTCGTAAAGCCAATACGCTATCTGGTGGCGAGGCACAACGCATACGTCTAGCTTCCCAGCTCGGATCTAGGCTTGTAGGGGCTCTGTACGTCTTAGACGAGCCTACTATAGGACTTCACCAGAGGGATAATGACAGGCTCATAAAAACCCTTCTTAATTTACGTGATTTAGGGAATACTATTTTGGTGGTAGAGCACGATGAAGATACTATTTATGCTTCAGACTACATAGTAGACATAGGGCCAAAGGCCGGAGTCCATGGTGGGCAGGTTATTGTATCAGGTGATTTAGATGAATTGTTAACTGCTAAGAAGAATATAAGTAATTCAAGAACGCTCTCATACCTCCGCGGAGAAACAAAAATAGAGCTTCCAGAAAAGAGACGTGAGAGTAAGGGCGTGATACGCATAGCAGGGGGGAAAGTTTTTAACATTGATAATTTAAATGTTGAAGTTCCGCTTGGTGTTATGACATCTATCACTGGAGTATCAGGATCTGGAAAGAGTTCTTTTATGTATGAGATTTTGTATAAAAATCTTCAAGGAAGACTAGAGAGAAAATATAGAACAGCAAGACTTTTCAACTGCTCAGCTTTTTCTGGCAGTGAATACTTATCTCGAGTTATTTTGATAGATCAGTCACCCATAGGTAGAACACCACGGTCAAACCTCGCTACGTACACAGGAGCATTCACACACATACGTGACCTTTTTGCCTCGACTGAAGAAGCTCGTCTACGTGGCTGGAAGTCAAATAGATTTTCTTTTAATGTGAAGGGTGGACGCTGTGAAGCTTGTGAAGGAAACGGTGAGATAGCTGTAGAGATGCATTTCTTACCGACAGTGTATGTGACATGTGATGTATGCAGTGGTAAGCGTTTTGACAAAGAGACTCTCACTGTAAAATACAAAAAGAAAAGTATCTATGAAGTTTTGCATATGACTGTCGAAGATGGGCTCACTTTTTTCAAGGACATACCTGCTGTTTCAGATAGACTTCAAACTTTGATGGATGTAGGGCTTGGATATTTGGAGCTTGGTCAAAGTGCTACCACTTTATCTGGTGGGGAAGCACAGAGAGTAGAGATCTCAAGTGAGCTTTACCGTCCTAATACAGAGAAAACCATATATCTCCTCGATGAGCCTACTGTTGGCTTGCATTACGATGACGTAGCAAAGCTTCTAGAAGTGCTAAATCAGCTTGTTTCTAAAGGGAATACTGTGGTTCTGATAGAACACAATCTAGACATTATAAAAAGTTCTGATTATGTTATAGACATAGGGCCTGAGGGTGGCATACATGGTGGTCATGTAGTGGCTCATGGCACACCTGAAAATGTAGCGAACAGTAATAAGTCACATACGGGGAAATATCTTAAAAAAGTTTTGAAAAGATAGTATTTTAAAAAGTGATAAATTTAAAAAAATTAAAACTTCCAAATAAGCCTGGAGTATATTTCTTTAAAAAAGGTAAAGAAAATATTTACATAGGTAAAGCCACATCTTTAAAAGATAGGGTAAAGAGCTACTTCGGCAAAGACTTAATAGAGACGAGGGGGCCTCTTCTTGTTGATATGCTTTTTCATGCTGACAAGGTTGTATTTGAGGAAACTGACAGCGTGCTCGAGGCTTTGATATTAGAAGCAGAATTGATAAAAAAATATCAACCTAAATATAATACAAAAGAAAAGTCTGATAAAAGTTTTAATTATGTTTGTATTACAAATGAAGAATTGCCTAAGGTTATTATAAAAAGAGGTAAAGATCTTTTCCAGACAAGAGAGAATTTTTCTATTTATTTCGGCCCATTTACTAGTAGTACACAGCTCCGAGGAGCACTCAAGATAGTGCGTAAGATTTTCCCATTTTTAGATGATAAAAGTAAAAACTATTTGGAATTCTATAAGCAGATAAACCTTGTGCCTGACCTAAATGATAGGAAGATGTATCTAGAAAATATCAGAAATATAAAACTATTCTTCCAAGGTAAGAAAAAGATAATTCTCAAGAATTTAGAAAAAGAGATGAAACTTTATGCTAAAAATAAAGAATTTGAAAAGGCGGGGGAGATAAGAAGACAAATCTTCGCATTGAAACACATAAATGATATTGCTTTACTTAAACACAATTCACTCAATACTATATCTAAGTCGAACAATTTTAGAATCGAAGCTTACGACATAGCCCACATGTCAGGGAAGAATATGGTGGGGGTTATGACCGTAGTCGAAGACGGCGAGATAAATACTAGTGAATATAAGAAATTTAAAATTCGCACTCAAACTGGAGCAAATGATATAGGTGCACTTACTGAGGTATTAGAGAGAAGATTTGCTCACACTGAGTGGTCTTACCCGTCTCTTATAGTTATGGACGGAGGGATAGCTCAGATACATGCTGCAGAGAAAGTATTAAAGAAGTTAAGTATAAACATACCTATTTTATCTGTATTAAAAGATGAGAGACATAGGCCAAAAGATATTTTAGGAAATAAGGAAGATAAAAACAACTTTGTACATAGAAATGAAAAAGAAATATTGCTCGCAAATAGTGAGGCGCATAGATTTGCAATAGCGTATCACAAGAAAATGCGAGGGGAAAACTTTTTAAAATAAAATGAAAAAGATAAATAAAGAAAAGAGAATAGAAAATATTTTGATCTTGCCTGATATCCGAAGCGTAGAAAACGTAGGTGCTATGTTTCGCACTGCAGATGCTGTTGGTATAGATAAGATTTACCTCACAGGTTACACTCCTACACCGCTCGATAGGTTTGGTAGGAAGCGTAGTGACATGGCAAAGTCTGCACTTGGAGCAGAGGAGTACGTCGCTTGGGAATACAAGAAGACCATACTTCCACTTTTGGTTAAATTAAAAAAAGATCGCTATCAAATAATTGGTATAGAGCAGGATGAGAATTCTGTGGATTATAAAAAGATAAAGTTACAAAATAAAAATGCATTTATAGTTGGCACCGAAGTCACTGGCATACCAAAAGATATTTTAAAAAAGTGTGATGTCATTGCCGAGATACCCATGAGAGGGAAGAAAGAGTCACTGAATGTATCAGTATCTCTCGGTGTGGCTTTGTTTAGGATACTTAAGATTTAGCTTTGCGTTTTTTATCTATACCAGCATACAATCTTTTCAGTATTCTCTGGAAAAATAGATATTTTTCTCTGGGCATGTTTTTACTTAAGGGGTATTTGGTGTTACTTTTTCATATAAAATTCTAGCAACCGTAAGAAATTGATCTAATCTTTGATCATCATATATTAGATCTGGTCTACTTAAATCAGATGAACTATTTTCTACTTGAAAAGTAACTGGTTGATAATTTGTTCTTTCTAATTTAGCTTTTTTAGCTATTAACTCTCTCATGCCTTCAGTATGATCAAATCTATCTCGTATTATTTCTTCTTTTCCAATTCTATCCATTCTATCTAGCCATTCCTCAGTATTTTCAGCAGGATTTTCCTTAAGTTTCTTGCTTGTTGTAACAGCATCAGCTATTTTTCTTGTTGGTAATTTTTCACTTGGCATAGATGTATTATTTACTTTTATTAGATAAATATTATCATTTTTGGCAATTTTCACAAAATACTGTAGTTCGGGTTTGGATCTTTATTGTTTTTAAAAGGTTATTGCACTTCATGCATAACTTGCCAGACTTTCCATATACTTTGTGTTCTCTCGCATAGTTGCCTCTGGTGTTGTCGAGGAGTCTATATGTCGCTACGGATGATCCGCCGACTGCTACTGCTTTTTTTAAAATTCTAATTATGGCTTTATGTAATTTCTTTACTTCAGCATCTTGTAATGAATCAGAGTTTCTATTTGGTCGTATACCTGCTTCAAACAAGCTTTCATCTGCGTAGATATTCCCGAGGCCAGTAACTATCTTTTGATCCATTAAGACAGCTTTTATTTTACCTTTCTTTTCTTTTAATTTTTCTAAAAAGTATTTCGTAGTAAATGAGGGGGAGAGTGGCTCAAGGCCGAGTAGGCCAAAGTGGTTTTTTATTTGAAAACTTCCACTGTTTTTATAATACAGTAAATATCCAAACATTCGGGTGTCATTGTAGTATAAATTTCCTTTTTCTAATTCAAATATGACGTGAGTGTGCTTATTTGGTAGTTCTTTTTCCGAGAGTTCTATGGGGTGCCCGCCACTTACTATTTTAGAATTAGTGTGTGCCTTGTATACAAATTGCCCCGACATTTTGAGATGCACTAAAAGTATTTTTTCATGAGTGAGTCTAAAGATCAGGTTCTTTGCTCGTCTTTCTATATCAATAAATCTTTCACCTTGTAATCCTTTTATAAACTCTAATTTTTTAGTATTAGATACTATCCTTTTTGTTCCATTACCAGAAACTAATTTTGGTTTATGTACTAAAACTTTCAAGATCTTTTGATTCTGTATCACTTTTAGTAGTCCTATTCTTAAATTTTCTACTTCTGGTAATTCAGGCATAAAGATTTATTTTTGAGCTAACACTTTTAGAGCTTCTTTGATTCTCGTATTTAGATTTATCTCAGTTGAGACTTGTTTTAATGCTTCCCGTGCTTCATTTTGAGAATATCCGAGTGACTTGAGGGCTTCGAGTGCGTCGAGTTCTCCTTGGAGTGAACCGCCTTTTTCTTCATCTTCATTTTTTCCAACTTTATCTCTGAGCTCTATTAAGATCTTTTCTGCTGTCTTTTTGCCTATGCCAGAAATTTTGGTGAGGTAGGCGAGATCTCCCGTATGTATGGCTTTTTTGAGTGTGTCTATGGGCGCGATGCCTAGTATTGCGAGAGCACCTTTTGGTCCTATGCCGGAGACGTTTATAAGCATTTCGAAAAATTCTAATTCTTCGTAATTTAAGAATCCATATAAATCAAAAGCGTCTTCACGCACGTGTGTGTGTATGAAAAGAAATACGTCATTTGTGCCTTGTATTCTCGATAATACATCAGGAGAAATATTTATCTTGTATCCCACCCCACCAGTCTCAACTATTATGAACTTGTCTCTTTTTAAGATTATTTTGCCATTTATACTTCCTATCATGTATTTATGATAGCATATAGAATATGAATGAAAAAATCCTGAAAAATGTATTGCTTAAGCCCTACACAAGCATGTACGTAGGGGGACCAGCTTTGTATTTTGTCGAAGTGGAATCTATAGAGGAGGTCACAGAGGCAGTAGTTTTTGCTAATGAAAAAGCTTTACCATATTTTGTATTAGCTGGCGGGAGCAACATCCTCGTATCTGACGCAGGCTTTAGCGGTGTTGTTATTCATATGGATATCAAAGGTGTGAAACTTTTAGAGGAGACTCTAGAATACGTGGAATATGAAGTGGGTGCGGGAGAAAACTGGGATCAGTTTGTGAAGCTTTGTGTGGAGAGAGGGTTGTACGGTGTAGAAAATATGTCTCACGTACCAGGCACAGTAGGTGCATCAGTTGTTCAGAACGTGGGATGCTATGGACAAGATGTTTCAGAAACAATTCAAAACATACGAGCAGTAGACGTTGAGACGAAAGAGGAAATAACTTTATCAAATTCTGATTTAGGATTCTCTTATAGAAAAAGTAAATTAAATGATAGAGATGCTTGGAAGGGGAAATATATTGTTACTCATGTTGTGTTTCGTTTAAATAAAACAGGTGAGCTAAATATGAGCTACGGTGACATACAGAAATATTTTGCTACACACACAGAGATCACTCCAAGTCTCCAGTCTGTGCGTGACGCTGTGATAAGTATCCGTAATAATAAATTTCCATTTCCTGATAGTCCTATCCACGGCACTTGCGGAAGCTTTTGGAATGCGGATACGGTGGACGAGAATACATATGAAGAAATAATACGCAAGCTAGAGGCGAGAGGTTTTCAAGAAAAAGCTGAGGATCTCAAGAATAAAAGAAACATCTTTAAAGTGGCTCAGGGTTATAAGGTTCCGTATGGAATGTTTGTCGAAATTTTAGGATTTAAAAAGAGGCCACACGGTGGAGCCAAAGTTCTAGACACGCACTCAGGTGTGATAAATAATTTTACGGGTACAGCTAGTGCAAATGATGTGTATACTCTCGGACAAGAGGTGGTAGATGAGGTGTATAAAGAATTTGGCATTAAGCTGAAGTTTGAGCCAGAGCTTGTAGGGGAGTTTTGATTTGTGTTTCACAGGTATTTCTTTTTCTCAGGTCCTCGGAAAAAATCCCCAGACCATTCAAAAAAGTAATACCTGCTCCACCAATATGTAACTTGCGTTTTCAGCATTTTCTGGTATATTATAGATATATGCCAATAACAAAATCA
>ERZ1292625.59-Hain-H41-01um-R1-59-length-186765-cov-10_pt1 | contig 77700 bp, 89 predicted proteins | sample MGYA00564400_ERZ1292625 | MGnify/ENA primary metagenome ERZ1292625 (study PRJEB36523, sample SAMEA6512639) | groundwater metagenome | collected 2019-01-08 | study: AquaDiva: Metagenomics assemblies of 32 groundwater samples | reverse complement strand
GGGGGGTGGCTGGGTATTTACAAAACGGCTTTTTGGAAATTCCGCAGCCGGTAGCTCATGAATCGGAAATTGCATCTCGACATTCTAACACTTGCTTTTTTAGCCCGTTGTTGCTTTAGTAGCGGTTGGCAAAAAAGGAGATCACGATGCTGATTATTGTTAAAGGGGTGGTAACTCCGCTCGAAGGAGTTACGGTGAATTTCAAGACGCCGGTCTATCTTGACAATAGCGAAGTTCCAGCGGTGTTTGACAGCAATGGTTTGAGAGCCGTTGAAGCACTTTGCACAAGGCAACTTGGAAGAATTTTCCATTCCGAATGGAAGATAAAGATTAAGAAGATGAAGCGTCTGTAGATTCAGTACTTCTCTAAAACGCAGCTTGACCGCATACAGTTCTTGAAATTTTAAAAGTGCACAGCGCGAGCTGTGCACTTTCATGTATAATGAAGAATATTATGAGATTAGCGCGAGACTATGTGGCAGTGCTTCAAAATCTAGCTCTAGGAAATGAGCAGATTTTGAAGTAAGTAAAATATAGTCGCTACGCTCTTTATTTTTACTTAATGTTGGATATTAAATTCATCCGCGAAAATCTTGATTTAGTGAAGTTGGCGGCACAAAAGAAAAAGTCCAAAGTCGATCTTGATCGTCTGGTGAAGGTTGACGACGAGCGGCGTGAGCTGATGACACGACTCGAGGCGCGGCGGGCCGAACAAAACAAAGTTTCTGAGGGCATTCCGGCCGCCAGCGACCCAGCTAAAAAGCAAGCGCTCATCACAGAGATGCAAGCCCTCAAAGTCGAGAGCCAAAAGGACGAAGAGACGCTCAAGCCAATTATGGAAGAGTGGCAAGCACTCATGCTCCAGGTGCCGAACATCCCCGACATGACCGTCCCCGATGGTGATAGCGATGCGGACAATCAGGAAATAAAAGTCTGGGGTGAACAGACGCAATTTGCCTTCGAAGCCAAGGATCATATCGAGCTCATGCAGAAGCACAACCTGGTTGACTTTGAACGAGGCACCAAGGTTCACGGCTTTCGCGGTTACTATCTTCTCGGCGACGGCGCGCGTCTTTCGTGGGCGATTTGGAATTACGCCAACGACTTCTTCCAAGCCAAGGGCTTCGTACCAGTGATTCCGCCGACCATCGTGCGCAAGGCCAACCTCTACGGTACCGGACATTTACCAAATGATGCCGAAGACGTGTACAACACCCAAGACGACGACTATCTCATTGGCACAAGCGAAGTGTCAGTCATGGGCTACTATGCTGACGAGGTGCTCGAAAAGTCGCAGTTCCCCATAAAATTTCTTGGCTTCTCTCCTTGCTACCGACGCGAAGCTGGCAGTCACGGAAAAGACACCAAAGGGCTCATCCGTGTGCATGAATTTTACAAACTCGAGCAAGTGGTGCTCTGCGAAGCGTCACACGAAGAGAGTGTAAGGTGGCACGAAGAGCTGAATCGAAATACCGAAGAGTTCATCGAATCGCTCGGCATTCCGTACCACACGGTGCTTAATTGCGGCGGAGACTTAGGGCAAGGGCAAGTGAAAAAGTACGACATCGAACTCTTCGTACCAGGCGAGAAAACCTATCGTGAAATCAGCTCGGCTTCCTACTTCCACGATTTTCAAACCCGTCGTTTCAACATTCGCTATCGCGATGAAGCCGGCAAGATACGCTACGCGCACTCACTCAACTGCACGGCCATACCGACGCCCCGCATCCTCGTTTCGCTGGTCGAAAACTTCCAACAAGCCGATGGCAGTATTCATATTCCACCCGTACTCCGCACGTACTTCGGCAAAGACAAGATTGGGTAGAGTACAAAGGCGATGAAACGCGCGGCGGCCATAAAGCCCCCCCCCGTTTCATGCTACGATACCAGCATGAAAAGGCGCGTCACCAAGAAGAAACGAGCGCTTCATCCAAGCACTGTTCTCATTATTCGCCAAGTGATTGTGGGCGTGCTTATTTTCAGCTTTCTCGGCATGCTCGTATCAAGTGTCTGGTATGGCACTCGCATCCCTGCACTCACACTTCATGAGATCGTCGTGCAAGGCGGCGAAACCATCTCCCACTCGCTGATTGAGGAAAAGGTACAGTCACAACTCGCCGGTACCTATCTGGGGCTCGTGCCGCGCGCCTTTGCATTCACGTTCCCTCAAAAAGCCATCACCACCGAAGTGTCTCGCGTCGAGAGAATAAAAGATGTGCGCGTCGAGCGGAGTAGCGGCGAGACGCTTGTCGTGACGTTTGACGAATATCACCCAGATGCGCTTTGGTGTACGGAGACGGAGTCGTCGGCCTGTTTTTTTATCGACGAGACCGGCTATTCTTTCACTACCGCGCCGCTCCTCAAAGGCGGCAGTCTACTGCGGGTCGTGACGCTCGGGGTCGAGCCACAAGATGATGTGCAGGCGATCCTGCCAGCCGACTACCAGGCTATTAGTGAGTTGGTTTCGCTTCTTCGCGCTGTCGGCTGGCATGTCTACCGCGCTGACATTGATGTCGCCCGAGATGCCTATCTGCAGGTGGTTGGCGGCGGCGAGTTTAAGGTAACCTTGACGGAAACTCCAGAGAAAACCGTCGACAACCTACTCACGATTTTGCTTTCGGATGAATTTGCGCACATCGCGCCAGGCAACTTTCAGTACATAGACCTACGATTTGGCAACAAAGTGTTTGTGAATGAATCTAAACTAGAAGAAACCGCCTCCAGTTCGGAAGCGGTTCAGGTTGAGGGTTAGTGCACTGTGGTGCTGGGCGGTGTCACCGGTTGTGTTTCCGCGTCGTCAGACGCTACAGCCGGTTGTTTCTTTGCCTCGCGCGGCTTACTACTGGTGCGAGACCAAGACCACCAGTGTTGCAGAAATTGCGGCGGCCGGCGAACGGAATCTGGCATTTGCGCGCTCAGAGTCAAGGCTATAGTGCAGAAGCAGAAAAGCGCATATACAACCAGAGTCGCAACGAACATTTCAGCCGTAAAATCCGGACGGCTAATGAATGCGATTGTGATAAGCACAAACGGAACCATCAGCCAGCCAAACGGTATTTTTAAACTACCCATCTCACACTCCTTGCAATGGTTGTTCCAACAGGTAAAGTACTATTCTTATGAACTTTTGGCAACAGCTTAAAAAACCATTTTTCGTACTGGCGCCGATGGCGGATGTCACCGACGCGGCTTTCAGGCGGATGATCGCCAAGTATAGCGCGCACGAACGGGCGGACGGTACCAAGGGTGGGCCGGATGTGATGTGGACAGAATTTGTGGCGGCCGACGGCCTCGTCCGCGCCACGCCCGAAGGGAAAGAAAAACTTTTGGCTGATCTTATATACAGCGAGGGAGAGCGGCCAATTGTGGCACAACTTTTCACCAGCAACGAGGCACACATGGAGTACGCCGCGGCGCTCTGCCTCGAGCTTGGTTTTGATGGTATTGACATCAACATGGGTTGCCCGGATCGTTCGATTGAAAAGCAAGGCTGTGGTGCCGCCATGATGAAGCACCCCGAAAATGCGAAAGCGATTATTCGGGCTGCCAAGCGTGGCGCGAAAGATATTCCAGTGTCAGTCAAAACTCGCACCGGCTACCACAAAGATCAAATTGACGAGTGGATTTCGGCACTACTCACCGAAGATCTGGCTGCCCTCACGATACATGCGCGTACGCGCAAGGAAATGAGCAAAGTGCCGGCGCAGTGGGAGCGGGTGGCGCGCGTCGTCGAGATGCGGGATAGGCTCGGAAGTAAGACCAAGATCATCGGTAACGGCGACGCGCTTTCTCTCGACGACGCGCGCCACAAGGCTGAGCAGTCGGGCGCTGATGGAGTGATGCTCGGGCGCGCCATTTTTGGCAACCCTTGGCTTTTTCATCCTGAAAAAGATCTTTCAAATATCACACTCGAAGAACGGCTGCGGGTCATGGTCGAGCACACAAAGTTGTTTGAAGAATTACTTCCACACAAAAACTTCGCGGTGATGAAAAAGCATTACAAAGCCTACGTGAATGGTTTCCCCGGAGCGGCTGACTTGAGGGCAAAGCTCATGGAGCAGGTGACCGCGAGCGACATCGAGGCAGTTGTCCACGCTTTTCTTACGGACTACCGCACAAGCTTGTAAATCGTTGTTAGACTACAAGAGATGAGTGAGGTATTACAGGCAAATATCTTTTTCTTCATCGCCAGTGTGGCGACGGTGGTTTTTTGTGTGTTCATTTGTTTCATTTTGTATCAAATGTATCGCATTTTAAAACTCGCTCGAGCCATTTTAGAACGCATCGAATCTGCCAGTGAGGTAATGGCTCAGGATGTGGCGGAAGTCCGCAAACTAGTGGCGGGAGGAGGATTTTTTACCCGTATTCTCAACTTCATACTGGGTGGCCAGGCGGAGCGGCCAAAGTCGCGACGCAAAGCTCGCCCAAGTGATATTAATAAGTAGTAACGCAATATGCCAAAAAAGAAAGAATCCCTTACCCACGCAGAAAAGATTGAAATTGGTGTCGGACTCACGGCCGCTGCCGTAGCTGCCGCCGGCGCCTATTTCCTCTACGGAAGTAAAGACGCCGCAAAAAATCGCAAGGCGGTAAAAAGCTGGGCACTCAAAGCTAAAGCCGAAGTGCTTGAGACGCTCGAAGAGGCGAAAGAAATGTCACAAGATGAGTACGAGGCGGTGGTGAACGCTGTCGCAGGCACCTACGCCGGACTCAAAAGTGCCACGAAAGGTGACATCGACGCCTTTAAAAAGGAAATGAAGCAACACTGGGGAGCCATCGCCAAAGTAGCAGTGCCGAAGCGAAAAATGGCAAAAAAGGCCGCCAAGAAAGCACCAGCCAAGAAAACGGCCAAAAAGGCCGCTAAAAAGGCTGTGAAAAAGGCGGCCAAAAAGAGCACCTAAAGAGACTTAAAAATAAGGGTAAAGCGGGGCGTCCACAGGACGCCCCGCCTTGCTATTGCAAAAAATAGGATTGTGTGCTATACTATAAAAAGGTCAATTTAGCAAGAGGGGACTGAATATGGTTTTCATCGGCCAGTTTTTCCGCAGCATTTTTTCGTTCTTCCGGCGCCCCGAAGACACTGCCAAGCGTCTTCGCGCCATCGGCGGCATATAGTCGCCCAGTTCCATTTTGCGTAGACCGCGTATTTCTCATTTGTTGAGTGCGCGGTTTTTTAATGCTTGAAGCCAATCTGTTATACTAGCTCACATGCCAGTCACCGGAGCGCTGTATCGCAAATATCGACCGCACTCATTCAAAGAAGTTCTCGACCAAGAGCACGTTGTCACCGTACTTGAGGGGGCAATTAAAAAAGGTGAAATTCCGCACGCCTTGCTTTTTTCCGGTTCGCGGGGCACTGGTAAGACCACCCTGGCGCGCATATTCGCGAGAGCAATCGGCACGAGCGACCTCGACCTGTACGAAATCGACGCGGCCAGCAACCGCGGTATCGACGACGTGCGCGAACTCAAAGAGGCCGTGCACACACTTCCGTTTGAATCAAAGTTCAAAGTCTACATCGTCGACGAGGTACACATGCTCACGAAAGAGGCGTTTAATGCACTTTTGAAAACACTTGAAGAACCGCCCGCGCACGTAGTCTTTATTCTGGCGACGACCGAAGAAGAAAAATTGCTCGACACTATCCTCTCACGCTGCCAGGTGTTTCGATTTCGTTCGCCATCACGCGCTGTACTCGCCAAGACAGTCACCGACGTGGCGAAGAAAGAAGGCTTCAAACTAAGTCCAGATGCCGCCGACCTCATCGCCATGGCGGCCGATGGTTCGTTTCGCGATGCGCTCGGCATTACTCAAAAAGTCATTCTTGCCTCGGGCGATGAGGTCGGCGGCGCAGACGAGGTGGCGGCTATTATCGGTGCTCCGCGCACCGGCACACTGCTCGCGCTCCTCACTGCGTTACATACCAAAGATAAAGTGGCTGCATTAGCGACACTAAGCGACGCAAGCAGACAACACACCGACATGAAATTTTTTGCCCGGCTTCTTCTTGAACACCTCCGCGCGGTGATGTTGCTTCGTAACGCACCCACCCAGGCTGAATCAATCTTGGCGGCTTTCGGCCCGGAAGCTCGTGACAAAATCACTACCTATGCCGCCGAAGCGTCTCCGCTCAACTCTCATCTCTTGCTACGATTCCTGTCAGCCACCGAAGCCATTGCGCGCTCTCCCATTCCATCGCTTCCACTTGAAATTGCGATCATCGAAGTAACCGAGCCAACCCCATGAACGTGTACCAATACGTGTATATTGCGCGACATGGGGCGACGGTGGCCAATCATCACAAAATAGTGCAGCGACCAGACGAACCGCTCTCTGAGGTAGGGCACGCGCAAGCCGCGCGATTGGCCGAGCGAGCTCGCAATCTTTCCTTTGAGCACCTGCTCGCAAGCGATTACCAGCGCGCAGAGCAAACCGCCATCCAAATTGCCGAAGTAACGGAGAAAGAAATCATCACCGAACCGCTCCTGCGGGAATTTGGACGACCGACCTCATTCCACGGAGCATCTCGCGAAAGCGAGCAGTTTAAAACATTCCTTGCCACTGAAATTGCCAACCACAGCAACCCCGACTGGAAGTACGAAGACGGAGAAACGTATTTCGAAGCAGCTGAGCGTGCCAACGAAGCGCTCGACTTTTTTGCTCGGTACGGCAGTGACTCGTTGTTTGTGGTTAGCCACGGCGTGTTCATCCGCTTCATTGCGGCTGGCATCCTTCTCAAAAGAGAGCCTATGCCGCAGGTGTGGTCGTCTATCAGCCGCTCACTCAATATGCACAACACCGGCATCACAATTGTACGTCGTGATATTGAAACGAATGAGTGGTTTTTGGTAACCTGGAATGACCATGCCCATTTTGCTGAATAATTGATTTATGGAAATATATTTTGTACGACACGGAGAAACAGGCGGTAACGTCGCACACCGGCATCAAGTCGAGCACACGCCGCTCACGCCAGAAGGCATCGTGCAGGCTCATCACACCGCCGAAGTGGTAAAAGCGTATGAGCCGACTCATTTGCTCTCGAGCACGCTGGTGCGGGCACTTGAGACAGCACGCATTATTGGTGAGGTGTGTGACTTGGTACCCGAAACCAGCCCGACCTTCATCGAGCTTATGCGTCCGGACGACCTCTACGGATATCACCACTTCAGCCCGCAGTCGCTTTGGTTTTATGTGCGCTGGTACTACGGGCAGTCTAAAGGCGGAGAATCGTATGAAGCGGTGAGAAAACGTATCAACGAGGCGAAAAGTCACCTAGCCACATATAAAGAAGACGCCCGCATCGCGGTAGTGTCGCACTCAGTGTTTATCAACCTGTTTCTCGCTCACTTGTGTGACGACGATCCGCTCACGGTGTTTGATGCGGCGCGTGTGTTCACCGATATTTTGCGCATGAAAAACGCCAGCGTGGTGCCGCTGTTGTTTGATTCTCGTACCCACACCGGTACGTGCAACTGGCTGCGCGAGTAACTCGCTTGAATCTTCAGCGCTTTCTGGCAGTATAGTGCCCGAGGCGGCGGAAGCTGTCGCAACCGCCGCCTCCCCCTCACCACCCATCAGTTGCCGCAGAGACGCACATACATTAAATATAAATTGCCCGATCGTCTAACGGTAGGACACATGCCTCTGGAGCATGTTATTGGGGTTCGAATCCCTGTCGGGCAGCAGCCAAGTGAGAGCTATCGAGACTCTTAAAATCGCTATATTTTGTAAAGCATTTTAAGAACGAGTCATGGGCACGAACCCTCCAAAGGGGGTGTCCTAGACTCCTCAAGTTTCGATAGAAATCAAAGGTAACTATTCCGCACATTGCATACCTGCTGAGAGCAGTTTCCAGAACACAAAGGCACCCAATTGGGTGCCTTTGTGTTTATCAAGAATAACTGCTTTGTCTTCCAGAAAATTATATAATTGGTCTATACATGACACCTACACAATTTTGGCAAAATTTTAAACTCGGTCAAGAACAAGAAATTGCAGCTGGCTTTATCTATGATGGATTGAGGATTCTTCATGATACCGAAACCTTGGGTCAGGAAACTGATATATTCCCAGTCCTATATAACCTATCAATAGGAATCGAAAGACTATCCAAGGTGGCAATAATACTTATTGAATTTAAGGATGATGTTGATATTGAGAAATTTGAGAAATCACTCAAAACACATGAACATCTTCGTCTTCTGGAAAAAGTTAAGAAAGCAACCTCCGTTACACTTAATCCTCCGTGTGTGGAATTTCTAGAACTGCTCTCAGTTTTTTATAATACTCATCGCTACGACAGGCTCAGTTTTCAGGAGCTTACTGTGTTCTCGAAAGACAAAAAGGCATTTCTCGACTTTTTGCACAAGCACCTCGGTATAGATATCAAAGAGGAGTCTTCTATTTTCTATGTAGAAAATTCTCCAGAGGTTAAAAACTTTATTGGAAGACTCGTTAAAGATATTGCCAGAGCACTTTATAAAGTCATTCAAGAATTTGCTGGAAAGAAGGGTTTGAATACCGATGAAATTTCAAGTAGTAGTTCAAAAGCTGGAAAAGTACTAATGGGAGATGAATCAATAACGTTTGAGGGCGAAGATAGAGCTATGGTTGAGGCACTCATATTTCTGATGACAACAAAAGATTCCTCACTAGTTGATTTTATGAAAGAGACTGATCCTTTGCCGCTGGATTCCGCACTTGATTCAGAATATCTGCAAGCGATACTCTACAAGAGACCTAAGGAAATGCAGGGGGTAATAGACGAGGTCGAGTCGTATTACGATGAGATGGGAGATGTAAAAGATAGACTTGAGGCGATTGATGCTATAAAAAATCCTGGCATAGGCTTTTAATTTATACGAGTGTAAGTGTTTTATCTTTCAGCACCAGCTTACTCCTCAGATGCTTCAATAGCTCTCGCTTCTCGTGCATTGGTCGCTTTCGTAGGATGTGCTTCGCATAGTTCCTGATGTCGATCTCCTTGATCTTTATCTTCTCCTTAACCTCTTTCCCGAGTACCGATTCTTGGAACTCATTGTGTGATTCTATTTCTGCCTTGATCCTGTCTTTCATACCGATCTCGTCGAGCGATACCACGTCGAGCACGCTGGCTAGCTGTTCAATCAAGTCTTCTTCTCGCACATACCCGCACGGACAGTTTTTGTCTTTGAACTTCGTGCATCCGTAGTAGACGTACCTGTTAGTCGTTCCGTCCTTGAGCTTCTTGAATTTCTCGTCTGCTGTCACTCCTGATCCGCAGAGTCCGCAGGTGATCATCCTCGTGAAGGCAAACTCCTTGTTCTGGTCACGCACCACGTGGTCGCTCGTGATCCTGTCCTGCACCTGCAAGTAGAGGTCCTTGGTGATGATCGGATCGTGCACACCCTTGTACCACTGTCCGCCTCCTTTAGGGTACTCAAACTCTCCGTAGTAGAAGGTACTCTTTAATATTATGTAAATGTTGCTCAGGGTCAGTGGCTTTCCGTGCTTTGTTCTGAACCGTATGTCGTCTTTGAGCCAGTAGAAGAGCTTTCGTCCAGACCATCCGTCGTATGCCACTTTCTCGTACATCTGCTTGATCACGTCAGCTCGTTGCTCATCGAGTACTACCTCGCACTTCTTGTTTCGGTCAGAGTGGCTCAGATACCCAGTCGGCGGTACCGACGGCCAGAGTCCCATCTCACACCTTGCTCGCAATCCTCGCTTCACGTTCACCATCTTGTTGTCGTTCTCAAGCTTCGCTTGCGATCCGAGGATCATCAGGAGAAACTTCTCATTTGGGTTGTTCGTAAACTTCTGTCCGTAGGTGCGTATTTCGTGGAGCAATCCTTGATCCATCAGGTCTACCACACTACCAAGGTCGCCCGCATTTCGACTCAAGCGATCGGGTGCCCATGTAAGTATTCCGTTGAATTTTCCTTGTCTGATCTCATTGATTAGCTCGTTGTACACGGGTCTTTGCCCAACCTCCTTTGAAGAGTGCGACTCTCGCTTTATTTCCACAATCTCCAGACCCTCCCGTTCGGCGAGGGTGATCATCTCCTTAACCTGCGATTCAATTGATAATGCTTGCTTGTCCTCTTGTTCCGTACTTTTTCTTGCATACAGGCAGTACTTAACTCCTGATGGGGATACCTCCTGTGCCAACCCCATTTCCGGCTTTTGTATTGTTATGTTTGTCATACAACACAATGAATGACGCAATACCCTCTATGAGTCTAGTGAGTCCGAGACTCCCGAAGTTGGTAACTCAAAAGGGTCGAATTCCTCCATTTCTTCCCTCAGCTTTTCCATGTCATCCAGTACCGTCTCGTAAACCCTCTTTATCTTTTCTTTATCAAAACTTGATTCGTCGCTCTCCAAAAAATCGACGAGGTCGTCGTCGATAAATGAGGCAAGCGAGATATACGCTCCGACTAGAAGTTGCATCCGTTCCTTGATCGCTCTCTTCATGTGCTTCTTTGTCTCAGGAAGATTGGAAATGCGATTGAAAGGAGTCGTGCCAGTCGGCTCATGGTATTTGAAATGCTTGCTCGCATCTATGATTGCTTCGATGTCATCCACATACCAATGAATGACGCAGTCCCTCATGGAAGTCTAGATGGCATCAAAGCGTACGCCATTCGCAAAAGTTCCTGCTGTCCCACAGCGCGGATTATCTTCGATCACTTTCAAAACAAGCATCGCAAAAGCGTCCGCAAGGTCATCATGCGTCTCTTTGCCGAACCCTGTCAGTTGCATCAGAAGTTCCTCGCATCCTTTCTCGGGGAAGAGCACACGACCCTCTTTGATGAAGGGAGTCGTCAGTCTGAGTCGTGCGGTCTTGTCGCTCCGTCCAGTCGGCACGCCCTCGACATCGTATCTTTGGCTCTCGAATACTTGCACGAGTGCCTTCTGGTACCCAACGTCCTCGATGTACAGCTTCACCCGATGATGCTTCTGCTTTTCCGTGGCGACGAGTGACTTGATTGTCTGCGTCTGAACTGGGAACGGCATACGTGCATTGATCGGATTCGGCTGGATGTATATCGCCATGTTCTTCCCATATCCGTAGACATGACCTACCACCATGGCGGTATAGTCAGCAGACTCCTTCTCGCTCACCGCCAAGTCAATACCGATGGCAACGCTTCGGAATCCGTCATACGGCATCTTGGCATAGCACTGTATCCATTCGGGATACACGACCTGTTCCTCGGTCGAGATGATCTTCAGAAGATACTCCCGATACCACGCCGTCTCGCTCATGGTTTTTTGCCGTTCCATCTCGATATCGTCAGGGGTCGGATACTTCCCAAGCCAGAGAGGATTCCCTTGATCGTCGATGATCGGATACTCACGATACACGCCGTTCATGTGCGTCATCTCGTCGCTCTCGATTTTTTTCTGGAGACGCTTCAGTACCGAGTCCTCATGGAGCAGGTTACCCACGGCAATGATGCGGGTCTTCTTGCTACCCGCAGGAACAACCTCGCTCGTTAGCCAGTTGAATGCTTTGTCTCTACCTTCCTTGGTCTTCACAGAGTTCGTGTCCTCGATGTCGTCGAGAATGATGAGGTCGGGACGATGCTCGCCGTGTCGCATACCACGGATACTCTGCTCGACTGAGCTGATCATGATCTTCACGTTGAGCTTCTTGATTATGATCGCCGTGGCATTGCCCAGATGGTTCGTTTCCTCAGTGAACGGTCCGAGGTCTTTCTTCAGGAGGTCATTGTTCAGAAGCTCGTTCTTGATGTTGAGAAGGTACTGTCTCGATTTCTGTTCGGTCTGACCGCAGATGACGATGAACTTCCGCTGTTGCACGCCAAGAATAGACCACAGGACGTATGCGGTCGTGATGATGGTCGACTTGGCGGAGCCTCGGAAGGCACAGATGACGGCGAGCTTGATCGCTTCGTTCTCAAGAATGTCGAATATTTCCTTGTGGAAATTGGCAGTCTCGTACTGCATGTACCGATGGAAGTAGATCGGGAAGAAATACTCCAACCGCTCACGCACGAGCACCTTTCTCGTCGCCTTGTCCGAGAGAACCCTGTCGAACAGCTTGTCGGATTTACTTTTCCTTTCTCTTGCCATAGTTGCGTAATGACGAAAGCTTTAGAGCTTCGCGGATAAGCTTCTTCTGCTCCTTGGTGAGCGGCTCGTCTTTCGACACAGATCCAGATAACTCGATCTTGTTGCTGTACCGTGCGTTGTGTGTCGACAGGTACAGCCTGATTGCTTCGATCTTCTTGTCGCCGATGAGGGAAAAGAGCTGGTTCTCGGCGATGTCTGACATGAACGTCCTGCCTTCGACCAAGGCTTCGTCCACCAGCTTTTCAAACTTCTTGTTCCCGCTGATCCATCGATACACTGTCGCCCGAGCCACTCCGACTTTCTGGCACGCAGTCTCGATCGTCGGTGTACGCTTCAACTGCTCAAGGAACGCCTCCTTGAGCTTGTTTTGTCGGGCTTTGATGGTGTCACGTCTACTCATACCGTTCCGCCTTAATTCCTGTTAATTTCTCAAAGCGGTCGATGATCGTCTGGCAGTATTCGGGATCAAGCTCGACACCGATGCAGATACGCTTGGTTTGTTCGCATGCAAGCAGTGCGGTACCGCTTCCGAGGAAACCGTCATACACCACGTCACCAATCCGTGTACTGTTCAAGATGAGACGACGAATCAAGTCCAAGGGTTTTGTCGTCGGATGCATCTTGCTCTTGTTCGGCTTCGGGCAGAGAAGGACGCTTTTGTCTTTCGACTTCAGGAACTCGTGCACTCCAAACCATCCATATGCGATGAGTTCGTGCTGGGGTGCGTAATCCATGCGTCCGATGACTGCGTGCGTTTTAACCCAGATCAATAACTGTCCGAACTTCACACCCGCATCCACCATGCCCTCACGCAGGGCGAAGACCATCTTGTCCGAGTTGAAGATGTAGAAAGAGTTCTTGCGTTCAAGATGCGGAGTAACTGCCTCGATCCAGTCCGATGTGAACTTGCGGTATTCCTCGTCGCTTTGGAGATGGTCGTTTGCGATCACCTTGTTCTTCGCGAGCGTCTGGAATCCCTCCTTGCTCTCGGTTACGGCAACTCCGTACGGAGGGTCGATGACCACGGCTTTTATTTTTTGATCTCCGACTAGTTTGGCGACCATGTCCTTGTTGCGGGAATCGGCACAAAGAAGCAGATGGTTGCCGAGGCGAAAACTGTCGCCGTACTTAATTGAGTTTGATGATTTTTTCATTTGATATTTTCTTAAAGCGATTAATGATGACTTGGCAGAACACGGGTTCAATTTCCGCTAGATACGCTCGACGCTTAAGTGCCTCACAGGCAACCATCAGGCTTCCCGAACCTGCCGTGAGATCAAGCACGGCATCTCCTGGTCTACTGCATCGCCTGATACTCTTTTCATACAAGGTAGGAGGCTTCATTGTCGGATGGAGATAATCAGAGCTTGGCAGTCTCTTTACGAGCCAGATGTTGAACATGTCGAGGATGTCGTCAATGAGCCGATTGCCCGAAGCGATCTCCTTGTTCTGGAATTCGGTCAGGTTCTTTATCTTGTCCGAAAGGAATGGCTTGCCCTTAACCCCATACATACACAGCTCGACGGCTCGGTTGAACGCTATCTTTGGTGTCGGGTTATGTGAGTTTTTCGCCCATAGGCACAATCGCTTGAACTCGACACCTGTCGTCTTGAACACGTTCTGCATCGTGCCGATATATTTCTCATCGAGCCACGTGAAGATGTGTGCGTCTTTCTTTGTGACACTTATTGCATTGGTGAGAATGCTGGCAAGAAATTCTTCGTACTCAGCATCGGTCTTCTTGTCATTGGTCGTCCCTCCATAGTTTTGCTTCCCACCTAGACCTGCGGAATAGTCCACGCCGATGTTGTACGGATAATCTATATTGATGAGGTCAATTCTGTTTTCACCGACAAGTTTGTGTACCGTCTCTGGATCCGTGCTGTCTGCACAGATCAGGGTGTGAGTTCCGAGCAAGAATCTGTCCCCAGACTTGATGTCTGTTGTCTGTGCCTCCTTAATCTCTTTCTCGATGTCTATCTCGTCGTCCTCAACTTCAAGGTTGTCGTCAAAGATGTTTGAGAGGTCGAATGAGTCGAAACCTGCAGTGAGCAGTTCGTCGAGGTTGAACTCGGCGGCAAGTTTCTCGAAGTCCCATGACGCTCCACTACGGTTAGAAGTCAGAAGATAGTCTTTGAACTCCTCATCGGTCAAAGTCCTATTCGGTACACGCACTTCGATTTCTTCCTCGCCTCGACCAAGAAGGGAAAGTGCCAAGACCCGCTGATTTCCTGCCACGAGCGTGCCGTCAGTATTGATGCAGGGCAGTTCGGCGACATTGAATTTCTTGAGACTGCGTTTCAGTCCATCAAGCTGGGTTGCTGATAATTTGCGAGGATTCTTTTCATAACGAATGAGATCCTTCACTTTGCGACGCTCAGTGCGCCACTCTAATTTTTGTTTAGCCATTTTATTTATGGTTAGTTGCTAATGTGAAGCAACGAAAAACACCAAACCCTCATTTGAGAATTTGGTGCTAGAAATCAAAAAAGGGGTACAAATTTCCAACAACAAAATACTCCTAAATGAATAGGTTACTTATTGTTCGAAATTTATATCCCTTTGATGTGCCTTATCCTTGGCCGTGAGTACCGTGGTCTGTTTGCCGGTGACATCAGCACATCCAGTTTCAATATAAAATCATTTCGGATTTCCCACACAAAACTTGTATTGTCCTTGGCTTACTAAGCCCTTTGACCATTCTGTGGTGGAAAACCCTTAGTTGGGTGTTTCAAGTTGCTTCTGTCCAGATTATACAACAAGTAAATCTTTTTTGAAACAATGTTGATGTCTATATCTCAACTTATGAATATTTTTGATATAATTGCCGTACAAAATCCGAAGACCTAACCCTCGAAAGAGATATGGTCGAAAAGCCGTCCAAGAGAGATTCCTCGCATGAGGATTCGACCTTTTGTGTCGAGTCGGCTTGCGAGGATTTTGTTTTATTCACTCAGCCAGAACCAAAACAAATTCCTTACGCTCTCGGTCATCTCGTAAGCATCGGCATGGGAAAGTACTCCCAAGTAGGAAGCGAGTGAGGATTTCATTGTTATCTCGTTTATCCGCTCGTCTTTGTAGAGGGCTACGCTTTGGCGGATTTTCTTGGGAATCTTGCGCTTCGTTTTCGTGCGGAGCTTGATGTGATGCGGAAGTATCACGTACCCAAGAAAATCGATACCTTGGGTGTGCTTCTTCAAGATTATTTTCTTCGGGTGCAGATCGAGATGGAGCTTTGATTTTAGGAATTTTCCAATCGGTTCTAGCAATCCTTCGAGATATGCTTTGTCATCGGAAATGATCACGAAGTCATCGGTGTACCGTGCATAATTTTTTACTTTCAACTCATGCTTCATAAACTGATCAAATTCATTCATATAGATGTTTGCGAACACTTGCGAGGTCAGGTTTCCAATCGGCACACCCCTGCGTTCGAAAAGATTCGGACGACTTGCCTCGAAGCTCTCGATAATCTCGCTCAGAAGACAGCGTACTTTCTCATCTTTAACCTTCTTATAGAGAATCTTCAGAAGAGTGTCATGATCCATCGAATCAAAGAATTTTCTCACATCGCATTTCAGTGCGTAACACGGATGCGTGTAGTTCTTGCTCACAGCTCGAATCATGCTGGCAACCTTTTCCATGCCCTTGTGCGTACCTTTGCCGATTCGGCAGGAATACGAATCGTTGATAAAGGTCGGCTCAAATATTCGATTCAAAATATAGAACACAGCATGATGAAGCACTCGATCTCGTACCGTAGCCTTGTGGATTCGCCTGAGCTTGGGGTCGTGAATCCAGAATCCTCGGTATGGTCCGTGCTTGTATTTTCCTGCTTTCAAATCCCTGTAAAGATCAAAAATATTTTGCTCGAGGTTCAGCTCAAACTCTATAACATCAGGCTTGTTGCGTTTGTCGGATTTGAATATTTCCCACGCACGGAAAAGTGTTTCGGGAGAAATTATCAACCAATATAAATTATTATGAATCTTCATATATGAATGACTTAGACATACCAATATTCAAGAAGTCCTACGATTTGTACAAAGAGTTTTATGCTCTGAGGCTGAGCGTACCAAAACAAGACCGCTATACGCTCTGGCAAAAGTGCGAGAGTCTTCTGATCGAGGTTCTGGAGGGAATTCTTTTCTCAAGCCAGCAATCCAAAGCGGACAAATTGCCGACCTTGGAGAAGACGAGCGTCAAGCTTAACTTTCTACGAGTGTGCATCCGTCTCATGAAGGACATCAAGGCAATCGACTCCAAGAAATACATCATTATCGAAGCGAACCTTGATGAGATCGGAAGAATGCTTGGAGGCTGGATAAAGTCCACGAGAGAGCGTTAACAGAAAACCCACATTACGTGGGTTTTCCTTGGATAGAGTTATGACTGCCTGGCACCCGACAAGCCGATGTTGCTGTTGCGGTTGTCGTCGTTCCAGTTGTTGACGTTGAGACCCTTGGAATCGAAGTTGCCGACGTTAACACGGTTACCGTCCGAGTCGAGATATTGCCCATTTCCGTCTGTGTCACCGAGAATCGAGGTTTACTACCTTTACAGGTCTATATCCTCCCATCTCTGAATTTTATTTGGGAGCAGTCTTTTTTCAAAGACATCTCCACTAGAAACAGGCAAGAAGTTCTCTCTATCCTTTACTGCGCTCTGCCGTAATCCGTAGACTAATGGCACTCAGGCAGTTCTCAGGTGAGGTATCTCGCGAGCTTGAACCGTGATCCAAGCTACATGAGCAAGATAATAAGAGTATATTTTGTTTATGTATAAAAAGAAAGAGCCTTCGCGAAAAAAAATTTCGCGAAGGCTCAAGTATTCAAGAGGAACAAGTCCTCAAGGGATCAAGGATCACTGCTTCCTGGCACCCGACAAGCCGATGTTGCTGTCGCGGCGGTCGCCGTCCCAGTCGTTGACGATGAGACCCCCGGAAACGAAGCTGCCGACGAGAACACGGCCACCGCCCGAGCCGAGACTGGAAGTCCGAACGTAGATGCTTTCGAAGAGTCGGATACCACGGACCTCGAAATAGGTCGTGATGAACCAGCTCATCTCGGCGGCGTTAGGCACCGTCTCGAGTGCGGACAGAAGCTTGTTCTGCTCGTTCCAGTTTTTGCTGGTCGAGTCGGAGATCGGAGTCTTCTTGATGGCGAGCCATCCGAAAGACGTCCTGTCTTCGCGAGCGAACTTCTGGTCGGAATACCACCCACCCGTCTTCGAGTAGAAGTGGGTGGACTGGATCTCCCGAACGTCGAGCAGTGACATCGCCGTGGGCGGTGCGGGCATGACGGCGTAACCGTTGTCCTTGCACCACTTGAGCATGTCTTCCGACGGCAGACTTTCGGCGAGTGCCGTGATCTGGTCGTCGGTGTACACGATGCTCGGGCGAGCCTTGCTGACTTCCTCTGGCGTGATGAAATCCGTGCCGAGGATTGACTGCGCCAAACCGTAGTCGGGCGCTTTGGCTGAGAAGCGACGGATACCTTCGGCGAGATACACGGCGAAGCCGGGATTCTCGTTCAGGATTTGTGCGCTTTCGTCGTTGAGTCCCGCCTTGTTGTATTGGGCACGGAACGTTTCGGTAGCTCTCTGTCCTTTCGGACTGTCTGCGGTTACCAGTGCAGACGTGTTCAATGTTTTCATCGACATCATCTCCTTTTGCTGATTTACCGAGAACGCTCGGAACGACTTGCCTCAGTTTGAGACGAGCTTTCTAGGCCCTGATTTAAGGCTCAAAAAGCTCATCTCAAACATCGTTATGCAGTGATTCTTATCTCAAAGAGCAGTCTCAAGTATCATATCAAACAAATGACTGTTTGTCAATGATTTTGGCAATCTGTCAAATGTCGGTAAAAGGGCTTCGCAACTGCCTTTTTCTAAGCTAAGCTACTGACTAATACCATCAATTTTGGTATTATGTTCTAGGTACAACTGAATAAGAGACCTAACCCCGAAAAGCCTTAAAACTTTTCGGATATGGTCGAAAATCCGTCCAAAGTAAAGAACTCCTAATCAGAGCTACTTTGGACGGTCATATCTCGAAAGGGGTATGGGTATATCTCACGGGGTATATCGGCCTGGTTAGGAGCTTTTTGCTACCTGACCGAAACTAAAACCGTCCAAAAAAATGTATAAAAGAATTCCTGTGAGCAAACTCACAGGCTCTGAACAATTTAAAAATGTCGGTCAAAAGAAATTCTCCGTACTGGAATTCTGGCAGTATGGCTTTTCAAGTCTGAACTCGAACGTACTTCGAGGTGCACTTGCCGAGTTCATCGTCGAGAACGCACTCAAGGACAATATGGAGATTGAAGTTCGCAGTCCGTGGGGTGACTACGATGTTTTGTATAAAGGAAAGAAGATAGAAGTGAAATGCTGTTCATATATCCAAGACTGGGATCAGAACAAACTCACGACGATCCAATGGTCAGGACTCAAAGCAAAAGAACTGTACTACTCGGAAGCCGTCACTAAGCTTTCTGAATTGAACAAGCTTGCCGACTACAAATCCGACATCTACGTCCTTGCACTGTTCAAACACCAAGAACACGCCACGCTCGACATCCTCGATATGGATCAGTGGTGCTTCTATGTCCTTTCTAAAGATGAACTACGAAATATATCGAAAAACAGGGCTAGCGTATCGATGGTGCTCCTTACTAAGCAACAAATATCACCAGTTTGCTTCCAAGATTTAAGAGAGAAAGTCGAATTATCATGAGCATACTTTCTGCACAACTAGAACACTCTGGAGGTAGTACACTATATGATACTGTTGTGTTAAACTATAACAGAGCGTATAGTGAGATTATGAAAAGCGAGTCAGAAAAATTAGGTAATAACCTTAAGCGTATCCGAACAGCAAAGAATATCTCTCAGGGTGATATTGCTCGGGAACTTGAGGTCAGTCGAAGCTTTATAAGCAATATCGAGAATGGTAAGACAAACCCCACTCTCGCAACCATTGCCAAATTGGCTAAAGCAGTAGGTGTCCCTACTGACGAGTTAATGAAATAAAATGAATAACTTATTTTTAAATCCAATATTTATACTCGTTCTCGTAATTGCGATATTTTTTATATTTGCATTTCTATATTTACTTAGACGCAAATCAGGGCAGAGTACAGAAGCTTCAGATAAATTTGATGAACTCTACAAAAAGATTAGCGAGGAAATTAAATACGCTGTTGCTCCCAAATCTATAAATCTTTCTACGAGCGTCGCTGAACTCGTTGAACTTGCGACAGAAGTGTGGCGAGTTGAACAACGATTATTAAAAATTGCTGACAGTCTTCAGGAAAACCAACGAAAGGGGTTAGAGAATTCTGTCCTCAAGTTTAGACGGTATATATCCAATTACGACATTGAGATTATTGATTACACCAATCAGAAATTCAATGACGGACTGAACCTAGATGTTCTCTCGGTAGAAAAAGATCCTACCGTGGTATCGCCTGTGGTGAAAGAAACCGTTGAGCCAACAATTTTGGTTAAAGGTCAGGTCGTTAAAAAGGCCAAGATCATATTATTAAGTAACTAAGGAATATATTTTATGAACAACCAAAACATACAGATTGGTATCGACCTAGGTACAACAAATTCCGAAGTTGCAGCAAACAATAAAAACCATGTGGAGGTGGTTAAAAATATTTTTAATGATGAATACACGCCGTCAGTTTTTGGCGTAGATAAAGCAAAAAATAAAGTTGTCGGAAAACGAGCCTATGAGCGTCTCTATAAAGACGCATCAGAAGAAGAATTTTCAAATAACAAGGCGGAAGTAAAACGCTTGATGGGTACTTCGGACACCGTCCATTTCGATCGTCTTGGTGAGGATATGTCTCCAGAAGAAATTTCTGGAGAAATTTTAAAGAGCCTTAAAGAAGATGTTTTGCGTAAGTATCCTGGCACACCAACCACTGGTGTTGTCATCACGATACCTGCCTATTTTTCAACGCTTCAAGCAGAAGCCACCAAGCGTGCGGGTAATGTTGCGGGCTTCAAGCATGTGGTCTTAATACAGGAACCGATTGCGGCGGCAATAGCTTACGGTTTTATGAATTCTCAGAATGAAAACTGGCTTGTGTATGACTTGGGAGGCGGTACGTTCGATGTTGCCCTCATTTCGTCAAAGGACGGTGCACTTTCTGTACTAGGGCATAATGGAGACAACTTCCTTGGTGGTAAAGATTTCGATTGGGCTGTTGTGGATAAGGTCATCGTACCAGCTATTCTAGAAAAGTATGAAATCGAAGACTTTACTCGTAGTAGTAAAAAATATCGTAGTGTGTTTGCAAAGCTTAAATACTATGCAGAGACGGCAAAGATTTCACTTTCTCAAACTGATGAAATAACTATCGAGGTTGAAAAGATCGGTGATGATGACAACAACAAGGAAATATATCTCACTATACCTTTTACCCGTAAAGATTTCGAAAAGCTGATTAAACCGTTTGTCGATAAAACTGTTGAATTGAGTAAGGAGACCATTAAGGAGGCTGGAGTGAAGCAATCATCCATTTCAAGGATTGTACTTGTTGGCGGACCTACTATGATTCCGTACGTAAAAGATCGTTTGGAAAAAGACTTGAAGATAGAAGTAGACACTTCGTCCGATCCACTAACCGTCGTTGCGCGTGGTGCATGTATCTATGCTGTGAGCCAGAAGATTCCAAAGGAATTTCTTGAGTCAAAAAAGTTAACTGATTCCTCAATTAAAACCTTGCGTCTCAACTATGAATCCCTGACTTCCGAAACCGAAGAGACCATAACTGGAGTCGTAGAAGAGCTTAAGGATACAGAAGAAGAATACTTCATTCAGATACAGAGCGAGGGAGGACTCTTTAGCGGAAAGAAAATAAAACTTAAGAATGGCAAATTTATTGAAACTGTAAATCTCGATAAAAACAAAACTACTCTCTTTTGGATTTACTTGTTCGATGCAGAAGGAAACCCGATCAAAACCGAACCAGAGGCGTTCTCTATAACGCACGGTCTTTCAGTGTCTGGTGCACCGATACCACACTCCATAGGAGTAGGAGTTGTAAAGCGTGGATTCAGTGGTGCTAGCTTTGCTATGACCGAGGAGTTTGAAGTGATTTTTGAGAAAAATAGTATTCTTCCCCTCAAAGCCACACATACATATAAGACACTTAAACCGCTTGCCAAAGGTGATAAAGAGAACGCACTCCCGATCAAAATCCGTGAAGGTGAATCAGCTGTGCCAGATCAGAATCAGTTCATTTGTGACCTCAAGGTGACAGGAGAAAAACTCCCATATGATTTACCAGAAGGTACAGAAATTGCACTTACAATCGAGGTGAACGAATCTCGTGAGGTTAAGGTGGAGGCGTTTATTCCGTCGATTGATCTCACGTTTAGTGCACGTGCGACAATCCATGCAGAAAATTTGAGTGTCGAAGAAATGGAGACACAGCTCAAGGAGCAGAGCGAGCGTGCGAAAAAAGTCGAACAATCATGTACTCCAGAAGAGAAAGGTAAGCTTCAGAATCTGGTCCAGTCTCTTGAAGGAAGTCTATCGACTGCAAAAGTGGATGAGGATGAAAAACGAAAGGCTGATAAACAACTCAAAGATCTAAAAATCCGGCTCGATGGTCTCGAAAAGATGAAAGAGTTTCCACAGCTTAAATCAGAATACGAAGAAAAGGTAAAAAGTGTAGAAGGAATTATTAGTGAATGGAGTGAACAGACAGAAAAAGCAATGTACGAAGACCAGTTGCGTGTGATCAAGGAAGAAGCTGATCTGGCTATTGGTAAAGAGGACAAGGTAATGCTCAGCCGTTCATTGGAACAGCTTCAAGAACTCAATCATAAGGCACTTTTCTCAAATCCTGCATCATGGGTCTATATGTTCAATAAGATAAAGGAAACTAGTCATGCTTGGACAAGTCCGAAAGAGGCTGAGTACTACATGAATAAAGGACAGCGTGCCCTTGAGCTTGGCGATGTTGAGGAACTTAAAAGGTCGGTACACAACCTGATGCTTCTCCTTCCGCCGAGCGAGCAGAAAATGATACAAGGTAACATGTCTGGTATTACTAAATAATTTATGTCAAACCTATTAAAAAATAATGCATATCACATCCTCGGTCTCGACACGTCGGCTTCACAACGAGATATGCAGAAACGTGCAAAGGAAATTGTAAAGTTTCTCCAAATTGATGATACTCCAGAATACGACCTAGATATGGGAGTGTTCGATAACTTTCGAACGGAAGGTGCAATAAAGGACGCTGTTCAAAAACTCTCTTCACCAAAGAAGCAGATTAAGGATTATTTCTTCTGGTTTCATATTTCTGACGATGTAGACGAACAAGCGGTCGGTATTCTTCGTAAGAAAGATCCAGAAGGAGCTATAAGGGTTTGGGAACATAATTCCGAAGGCGATACTACAAAGGCGATGTTTTATAAAAAGAATCTAGCGCTTCTGTATTGCATCTTACTTTTCAAAGAAGACAATAAACGATATCTAAAAGAGTCTTTAAAAATCTGGCACGAGCTTACTAACTCATCAAAATTCTGGACAGCTTTCACAAAGGTATATAAGCATAACGATGAGCTTGATACTGATCAAGAAGTTATCTCTGATTTTCATAAACAGATACCCTCATTTCTCTCTGATCTTTATACAGAGATTAGTCATTCTCGAGAGGATGGAGGTTACATAGCTGAATTTACTAAAGTATTTAATCTTCGTGGAGAAAAGACTGAGAAAGTTGTAATGGCTCCAATATTTCAGGAGATTACAGAAGCGGTCGAGAAGCTCGAAGCAATGAAGGTTTCAGAGGATGGTGACCTTGATGCACAAGAAGCTTCAGATATCAAAGAACATATCGGAAAAATCCAAGATTGTTGCAACAAGCTGATCGATCTCGGTCTATATGATGACAGTCAATCAAAAACGATACGTGACCGAGCGGCGGGTGCGATACGTTCTATTGTTCTTGATATCCACAATAATTTGGACGATATGCCCAAAGCTGAGCAACTTCTAAAGATTGCTATGCAGTTTGTTGGTACATCTGGGATGGAAAACAAACTTAAGCAGGATCTCGACCAATTTGAAGAAAATAAGAAGTTCTTAAATGCAACAGCTCCAATCATGGAACTCATGAATGAGAAGAAGTTCCAAGAAGCGATAGCACTCATAGATCAAAAGAAGTCTGAGAGCAAAGATCCAGAATTTAAAAATGCGATGGATAGCAAGAAAAAGGAAGCTGTTACGATGTATGCTGTGGTCGAGTTCGTTGAGGCGAAGAAGTTATTTGAAGCTGATAAATACGACGAGGCTCGACCTGGACTTCAAAAATCAGCATCGATTGTGTATGAACACATTGAAATTTATGATGTAGACAAGAGCGTAATCGACTCCTGGCTAGATTTGATTAAAAACAACGTTAAGGTTCTTACTGCGGATAATGCAAGTGAAGTGGATGAGGTTCAAAATAAGATGTTGAAGAAAATCGATGAGGCATTCGATGAACGCTGGGAGCAGATGGCAATTAAGATCCTTCTCAACTCCTACTATTACGTAGGACTTGGTGAAGTGATTAAAAATAAAAAAGCAGAGAACACAAAGTCGAGTGTGATCGGCTGGGTCGTGTGGATTATTATTATAATTGTTTTAGGAGCAATCTTTGGATAAATATATGAACGAGAAAAAATCTTTAAATTTTGATTTCTTAGACAAAAGTCCACAAAAAGCTGGGGAGCAAACTAGTGTTCCAGTCGCAACCCCAGAGCCTACGTCTGTTCCTAGTGCAGATAGAGTTAAATTCTTTGAGTATTTTAAAGACTGTTTTACAAACTTTAGCGAATTCGCACAGAAACATCTGGTTACATCTAATCCAAAATACCTACTTTTGGCGATTTGGATTCTTGGTATCGGGAGTGCAGCGGATCGACTTACTGGCTCTGAATCCTCTAGTTGGGGTGAAGTTTGGGCGATTGCTCTATTCGGAGGTATCTTATCTGGAGCAATTGCTTATTACATCGGTGGCTGGTTCTATCATGTTCGAGTCGGATGGTCAAAAGGATCTGGCACTATCGATACAGCCCGAAATATCTATACTTTTTCTTCTCTCCCAATTTCAGTGACAGCTATTGGTTCTCTGCTCCTTAATCACGTTGCTTACGGCAGTGATTATTTTGATCTCTATTATTCAGAAGCATCCAGTGTGGATGTTATTTTTGGAATTCTTTCTCTCTTGGCAATCGGCTACTCAATTTATATTAGTTATCAGGGTGTGAAAAAAGTCATGCATGTGCAGAAAGGTCGAGGTATATTCTGGTTCGTTGTTGCGCCTGCAATTTTCTACGTATTGGTCATTGCCAGTGCATTATTTGAATAAAAACTATGGAGCATAAAGATAAAAAACTAAAACTTGATTTGGACTTCCTTGGGGAAGGTGCTCCTAAAAAATCAGAAAAGAAGGGATCTCATCAACCGTCACATAAATCGACGGTTGATGAGTCAGCAATGTCAGATGGTGCTAAATGGACACTGGGAGCGATTGCTCTTGGAGTTTTAATAATTATTATTGCTGTAAGTGCCAGTAGTGGAGATAGTAATAGCACAGCAACGACTAATACTTTGCCCCCACCCTCAAATAGCGAATCATTGAATGATATTTTTGATACTTCAGAAACAGATGTCGAAGCAGAGACAGATACAAATTCCTACGTTCCAGTAGCCGAAAGGACACAAACAACTCCTGTGGTTCAAACTCCTCTAGAAATTTGTCAGGAGCGTAATGGATACAATGCAACATATGATAGTGCTACGAATTCTTGCGGTTGTACAGCTGGATATTCCTTAGGTGCTACCTCGCAACAGTGCGTAAACTTCACAGTTGCACGTGATGAAAGCTGTGCTTCACAGTGGCCAGGGACAAGTTTCCTTAAAGTAGATCCTGCTGACGGAAAAAACATATGTGATTGTGAAGTTGGTTCTTACTGGGATAGCGGGCGAACTGCATGTTATTCCCTTAGCTCGTTCAATCAGTCGTGCGTGAATAGTTATGGAACTGGTGCTTATTCGACTACGGAAGATGGGAAACGAGTGTGCGATTGTGGATATGGATATGACTGGGACATTGAGAGAAACTCGTGTGTTAGTACAGCATCGATAAATGCAATATGTGAAAAAGATGTGGGTCGAAATAGTAGATATGCCGGTTACGTCGAGGACGGTAAATACATATGTACAGCACCTTATTAAATATAAATATATGACAAATCCAACAAAACCACTTTTACACCCAGGCTACAAACTCAAAGATAAATTGAGTGTGGTTGCTCGTGTAGAAAAGATTTTTTTCACTGAGGTGTATTCGCTTTCAAATGATAAGTTCCTCTATTTATTTACCAACATCCAACAGGATGAGATTATTGACCGTAGTCAAAAGTACGATCTCGTACATCTCGAAATAAGCGGTAAAAAATACCTCGGTGTTATAACTGACGAGCATTCTCACGACAAGATTACTGCAATCATCGATGACCTGACTGTCTTGCGAGGTTTTGATTGTGTTGCAGGAATGAGGCCCCTCAAAGCAATGCTTATGAATGATGTGATTGAGCCACTCATGAACCCAGAGAAGTATAAGAAATTTAAGCTAGGTATCCCTAACGGTATCTTGTTGTTCGGACCTCCTGGATGTGGGAAGACCTTTATTGTTAAAAAGTTGGCTGAACAACTTGGGTACAGTTTTATAGAAATGAATCCATCTTCTGTTGCCACGTCATATGTGCACGGTGCCGTTGGAAATATTGGCAAAGTCTTTGAGATGGCAAGACTGCAGGCACCATCAATTGTCTTTATTGATGAGATCGAGGGTCTTATCCCAAAGCGAGAAGAACTCAGTTCATCCGCAGATATTAAGAAAGAAGAAATCAACGAGTTTCTCCTCCAGCTTAACAATGCTGGTAGCAGTAAAATCTTAGTTGTGGGAGCCACAAACCGTCCTCACATGATCGACACGGCAATCTTACGATCTGGACGAATGGACAAGCGTATATTTGTTGGACCACCAGACCTAGAAGCACGGAGGGACTTATTTAAAATCTGTCTCTCAGGTCGACCTTATGATAAAAAAATTGATTTTGAAAAGCTCGCTAAGATGTCTGAGAACTATGTAGGATCAGATATTGAGCTTATCGTAACCGAAGCGGCTCGTGCGGCAGTATTAGAGGATGAGCAAATGGTCAATGAAAAAATGTTGATTAATGCAATCAAAAAATTTACCCCTTCGATTTCAGTCGAGGAAATTGCCTACTATAGTCAATTCGGTGATTTAGAACGATCGTAAAAAATATGGTAACCAAAGAACAAAGCGAATATCGAATACTATTCTCAAAGATTGCGGCCATTGTTTTGCTTGTTGCTGTAATTCCAATCTGGCCTTATTTCTTTTACCAAGCGTTGAAACTTGTGGTTTTTGGATCGGCTGTATTCTCTGTGTATCTTTATCATAAAGAAAAGAACAAGAAATGGATGTTGATCATGATTGGTATCGCTATTGTTTTTAATCCGATCAACCCACTATATTTCGGTCACTTCCTTTGGTCTGTTGTGGATATTGTAGTGGCGGTTCTGTTCTTTAGGTCGCCAAAACATTATAAAAATAATGATTAATATTTTATGCAAAACTTATCAATAAAAGACGTTCTTCGATTTGTGGCCCGCTGGTGGTCCTGGCTAATTGTTGTTGGTTTGATTATTTGGGGGGCTATGGAAGACACCAGCACATCATCACCTCTGCCAACTCCTTCGCCAGGAACGCCATCTCAGCAAGAGACAGTACAGGTTCCAGATCTTACGCCAGGAAATTCGCTTCCGACTGGTACTGTCTTGAAGAAGCAAAGTGTGTATTTGCAAGGTGAAGGACAGTTGCAAATTAGTAATGGAACTAGTTATGACGCGGTGGCAAAATTGATTCGTGACGGTGCCTCAGTACTTACTGTATACATCAAAGCCAACAGTACTTACACAATGGAAAATATAGATGACGGTACATATTGGCTTGCATTTGCACAAGGAACAGATTGGAATACATCGACGCAGAAATTCAATCGAAATGCTCACGCCTCTGCATTCGATGAGACATTTGAGTTTGAAACAACAGCTACACAGTCAGCAGGATGGGAAGTAACATTAAATGAAGTGACTGGCGGTACAGCGAGTGCAAGCGATGTTGATCTTTCGCAATTTGACCAATATTAATTCATGAATAATCAACTAATAAAAATCTGGAATGGAAAAGGAATTGTCTTAAAGAAGATAGGGTTTGGATTGTCATTTATCGTATTAGCAATTGTCAGCTATGCGATTTACGATGGAGTAATTAAGGCACCCTTTATTGCAACCTCCAATGAATATTCAGATGAGGACTACGATTGTTCGATTATGGGTATTAATTTACATGGAACACTTTGGACATATATTCCACCCCAAAGTGAAGACGATGTTTTTATCGACAAAGATATTGTAGCAAGTGAAGATATAAACTATTTGATTAAGCAGGCAAATGAAGATGATGCTATTGAAGCAATCTTGATTGAGGTTGATTCATTGGGAGGCTTACCAGTTGCTGGCGAGGAAGTTGCCAATTCTCTTAAGAATAGTGAGAAACCTACTGTTGCCGTAATAAGACAAAGTGGACTCTCTGCGGCTTATTGGGCAGTAACAGGTGCAGATTATATCTTTGCTTCCAAAAATTCTGATGTTGGAAGTATTGGTGTCACAGCATCTTATCTCCAGAACGTAGGAAAAAATCAAAAAGATGGAAGTGACTACGTGCAATTGAGTTCAGGAAAATACAAAGATGCAGGTGATCCTGATCGTCCTCTCACAGAGGAAGAAAGACAGATATTTTTAAGAGATATTAAAATCGTACATCAGAACTTTATTGCAGATGTATCGACCAATAGAAATATTCCCTTAACTGAAGTTGAAATTATTTCCGATGGATCTTCTGTGCTTGGTGAGCGAGCAAAAGAACTTCATCTAATTGATGATATTGGTGGTCTGCGTGAGGCAGAAATATATTTGGAGAATCTGACAGATAGCAAGTCCGAAGTTTGTTGGTATTAACCATATGCAGGAAAAATTATTAAATAATAAAGAAATAGATGAAATAACAAATACTATTGCTATTGAACTGGCAAATCGAAATCTATTTGCATTGGTAGATATGCATGTCTTTATATCGGATAATCCAAAAACAGATATTGGAAAATACTGCTCAAAATTATATTCGCTTATCAAGACTTTTGTAGCAGATGAAAATAATTTTAAAGAACTTATTAGTTTGACACCAAAGCCAGAATGGCTAAGTTACGCTTTATTTTTTGGACAAGATAAGGAAAATCTTGATCTAGATAAAGTCGCGATGCATATAAGCATGGCTCTTGTACAGAAAAAGGGACTTCGACTAGATGATCATGTCGAGCATATTCTAGATCAATCACTTTTTAATGAATTGAAGATTGAAATCAGTGATGATTTTCTTGTGAATCTTTCTGATAATCGTATACAAATGAAGAACCACGGGATTATCTTTGGAGGCACTAAATTGATATACCCCCATCAATTTCTTCGAAGATACTACTCTTCTCATTTTGTTGGTATGCCATCCTTACTAGATAAGGCGTTTGACGCTGGAGCAAATGTCTCTGTAAGACTGGATCCCTTAAGAATTACTGATGCAAAAAACTACAGAGAAATAATGGAGTTCGATCACTGGTATGGTCCGCCCTTTACAGAGTCTTTGCTGAAAGATTCGCATCGTAACGAAAGGACATTACATTCGAGCCGTGGAGTTCATTGCATGAGTTACGATGTCAGGCATACAGTTTTTAGAACAAAAATGATGGACAACGGACTTCGTGAGTTCATGATTGAGGAATACTGTCCGGTTGAAGCACCACTTGGCGGAAAGTCTTCAGGTATGGGTGAGAAGTACTCTATTCAGAAATTTGCACATTTCTGTTTTGACCAGAAAAAGGAGTGCTTCACACATTTAGATGGTGCGGTGCGTGTATTTGAATTAGACGAATATAAAAAATACTATTATCAGATAGAGAGTGGATTGGATTTAGACGAAAAAATTGGCAAACGACACAAGATGTTCCTTGTGGAAGGGGTCTTCGATCTAAGTTTAGCTCAAGAATTGTTAACCGAATGGTTCAGGTATAACCCACATATCCAAGAGTATTTTTCTGGAATAGTCACGGAACCATTGATGACCTACGAAAAACTTGAGGAAGTAAAGACGACTTAATTAATTTTAAAAATATGGAATTCAATTTAGGAGACATTTTAATACAGACACTGAAAAGCTTTTGGCAATTCAAAGGACTCTACCTAATGGCAGGGGGTGTTTTGCTTCTGGCACTTTCTTTCAGGATACTGACGGATCTCCTAGATAGAAAAAGCAAGATCAAGTGGTTTCTCGGGAAGAAGAAAATACAGGATCTCCAATACCTCACGCCAACTCAATTCGAGAACTATATCGAGGAGCTTTTCCGCTCTCTCGGGTACAAGACGAAAACAGTCGGTGGCAGAGGTGATGGCGGTATCGACGTTGAAGCTGAGAAGGACGGCGTTGTCCATTACATTCAGTGCAAGGTTCATCACTCGCCAAGTTCCTGTCGGAGCTGTACGTGACTTCTACGGTGCTATTGCAGACAAGATTGATGGTGGTAAGGGGTATTTCATAACCACCAACGTGTTCACGCTCGACGCTGAGAAGTTTGCGGAAGGAAAGCCCATTGAACTCGTTGACCGCTTCAAGCTCATGGAGTACATGAAGCTTGCTAATGTCGAGATGCCAGTAGCTGATACCGTATGTCCAAAGTGCGGAGGACAGCTGGTTGAACGTAAGGGAAAGTTCGGCAGATTTATGGGATGCAGTACCTATCCCAAGTGTGATTATACGAGCAATATATGAGAAATTCGGAAATCAATCAGAAAATAGTAGCCCTTTGGAATAGACACTTTACTGGCAACACTGATGTGTACGCTCCGCTTTTTTATGACGAGCTACACAAAGACCGACTGCTGTTTGTCGGAATGAACCCATCGTTCAGTGCTCGCGGATTCAGGACGATACTCAAGGATACCGAGTACGCAGATTTCGACATGGTCACTTTTTTCAAGTGGCAGAATATCTCATCCGACCCTAAACTGATCGATGACTGCATCAAGATGGAGAACTATGCATACCAGAACTATTCCCAATACTTCGGCAGACCGATAGAGATTGCCAAGAAGGTTGGGCTTGAGTGGCAACACATCGACCTCTTTCTATACAAGGAAACTTCTCAGAGCAGTTTTATGAACCGTGTGCGAAGCAAGGGCAAGCTTAACGAATTCGGAATGGATCAGATCAAGCTGTTTGAGGAGATCTTGGTGCAGACCGAACCTCGCTGTGTCGTGGTAACTAATGCGACAGCTTCAGAGATACTTCGTGAATACATAAAGGATGACCTCTCATGGGATGCAGAACGTGGCTTCCATTGGTTCACTAGAGGTGGAAAGAAAATACCGATGTTCTTTACCTCAATGCTCAGTGGACAAAGAGCACTTGATCGCTGGTCGTACGAACGGCTGGTGTGGCACATCGGACAAGCGGTGAAGGGAAAATAATTTAGATACTATTTTCCTCTATCACAGAATATTTTATAATTATTCTGTGATAGAGCATCTTAAGTCAAAACAATACTACATAGACCTATACGACAAGCATACCGTCGAGCGTTGCCGTCGTCTTGAAAAGACCCAATCCGAAACTGAGATTCCGAAAGATAAGAAGGTCACCAAGAAAGAATCAGAGGCGGTCAAGAACTACGTCCATGAACTGATGCTCACGTTTGAAAAGGGTGAGCGATACCTCAGTAAGGAAAAGACCATCAATGGGTGGATGGAACGAGACCGACAACGAGATGAATTACTGGAGTCGGCACAACCACCAGAAGACATCCGTTGCCTTACCTGTCGCAACCGCCTCGCTGTTTTAGACAAGCAACTTTGGCACGGAGACGAAGACAAGCCAGACCGTGTCCTCTTTATGTTTGAATGCCCGAACAAGTGCCTACCACGTCGGGCATTTTTTAATGATGGTGAGGAGTGGCGATCTAAGCCTCACCTTTGTGCTAAGTGTGCCAATCCAACCAAGGAAGCGGTCACCGATGATAAGGAAAAGATTGTAACCACGTACACTTGTCCGAAGTGTAAGCATATAGAGACGGATGAGTACGTGTGGTCCAAGACGGAAGACGAGTACGACGAACACTTTGTCGAGGATCGTGACCGCTTCTGTCTGACTGAGGAGAAGGGTCGAGAGTTCCAAGACCTAAAATGGAATATGGAGCGAGCTGGTAAGTTTATGGAGGAATGGGACGAGAAGCAGAAAGCACTAGATAAGAGACTCGAAGAAAATCCCAAAGGTTTTCATCGGGAAGGAGTTGGCTATAGGTGTGCCATCTGCGGAGACAGTACTCCTGAGGGAGATAATTGGTACGACCAGTACGGCATCAAGTGCCTCGTCTGCCAGAAGGCGATCGACAAGAAGGAGATACCAGCGTCTCTCGCAAAGAACAAGGACGGTTGGTATACCAAACACGATTTCGACCACTACTTCAACGTCAAAGGCCAGACGCTCCAGAAGTGGATTAGAGCAGGTATCGTCAATTCTCGCACTGTCACTCATTATGGCGAGGGTGTGCATACACAGCTATTCCTGATCAAAGACAACAAGGATTTTCTGCCTCCGAAAAAGCTTCTTGAATCGCATATGGTTAAGGAGGTAAAAGATGGAAAGGAATGGAATCAGATGCATCCGTGGTATCACTTTGGCGATCCGTACGTAATCCTCAAGGGATACAAAATCATGGATCATCTTCGTGTGGTTCCGCCTGAGGAGATGAAACAGCGTGAGGAGGAGCGGAAAGCCAAAGAAGAAGCTCGTCGACTGCATCGAGAGAAGGTCAAATCAGCCCGAAAGGTTCGCAAGAAGCGTAAATGAGACAGAGACCGAGACGGGTGTTTCGTGTCTCATCTGTATCATTCACAAAATGACCCCTGAGACCGAGACACCTCATACAAGGAGTAGAAGGGGTGGTGAAATACCCTTATGGGGTCTTACTACGCAAGTTCGCATCCGTGACAGCCAGCTAGCACTAAAAAAGCCTTGTTTCTCAAGGTTTTTTAGTGCTCGGAGATGTCGAGACTGGGACGAGAAAGGCGTAGCGATGTGAGTTGCTCATTTCCTAGCGCAACGAACCAGCGAGCCGGGGTCGAGAGTACTTAGCATTTTAGGAGCGTAGCGAGTACAATGCTTAGTAACTCGTGACCGAATCCCTGTCGGGCAGCCAACTCGTGCAAAGCACGAAGAGCGTTAACCTAACGCTTATCTAACTTTGCATAGACTTAGCAAAACTTTCGAAAGCGGTATAATGGATTTATGAATTTTAAAACGATCCTTTTTGGCGTCGTGACACTTGGATTTCTTTTTGTTGGGTACCTTTGTCTCACATTTTATGTTTATCCTGAACTAAGCAATCGTGGATTATTCGGAGATTCGTTTGGCGCTTTAAATGCTTTGTTCTCTGGTTTTGCATTTTTGGGAATAATTTACACAATCATTCTTCAAACTCAAGAACTTGGATTGCAAAGGAAAGAACTGGAATTGACTAGAGCCGAGTTAAAACGAGCTGCAGAAGCGCAGGAAGCTTCTGGAGAAGCATTAACTAAACAGGCAGCTTCATTAAAAATTACTGCAAAACTAAATGGTTTGAATTCAAGGTTGCAGTACTACAATACTTTAATCGAACTCAACAGGACTGAGAAGTATGGGATAAGTAACGGACTTTTGCATCAGGAATATATGCGTGAGGTGGATCTTATAATTCAAGAAATCAAATTGTTGACAGAAGATAAGTAGTCATTGCTTAAATAAAGCAGTCAACACTCTTTCTCAAGACAGTTGTTTTATATGAATTAGTCTTAAGAACTTATGGAAAATAGAAAATATCCATCAAAGCAAGAAGAAAAATTTCTTGCTCTAGGCTACAACAGGTTTTTAGATTTGTATAAAGAAGTTTCTAGTGTAGGTTTCTGGAGTAAGGCAAAAGAAGAAAGGTTGCTCGTAGTTAAAGAATTGTTATCTGTATATGTTGAGTTGATTAAATACAGACCGTTAGGTTTTTTGTTGTCAAATTCAAAAAGACCGCATACTGAATTAGTGGGTAAGCATCTAGTTGGTTTCTTGAGAAATCTCTTGCTTCATTTTCCATTTTATTCTTCATGGGAAGAAATCGTCTTTGACAAAGAACTAATTACAAGTGTTGAGACTTGTGGAAAAATAGACCAATTTTTGACGAAAGAACATCCTGTAGATATTAAATATCGTCTATGGAATCATAAATCTAAAGAAATGGTTTATATAGAGGTAAATTTGCAGACCAGATATCGTGAGGGTATGGAAATTTCTTTAAGTTCAATTATCCCAGAGAAAGAGGGTGTAATGTTGTTAAGTTTGTATATGTATTCGATACTAATGTCACAGGTTGAAGAAATAAGTGAGCAGGAGCACGAGACGGGTCAAAATTGAATTCAATAATATAGTAAAACCGTCAAGCAGGGCTTTGCGGTCCACGGTTCTAGCTCGAGTGTCCCAGCCGATTTGAGCTGGCTTGATATTGCGGTAACATAGATTCATGAATATAGAAAATATAAAAAACATACTGGGTGTTTTATTTGGACTCTTTATATTGTGGATGATTTTCGGAGGGCTTCTGGAAAACCAAAGTTCATATGATAAGGAAAATACCGTGTATGTTGATTGCAGAGAGGCAAAATGGTCCCACAGTTCGTATTGCGATGGCTCGTATGAAAGTCAGACTCAGGAGAACAACTTCAAAGAAGATAGTTACTATCAAAATATTGTAAGATAGTTTTATGAGCACCATTGATAACTTCAAAATTAACCTAAATCAAAACCTGTGGGTTTTAGTCATCTCGTTATTGGGTTTGGGGATTGCTGAATATTTTAATTTGCCTATATTATTAAATATATCTTGTTTCCTAAGCATCATATCTACTTCATCTGTTTTGTTTACTCTGTTTTTCTATACATTTAATTACTGTAAAGCTAAAATTAAATAGCGCTCGAGACGCGTTATTTTGATAAACCAAAAGGAAGCCAAAAGAACTAATCGGGGCTTGACCGACTACGGTTCTAGCCCGAGATGGTTTTTTCAACAACGTGGTGAGACCTATCGAGACGGCTAAAATCGCCGTTTCGGTCAAGAAATTCTGAGAATCAGTCGTGGGCTCGAACTTCCAGGAAATCACACGATATTATTCCGAAAATCGCACACCTGGTGAGTCCGGTGTCCAGACAGAAAAGCCGCCTGAACGGGCGGCTTTTCGATAAACCAATTATTCTTGTTTTTGATCCAATGCTCTCTTCTGGTGTGAATCGTTGCGGAAGGGGTAAAAAATTGTCTCTCTGTACACATCACAGATTTCGTTATACAGTACCGCAAGCTGATCATTCAGTTCTCATCAATAGAAAGGATATGTCCCATGGGGCAATACCCGTTTGACCTCGACTGTAACTTGTCGGGATATGCCCGCCTGCTGCGAAAGCGACGGATGGGCAAGGTCTCCTTCTGGACCATTCGTTTTCAACAGCGCCTCATCCAGCTCATACTGGCAGCACATGCTGTCGATGACTATGATGTGGTGTCGAAGACATTGATCGGAAGCAGCATCTGGTTTACTGGCGTTACGTGCCTGAGCAATTCGAAAGAGTTCTCTGTCCGTTGCTCTAGTGTCGTTGTGGTCGCGTCGTGCACGCGTCCGCTCCCGAGTAAGTATGTAGGCATGCAGTCGGGGAAGCGTTACGCTGATCGCTTGGCAGGCTTGCTTGCTGAGCCGGCTTCGTTCGAGTTGTTTCGTCGCATCACGCAGGGTACCAAGGAAATCAGAAGATTCTTGTGGTCTGCTGGATTCGACGAGTTTTCAACCGGAGTCTTGCAGCAGCAACGGGAAGCGGGAACAGCGAACCTCTTCACGACCCACTGCAATGCAAACGGACGTGAATATACGCTCGGTCTTACCAGTGAGCTCAAGCTCCGAAAACTGCAAGTGGCTGGTTTCGAGAACGTTTTCGAAATTCTTCAGTCGTTCCGCAACGAAGGCATGGACTCACTACACTCACCGGAGTTTACACTTCTTGAAGTGTATCGGACGGGTGCAGATTGCGAAGCAATGATGCAGTTGCTCGAGTCTATGCTCAGGGCGGTGGAGGCAGGTGGCTCCTTATCAGCCTCTTCCCCTGAAGGCGAGGTTGCACTGCCTGTGCCGTTCGCACGAGTCGCATTCTATGACGCGTGTGAACAGATCTTGTGTATTCCTCGACTGGAATGCCGTTTGGAGACCTTCATCAGCCGCTACCCTGAGCAGTTCGTTAGCGGTATGGGGACCTTCACGTGGGTCTTCAAAGCCATCAACAAGCTGCTCGGGCCCCACTTCAAGGATCCGACATTCATCACCCGCATCCCTGCAGGCATCTCGCCCCTAGTGAAAGTGAATGCAGACGACTCGTCAACAACAGATCGAGCTGCACTCCTCATCCAAGGGACTGATATCGCCGATGTGTATGCGGACGAGAACGATCCTGAGCGAGTCCGATCGGCGATGAAGCGCCAGTTCCTAGAAGTTGGAGTTCCAGTTAACGAAGAGTATCTTCGGGTACTTGAGTACGGAATGCCGCCGTCTGGTAGCATCGGCATGGGTCTAAATCGTCTGTTCATGACCATGCGCGGTAACTTACCCGCAAATATTCGTGAAACGATCCTGTACCCACTGTAGTGGGGGGGGCCGATACATGCGGCCACCCGCTTCTTTTTTGATATACTATTTCAGTCATGAATTCCGCCACTTTGGAGCAAATTGAAGCGATGGACTACGTCTCCTTTATGGGGTTTCTCAATGAAACGAATCGTCCGCCTGGAGGTAAAGACTCCATGCGTCGCATGGCGCAAAATGCATTTCTGACCTCAGATTCTCATGTGTTGCACTCAGGATGCAATACAGGGTATTGCTCTTTTGAATTGAGCCATCTCACCAAGTGCCGAGTCACCGCGCTCGACTTCAATGAAGAGATGCTCCGCTCAGCCAATGCACGTCTAAAGAAAGAACCGGAACCATACAGTAGCCTCATCACCTTTGAACAGGGGGATGCTCATAGTTTACGCTTTGCTGATAACACTTTTGATCTGGTTATGTCTGGGGGGTCAACTGCGTTCATGCGCGACAAAGAGAAAGTGGCCCGTGAATACGCGCGCGTGTGCAAGCCGTATGGGTTTATCGGGGATGTATTCTTGTATTATCGTCAGGATCCCCCGCAAGAGATAGTCGATACCATAAATGAATCGCTTAATATCTCCATCCAAAAATGGAGTAAGGAATATTGGATATCGCTGTATACAAATGCAGGTCTGGAAGAGTATTACGTTTACGATGCTCCTATGCCCGTATATCCATCGGATGATGACGTAAGGACATATTGTGAGGCATTGATAACTCCGCTTGATCTTTCAGAGGCAGCGCATGAGTCAGCGTTCAAGAAGCTGCATGGTTACATGAGTATGTTTAATGAGAATCATAAGTATCTGAGCTACACCGTCCTTCTCTGCAGAAAGACTCCCGAAAAGGAGCAGATAGCTCTCTTTGGCGTATAGAAAATTACAAATATGGACGCAGCATTACTGAAAGCAAAAATTGATGATGAACAAATAGGGCAGGATGCTCACGCTCGCCTTGAACACCCGGTACTTGATGCGAGTCATTATTATCGCCAGGTTGCAACTGACCCCTATTTTGCGGTCTTGACCCATCTGCGGCATCATGTGCGGGCCATAAGCGATGCATATTTTTCTAATGTCGTCGGAGCGAAGAATGTCGATCTGTTTCTTATGACATCATCAGTCTCTTCTCCGGCGGGTCCCGGATCAGACTCTGAACCTATTCCGCTTACGTTTGGAGGGTTCGATACTTACCTCGTTGATTCGTCACAGTTCGGGTTTGAGCCCGTGCTCATTGGAGGCGTGCCTCGTGCGTATTGCTATTTAGCATCCATGCGCGGGGAAGATCCGGATAAACGCCATCTTAATCAGTTCTATCACTGTGAATATGAAGCTCAGGAGACATTTGAGGTGGCTCAGGCTGTCGCAGAAGGATATGTTCGGAGCTTGGCATCGCTCATTAAGGAAATGACTCATACTGTCGAGAAATTATCACAAGATCCAAAAAAGTCACGTGAGGCTCTTGATGTGCTCCTTGCTACAAAGCTATTTCAGCAAATAACTTTTGATGAAGCAGAAGCACTCCTTCTGAAACATGGGTACACAGAAGGTATTCGAGAATCAGTGCATGGCAAAGACTTAACAAGCGCCGGAGAGCGTGAACTGCTGAAGATTCTAGGAACTAAAGCTCCTGTATGGGTAACGCACTATCATCGTGACCGTGTGCCGTTTTATCAGAAACCAGCAGCTGATAATTCTGAACGAGTGATCAATGGGGACCTTTTATTTCCATCAATCATTGAGAATGCTTTCGGAGGCGAGGTTTTGGGTATGGGTCAGCGACAGGATTCTGTAGAAGAGATGTATGAGTCGATGCGACGCCAAGGAATCGACCCCAACCCTTATGAATGGTACGTGGATCTGCGGCGTATTTCCAATTATAAAACAACATCGGGATTCGGCTTAGGTATCGAGCGTTTTATTTCCTGGGTCCTTGGATTTGATAATATATCTAAAGCTATTTTATATCCGAGAATGAAGGGTACGCAGATGCATCCGTAATCAATACATGAAACCGCTTACCAAATTGAGAAAGGGAGATAAGGTTGCCATTCTCTCACCGTCCTCTGCGGCTCCGGGGAAATGGCCGCATGTCTATCAGCTGGGACTTAAACGACTGCGGGAGGAATTTGGATTAGTTCCTGTTGCATTTCCGACAACAACAAAAATTGATGCGCCAACCAGAGAGCGTGCACAGGACCTTATCGCCGCTTTTGAGGATCCGTCGATCAAAGGGGTGATCAGCTCTATTGGTGGAGACGATCAGGTGACCTATATAAAAAATCTTCCCTCAGCACCTTTTGCTTCCAACCCCAAGCCGTTCTTTGGTTTTAGTGACAACTCTCACTTTGCTAACTTCCTTTGGCTTAATGGGATCCCATCATTTTATGGAGGAGCACTGTTTACGCAGTTTGCGATGCAAGGAAAGATGGATGACTACACTGTTGATTATCTTGAACACGCCCTCTTTGATGAAGGGGAATTTGAGTTGAGAGCATCTGAGACATACAACGACATGGGACTCAGTTGGGATGATCCCTCGCTTCTTAAAACGAAGCGCCAATATTGGCCGAACGAAGGTATGGTCTGGGACGGATCAGCTAATACCGAAGGGTTACTTTGGGGCGGCTGTGTAGAATCGGTCGATGAGATGCTCCGTCACGGAATACCTATTCCAAACATTGATCAGTTTGGGAACATTGTTCTGATGCTTGAGACCTCTGAAGAGATACCGCGCGCCGACTATGTATTCCGCGTCATGCGTGCGCTTGGCGAGCGGGGCATACTCCAGAGGGTTCAAGGTGTCCTGATAGGACGAGCGAAAGCGTGGGAGTTTGATAAACCCAACTCGCCAGAAGCTAAGACGGCATACTGCAAAGAACAGCAGGAGACGATTCTTAAGGTGGTGCGTTCGTATAACCAGACTGTTCCAGTGGTGCAGAACATGAATTTCGGACATACCGATCCGCAAATACCGATGCCGTACGGTAGCAAAGTACGAATCGAGGTCACAAATAAAAGGCTTTTTGCGAATTTCTAACAAACACAGCCAGTGATTTTGGTAAACTATCCCTTGTGAAATGGTATTTCGCTTCCCGCACTCGACACCAAAAGAAGTTAGCAGAATTAGCTCAATTTCTTGAGGAGAAGGGTGAAGTAGTCTTGGCCGACTGGCTTAATGTTGAGGTGTTTGCCAACTATGAAAGTAACTTGCATAAAGTTGAAGAATTTAATAGAAAAATAATCAAAGCTCTGTTAGCTACTGAGATCTTCGTATTAATTAGTGATCCGGAAGGCACCGATATGTTTATTGAGCTGGGTATTTGTTTAGCCCATAAAGAGCTTTCTGGCAAGAAGAGAATATACATTGTTGGAAAACACTCTCGCCGTTCGTTGATGCAACTGCATCCTGATATTACCCATGTGAATTCTCTTGAAGAGGTTTTAGACGCTGAAGCTGTTCAATACGATGGATTCGCTATTCCTGCTCTTGATTGAAAAAATTCCAACTTCGTCCTAGAGCCAGTACGCATGAAATCGTACCGGTAGACCCAGACAGGTTGTTTGTAGCGCAAAATGCTAAAATCATGTTAATGGAAAAAGATATCAAATACGACAATAATTGGTTTAAAAAGCGAGCTCTTAAATCGCTTGTTCCTACCGCTCCTCATATTTGGGACTATTCCGACTCATTGCTCCTCTATCTTTCTTCAGGTGTTGAGCAATATGAGTCTCTGCAAAAGACTGACACTCCATACTTTAAACTAGTTACCAAACCAGAAAGAGAATATCTACAATCCATCGCAATGAGTGTCGCTGATTTGCTGCCCAACAAATTTGAATACATCGATCTCGGCCCTGGTACCGAGCATAAAGAACAGTTCTTTTTTGATGAGCTCAAGAAGCAAGGAAAAGAATTTACTTATATCCCAGTTGATATAAGTGAGTACTATCTCAGACTCGCCGAGAAACATGCAAAAAGTCAGAATGTTCAGGTACGCCCAATCCAGGCTCCGTTTGAAGAAGTTGCTGCAATTCTTGGAGAGAATACCACACCACGTTTTGTAAATATTGGGCTTACTTTTTCTAACTATGCACCACAGACTATTCTGAGTATGCTAAAAGAGATTGCTGGTAAAGGCGGATTTGTCTTCATAAATTCCCAAATGAGAGATCGTATCGATATGACTGCTCTACAAAATGTGTATGCAGAAGATGCACTCACTTTGGCTGACGATAAATTAAAATTGATCGGACTGAATCCAGATACTGATGTAAGTACAAGAGAGGCGGATGACAAAATAAGTGTATGGTGCTCAATACTACATGTTTCTAAGGAAATCGAGGAAAAAGGAGTTGTAAATGGGGACAAACTTCTTGTGTTTCAGTCACTTCGCTATACAAAAGAACAACTTGAAAATGAACTTGAAAAGATTTCTCCCGAGCATCACATCTTTGATACAGGCACATCTTTTATTGCCAGTTTAATTAAGGTATAGACTAAGCGGGCGGCGTTTTCGAGCGGGCACTTTAGTGTGCAATGAAAAGAGTGCTACAATATTGGAGATATCGTACTATCGCTCCATGTCATTATTATTTGAATCACGACCGTACGAAAGAAAAAATAAACAAGAAGCGGTCGCCGATCTTCTTTCGAATACTATTCCCGACAGAGATTTCTATATTTTGGTCATCGGTGCGATCATCCTCGCCGCTTGCGGCATATTGGTTGACAGTATTCCAGTCCTTATCGCGAGCATGATCGTGGCCCCGCTCGCATATCCGATACTTTCGTTGGGGCTTGGTATACTTGCTCTCGACGGCAAGCTTGTGCTCCGTTCTCTCGCTATGCTCATGATTGCGATCTTTCTCGCGACTCTCATCGGCGGCCTATTTTCACTCTTCGTTAAAAGTAACTTCGATACAGTGGAGAGGGTACTTATTTCTTTCTTTCCAAATGTTTTCTTCGATCTTTTGATTGCCGTAGTTTCCGGAGCCATTGCCGCGTACGGTCTCATTCGTTCGAAAGTAGGCGGGGCGATGACCGGCATTGGGATCGCCGTCTCTCTCATGCCGCCCTTGGTGGCGACGGGGATCGGACTTTTCGATCCAGCGGACGATCTGGCGCTAAGGGCAGCCAGTATTTTTGGTCTAAACGTGCTTGGCATTCTTGTGGGCAGCATGTTTATTTTTCTTATATTCGGCGTCTTTCGGGAGCATCGAGCTATTAAAAATAATTTATAACCATGCTTAAAGAATTTGCCAAGTTTTTAAAAGAGTTCAACGTCATTGCTTTGGCAGTCGGCTTTGTGATGGGTACGGCAAGCACGGCATTGGTTGAATCACTGGTAAAAGACGTGCTGATGCCGATTGCCGAACCTCTCATGGGTGCTGAATCGTGGAGAGAAGCGCTGTGGCATATCGGTCCAATCAACATCGCCATCGGCTCTTTTGCGGCCGAGCTGTTCAATTTTCTTATCCTGGCCTTCATTATTTTCATCATCGCCAAGAAGCTTCTAAAAATGGAAGCCCAGACCAAAAAATAAAAATATGAAACAAAAAATCGCGAGTCTTTTATTAGTATTCGCTCTAATTGCTTTTCATTCTCCACTTGCGATCGCAGAGATTGATGCCACAGCTCCGACCACTGACACCACGACAGCCGCAGAACCGGTTTCTGAACCCGTAGAAGAGCCAGTGCCGGACCCAGAGCCCGATCCGACACCTGTTGTCGAAGAAATCATCACTCCTACTGATACCGCAGGACCATCTTTTATTTCTGTTGCCACCGTCTCTGCGGGCGAAACCGAAAGTTCAATTGTTTGGACAACTGATGAAATGTCCACGGGGCATATCGAATACGGTCAGACTACAAGTTATGGACAAACCACAGGCGACACCCCGCTTGCCCTTGAGCACAGCCAGACCATCAGCGGACTTACCGCTGGCACGGTATATCACTATCGTATTGTTGCGACAGATGAGCCTGGGAACACAAGCTATTCGCAAGATAGGACACTCGAGACTTCTGTTGAATTAGTGGCAGCCGATAACGTTCCGCCAGAAATCCAAAATATTATTATCTCCAACATCACCACCAGCGGAGCGACGATTGGTTGGGACACCGATGAGCTTGCCCAGGGAAAAGTGGAATATGGCCTTACGGAAAACTACGGATCACAAACGCCGGTTGCGGCTGATTATGCGACCAACCATTCCGCCAACATTGGAAACTTGAGTGCCGGAACGGTATACCACTATCGTGTTGTGGTTGCCGACGAAGCAGGGAATACATTCTCGTCTCCAGACGAAATGTTTACGACCGATGACGCCTCTTCGATTGAGCCGACTCCTGAACCAACGCCGACCGCGACGACTACCGATTCCACAAACACCACATCAACGACAACAAATGGATCTTCGGGAGGCGGCTCGACACCTTCGCCAGCTTTTGCCATTTCGGAGGTCGAAACCGCATCGGTCAGTACCGCAACGGCGACAATAATCTGGACGACGAACGAGGCGGCAACGACCCAGGTTTTTTATGGAAAAACAGAAAGTCATCTTCAGTCCTCGCCTCTCATTTCAAGTTCAGAGACTTCCCACACGGTGAAGCTCACCAGTCTGACACCTGGCACGGTCTATTTCTACAAAGTAGTTTCCACAAATTCGCGAGGACAGACCGTCACAAAATCAGGATATGAATTCACAACGCTTTTCAAGCAAGTAATCGTTGATCCAGCTCCCGTGATATCAAACGTCCAAGTGGAATCAGTCGGCACTTCAACGGTCTCTATCATCTGGAATACCAACGAGGGTGCCGCCGGAGAACTTTACTACGGTGCAACAACGGCATATGGATATACCGATAATGGCCATACCAATCTTTTGACGGCGCATCGCCATGTCCTTTCTGGCCTTACGCCGAACACGACGTACAATTTTCAGCCGGTAGTTTGGGATACGGCGGGCAATGAAAGCGTGTATGAAAACATGACATTCAGGACTGCCGCAGCAAGTTCGAATGTTTCAACTCCAGCCAATTCAACAGTAAATCCACCCGCAGTATCTTCTCCCGCACCTCGATCTTCAAGGGGCGGTGGCAGGCGCAGGTTCACCACCGGATCATCAGGCGTGACGAACGTCTCGCCACTTGATTCCCAAGCACTCTTCCTTTGGAATGCGGTTCCTGAAACAAGCAAAGTCAAGACAGTCATCGTGAAGAAAGCCGGTCATCACCCGGCAACGCCATTTGATGGCACTACCGTATACAAGGGGACATCGGGCCGGTTCACTGATACCGGACTGTCCAATGACAATACTTACTACTATTCAGTTTTTCGCGTCGATCAGCTTGGTAATTATTCCAAGCCGACAGAATATACCGTTGTTCCAAAATCCGGCATAACGCAGACGGCGATCGATATCGTTCCTGCAGTAGTTCAACGAACGCCTATCTATACGTTCGATCAAGCACTCACGCCAGGCGACACCAGCAAGAAGATCTCTCACCTCCAAGTTCTTTTGGCATCAGAACCGAAAATATATCCCGAAGGCTTGGTAACCGGATACTATGGACAATTGACATCTTCGGCACTTGTTCGCTTCCAGACAAAATACAAACTGCCCCAGACCGGTATCGCGGATAGGGCGACGCTCGATAAACTCCAAAAAGTTTCGACTATTGAGCATGTCACTCCATTTAAGAAGCTCCACGACTACTGGGATCGGGATCTGGTACTAGGCATGAGCGGACAAGACGTGTCACTTCTCCAATCGCACCTCGCGAAACTCGGCTATTATCCCGAAGGGCTCGTCACCGGCTTCTTCGGACCGCTGACACAGAATGCTGTGATCACCTTCCAGAAGGCTCAAGCTATCGTTCCGGCTGTCGGCTACTTCGGACCGATATCCCAGCAGAGAATTACGAATCTCATCAAGCTTCAAGGGACGAGATTCTAGCGATATTTTGCCGAAAGCCTTCTCATGTCACATTTGTAACATTCTCGGTAGAATAGCCTTGTTCTGACAGCCTAGTAATGTGAAGTCATCGCGCACGAGACGTGCGCGAAAGCGCAAAACTGCCCAGAGTGGTTCTGTGCTAAATGCGATATAATCAAAGCGTGAAAATTATTAGCTTAAACACGTGGGGCGGCCGCGCAGGAAAGGAGGGACTACTTTCTTTTTTCAAGGAGCACAAAAACGACACCGACATCTTTTGTCTTCAGGAAATCTGGTCTGCTCCCTACAACCACTTGGAGGGTTATAAAGCTGGTGGCAAAGAGATCAACCACTCTGAAATCATGGACCACGGTCTTCAGGAAATCACCTTGCTTCTATCTGACTTTACTCCATACTTTAGACCACATCATGGCGATCATTACGGTCTTTTAATGCTTGTAAAGAAAAATATTGAAGTGAAGGTCGAGGGGGAAATTTTCGTGCATAAACACAAGGGCTATATACCCGAAGGTGATGTTGGGAATCACGCCCGTAACATTCAGTTCATCACGACAGAATTTAATGACACGTCTCTGACGGTTATAAATTTCCACGGACTTTGGAGTGGAGGGGGAAAAGGCGACTCCGAAGATCGGTTGAATCAGTCAAATAAGATAAAAGAATTCATTGAAACCCTTCAAGGAAACGTTGTGATGTGTGGAGATTTTAATCTTCTCCCAAATACTCAAAGTATTCAAATCCTGGAAGATACCGGTCTAAGAAATCTCATCAAGGAAACAGGTGTTACTTCCACCAGAACTTCTTACTACACAAAGCCTGAAAAATTCGCTGACTACATCTTTGTTTCTAGAGAGATAGAAGTGAAAGAATTCAAAGTTTTGCCTGATGAAGTTTCTGATCACGCACCGCTGCTACTCAAAATTGAGACAAAGAAAGAATGAGCTGTTATTAAAAGTGAGCGTTTGTCGCTCGCAAATGATACAATTTCATTAACGTCTATGAAGATATTCAACCTCAACTCCGCATTAGCACTCCTCGTTGGGGCTCTTTTGGTGGCAGGATCGCTGGGTATCACTCATCACATGATGAATATGAGTGGCGATACGGCTGACTGTCCATTTATGCCCGGCATCTCTGTTTGTCTGATGAGTCCGCTTGAAATGGTTGCGGCCTCGCAAAGCTTTCTTAGTGGTGTTACGCTCACTTCTGATTCGGCACTGCTCCTTTTTCTAATTTCTTCCGCTCTCGTCTTGGCTACTTTTTTCGGTTTCTTTTCTCCGCCCCGAGGCGCGACACGATTCAAAATACGGAAACAAAAACACAGGACGCAATTCAATTTCTTAGAGGAAGCGTTTTCAAACGGTATTCTCAACCCCAAGCTGTACTAGTGCTGTCGCGAGGCAGCGAGTGTGTCATAGTCTGACACTCCGCTTGTTACTGATAGCATTAGTTATATATGGGAAAAATTCATACTTACAAAATCAAAGGAATGCATTGTGCCTCCTGTGCCAGTGTCATTGAACGAACACTTAAAAAAGCAGACGGCGTCGCTTCGGTTGAAGTAAACTATGGCACCGAATCCGCCAAAATTGATCACGATGAGACCGTTGCCAAGATCACCGACTTGTCTAAAAAGATTGAGCCTTTAGGGTACTCATTTGCTGTGCCAACTGCATCGGAAATGGGCATGTCAGACAACGAACATGCGGCGCATTTAGGACTCAACCAAACAAAGAAAGAAAAGCTCGCTGAACTCGCTGACTTAAAGACAAAAGTATTTAGCGCTTTGCCACTCGCCTTCTTTAGCATTTTGGTGATGGGGTGGGATATTTTTACGGAATTAGATCTCGTGGCACCAATGTCAGAGACGGTATCTGAGTTTGTGCATCACCTCATGCCGCTTATGGCTACATACGTGCTCTTTGTGGTAGGGCAACCTTACCTACTCGGTTTCTACCGTTTTCTCCGCTATGGCAGTGCAAACATGGACAGTCTCATTGGAATTGGAACTTCGGTTGCCTATCTCTACAGTTTTCTCGTTACCGCGCTTGAGATGCCGCTTTCGCAGTATGTGAATGTGCAAGATTCGTACTACGACGTTACGATCGTTGTCATTACCTTCATTGCGCTCGGTAAGTATCTGGAGACAAAATCTAAAATTAAAACAGGCGATGCCATCGAAGCACTTCTCAATCTCCAGGCCAAAACAGCGCTAGTGCTGAAGAACGGAATCGAAATGGAAGTCCCCATCAATCAGGTAGTCCATGGCGACCGCGTCGTCATTAAACCCGGAGCAAAGATTCCGGTTGACGGCAGTATTGTTGATGGAGCATCGTTCGTTGATGAGTCGATGGTGACTGGGGAACCAATTCCGGTTGAGAAAATTGTTGGTGACCATGTGGTCGCAGGGACTATTAATACCAACAGCACTTTTACCTTCACAGCCACCAAAGTTGGTTCAGAAACGCTCCTCGCGAGCATCATTAAAATGGTCGAAGAGGCACAGGGAAGCAAAGCGCCAATACAAGCCTTGGCTGATAAGATCTCGAGCGTGTTTGTCCCGTCGGTGCTGGTTTTTGCTTTCTTAACGCTCGCTGGTTGGCTTCTCTTTGGCACAGCAACGCTCGGCTTTGCACAAGCGCTCACGTACGGACTCACTTCTTTTGTGGGTATCTTGGTCATCGCCTGTCCTTGTGCCTTGGGGCTCGCTACGCCAACTGCCATCATTGTGGGTGTCGGCAAAGGAGCCAAGGAAGGCATCCTGATAAAGGATGCAGCCACACTGGAAAAGTTGCACAAAGTAGATACTGTAGTAGTCGATAAAACCGGTACGATTACGAAAGGCAAACCAGAACTTGTCGGTATGCACAACCACTCCACTCATTCGGACGATGAAATCGGGTCGCTCCTCTTGTCTTTGGAACGAAAATCAGAACACCCAATCGCGCATGCCATCACTGAATACGGAAAGGCAAAGGGTTACGAAGAAAAACCAGTCGAAAATTTTACCATCTTAAAAGGTAAAGGACTGAAAGGAGTGATTGGTGGGGTAGAGTACTTTGCGGGCAATCTAAAACTCATTGCTGACTTGAATCTTGCCTTTGACAAAAAAACAATTCTCACGGAAACATCAGAGGGTAAGACACCGGTGATTCTCGCATCTGCAAGTGCCGTTCTTGCAACGGTATTTGTGGCTGATGCCATTAAGCCGGAGGCAGTTGCCGCTGTGAAGAATCTTCATGCACTCGGGATCGAGGTGGCTATGTTGACGGGCGACAACAAAGAGACGGCTGATGCAATCGCCAAAGAAGTGGGAATTGACGTTGTGGTAGCCGAAGTGCTGCCATCGGAAAAGTTGACCCACATCCGCAAACTCCAACAGAACGGCCACATCGTCGCCATGGCAGGAGACGGTGTAAATGACGCGCCGGCACTGGCCGGAGCAGATGTCGGCATAGCAATGGGGACGGGGACGGACGTAGCCATCGAGACGGCCGGCATCACGCTCCTCAATGGAGATATCGGAAAGCTAGTGAAAGCGATCCGGCTTTCCAAGCTCACCATGCGGGGCATCAGACAGAATCTCTTCTTTGCCTTCGTCTACAATATTGTGGGAATTCCCCTAGCTGCCGGAATCTTCTTTCCGTTTTTTGGCTGGCTTTTGAGTCCTGTTTTTGCCGGATTTGCGATGGCCAGTTCCAGTGTGTCGGTGGTCGGGAACTCGCTTCGACTTAAGGCTAAGAAACTCTGAGTATGAAAACATGCACACTCCACGTCAGCGGCATGCACTGTGCTTCCTGTCCAATGCTTATTGAAGGAGAACTCACCGACATACCGCACATCACACAGGCGAAAGCTTCACTCAAACACAACCATGTAGAAATCACCGGCGACTTTGGCAAAAAAACGCTTGAGGAGATTGCACACGAGTTAACATCGGTGACAAAGTCGCACGGATATACGCTGACACCGGAAAAACAAACACACACCGCGAAGTGGCACGAGTTTGGTGTGGCGATTCCTATAGCGTTTGGGTTTATAGCGTTCTTCCTCATCATCCAAAAGCTCGGTCTTGTGAATCTCGTGACTACTTCCCATGTCTCGTACAGTACCGCCTTCATTATCGGTATGATCGCCTCTGTCTCCAGCTGTATGGCGGTCGTGGGAGGGCTGGTGCTCTCTGTGTCTGCAAATTACGCGAAAGAAGGCGATAAGATTCGTCCACAATTGTTCTTCCACGCCGGGCGCCTCGCCTCGTTCTTTGTACTGGGTGGAGTCATTGGTGCACTTGGTTCAGTATTTAAAATTGGAATCGCAGGGACGTTTGTGCTTAGTATCACTGTTGCCGTTGTGCTCTTGATTCTTGGTATTAATCTCCTCGATGTCTTCCCGTGGACAAAAAAACTCCAACCGACTTTGCCGCGATTTATCGGAGACCATGTACAAGAGTTGAGGAAGGTAAACCACACTCTTACACCAACATTACTTGGCGTGGCGACTTTCTTCTTGCCTTGTGGCTTTACCCAATCCATGCAGATATACGCGCTCACAACAGGAAGTTTCCTTCCGGGTGCGCTCACGATGTTGGTGTTTGCGCTCGGCACACTGCCGGTATTGGCGCTTCTTTCATTCAGCTCCCTCACCATTCACACCAAGGTACGCTCTGGTATCTTCTTCAAGACTGCGGGTCTTATCGTGATCTTCTTCGGTATCTTCAATCTCCACTATGGCCTGGTGGCCGCTGGTATTACCCCCTCGTTATTTAGCTTCTAATTATGAAACCAACTATCATTGCGATCATTATTAGTGGAGCGCTCGTGCTCTCTGCCTTTATCCTGACACAAAACAAAACTGCACCTGCCAATTCACCACCAGTCGATAACGTGGCCAGCGAAGCCGGGAAACAGATTGTCTCAATCTCTGCCAAGGGTGGATACTTTCCACGTTTCTCAAAAGCCAAGGCTGACACCCCAACGACACTTCGTGTAGAAACGACAGGGACCTTTGATTGTTCGTCAGCGCTTACCATCCCGTCACTGAACTATCAAAAAAATCTGCCGCCGTCGGGTGTGATGGACATTGAACTTCAGCCACAAAAAGCCGGAACAACGCTCAAAGGTCTCTGCTCAATGGGAATGTATGAGTTTGAGATAGCGTTTCAGTGATATTTCACACAATGTCTCAATTAGTTCTTTTAGGAATGGCGAGTTAGCTAAGCGGCTTAGTCGCGTGTTGGATAATGTCTAAGTTACAACTATTGTGAGCTGAGCACCAGGCTTCGCAGGACTTGGCTAATCCCTCTGTCGGGTAGTGTAGCGTACAGACCGGACATTGATATGATTCTTTTTTCTGTTCCATGGGCTTAGATATTATTTTTGTTTGGCTGGCTCATCACACCATTCACTACACGCCGTGCTCTCTTTGGTGTGGATCTTTTTGCACATCGCGCAGACAAATGGTTCGCTTGGTTCGTTCATATGTGTTTTGTTATGGTTGAATAACCTGAAGCTCTTCTTTGTGTTGTACGGCAACGCTAAACCACATCTCGAAGTAGAAAGGGTAAGTAGTGCCGGATACGTCGGTGATGGTGAGCTCGCCATTGTCTGTGACGGTGAGGGTGTAAGTGATGCCGCCTGAAGTTTGGGTAGCCGAACCAACTTCACGAAGCTTCAGCCACGGTGTCGCGAAGGTAGTGTCGTTGGCACGAAAGACGGCCATGATGGTCTTCGGCGGAAACGAAGTGTCGAGGTTGCTTGGATTAAATACAAAATTATCGTCGGTCTCGTAGCCGGCGTACGGGTTGCGGGCGTAGTCGCGGAAGTGGCCGGTGTTTTCACTTAAAACCACGGCCTTCTGGTGCTCACTTCTCACTTCACCAAGGGTGAGGAGCTGGAATGATTCGCGAGTGAGTTCAGCCGGGTAGAAAGAACCAGCGAGCGCCTGGCCGGTGCTTTGCTGCCAGAGATTTTCGGTGGCTCGGTCATACATGATCATATTGCTCTCAAGTAGGGAGCCACTCACGCCAAAGGTACTCACTGTGCCGTCTGGGAGAGTGCGGTTGTACACGACGGCGCTACCGCAGAGCGGGCAGAAGGTAATGGCGACTGGCGTGCCGTCGATTTCGTCGTTCACGATCTCGTGCCAGGTGAGGATATTGTATGGATAGACTTTGGTTTCTTGTTCGCCGATAAGCACAATAGCTTGTACGCTGTCGGGACGGTTGAATTCCGCGAGCGGCACGAACTTCGGGGAGTCGATGGCCGGAATCCCATCTTTGGCTGGGCCGCCTGAGATTGCACCCTCTAGTCGCGGGTCGGCCTGGCTGAAATCTGTGTCGGGAAAATTTCGTGTCAGTGGAGCGGGTACTCTGATGCTCGGTTGCTTGTTTTGATCAGTGTCTTTTTTGTTCACGGTGTTTGTGTTATTGACCGACGTTTCGCTCGGTGTGTCGACGCGGTCAAGGAGTCGCTGTTCAATCTGGAGTATGCCGCTGTTGTAGCCTTGGTCGAGTATCCACGTTTCAAATTTCTTATCATAGCCGGTCACTATGAAGAGACCGACAATGAGAAATAGAAGTCCGATAGCGCGCTTCACTATGCCGTGGCTGTCGGCCATGATTTGAAGTTTGTTCGTGAGACGCTGTCCGAGGATGGCGATCAGTATGAGCACCAAGACGAGACCGGCAATGTACGCCAAGAGGTAGGCAGTGCCCAAGAGAAAGCTCGCCGGCAGGACCGTGGCCAGAATCACAAAATACGTCGGACTGCAGGATGAGAAGACTGGCCCCAAAGCGGCGCCAATGAGCACATCACCCCAGACGCTTTTCTTTTGATAACCAGCTCCCACAAGCTTATTGGCACTGGCGCTCGTTTTGGCCATAAACGGCAGACGCTCCCATAATTGCGGAAAAATGAGAATGAGACCAAACACCAGCAAGATGCCGCCAGAGATGTAGCCCCACACATACTGCGGAATATCTATGAGCGCCGCTGAAGCTTTGAGAAGATAGGTGAAAAGCAGGATCGACACCGCGAGTGAACCGATCACAATGTACGGCGTTGCTTTACTGCGTGCCCCCACACTACTGCCTATCACAACCGGCAGGAGCGGCAGAATACACGGAGCCAGCACAGTGAGGACTCCGGCGATGAATGATACAAGGAACAGTGTCATATTTAGATGGTGGCGAGTACGCCGGCGAGCGTCAGCGGATGAGTTACTTTACTCTTGGCGTTCCCACTTGCATCAATCTCAACAATCGAGTGCTGGGTGGTGATGCCGTATTTTCGCTTGAGGGCGGTCGCGGTGTCGTAGTCTACTTTGTATATTTCGACGCCGGCAGGGATAGTCGCGGCCTTTGCGACAATATCAGCCTCCAAGGCGCGACAGCTTGGACACCAGGTGGCGTGGAAGAAAAGGAGAATATGATCGGCCGTGCTGGCGGCAATCTTTTCTGCATCATAAGGGGTATAGGTACCTCGTGCCGTCACCGACGCAACGTCTCCCGGCGTCGTGCTTTCGGTGACAGGTGGAGATTCAATCGGGCTTGATTCTGGCGCCACTGTTTTTTCTGGTGTCGCGGTTGTGACCGGCGCTTGGCTGGGTGAGTTGGTGGCCAGATAGCCGATGCCAAGCACCAGCACAATGACTCCAATAATAATTGGCACTGAAAATTTCATAGTCGTATTAGTCCTTAATGTCTAATAATCTTCGCAGTTCTGGTTCGTTAAAACCAACAACGATCTGTCCATCAATATCAATGACCGGTACGCCCATTTGGCCCGACTTTGCGACTGCCTCTTTAATGGCGTTTGGGTCGGTAGCGACGTCGTGATCGGTGAACTCAACATTGTGTGCTTGAAAGAAACTTTTTGTCATATGGCAGAAGTGGCAAGTGGGTGATGAGTAGATGTGAACTGTTTTCATAAGTGTTATTTCATTAGTTTAATAATTGCCTTCACCTTCGGGTGACGGAAAAGCGGTTTGTAGCACATCATTTGGCCCATCCGCCGGCCAGCGACAATGCCAGACATCTCCAGTACTCGCAGATGTTGCGAGACGGCCGACATCGAGGCGTCGAGAATGGACGCGAGGTCGCCGACGCACATTTCGCCTTCCTCAGTGAGGATCTTTACAATACGGTAGCGAGTCCGGTCGCCGAGCAGTTTGAACACCTCGGCCAAAATGATGTCGTCCTCTGACGCCTCGAGGCGCTTTTTTATACGGTCAATTTTCGATGTTCCTAGCATCATAGTTTATTACTTGCGTGATTGCTAAAATATTACCATGTTGGCAGGCAAAGCGGCAAATTATCAGTGCGTTAGGCACAAATTACCAGAAATCTAAATGTATGATACCCTACTTTCAAGCATTACCCGTCGCACAAGCTATGCCTTCATTTGAAAAAACTCCGGGAGAGCCAAAACTAACCGACCTCTTTAGTGAGGAGATGGAAGAGCGCATGCGCGCGGAGGGCCACCTATTTTCACGACGCACGTCCGTACCGATAGCTGGGGCGCGGCAAGTTGAGGCTGAAGAGACGGTTGAAACCATTGTAAAAGAATTTAAGGAGGATACCAGGCTAGCAAAAGTGGGTGACTGGGTGGTGACCGGCTCGACTGGTGAGCAATTTAAAAATACCGACGCGGAGTTTCATGAGAACTACGAGCAAGACGAGAGCGGGCAGTGGCTCCCAAAGGAAAAAAGCGTCCTAGTGCTCCCTAATCCCACCGGCGAACCGATTGCTATCATCCCGCCGTGGGCCAACGAAGAAAACCCCGGTCCACAACGTGGCGATGAACATTGCTTCATAGTATTTGTCCTCTCACCTCAGGGCGACTTCACCGACAACCGCTACCTGATTGCCAACGAAGACATTCTGCACACAAATTACACCGAGGTTGTGTAGGCGTCTTTTTTATTGGATTGTAGGTAACGACAAAAAACTTGTGCTACCATAGTGGGGCATTAAAAGTTAATGTAATCTGCTGTATGTTAAACGATGACACAAACAAAGTAACTGGCGAAGGTACTAACTGTGAAGGCCAGAAGGAAGGAGAAAAGTGTGAAGGAAAAAAGGAAGGTGAAGACTGCAAAGGAAAAAAAGAGGGAGGAGATTGCGAAGGCGAAAAGAAGCCTGAATAACTACATTAAAAGCAAGGAAACCCCTTGCTTTTAATTTTTTTGTATAATGATAGCTATGACACACAAAACTCCCACGCTGGCCGAGGTCGACGCCTTTGCGGTGCCGGACTTGCTGGCCAATCGGATTGTGCGCCTCCACGGCGTGCCGCTTGATTTTGCCGAAGGTTTGATCAAAGAAGCCAAGCGCATGTTGTATTTGGCGCATATTTCAGATGATAGTGTGGCGCCATCTGGGCGAGTTGATTGGGCCTGGCACGAAATGCTCATGTTTACTCGTTTCTACAAAGACTTCGCGGAGTTTATCGGCGCCTTCATCCACCATGTCCCCAACCCGCCCCCGGCCGTTGATACCAAAGAAGAAGCTTGGGAGCACATACAAGCGACGCTTGGAGTGCCTAGGCCAGGCACCGCTACGTACGAGAAAACCAAGAGCCACTATGAAAAATTTTTTAACGAGAAGCCAGACCCGTTGTACTGGCCATAATTTATGACAACTACTTTAAAAACGCAGGTTGGAATTATCGGACTGGTCGTAGTCGCCATCGGATTAATTTTGTATTTCTTGCCGACGAAGACGACGGCGCCGACGGTCACCGAAGAATCGGGAACGCCAGCGATGCCAGTTGATATTCCAGACTTGATCACCATTACGTCACCGCTTCCAGGAGAGACAGTAGCGAATCCGGTTGTGGTACGCGGGGAAGCGCGGGGTACGTGGTTTTTTGAGGCTAGCGCACCGGTCATCGTGACCAATTGGGACGGCTTAATTATTGGTCAAGGGTTCGTGATGACTGAAGGTGAATGGATGACCGAAGACTTTGTCCCATTTTCAGGTACGATTAGTTATGAATTGCCTGCCGATTCTTACAGCGCCACCGGCACGATTATTTTCCAGAAAGACAACCCATCCGGTTTACCGGAGTATGACCAAGCCGTTGAGGTGGTGGTACAGCTGTCGCAGTGATTGCATAGAATTAACCATCATGATTTAGTGGCGAAGGAAAGTATAGGGACTCGCAATGGAAACACATGAAGAATTACTAAAACGTCTGGCTGTTGGCGCTATCGAGCGTCTCAAACAACTGCCGCACCCAGTGGTCCGAGTGTGCGGGCCACTCACTACCGGAGGTACCACTCGTGAGGAAAATCAGCATCGGCTCGAGCAGGCGGAAGCGATTCTCAAAGAGAAAGGCTATACGGTATTTGATTACTTCAAAAGCAATGACGATGAAGCGCAAATTATCAAGGCCGGTATTACCGATTGGGATTTGGTGATGGAAACGTACCACCGTCCGATTTTTGAAGCGAATTTGCTGTCAGCCGCTTTCTTTCTTAAGGACTGGGAGAAGTCGCGTGGTGCCACTTGGGAACACAACTTTATTTCCGCACATACCAGTGCTGATATTAAAGAGTTTCCGGAGGAGTGGTTTGGTGAGTGAATCGTACTACCGAGCTTCGCGCGGCACCTTTTTCCAAAAAGCAAAAGTAGATCAATTACTAAAAAGACATTTTATGCCGAACGCCGTCTTTTCCAATGATGCCAATGGCATCATTGATCAGCTTAAATTTTTCAAAATTTAACCAAAATTCGGGGTAGTTTTCGCGGTTTTTATCGAGATAGATTTTTGTACTCGTCAGAAGTTGTCGAACGCTCTCATATACGTCGGCGTGAGAATTTTTCATGCGAATACGATCGGGGTCGTTAAGGGCTGATTTCGCGTCGGTAATCGCATTTACGCGGGCAATGGTTTCTTCATCAAACTGAGTTACGTATTTCTCAAGTCCGGCAAGGGATTCGAAAGAAGGCTCGGGTAAATTTTCAATGTAGCGTAACGGCGATTCAACTTCCTCAACCTCAATAATTTTTTGCAACTCTTCAAAATATTGCAAAGCCCGTTCCTTTTTCGAGTCGTCAGCCAGCCTATTAATTAGCCGTTTTAGCTTTCGCGCATCAAAAGTGACGTCGATTGCTCCACGACCCGTTTCTTCCCACGGCACCAAGAGTCGGTTATACACTAAGTTACCTTGCTCGGTTTTAACAAATTCATCTGCGCTTCTGGTTCGAACCATACCAAGTTTTTCAATTTTATCTAAGAAGTCAATAACTTCTTGTTCATGTGCAAGGTCCAGTTCGTCAGCGGGAAAGTCGTCAGGGTCAGGAACTTCAAATTCCCTCGGATCAGACTCGTCACGCTCGCCTATGACTTTGCTGTCGAAAAATGAGTCTGGCAATAATAATGCGGCAATCCTTGTTAAGAGTTTTGCAGCGCGGTTTTTAGGAATAGCTACCTGCTCAGCTTGATTAGGAGTGTCTTCAAAGGTGCCCATGTGCTCATGGTACCATGTTTCAATCAAAGCAAGTTCGCGTGATCTATAGAAAATGCCGTCCAAACTTGCGCTTGGACGGCATCATTGTTTCTGCATGTGAAGGTGCGCTAGAAGCGGACCTGAACCTGCAGTAAAGCTCTTACATCACCGCCGGCGCCAAGTTCCCCCTTGGCACCAATGATCGCCAGAGAGTTCCCACTCTCGAGCCAAACCTCCGCACCTCTTGGTGCACGGTAAGAGAAAGGATTGCCTTTCTGATCAGTGAACAACAAATCTCGGTCTGTTTTTTGCACAACAATCGCGGTTCCGACCGACGAGTTGTACAGGGGAGTGTTGTTCACTTGTGCGCTTGCGTGCGAGCCGGAGGCCCACACGAGTAACGCCACGATGATGAAGATCAGGTAGTCTTTTTTTGTAGACATACACAACTCCTTGGCTGTTTTTCTTGAGCGTTTCCCCAAGTTGGCAACCACACCATACCGCTTCCTATAGTAGCATATTTGTTACCACATGTCAATGTGTGCAGGACACTTGTACCCCATCAAGCCTTGCCAAAAATGGGGTGGATAAGCTAGCCTGAATAAGGAAGCTATTTGGGAGAGGGCGCATGTTTGATGAACCGAAACGACTGCAAGTTAAGTCGAAAGAGTTGGTTTTGTTTGACTTACCAAAAACCAAGCTAACTGTCTCAATGCGTTTCACCAGCTCTGGCTGGCCGACAGGCTATTTGGATCTGTGCTGGAAACGGTGCCTCAAAAAGGAGAGGCCATTAATCGAGAAACTCACTATCGATGATGGTATCTACATGGGCATGCTTCGCATTGGTCAGGAACATCAGAGACAGCCAGGGCCATACGTGCACATTGATGGAGAATCACAGTACGTCAACACGCTGGTCCACCTCCGTTTTCCAAATGCGGTTTGCGAGTTCGAGTTAGATTTAAAAAGGACGGCGGAGAGCGAGCAGTTTTTAAAAAACTGCGGTCTCCGATAATAAAATTGGCGGTCCTTTAGGACCGCCTTTGTTTTGTATGAGTAAAAGAAAACCGCCGCGAAGCTTGCGCAACGCGGCGGGTACCACTCCTCTTAGCACGGATACGGTTTGAAGTGCCTTCCGTAGCATGTGCGGGCACCGTAGGAGTAAATGGTGGCGCGTGCTCCGACTCCGATTATGCGTGTCTCCCGGTAACGAAAGGGAGGTGCTCGGTAGAGATCACTCTCTACCACTGCGTCCTCCAAACGTTGACCGAAGGTGCGATGGTCACGAAAGAACTCACGATCGTGATCACGTCGGTCAAGCACTACGACGTCATTTTCACCGTCGCCGACCTGTACGACGTACTGGTCGCGGCTCTGGCTGAGCCAGCATTCAGATGTCTTCATGCGTGGCGAGTCATCGTAAATAACAAGCGCTGTGCACGTGTCTCGGCCAGACATGTCAGCCTTGACTTGGACGTGGCCCGCGCCGCTTTCTTGTTGCTTCCAGACGAAACCTCGATGGTCGCCTGGTTCGAGCTTTTCGGCGTTCGCCGCGGTGCAGACGGTGATCATCATGAGCGTGACAATGAACTTTTTCATAGTGGCCTCCTTAGCCAGCTAGGGCCCAAAAAGGGCGTTAATTACCTGTTTTTATAATATCATACTTTGCTTCAAAAGTCAATGTTTCCGGTTCGACTTATCCCCTTATTACATATTTTTCACACGCTCCGATGTCTAATTACTACAGGCACTTTATCTCCGCGGACGCTCAAAATGTGTAATAAAGAGATAAAGATACATTCTGGTGGTGGCTGGTAGTGGGCGCAGATTGAAAAAGATACCTCGATTTTGCGTATAAACGTGTATACTAAGAGCACTATAATTAAACTTTCAGCCCTATCTATGTCGGACGAACAACAGACACCAGTTACCCCCGCCGCTTCAACACCCTCGCAGGCTTCAACCGCGCTACAGACTAAGGACATGCTCACCCCCGCAGCGATTGTGGTAGCTGGGTTGTTTGTGGGGGTGGGTTTGTATTTTGGTGATGGCGCCAGTACCGCAGCACAAAACGTACCAGCGCCAGCCGAGCAAGCGGCGGCGGCCACAGCGGCGACCGAAAAGGTTGATCCTATTTCTGCGGAAGACCACATCAAAGGCAATCCAGACGCGCCGATAAAAATAGTTGAATATTCCGACTTTGACTGTCCGTTCTGTAGTCGTTTCCACGCCACCATGAACACGCTGGTTGAAAACTCAAATGGCCAAATCGCCTGGGTGTACCGACACTTTCCGATTACTGGTCTGCATCCGAATGCTAATTCGGTCGCGTTGGCGTCTTTGTGCGTTGCTGAACTCGGAGGCAACGACGCCTTTTGGACTTTTGCCGACGCCTACTTTGAGGCACGGGGCAAAGGAGACAAGACGCCACACGAAACACTTATTCCACAGCTTGTACTACAAGCCGGTGTGAATCGAACCGCTTTCACGAGTTGCTTTGAGAGCGGCCGCCACCAGTCGATCATCGACGAAGATTTGGCCGACGTGGGTGAAACCGGCGGTCAAGGTACGCCGTGGAGCATCCTCATCGGTCCCGATGGAAAGACCTACCCAATCAACGGAGCCGTCCCGCAGGCGGCGATTGAGCAACTCATCGATATAGCAAAAACCGATGCCAAATAGCATAGTATTCAGTGTCTTTGCGAAAGTGTTTCGGAAAGGGCAATACCAAAGTCTGGCGCTTTTGATTGCGCTCGTAGTGTTTTCGGTGGCGGTCCTGTTACCCAACCTCGGCTTGATCGGGAGCGTACTCACGAGGAGTACCTCCTCGCTCGGGAGTAAAATCAGCCTCATTGCCGAATTGTACGGCTCGATTGTGACAAATTTTACGGTGTTTTCAGCGATCTACACGGTGGCCATTTCCATCCTTATTGGTCTCAACGGCGCGCTACTTGTGTACTACATACGACGCGCTCGGATAGGGAAGCGGAGCGAGGGCAAACTACATCTCACTAGCGTCGGTGCGCTTGTGAGTAGCGTGCTCGGTATCGGGTGCGCGGCCTGCGGCTCGGTCATTCTCACCACACTGTTCACTTCGTTTGGCATCGGCGGCCTCTTGGTGTACCTGCCGCTTCACGGCGGCGAATTTGCTCTTCTCGGTATCGCGCTTCTGCTCACGTCTTTTTATTACCTGATTCAAAAGATCAACGACCCCTTGGTGTGTGACGTAAAGTAATTAACGGCCGCGGCCATACAGTTGGCGCAACTTCGCAATGTGTTCTTCGTAGGTTGGAGAGCAGTAGTAGTTTTGCGCGTTGTCGTGAAAGTAGTAGAGACAGTCGGTGTGTCGGGGGTTTAGCGCCGCCAACACAGCCTCGGAAGATGGGTTGGCGATGGGAGTTGGCGGCAGACCTTCGTTTTGGTACGTGTTGAAAGGAGAATTGATGTATTTGTCACTTGGGCGTACAACCGGCCACCACTTTGGTTCGAGGGGCCGACTGCCGCGCGCGTACTGCAAAGTGGCATCCAGCTGGAGCGGCATATCGAGAAATAGTCGGTTCCAAATCACGCCGGAGATTTCGCGCATGTTGGTGAAGTCGCGTGCTTCCCGTTCCAAAAGCGAAGCGATGACAAGCGCGTCGTCGAGCGGTACTTCGGCGGCTACGTCACTCGTGTATCTGGCCTGTATTTCCGTATTAAATTTTGATGTCACGAGTATGGCCATTTCATCCGGCCGGGCGTCTTTGTGGGTCACGTATTCGCTCGGAAAAAATTTGCCTTCCTGAAGGACCGGCGCGCTCGTTTGAACAAGCGACACAAATTCGTCTCGCTCTTCCACACTCCAGTTGAGTATGTCGCCGAAGTGTTTTTTCACCTCTTCTGTGCGCTCGCCCGGCCAAATGACCACCACCCGGCTGACCGGCGAGGCCAAGTTTTGGTACCAGTTTTTTTCAAAAAAAAGCACAGCCACTCTCTGCCACCAGGAAGGTGACTCTGACGTGTGGGCGAGTGTGTTGTAGAAAAAAGCATCAACCGCGGGATTTTCAACAATTGTTTTGTTTTGTGGATCGACGCCGACCGGAAACGGCTCGGTCGTCGTGGCGGTCTCTACGGCGACGTGTTTAAAAATTTGTAATTTCGACTGAATCAGCACGCCAATACCGACGGTTGCGCCAAACGTGAGCATAAGTACAAACGTGTAAGCTAGCCGAATTAACGTTTTTGTAGATGGCATATCGCCACTATTATGACATAGAGCCAAATTGCCCAAAGCCCGAGGCAGTTACTTTCGTGTACAATAAGGAAAGTTGAATGGTTATTCGTCTAAGTGAAAATGCGTATGAAGCTGATTGCACTGCTAGCGATTATTGCGGTCATTGTCGGAGGTTTCGTCTTTTTTACCTTGTTCGATGATGCCTCACCTGACGGAGAAGAGGAGGTTGTTGAAAAGACAAGCGGAGAAACTGCCACGCCACCGGAAGCTGAATCTGAACCAGAAGTATTCGCTGGTAGTGGTACACTGGCTGAACTGCAGGCTCTGGGCAAAAATATTGAGTGCGCGATTTCGTACACGCCAAACGAGCACGAAGCGGCGGTGACTGGAACCTACTTCATAGGTGACGGGCAGGTGCGGGGCGACTTCCTCACCCCTTCGCCCGACTTGGACGAAGACATGGTGTCTTCAGTGATTATCGAGGGTACCAACATGTACGCCTGGTCAACGATTGCCGATGCTACCTACGGCGTAAAGGCTGATCTCACGCTCGCTGCAGCCAACTCCGAATCGAGCGACGGGTCGCTGATAAAAACTCCAGTACCGAGTACCGAACCAGTTCGCTATGACTGCAAAACGTGGACAGCCGTTGATGGTAGTGTCTTCGTGCCACCGAGCGATGTGCTTTTTAAAGATGCGGCCGCGCTCCAAGGAGCTGGTATGGAATACGGGACACTCTACAACAGCGGAGAGTTTTAGGAGATGAAATGATAACGGCAACTCCACGCCGATTATTATCGGTAATCTTTTTCGGCGTAGACAGAGATGGTGCGCCGTTTTCGGGCTTTGCCGCGCGAGATGTGTCGGTGCGAGCGATATATTTTGTGAACGATAAATTTCTCGCGAAGAAAATCTACCAAAGCTTCTTCGCTGTACACATATTCTGGGACACCCATCACCGGGTGTATGTACGTGCCTGGTTCGGTGGCGGGGTGCTCTTCGAGCAGTCGCTTGGTGTGCAAATCGCCGTCCTTAAGAAACGTTTTCATAAAGAGAAAGCCGCCCGGCTTTAGGGCGCGATAGATCTCGTCGCGGAGCGCTTTGCGCTCCGCTCCGTTTAAAAAGTGCGAGGTCATCATATCGAGCGCGAGAGCTTGCGAACCAGCTTCTACCGGCAATGGTTCCTCGGCTTTTCGTACAAAGTAGGAAAGCGGTAGGGAGGTGGAGGCGGCTTTTGCCTGGGCAATTGCCGCCGAGGAAATATCAAACCCGACACCCGACATGCCAAACGATCGCGCCAAGAAAATAAGATTGCGTCCGTTGCCGCAGCCAATATCAATGGCGCTTGCCTGGGGTGCCAAAATATCCATCCGATCTTGGCGCGGGAGCCAGCGTGTGAATTTGGCTAAATCTTCGCTTTCGTCGCTTGAGAGCTGTAGGTGTTCGGGATGTGTGTACTCTCTGTCCCAAAAAGCGGCACCATGCACTTGGCGCTTCTTTTTCTTCACAAAATTTGGTTTCCTGGCCATGCGTATGTCCTTGAGGCTACTGTACTTTTCCGGCTTTGTCTATGCGCGAAGAAGAACGATATGCTACACTCTAGCGGTATGAAAAATCCCTGGGTCATCATTGGCATTCTCACCGTCGTCCTATTCGGCGGCGCTATCTGGTATTCTGGTCAGTCTGAAGGGAAGAATAATGAAGGAATCGAGCTCTCCGCGCACCTGCGCGGTAACCCGGATGCGGGCGTCTCGCTCGTTGAGTATAGCGATCTGCAATGCCCGGCCTGTGCCGCCTTTGTGCCGTCGGTTGACGAAGTGTTGGCAGAATACGGCGACCGGATACGTTTTGAGTACAAACATTTTCCGTTGCCAATCCATCGTTTTTCACAGCAAGCCGCAGTGGCGGCCGAAGCAGCCGGCCAACAAGGGAAATTCTTTGAGTACGCTGACTTGCTCTTTAAAAATCAAAATTCATGGGCGGCGGCTGCGGTACCAACGACAGCCTTTATTCAGTACGCCGAGCAACTTGAACTCGACACCGAACTTTTCCGCCGTCACCTAAATTCATCAGTGTTGCGCGAGAAGGTACGTGCCGATCTGGCCGATGCGCAAGAGCTACAGCTCGGAAGCACTCCAACTTTCATTTTAAACGGCGTCCAAATGGATCCAAATGAATTTAAAACCTATGACGGGTTTAAACAACAAATTGCCTTTGCGGTTGACCCAGCCGGCGCCGCCGAGCGCTATGGTACCTCGTCGGCCTCGGCTAGCGATTCGTCCTCTCCAGTACGCTTTGGTTTCTAAGGCCGATTGTCGCGAGTTGATTTTGACAATATGTGTGTTTTGATGTAGGATTTTAAAAATCTGATGTATGCTTGTGGCGTAGAACAAGGCAGATTATGCAGTATCGAAAGAACTGCTTTTTTATTTGATACATGAGTCAGCCGAGTAGATTAAGCAGAAATATTATCGTGTACGTCATGACGCTTCCGCCGGGAGCGGTTGAAGCTTTGCGTGCCTACGAAAAAGAGCTTGGCCGACCTCTCCGAATAATGCTGTTACGCGACAGTCGCGTGAAAGATGACAAAAATCTGCGTGATACGTCGGATCTTGATCTGTATGTGGCGTGTGATTTTTCAAAACCACAAAAAATCGCTGAGGCGTTGCTACCCTACCAAAGCGAACTACTCGCCATTACCTGCCGGTCTGAACAAAGCATGGCGCGATTTGTCGAGGTGTTGCCGCACGTACCATATCTGCGCACCCCCACAACCGAGTCGCTCAAGTGGGCCAGTGACAAATATGAAATGCGGAAACGATTTAAGCTCTACGACCCTAAGATTACGCCAAAATTCACTTTGGTAAAAGAAAACTCCAAGGCCGAACGTCGTCGAGTAGCGGATAAAATTGGTTTCCCGATGATTATTAAGCCGACCAACTTGGCTGGTAGTTTATTTGTGAGTATCTGCTACCACGAGGAGGAGCTCGAAAAACAACTGCGCACAATGTTTCGACGAATCAGAAAAGCCTACCAAAACGATCATCGGTTGGAGGAGCCAAAAGTAATCGCCGAAGAATACATGGATGGCGATCTGTACTCAATTGATTCCTACGTTGATTCGCGGGGTAGGATCTATCATTGCCCGCTCGTCAAACAAGTGACCGCCAAAAAACTTGGACATGATGATTTCTATAACTACTTGCAGATCACACCGACTGGTTTGAAAGCCGCCACCATAAAAAAAGCTGAGGAGGTGGGAGAAGCGGCCATTCGCGCCCTCGGGCTACGCAGTACGCTCGCCCACACCGAGCTCATGAAAGTTGACGACGAATGGAAAGTGGTTGAGGTAGGAGCGCGCATGGGCGGATTTCGCCACGTGCTCCATAGTCTTAGTTGTGACATCAACCACACACTGAATGACGTGCTTATTAGGATTCCCAAAAAACCCATCATCCCGAAGAAGTGCAAGGGTTATGCGTGCACGTTGAAGTGGTTTGCAGCCAAGGAAGGTGTCATTGAGGAAATGAAAGGGGTTAAAAAGATCGAACAGCTTGAATCGTTTCATAAAATTGATGTCAAGAAAAAAGTTGGCGACCGGGCGATTTTTGCCCGTAATGGCGGTCGGTCTATCTTTGATCTCTATTTATACAACGCTGACCGTGGAAAGTTGCTCGCGGATATTAGGCGGGTGGAAAAATTGGTGGAGGTGAAAGTAGCTCCGCGACGATTTCGCCGTACTCGTACTCGAGCGCGCGCGAAGTAGGTCGGGTGTGGAGGGCGGCGGCCTTGGGCCGCCGCCCTTTTGCTATGATACACACATGTTTCGCACTAGAGACTTTGTCCTACTATTTACCGCCATTGCATTTTTGGTTGGAGCGATTGGGGTGACGACGATCTCAAAATTGCTTTTTCCAACTCAATTTTCGCCTTCCTTGACCCCCACCGAAAGCACGGACACTATCTACAGTGCTGAAATTATTGAAGACACAAAACTTTCAAAGGAAGAACGTCTGCGGACATTGCGGGAAAAAATTTCCGCTCGGCCGCCAACGGTAGTTTCAAAACCACCGGAAGAAGCGAATGTTCCTGAACCGAACCGACCCCTAGCGAGCGGTGTCCAAAATTGTTCCTGGTATGCACCTTCCGAGCGGGTATGGTCTTCGACGGGAATAACATTCGCTTTAGCTGAAGGCAATCGTCTCGTGTACCGAGAATTCAAGAGTGAAACATCGGCTACGAATACTGCCTCGAGAGAAGTGCTACTGCAATTACCTCTGCCAGTCGGGCCGCTTGACGCGTCAACCTGCGTGGCGACGGATGTGGTTGGAATCGCCCTCGACGGGTCCCTGATTAGAAATAACGAAGCGACGTTGTACCGCGTGTTTGCCAATGACGTACACATTGGCTACGCCCTTGATGGCTTTCCGCTCTACGGAATCGGTGCGGAACCGACCGACACTTGCGGCGGCCGCCTCGCGGGCGGGCAGTACCGATATGAACTGTCCAACAATAGAGAGACAGTACTGAATTGTTTTTCCAGCCCGCCGGTCACGTTTTAAAGTATGGCAACGCTCATTTTTGATATTGAAACCGTCGGTGACCCGTGGGAATCTTTTGACGAGGCGACCAAGCACCACCTGACTAAGTGGATTGAACAAACGAGCCACTCCGATGAAGAAAAAGAGAGCTTGCTTGGAAGATTGAAGGCGGAATTGGGGTTCTCACCGCTCACCGGTTCGGTTGTGGCTCTTGGTATGTTCGATCTTGAACGCAGTCTCGGTGCGGTCTACTTTGTTGACGAAGCCAATGAAAACTTTACCGAAGGAGACTTTACCTTCAAAGCTCGTACTGAAGAAGAATTGTTGGCCGACTTTTGGGAGGGCGCGCAAAGCTATGACACGTTTGTCACTTTTAACGGTCGGGCATTCGACGTGCCGTTTTTACTTCATCGTTCGGTGACGTATGGCCTTCGGCCGACGGCGGAGTTACTGCGCCGTCGGTACTTAACTCAGCAAACAATGCCATATCATATAGATTTGCAGGATGAGCTGACCTTTTACGGTGCAATGGCGCGTCGTCCTTCGCTCCATATGTTTTGCCGTGCGTACGGTATAGAAAGTCCAAAACAAGAGGTGAGCGGGGAAGATGTCGCGGAACTTTTTCGTCAGAAAAAGTTCCGCGACATCGCCCGCTACAACGCACGTGACGTGGTAGCGACGACCAAGCTCTACGAGAAATGGCGTACACTTTTGGCCCCCACCACTTTTCTCAATACTATTGACTTTTAGCGTAACTATGAAATAGTGCCACGAGAAAGGGAGGTGACTCGTGCCAATTGTCTTTAAGAAGCAGGGTGCGCTTGGATGGCTGGCGGACATGTGTATGGTGCCGCTCATGTACCTTTTGCAAGGGACGTGGAAGGAAGCACCGCAACGGACACACCGCTGGAACAACCAGAAGTTGTCAGCTGAAACGTGCCAAATACTAGACAATCGTCTTTTGCTCTCTTTTTCAGGCGAAGAGACAGCCAAGGTGCGGTGGGTTGGTTTTTTACCACGTTTTCATATGCCAGTATGGGGTGGCTGGAGAACATTCGTCGTACTAGCACCAGTCAACTACACTGCCGACTGGCACGTTGGCTGGATACCGCACGACGTACGGGCTGGAGTGAGCAAGGTTGCAGTCACTGGCCCAGTGCGAGTGACGATTGGTCCGGGGCCGGTCAAATTCTTTGGTCTAGATAAAGATGGTGCGCAGATTGAACTCGTGCACCAAGGAAGTGGGCAGATCGGTAAGGCGGGCATAACATCTCGTCGTGTACCCCTGTTCTAGCCGCGTTTCGACGTCAGTCGAAACGCGGCTTTTGCTATACTATTCGCATGAACGAAAAGAAATTTCCAAACGGCTTCTACTGGGGGGCGGCGACCGCGTCGTACCAAGTGGAAGGCGGTATCGAAAATACCGACTGGGCAGAGGCGGCCCGGGAAGGCCGCGTGCCGTCGTGCAAAGTGGCCTGCGACCACTATAATCGCTACGAGGAAGATTTTGACATTGCCAAGTCACTTGGCCATACCGCTCACCGTTTTTCACTGGAGTGGGCGCGAATTGAACCAGAAGAAGGAAAATTTGATGAATCCGCTATCGCTCACTATCGGCAAGTTCTACAAGCTCTCAAAGATCGAAACCTGGTGCCATTTGTGACACTCTGGCACTTCACGCTACCGCTCTGGTTTTCCAAATCTGGCGGCTTTGAGCGAAAAGATTCTCCGGAAATTTTCGCTCGCTATGCTGCGTATGCGGTTTCTCAATTGGGCGATTTATGTCAACACTTCTCAACCATGAACGAACCAAATGTATTTGGTAGTAATGGGTGGCTGAGAGGCAATTGGCCGCCATTCAAACGCTTTTCATTGACTGACCTGGTGTCAATTACTAACTCCGGCGCTACCTATGACGGAAAGGCAGTTAGGGGGTTCGAGTCATATTTCGTCTATCGCCGGGTCATGAGTAATCTGGCATCTGCCCACAATCGAGCATTTGCCAAAATAAAATTAGTATCACCTCAAACAGAAGTAAGCGTAGTGAAGCATGTCATTGTCTTTGACGCCAATTGGAACCCAGTCAACAAGCTAATGGCGGCCATCGCCAACTACTACTGGACTCACGTGTTCATGCGCCGCGTGTCAAAGTACTGTGACTCAATCGGACTCAACTATTACTTTTATAAACAGTTTGGCGACAAACGAGTTTGGAAGAAAACAGACATGGACTGGAATTTTGCTCCCGAAAAAATCTACGGCGCGCTCATGATGTTGGCCAAGTATCGGAAACCGCTGTTTGTTTCAGAAGGCGGGCTGGCTGACCACGATGATTCTGATCGAGCAGAGTATATAAAAAAGCAAGTTGAAGCGACTTGGCGAGCTATTCAAGACGGGGCTGACGTGCGCGGTCACATGTATTGGTCGCTACTCGATAACTACGAATGGGCGCTTGGGTTTGAAAAGCGATTTGGTTTGGTTGAAATCGATTACAGCTCGCTTGAGAGAAAAATCCGTCCGTCGGCGTACGTGTATAAAGAAATTTGTGAATCAAACAGCGTAGTAGAATAAGGACATGACTTGGTTACTCTTGGCGACCGCTGGGCAGCTTGTGAATGCGGTCGTTGCGATTTTGGATAAGTACATCGTTTCCGACGATCGGGTTTTGCCACGTCCGTTTGTGTACGCCTTTTATTCATGTCTTTTAACCGGTTTCTGGGTGATCATTTATTTTTTGGGATTGGTGCCGGGCTTAGCGGAGCTCGGCATGCCGACATTTGAAAACGTAAAGTCCCCGACCATTCAAGTGGTTGGCATGTCGTTTTTGGCCGCTTACACGTTTTTTATGGCGCTCGTGTCTATGTATGACGCGCTCAAACGCGCGGACGCATCAAATGTGATGCCGATCATCGGCGCCGTGTCGGCGCTCTCGACGTTTGGCATGAGCTACTTATTTTTGAACGTACAACTGTCACATAATTTTATTTTTGGCATCATTCTGTTGTCTGTCGGGACACTCTTGGTCGCGCAAACACTTCCCAAAGCAGACGTGGTGGTGCACGTCTTTCATAGCGGTTTGTTTTTCGGTTTGCACTACATCACCATGAAAGGACTGTTTCTTGAAACCAGTTTTGACGACGGTTTCTTTTGGTCGCGGGTTGGTTTTGTGCTGTTCACTCTCTCTTTGCTTTTGGTACCGGCGTACTACGACAGGATCGTATCACAAACAAAATCTGCCACCAGAAAGACAGGGTATCTCGTTGTTATAACCAAACTTCTCGCTGGTGTCGCCGCCTTTCTGCTCCTTAAGGCCACCGACTGGGGAGATGTGTCCGTCGTTCAGGCGCTTGACGGTCTGCGGTTCGTTTTCATCCTTATTATCGGTGCGGTGTTTGCGCACTGGTTACCAGCATCAGCCACCGATCGCGATACAAGACCAGACGTGTTTTTCCGCCGCCTTCTGTACGTTGTCGTCATTGTAGTTGGCTACGTCATTTTGTTCACATGATAAAATTTTTACCATGCTGAAAAAAATCGGACTGGTGTTACTTGCGCTCGTGCTGTTGGGAGTGTGGAGCGTATTCTTGCTTGCGCAAAAAGAAAAGCCAGAGACGATTACCTACGGCATGTCATTCAACACGCCGTATGCCCGCGAACTCGGGCTTAACTGGCAGTCCGCTTATGATGCGATACTCGACGAACTCGGTGTTCGTCATTTACGCTTGGCGGCTCATTGGCCAATGGTCGAGCCGGTTGCGGGCGTGTACAACTTTTCCGAACTTGACTATCAAATCAGTCGCGCTGAAGAGGTGGAGGCAAAGGTAGTATTGGCGGTCGGGCGACGCTTGCCGCGCTGGCCAGAATGCCACGTGCCAGAGTGGGCACAGCGGCTACCTCTCGCCGAACAAAATGCTGCGCTCGATAAATATATTGAAACAGTTATTTTACGCTACAAAGACAGTCCGGCAATTGAGCTCTGGCAAGTTGAAAATGAGCCTTTCCTCACGGTCTTTGCTTACGAACAGTGCGGAGACCTTGATGTGGCAGAACTCGATAAGGAAATCGCATTGGTAAAAAAACTTGATCCGTCACGACAAATTCTCGTGACCGATAGCGGCAATCTGGGAACTTGGTCTGGTGCGTACAAGCGCGGCGATGTCTTTGGTACCAGCGTGTACGTGCATTTATGGAATCCGGAACTCGGCCAACTGCGAACCATCCTACCCGCCTGGTTCTACCGTGTGAAGGACAATGTCATGGCGCTGATCTATGGTGAAAAAAGAGCCGTGCTTATAGAACTTTCTGCTGAGCCATGGCTCATCGAGCCGCTCACTGAGGTGCCGCTTGAGACCCAGTTTTCTCGGATGAATTTGGAAAAATTTGAGGATATAATTTCCTACGCAAAACGTACGCATTTTGACACACAGTATTTGTGGGGAGCCGAGTGGTGGTACTGGCTCCACCTCCAAGGTCGTTCGGAAATGTGGGAACGCGGCAAGCAACTCTTTTTGAAAGATGTTGATTAAAGAGCTCGTAGTAATAGAATACAAAGCCATATGGAAAAGCCGTCAGCCAATCTGATTGCACAAACCGCCCTTTTTAGCAGTTTGATCACGCTGGTGATTATCGGCGGTGTTTTGTTTATCGCTCGCAATGCAATAATTGATTACCTTGATGGAAAACTCGACCTGCCGGCGACCACGCGTGCAACAGAGGTCTCTCGAGTTGATGAGGACATTGTCGGCATGATCGAGCAAGTTAATCCGGCTGTCGTATCGGTCATAGTGACAAAAGACGTACCGGTCTACGAACGTTATTACGAAAACTTTGACCCCGGTGGATTTTTCGGCGGCTTCACCATTCCGCGTTTGCGTGAGAACGGAACCGAAGAACGAGAGGTGGGCGGCGGTTCCGGCTTTATCGTCAGTAACGACGGGTTGATCGTTACCAACCGTCACGTGGTTGATGACCCCGATGCTCGATATTCAGTTGTCTTGCCCGATGGAACTGCCTATGCGGTAGAAGTATTGGCGCGCGATCCGCAATTTGATATAGCTATTTTAAAAATTTCCGAACCGTTACAGTCGGCTCTGTCGTACGTAGAATTTGGCGATTCAAATTCTCTTAGACTCGGACAGACAGTGGTTGCGATCGGCAACGCGCTGGCCGAATTCCAAAACTCGGTGTCGGTCGGGGTGATTTCTGGTCTTTCGCGTACGATAGTGGCGAGTGACAACGCTGGCCATAGTGAACAGCTTAATCAGGTGATTCAGACTGACGCCGCCATTAATCCCGGCAACTCTGGCGGCCCGCTTCTCAATGTCGCCGGGGAGGTGGTTGGGGTCAATGTTGCCACCTCACAAGGTGCCGATAATATTGGCTTTGCCTTACCCGTTCAGGTTGTGAAAGAAGTGGTAAAGTCGGTGAAAGAATACGGAGAAATCGTGCGACCATACATCGGTGTGAGATATACCATGATTACGGAGGCTATGGCCAAGCAGAATAATCTTGAAGTGAACTACGGTGCGTTCATCATTGGCGGCGAAAATCCTGAAGACATTGCGGTGATACCGGGCTCGCCGGCTGATTTGGCCGGTTTGGTCGAAAACGACATCATTCTTTCTATCGACGGAGAATCATTGGAAGGGAAAGATTTGGCAACCGTCTTGCGGACAAAATCTGTGGGTGACAAAGTAGCGCTTGAAGTAATATCGAAAAAAGAGCGAAAGACACTTTCGGTAAACTTGAAAAAGGCGTTATAATAGCAAGATGAGATTGTGTGACTGTGTGTTCGCACCAGGCAGTGTGAAAGTTGGTCATCACTAGGTAAGGCAATTAAACTGATATGAGTTTTTTAAAATTCACATTTTCATTCCTCTATGTTCGCAACTGGCACAGCGGAGAAATGGAGCTCTCGCGCGCCCGACTGGCGCTCTTTTGTGCCGGGCTTTTTTTGTTGCTCCTTGCTCTGGCGATTATTAGTGTGCTACAAACACCAGTTGAGTACCACTCGGTATGAAAATAAAATGGTACACCGTGGTTTCTGCCATACTCTTTTTTATCGCACTCGTTTTTATTATAATTGCTTTTGCGCTCGTCAATACGTACCAAGAGAAAAGTGCGCTTCCGGCATTAAATCCTGAAGCTGACTTCACTCCACAAAATGGAACGACGAGTACCAGCACATCCGCACAGGAAGACTCTAGAGATGAGAGCAAGGAAGTTGAAGAGGGTATTCCACTGAAAACGCTACCGCTCACGCCCGCCCAAGCAAATGCGCTCGGAAGCGTGGGGATCGACATCGAAACTTTTATCATCACTCCTTCCATGATCCTGTGCGGCCAGCAAGTGCTTGGTCCTTCCCGATTTGACGCTATTGTAGACGGCGCGGCACCCACGTTTTTTGAAATGGTGACACTCACTCCCTGCCTGACCAAAGCGTAGTTTACTCGTGACCGGAAAACTCGTATACTATTCACAGAGTTCCAAAAAAGACCACGCTCAAGGTCTTTTTTGGCTTGTGCAGGAATGTCTGCAAAGCCGGGCACGCTTTTCCAAACTAACTAATTTAAACGAGTTGACTCGCGGAAGTGGGTCGTTATTCATAAAAGCAATAGTATGAATCATATGTTTTTTCCGTCCAAAGGTTCATTGTCTACCCGTCTCGTTCTTGTATTGCTTGTGTGCTTTGGCCTCTTTGCGGTGGCCGAAGCTCGCACCGTGGTGCGTACTGGGGAAGAAGTCACGGTCGCCGAAGATCAACAGATTGCTGGAGATTTTTACGGTGCCGGTAATATAATTAATCTTTCAGGAGAAGTGACGGAAGATTTAATTGTGGCCGGCGGCATCGTGACAACGAACGGAACAGTGGGCAAGGACGCCACCGTAGTCGGCTGGGATGTCAATGTACATGGCGCTGTCGGTGATGACGCGCGGGTAGTTGGCGGCACGATCACCATCGCCGAACCAATCACTGGAGATCTGCTCATCGTCGGAGGTACCGTTGAAGTTTTATCAACTGCTTCGGTTGGCGGCGACGTCATACTCTTTGCCGGTGACGCGCGCATTTTGGGTAGCGTGGGCGGTGATGTGTTTGGGCAAGTTGGCAATCTGCGTATTGATGCCCCGGTAGCTGGTGCTGTTGATGTGACGGTCGACAGCCTCGTGCTAGGCGACCGCGCCGCGATTGAAGGCGCGGTCACTTACGAAAGTCCCACCCTCATAACTCGCGCACAGAATACCGTTATTGGCGGTGACTTAGTAAGAAACGACCCGGTTGTGCCAGTGGTCGATAGATCATTGACGATTGAATCATTTCTGATACCGGTTCTTATGCTGCTATTCGCTGGCGCGTTCTGGTTTTTGGTCGCCAAACGGCAACTGCAACTAGTGGTACAAAAAGCGCTCGCTTCAACGCCACGGCCATTTATTGTCGGCATGCTCACGTCAATCCTCATGCCGTTTGCCATCGGCATACTTATTATGAGCGTGCTCGGTGCCCCGATTGGCTTTGTGCTGTTATTTTCCTATCTAGCGCTATTTGTGCTCAGCGGGGTGGGAATGGCGGCGGTGTCAGGTTCATTCATCATGCGCCTTTTCCAAAAGGACGCACAACAGTTAAACCTCCTTTCTCTCATGATCGGCACCTTCGCGGTGGCTGTGTGTTTTGTCATTCCCATTGTCGGGCCACTGGTTTTATTGGCGCTCTACTTCATAACCTTGGGGGCAATTGTTGATTTGCTCCTCAAAATTAAACGCACCTAACAGTATGTGGCGCGCCTTTCTGGCAGTAGTCTATGATCTCTACAGATTTGCCTTTGGCGCGCTACAGCCGGCGCCCGCCGCATCGGGGCTTCGAGAATCGGTAGAGAAAACGATTGAGGTTGAAGCAGAAACCGAAGCACCTCCCGTCAATGACGAAGAGTTTCTTCCTCGACTCGGCGCGCAGGTATATGTTGTGGCGGAATCAACCCCGCTTCTCCACCGGCCGGTCTTTGCTTTCGACGGGCAGATAGGCACGTTCCCCTTTGCGACTGTCGCTTCGGTGCGTGCGGTCGACGGCCAGTTTGCGCACGTCTCCACCAGAAATCTTTCCGGCTGGGTTCAGTGTGCACACTTGACCGAAGACAAAACATTCGTCTATCCGGTGCTTACATCTGGAGCAATCTACTCAGCAGAGGACAAAGCGACCAAAATCATCCGCCGACATTTGAGAGATGAGTGTCTCGGCGACTGGCTTCGTCTGCCGCTTCAAAGTCTCGAGTTTATTCTTTACACGCTCAAAATCTCTAAAAGAAAAATTAACTGGCCGGTCACACGACCACGCATCGGTGGCACTTGGCACACGCTCCTGCGCGGCCAGAAGGGTATTAAGATGGACGTCGAACCGAAAACCGGCGCGGTGATGGAGTATAGAGGAGATAGGTTGCCCGATACACTGGCTTACGTAGAGTCGGTGGCGCCGGATCTGACTATTAAAATTGCCAGCGTGGGAAGATTTAAGGAAGGTGAGTACAAAGAAGAACGCCTTGCAAAAGCCGAGTGGATTGAGCTCAGGCCGGTCTTTATTACTGTCACCTAAAGGCAACTTTGCTATACTCTTACTATGAGATCAGTCGCTTTTTTTGATATAGACGGCACCGTTTTTCGCTCGAGTCTTCTCATCGAGTTGGTGGCAGAACTCTCTATACAAGGTATTTTTCCAGAAGAAGCGACAGCCGCGTACCACAAAGAATGGCTGGCTTGGCAAGCGCGCGAAGGTAGCTACGAAGCGTATATAGACGCAGTCGTAAAGAGTTTTATGCACCATATCAAGGGCGTCTACTACGGTGACTTTGCAGACATCGGACGACAGGTAGTGACAACTCACTCCAAACGCGTCTACCGGTACACGCGTGACCTTCTCAAAGAACTCAAGGGCCAAGGGTATTACACTATTGCTATTTCGCAGTCACCGAAGACAGTGCTCGACGAATTTTGTCTGCAGTATGGATTTGATAAGGTATACGGCCGTATGTACGAAATCGGGCCTCAAGATCGATTCACCGGCGTAGTGGAAGAGGAACATTTGATTCAAAACAAAGCCAACATTCTCAAACGAGTCTTTGATAAGCATTCCGATTTGAGCAATAAAGGCAGTGTGGCTATAGGTGACACCGAAGGTGACATACCGCTGTTGGAGCTCGTTGATCGACCAATATGTTTTAATCCAAATCAAGCCCTGTACCGACACGCTAAGCGGAATGGTTGGGAAGTGGTGGTGGAACGAAAGGACGTGATCTACTATCTCTAATCTTGACCAGATGACTTTTTATAGTATTGTTGCATCTAGTCAGTAAAACAGAAAAAGGGAGACAGCTTGTGGTTTCTTATTCAAAAGATCCGGGCCAGCAGACGCTTTGCAAAAAAATTGGCGCGCGCGTCAAATGGGCTCGGGAAAGCGCCGGCTTTACCCAAGAGCGGTTAGCAGACGCCTTGCACATCAGATTTCAACAAGTCCAGAAGTATGAAACCGGTTACAACCGAGTCCCGGCGGCGCAGTTGAGCCGAATTGCGCAAGTGCTCGGTAAACAAATTACGTTCTTTTACGACGACCTCCAAAGCGTTGAATTGCCGGACAAAAAGACAGACCGTGCAATCAGGAAGGCGGCAGCAGGATTATTTGAGTTACCACCAAATCTGTCGCAGCCGATTGCCAATTTGATTCTCAACTTGGTCGCACGCTAAAAAATAGCGGAAGCCCCATCACATCAAGATGGGGTTTCTTGTTATCGTAACTCCGGTACGGTATTATCGACTGGTATGAAAAAACGACTCGAACGCGATCAAGAAAAGGCCGTGGTATCCGGAGTATTAGCGGGCCTGGCAAATTATTTTGACCAAGACCCGGCTCTTTTTCGGTTAGCGGCTGTTGTGTTTTTAATCGTGACTGGCTTTTTCCCGGGCTTGCTCTTTTACCTCGTCGCGTGGGTGATTATGCCAAAATCAGTTAAGCCAAAAGCTGACTACGAAGTAACTAACTAGAAAAAATCGGCAGCCACCGCGCTTTGCGATGACCAAAAAAGAAGCAGCATTTATCAAAGTTGTTTCCGACTTCTACACCAAGAACGGTCGGCGTAATCTGCCGTGGCGGAAGACCACCAATCCTTACCACATCTTAGTGTCAGAACTTATGTTGCAGCAGACGCAAGCTGCCCGCGTCATTCCTAAATACCAGGCGTTTCTAAAACAATTTCCATCTATCAAGAAGCTAGCCGCTGTGTCACTTGGTGATGTATTGCGAGCGTGGCAGGGACTCGGCTACAATCGCCGAGCAAAATTTTTATGGCACGCCGCCAACTACATACAAACGGAACTCGGCGGCATCTTTCCCCGTGACTATGAAACACTTCGCAAGCTGCCTGGAGTTGGCCCGTATACGGCTGGCGCAGTAATGGTCTTCGCTTTCAACCGGCCGCTACCGCTCATTGAAACCAACATCCGTACGGTGTTTATTCACCACTTCTTTGCCAAAAAGAAAAAAGTCGACGACAAGGAGCTACTGCCGATAATAGAACGCACTCTATTAAAGACAAACGCACGAGAATGGTTTTCGGCGCTGATGGACTACGGAGCATTTTTAAAAAAGACGGAGGGGAATCAAAGCATGAGAAGCTCGCAGTATCGTGTGCAGACAAAATTTAGCGGAAGCAACCGTGAAATTCGCGGAGCGTTGCTCCGTCTCCTAATTGCGAAAGACCAAGGATTAGAAAGTATGTTGCACCAACTGTCACACTTTACTGCCGTCAGAGTACGGGCGCAAATAACCGCACTACAGAATGAAGGATTTATTGCGATAAATAAAAACGGCCAGTATAGTTTGTCGTAGCTATTTACTATCGACAATGTTAAGAGTGAAAAACAGGGCCGGTACCATCACCGCGGCTACGGTCACAAAGAACAAGTTAAATGGCAAGTAAAGAAGCGCCAAACTCGCCAAGAGCGCACCAAATACGTACGCGAGTGGTCTCGTGACGCGGAAGAAGCTGATGACCTGAGCATCAGAACTTTTCGTCTGCTTAAAGAAATAACTTTCGGTGGTGACCTCCACAAAGCTGGCTCCCACTCGGGCGACGAACATAATAATTGACCACACGAGCACACTCGAAGAGGTAACAAACGCCATCCAAGAAAGCGATGTGGCTAAAATCAGAAAACCGAGCCCCATCATTTCCTTTTCACCAATGTACGTGTCAGCTAGGTAGCCAACCGGGTACTCAAAAATGACGTAGGCAAACTGTGCGAACAGCATGATGACTCCAAATTCGGCCCAGGAAAATCCAATGTTGTTGGTGAGGTACAGAGGCGTGTACACGACCATCACCATAAAAAACATTTGTAGAATAAAATGCGCAAGAAATACATAACGAACGTTGTGTTTGATCCAAAAAGTACGAATGGCTTTGAACACTTCAATTTCACCGTAGGGAGGGTCTTTAAAATCGTTAAAAAAGGAAAGTAAAATAGCAATGATAGGTAGTAGCGTCAGCGCGCTTAAGATATACGCATTGGTAAAACTGCCGGTCGCATCATCAACCAAGAGACTGCTCACGAGTGGGGAGAACGCACCAATGAGACTCATAAGCGCAAGTAGAAGGCCTCGCTTGGTGCCGGTCGCCCCCTCGTTGTTGCCGATTATTTCCTCCATAAACACGTCGAGGTTGAAGAAAATCAGCGGCGCGGTCACCAAGTGAACGATGAAAAGTGGCACTGCCACTCGTAGCGTGTCGGCGAAGGCCATGCCGGTGACGGCGATAAGATTTAGTACAAGGAGCGCCAAGGTCAGTTTGAAGTTGCCGACGCGGTGTAGCACCCGTGAGATAAACAGAAAAATTAAAATACTCACCGCGGAGCCAACTGTGTAGATAAGCCCAATGGCCGTGGTCGGGAGGTATTGTTCGAGGAAAGACGAGTTGATGTATGCCACGACAAAGGCATGAAACATGAGCAGCAGGGTAGCTGCGTAAATTGGAATAAGATGTCGATTCATCGGAGTACGGTGAATTGACATTCCATGGGCAGCGCGTGGCATTCCTTACATTATAGCCGCCGCCAGCAAAGCGGGCGGCGGCTATAAACACTGTGAGGTTTTTTTAAATACCGATCAAGACGGGAATGACCATCGGTGTCTTTTGGGTTTTTTGCATCAAGAAACTGCTCATCACGTCAGTCAGCTCGTCTTTCACAAATTCAAGGTCAAGGGGATGCATGCGTTCAGTGTGTTTTTCTACGGTGCGCTTGATCAACACCCGTGCTTCAGAAAGCAGTTGTTGATTTTCGCGTAGGTAAATGAAACCTCGGGAAATAATATCGGGCGACTTGCGTAACTTACCGTTTTTGCTGTTCACGGTCGCAATGATGACGAACATGCCGTCTTCGGCAAGAGTTAGGCGGTCGCGGAGTACCACTTCTTGCCTCGTACCGACAGTGAAGCCGTCTACCATCAAGAGCTCGGTCGGAATCTTCATGGGCAAAACAGTGAGTTCGGTTCCGTTTTTGATGTCGATAATGGTTCCGTTATCCGGTACCACCACGTTTTCGCGAGGGAAGCCGTTCTCGATAGCCGCGTACATGTGGCTCTTCAAGTGGAAGTGATGGCCGTGCACTGGTATGAGGAAGTTTGGTTTGACTGCCTGATGCACCCAGACCAATTCTCCTGCGTTGCCGTGGCCGGAAGAGTGCACGTGCGAGCCTTTGTAGTTTATGACTTTTACGTTCTTTCGGTAAATGTTGTCCTTGAGCTTCTGCACCGCCACTTCATTGCCTGGAATGACTGATGAGGAGAGCACGACGGTATCGCGTTCACTGAGAGTAATAAACTTGTGTTTATCAGTCGCCATACGCATCAGGGCGGCAAATTGTTCACCCTGCGCGCCGGTCGAGAGGATTACAAGCCGATCGGCTGGGTAGTCCCCCATGTCTCCGGCACTAATGAAGGTGTGCGGCTTCACTTCAACGAGCTTAGCCGTCAGCGCAATATCGATGTTGGTCTTGATACTACGGCCCTCCATAACTACTTTTTTGCCGGTTTCCTCGCACACTTTTATAACGCTGATGAGCCGGTCGAATTGCGATGCGAACGTACCGATAATGAGCCGACCAGATGCTGTTTTGATGATTTCTTCGAGCGTTTCAAATACTTTTTCTTCAGAGAGTGAAAAACCTTCGCGATCGGCGTTGGTCGAATCACAAAGTAGCGCCAAGTTTTTGTTTTGGCCGACTTTTTCCCATTGGTGACGTTCTTCAACCACGACCTTTCCTTCTTCGTGCACGAGTTTGATGTCGCCAGTAATCACCACATCTCCGTGCTTGGTCTCTATGGACACTCCCATGGCGTCGGGGATTGAGTGGGTGACGGGGAAGGTTTTGATTTTGGTTTTGCCGACGGTGAAGCTCTCGCCCTCCTTGATCACCTGGATGGTGACCGGATCCATATGAGGAAACTCCTCTTGACGCTTCAAGATCATGAGCGATGTCAGGTACTGCGTGTAGATCGGGGGG